>ENA-ORTY01001621-ORTY01001621.1-human-gut-metagenome-genome-assembly--contig:-NODE-1621-length-24419-cov-2.987440_pt1 | contig 24419 bp, 21 predicted proteins | sample MGYA00241917_ERZ509198 | MGnify/ENA primary metagenome ERZ509198 (study PRJEB26280, sample SAMEA2338857) | human gut metagenome | biome: human gut; feature: human-associated habitat; material: faeces...
GCAGCCCCCTTTCTATAAGTCAGGGGGCAACAAAAAGAGGTGAGCCCCCTGCTGACGCGAGGAGAGCCGCCCGCTTGCCGTTTATCGGTAGCACCAATATGGCAATACCATATTTTGTCGCAAAAAGCAACCCCGCTTCCAAATTGGAGGCGGGGTTCAACTTATATGCCGGTTCTCATGTAGTGCTCTTCTTTTTTCTTCTCAACGCGCGCTTCGATCTCGGCCGGGATTTTGGTGCTCAAGTAGCGCCAGCCGGACCTGATTTCACGGATGATGAGAATGATGAGGGATACGATCGGGCAAAGGCTGAACAAAACCAGCAGCACGAAGTCGAGCGCTGCGTGGTCTTCTGTGAACCTTGCCGCGTTCTCCCAATAGGGGAAGATCACGCCCGCCGTGTTCATCGAGCGCTCACCGAACTGCGAGACAATGGTAAGAAGATTTTTGAGGCTGTACCGGTTTGTATTCTGGACGAAAACGCTCTCGTCTTTTGTCGGGAAGCTCTCGCGCAGAACGCTCAGGCCGTAACCCGCGATCGGCTCTGCCATGACCAGCTCATAGCAGGAAATACCGGGCTCTTTTGCCTCCTCGCCGCCGGTGATGTGCGTGAGGGCGGAATAGGTGACAAACATGCCCGCGCCGTCGGTGTAGGCCTTGGAGCTTGCCTTGTCTTTTTCGCGCGAGACAACGCCGGCTACCACATACGGTTCGTTGGAGATCCAGACCGTCTGCCCCGCCACATCGTAGCTTCCGAACAGCGCCCAGGAGAGCTCCTCGTCGAGCACGACGCGGTCATAGGTAAAGTCGCGGTTCGAGATATAGCTGCCCGAACGAAGCGGCAAAGGATGGAACAGGAAGAAGTCCCCGCCGACCCCGATGGTCTTGGCCGTGTAGGTGACGGAATTTGTGGAGACGGTGATGTCCTGCGCGGTCGTCGACCACGCGTCCTGATATAAGCTTCCGTTTTCCGGCGCTTCCAGGGATGCGTCGACGAATTTTTGCTCCAGGGTGTGATGGAACGTTTCGATCTGCGACTCCGTGAGTTCCTTGCCGACCGGCTGGAACGCGGAGACCTGCACAAAATTCTCTTCGCTCTGTCCCTTCCAGACCTCGGCGGCCGACTGGGTAATGAGCAAATTCGTCACGTGATGGAGCTTGACGGCAAACACGATGGCCAGCACGACAAGCGCCACATTTAACAGTAATAGCGCGAGAAACCGGAGCGGAAGCGGCTTTCTTTCCCGCCTCCGCGCGAATTTGCCGCCGCTCATCCGTTCTCCGCCAGGCGTACCTGTGTGCCTGCCTCAATGGGTTTTGTAGAGGTTGTGATCACGAACTCGCCCGAGCCGATGCCGGAGACGGCAGAGCTCTTGTCGTCGCTCGCGAGCACCTGCACGTCAACGCGCGTGGCGGTGTATCGCGTGGAAAGGGGCGTGGATTTGGAGACGATGGCCAGCACGAATGAGCCATTGTTGTCCGTCCGGATGGCAGACGTGGGGACGATGGCGTCGTAGCTTGCGCTTTTCTGGCCAATGGCAAGCGTAATATTGCTGTCCGGCTGAATGTCGCTGCCGGTGAGCCTAAAGGTCAGCAGCCGGTTTTTCTGCGGATTCTGCGGGTCGTTGCCGATGGTCTCTAACGTCGCGGTCGCGTCTCCCCAGTAGTTGACGAGCTCGGCGGTGTCGCCGACTTTCACTTTCTTCGCCTGCTCGTTCGTGATGGAAATTTTCACGGTGAAGCCGCGGTCGGTCTGGTTGATGGTAGCAAGGGGGTTATCGGCGCTCGCGGTATCGCCGGCCGTGACGTTCACAGACGCGATCGTGCCGCCGACCTTCGCCGTGACCTCCTGCGCGTCCGCGTCCTTCGTCAGCTTTTCAATATCGGCCTTCTTGTCCTCAATGGCCTTCTTTGCCGCCTGCATATCCAAAGCCGCCGTGTCGCCCTTGTTTGTTTCAAAAATCTTATCTTCGAGCGCCGTCTTTGCGGATTTCAGCGTTTCCGCCGCCGAAGCCGCCGAGGTCAGCTTGTCCACCGTGTCCTTCTGGTCGTTTACAGCATTCTGCGCACGTTCGACGGCAAGCTCGTAACGCTCAACTTCTGCTTTTTTTGCGTCGTATCGCTGCTGCAATTCTTCTGTGCCGGATACAGCTTCCTTGTAGGCAAGGTAGGCTTCACCATACGCAAGGTACGCCTTTGCCTTTGCCAAGGCAATCATTTGCGTTTCTGTGTCTTCGCCTTCATAGTACACGTTCAAATTGGTGTATGCATCACTAAGAGCAGAGACCCTTGACGCAACAGTCTCATTTGTTTCGAATCCATCTTTAACCAGCTTTGTTGCCAAATCACCGCTCTCGATAGCGGCTTTTGCATCATGGCTGTTTCCTTCATAAAGCCGAATTAAGAACAAATAATCTGATTCGTATTTGTTCGCTAAATAGAGATATCGATCAAGGCTTTCTCCCTTGGATTCTATCGTCCTCTCAAGTGCTTTTCTTGCAGTGTCAACATCATCCTGCCAAGTATTGTTACGGCGCTTGATTTGAGAAACATCTGTCAAATTTTCTGTGAACAGCTTCTCAATTGTAGCTTCCAAGGCTGCTTTCGCTTGACCTGCCGCTGTTTTCAAGGGCTCGGCTTTTTTCTCCAAATCCGCAATTTCGGTTTCGAGGTTTTTATACTCTTCGCTGTTCTTGATCGTGTCGAGTGCTTTCTGCGCCTCTTCCAGCTCTTTGGTCAGTTCCTTCTGCTTTTCTTCGGCGCGGATTTTCGCGACGGCGATGCTCGAAGGATCCATCGAGCTGTACTGATTATAAATCGTCAGCGCCTCGTTATAGGCATCGCGGAGCTTCTGGACGTCGCGATCTTCCTGCGCGGTGCCGTTGGAGGCTTCAATCAGGCTCTTCTGGTAGTTGAGCTCCAGCGTTTCCAGATCGGTCTTCGCCTGCTTCAGCTCGTCCGATTCCTGCGCTTCGAGCACAAACAGCACATCTCCGGCATTGACCGCCTGCCCGACCTTGCACTTGACGCTCTCGATCTTTCTCGTCTGCGTAAGCTTGACGTTGTACGTCTCGTTCGCGGCGATGGTGCCCGAGGCGCGGATTTTCGCGTTGATCGTGCCCTGCGTCACCTGCTGTGTCGCGACCTCCGGAAGGGAAGCGTTCATGATGGTGTTGGAGAAGAAGGTCAGCACCAGCAAAACTGCCAGAAAAATGATGGCCACGGTTTTGACCCATTCGCGTCTTTTTACGTTCGTATCCATAGTTCCCTATCCTTTCACGGAGCCCGCGTATGTGATGCCTTCCACGAGGTAAGCCTCGCCGTGCAGGAACATCAGAAGTCCCGGCACCATGTAAACCACCGCCGCGGCAAAGGCGATGCCGATCTCGCCCGCGTTGATCTGCGAGAGATACACGGAAAGCGGCTGCTGCGACGCGTCGGGCAGCAGAATGAGCGGCTGCTCGACCATGTTCCAGTAGTCGATGAAAACGAGAATGGCGATGGAATACAGTGCGCTGCGGCACTGCGGAAGGCAGATGTTCCAGAAAATGTGCCACTCGCCCGCGCCGTCGAGCTTCGCCGACTCAATCAGCGAAACCGGGATGCGGCGCATGGACTTTGTGAGCAGAAACACCGAAAACGGTGCGAACGCGCCGGGCAGGATGATCGCCCACCGCGTGTTGAGTAGTCCCAGAAAATCGGACACCAGATAGTTTGGCACCAGCGTCACCTGATACGGCATGAGCATCAGAATGACGTAGGCAAAAAAGATCGTGTCCCGGACTTTTCCGCGCCACCTCGTAAAGCCGTAGGCCGCGACCGACGCGACCATGAGCTGTGCGAGGACGATCGGCGCGACTAAAATCACCGAGTTCCAGAATTTATAGAGAAAATCCGGGCTTTTCAGCAGCACGGTAAAATACTGGCTGAAGCTGACCTTGTCCGGGATAAATTTCAGGTTGATGGTATCTTTGATGAAGCTCTTGCCGTCGGTCGCGTTCTGGAAGACCTGACCGTAGTTGGCGGTGATTTCGCTCTGGGTCATGAACGAGTTCGTGATCGTGAGCACCGTCGGCATGAGGAACATAAAAGCAAACACAGCGGCCAGAACCGTCAGCGCGCCGCGCGAAAAATAGCGCTTCTTTTTTCTCATCCTTCCACGTCCTTTCCAAAGTAGTTTTCAATGGCGAACAGGAGGGCGATGAGCGCGATGATGACGATGGCCAGCATGATAGCCGAAGCGGAAAGGCGCTGATAGTCGAGGTTTTTATTGTACATGTTGTTCATGAAGTGCTGGAGCATGTACAGTCCCTCATAGGGATAGTCGCCGGAGAGCAGGTAAATTTCGCGGAAGACCTTAAAGGAGTTGATGATCGACAGAATCGTGACGAACAGAACCGTCGGCGAGAGATAGCGCAGCTTAATATGGAAGAACTGGTACGCCTTCGACGCGCCCTCGACCTCCGCGACCTCCAGAAGCTCTTTGGGAATATTATTGAGCGCGGCCATGAATAAAATCATGTTGTAGCCGAGATTCTTCCAGAGAAAGAGCAGGACGATCACGACCATGCAGTAGTCGGATTTTAACCAGTCGATGGCCTTCACGCCGAAGACCGAGAGAAACTCGTTGACCACGCCGTTCGAGTGGAACAGCACCTGCCACACGAGGATGATGGACGCAACCGGAACCATCATGGGGCTCAGGAAAAACGTCCGGAACTGGCTCTTGAACGGGATCCGGCACTCGAGCATCAGCGCCAGCACCAACGCCAGCACAACTGCCAGCGGCACGGAGAGCCCGGAGAACACGGCGGTATTTTTGACCGCGATCTGAAATGCGCCGTTATTCCAGACTGCAATGTAGTTTTTGAGCCCCACAAAGCTGTGATCCAGCGCACCGGCGATGAACGAATAGTAGATGACCACACAGAACGGCGCGACGAAGAAGATGAGCATGCCAAGAAAGCTTGGCCCCGAAAAGCACAGGGACGCCAGAAAGTCCCGGACCTTCGCGTTCACGCCGTTCCATATTTTTTTTGCCTGCTTCACGCGTCCGTTCCTTTCTGTCAAAATCCGCGCTTCCGGAAGGGCAGGAAACCTGCCCTTCCGGAGAAGTTGGTATTTACGATTACGACTGTTCTGCCACGTAGAGGTTGACTCTGGACTGAATCATGTTCGCCGTATCGTCAAGGCTCTTTTCGCCTGCAAAGTACGCGGCTGCCTCGTCGGAGATGATGTTCAGGATGCTCTCGTCATAGCCGTAGACTGCGGTAGTGGTGTTGATGAGGTCGAGAATCTGGTCTACCTGCTCCTGCGTCATCGCGTAGATGCTGATCGAGCCGTCTTCGTTGACGCCTGTGCCGCCGATCACAACCGTGCTGGCTGCCGTCTCCGTGGTTGTGCCGAACGCCACGCCGCCGCCCGTGTCAGTGGTATAATAGGTCATCTTCGGGATGCGGATGGGGTTGCCGTTTTCATCCTTCATGACGTTGCCGTTCTCGTCGGTCTGGTATTCCTCAGTCATGGCGTTTTTCAGCTTCTGGTCAAACGCTTTCTGGTTGATCGGGAAGTTCCAGACGTTGCTGCCCAACTGATAGTCCTCGGTGAGGAACTGCTTCATGAAGTTCCACGCCGCGGTCTTGTCCGCGCAGGTCGAGGAGATGGCAATCGCGCCGTCAAACTGGAAGGCATGGTTCGAGGTGCCGTCTTCGGACGGATAGCCGACAAACTTCACGCCGCCGTTGAAGCCGGTCAGCTGATAGAGCATATCCTCGAAGCTCGAAACGTACATGTCGGTCATGAGCTGCTTGCCGGAGTTCATGCGGTTCTGCGCCGAGTCGTTTTCCTCGGCGGTGGCGTTCTCCCAGTCATAGGTGTCGGGGAACTGGTTGGCAAACTCCAGAAGCGCCTTGAATTCGTCCGAGTCAAAGTGCGCCCCGCCGTTCTCCCAGTCGACAAAGGCGTCGATGTTGCGGGAGATGCAGGTCTGAAGAATGTCGGACTTCGTGCGGTACACGTCGAAGACCGACGCGCCGTCCTGGAGCTTCGTCATGGCGTCCTTGACCGATGCAAGGTTCCAGGTGTCGTAGTCGCCCGCGACCTTGTCGAGCGCGATTGCCGTGCTGACTGCGAACGTGTTCGGCAGCTGATAGAGCTTGCCGTCCGCGCTTTCCAGCGCCTTAAGCACCGGCTGGACGAAGTCTTCGCGGCTCAGGTCAGCGTCTGCGTCAATCAGCTCGTAGAGATCCGTCAGGAAGCCCTTTGCCGCGTACTGCTCAATGGGCATGCTGTAGGTGTTGATGTCGATCATGTCCGGGAGCTTGCCCGAGAGCATCTCGGTGTTGAGCTTCTGGATGCCGGCGGTATAATCGTCGTCCGTATTATACTCGGAATAGTCGCGCACAACAATCCGGTGGGTGTTGCTGGCACGGTTGAACTTGACGATCGCGTCGCGCATGTTCCAGTCGAGGTACATGCAGGCGAAGGTCAGAACGGTCTTATTGACCACGCTCGCCGCATCGACGCGCGTCATAACGATCAGCTGCATGGTGTTCGTCTGCGTCTGGTCGTCGTAGGTGTTTTCAAACGCAATCACGCGCCCGTCGGGCAGGATAGAGTAGGAATTGAGGTTGTTGGAGTTGATGTCGCACTCGATCCAGTCGATCACCTTATCCTTCGTGTCGGTGTCGAATTTATAGCCGTAGATGTTGCCGTTGTAGTCGTAGTAGATATCGTACACATCGTCGCCGGGGAAGAAATTGTAGGCAGAGTCGGGCAGCTTGACGGTGTCGCCCGTAAGCTTGCCGGTGGCAGGGTCGATTTCCTGGAAGACGCGGCCGCTCTCTTCCGGCTTTGCCTCATCGTTCTTGTAATAGCTCACGCCCACGACGCCGGCTTTCAGCTCACACAGCTCGCCGCCGTTTTCGCCCAGGTCGACGGTCGTCTTCTTGTTGCCGTCCTGGTCATAGATGTACACGTTCTGCCAGTCGCTGAGATAGACGTTGCCGCTGTTATCGACAAAGAAGTTCGAAACATAGAAGCTGTTGCCGTTTTCATCGGTCTGGTTGAACTCGATGCGCTTGAGCTCCTTGCCGTCGGCGTCAAGATGCAGAAGGCCGGTCTTGTTTTCACCCTGCTCATAGTAGTTATACATGCTGTCGTCCGCCGCCAGATCTGCGGGCGGATTGTAGCGGTAGGTATAGCTGCCGTAGATTGCCCAAAGCGTGCCGTCGGCTCCGGCCTGAATGGTATTGAGATCCGTGCTTCCCATCCAGCCCTCCGGGACCTCAGGCAGCTGGAATTCGGTCAGCTCCGTGCAGTCGCCGGTTTCGACGTCCATCCTGAACAGCGCCGAGCGGTAGTTGTCGTACTCGATTTCCTCGCCGTTTTCGTCGGTGAAGGTCTTCTTGCCGTCGATGATTGAACCGGTGAAGTAGAGGTTCGAACCCGAGATCGTCGAGGTGTTCACATACTGAATGTTGTCGGGAATCGGAAGAAATTCCGCCTGATAAGTGTACTTGCTGGTGCTGGCCGCCTTTTCGTCGTTCGTTTCGGTTTTTGTTCCGGTACTGGAACCGGGATTGGCAGGGTCTGTGGTATTGTCGCTGTTTTTGCTGCATCCGGCGAACACGCCCAGCAGCATCACAATTGCGAGCAGCGCCGCAATCATACGATACGTTTTCATGAATACTCCTTTCCGCGTGGAGAGCTTTCTCCACATATTGTGTATCAATTTCCGTTTGGCCCTATCATAGCAGGCTTTCTTTCAAGTGAAAACCCCCTGTGGACATTTTTAAGAAAATTTTAAGAGGTTTGTTCTTCCGTCTTTTCCAGATTATGCGCCGGAAGGGTGAGGGTGGCAGTGAAGGTATCGTCTGTCAGCTTCTTTTCGAAGTTCCCTCCCAGCTGGCGCATGATTTTTTCGCAGATGCGAAGACCGATGCGGTTGCTTTCGACCTGGCCGGGGTCCTTCAGGACCGCGTTCGTCTGGCAGATCGTGAGCGTTCCCTCCTCCTGCGCAACAAGGACATGCACAGGCTTTTGGGGATCCGCATATTTGCAGATGTTGTCCGCCAGGTTATCGAGTACGCGCTTAAAATACGACGCGTCGACCTCGATCTCGCACGAGACCGGCTGCACTGCGCGTAAGACCGTAAAGCCCTTCTGCTCGAGCATCACAATCCCCTCACCCACCATCTGGTCCAGAAACGCCGCCGCGTCGAAGCGCTCGAGCTTTACCGGAAGCTCCTGCGTGCCGAAGACGAGCGAGTACCGGAAGAGCTCGTCGGTGAGCGTTTTGAGCTGCATGGCTCTGCTGTAGGCGGCGGAAATATAGCTCTGATAGGCCTCCTGCGAGCTGTACTGCCCGCTCTGCGCGAGGTCGAGATAGCCGAGCAGCGCCGTCAGTGGGTTTCGGATATCGTGGCTCATGGCGGAGATGAGCTCCTGATTCTGCTTTAAGGCCTGCTGCTGGTCAGCCGTTTTTTTGAGAATGGATTTGCGCATTTCCTCGACGCTCTCGGTCAGCCGCGCCAGCTCGTCATCGCCGCTTGCCACAAGCTGCAATTGCAGGTTCCCGTCTCCGATCTGCCGCACCTCGTTTGAAATTTCCACGATTGCGCGCGTAATGCGCCGGTTATAAAACAGCATGAAGATTGCAAACGTCACGCAGGCCATCGCGATGGCGCCGATCTGCACGCCGTCATAGAGCTTTGTCTCGGAAAAATCGTACACAACAGCCTGAAACACGCCGTCTCGCAGGTACACAGGATAGCTCGTCACATTGTAGAGATCATCCAGATTTTCCGTGCCCGCGCTCTGCTCGTCAATGCCCCACCAGCCGGCCTCTAACGCAAGCCTCCGGTCCTTATATAATAAGATGTAGGTGTCGTCCTGCGAAATCGCCCAGCGGGAAATATACTCCGTGTCGTAGGAAGCCAGGTTGAACTCCCGCGCGTAGGTCTGAAACGACGAGACCGTTGCAAGATTTCTCTGGTTCTGCGCGCTCTCGCTCATGTAAATGTTCTCAACGAGCGCCTGCCCGACCGCGTCTGTGAGAAGATACATGCCAATAGCGGCCAGCAGCGCAGCGAACATCGTCGCCAGAAGCTTTCGGTGGAGCGTCCGGAACCGCGGCTTTTTTTGCTTAGTCAATCTGATACCCCTTTCCCCAGATGGTCCGGATGAGGCGGGGGTTTGCCGGGTCGTCCTCGAGCTTTTTGCGCAGGTTCACGATATGTACCATAACGGTGTTGTTGGACGCGGGCATGTATTTTTCGTGCCACACGCCCTCATAGATCTGCGCGACCGAAACGACGCTTCCCCGGTGGTCGGCCAGAAACTGCAAAATAGAGTATTCCGTCTCCGTCAATTCTAAGGCCTCGCCGCCGCGCAGGATCCTCCGGTTCTCCTCGTCGAGCACCACGTCGCTTTTGAGCTGCTTGCCCGTGACCTTGCCCTTATAGACGCGGTAGCGCCGAAGCAGCGAGTCGACCTTCATCAGAAGCTCCCCGTGGGAAAACGGCTTTGCCAGATAGTCGTCGCCGCCGGACTGGTAGGCCTCCAGCTTATCCTGCTCCTGCGTTCTGGCTGTCAGAAACAGGATCGGCGCGCTGCTTATGCTCCGGATTTCCCGGCTGGCCTCAATGCCGGAGAGCTCGGGCATCATGATATCGAGCAGAATCAGATCGACGTCCGGCTCTTTTCGTATCGTCTCGACCGCGAGCCGTCCGTTCGGCGCCTCGAGCACGCGGTAGCCCCGGCTCTCGAGCAGAATGCGGATGATGCGGCGGATATCCGCCTCGTCGTCCACCACTAAAATGCGGATAGAATCATCCATAACATCCTCCAAAAATAGTCAATAAAGCAGGCGCTTTGGGGCGCGCTGATGCCCCTGTCCCCTGTGTTTTCCCCATTGTATCACACGCGATAGGCATTTTTGTGGTTTTTAAGAATTTTTAAGAACATGGACATTTGTGAAAATTCTGATATAATAAAAATGATATCCCCCTTTGAAGGAGGCTTTCATGGATATTCTATACGAGGACAGCCGGATCCTTGTCTGCATCAAGCCCGCGGGTGTTCTTTCGGCGGGCGACGAGCCGGGCGGGATGGTTGATCTTCTGCGAAAGGAGCTCGGAGATGAGCACGCGTGCGTCCGCTCTGTCCACAGGCTCGACGCGCAGGTCTCGGGGCTCATGGTCTTTGCCCGCTCGCAGGCAGCCGCCGGAATTTTATCCGAACAGGTGCGAGAACACGTATTTGAAAAAGAATATCTCGCCGTCGTGCACGGACGGTTCGAAGATGCCTCCGGCCAGATGGAGGACCTGCTCTGGTACAACCGCTCGCTTCGAAAGTCGCGCGTCATGGACGCGCCCGGCAAGGATGTAAAGCGGGCACTGCTTTCCTACGACGTGCTCGGCTACGCGGAACACGCAGACGCATCGCTGGTCAAGATCCGCCTGCACACCGGACGGACGCACCAGATCCGCATCCAGTTTTCCTCCCGCGATCACGCGCTCTTCGGAGACCGGAAATACGGCGCGGGAGACGAGGACGGCTGTGCGTCGATTGCGCTCTGGTCGTGGCGACTCGCGTTTTTGCACCCGCAAAGTGAGACGCCTGTCTCATTTTCCAAGACCCCGCCGCCTGTTTTCCCGTGGAATCTGTTTGATTTCTCCGAATAGCAGAAAAATCGGTTTCTTTTCTCAACAAAGCGTTGCTTTTTTCGGATTCACGCTCTATAATACCGCTTGCGCCCGCCAAGTTTCGGGGCATCAGCTTTAACGTTTCGCAGAACAGGATATTCTTGAATTATTTGGAAAATAATGTGGAAGGGCCCAAGATAAGGAGAGAGGATATGGCGGCTACGATTGAACAGGTAAATATGACGGAGGGTGCGCTGCTCCCGAAAATCATCCGCTTCTCGCTTCCGCTGGCGGCCACGGGCGTTTTGCAGCTGCTGTTCAACGCGGCGGACGTGATTGTCGTCGGCAAATTTGCCGGCGCATCGGCGCTGGCCGCAGTCGGGGCAACGACGTCGCTGATCAATCTGCTCGTGAACGCGTTTCTCGGCATCTCGGTCGGCGTCAATATCCTTGTCGCCCGGTACCTCGGCTGCCGCGAGGAGGAGCACGTTCGCGCCAGCGTCCACACGGCGTTTGCGCTGAGTCTTGTGCTGGGGCTCATCGTCATGGTCGCCGGACTTACGCTCTCGACGCCGCTTCTAGAGCTCATGAAAACGCCGGAGGATATTCTGCCGCTTTCGAGCCTGTACCTTCGCATCTATTTTATCGGCATTCCCGGCACGATCATGTATAATTTCGGCGCCGCCCTTCTGCGCGCGTTCGGAGACACAAAGCGCCCGATGGTCTTTCTGACGATCTCTGGCATTGTGAACGCGTGTCTGAACCTCTTTTTCGTCATTGTCTGCCACATGAGCGTCGACGGCGTCGCCACGGCTACGGTCATCTCGCAGTATATTTCGCTCTTCCTCGTCATCCGCTGCCTGTGCAAAAGCGAAGGCCTCAGCCATCTGGAGTTCAAAAAAATCCGGCTCGACATGCTGGAGGCCGCCCGCATGATTCAGATCGGTCTTCCGGCGGGACTTCAGAGCACGTTATTCAGCGTCTCGAACGTCCTTGTCCAGAGCTCGGTCAATTCCTTCGGTGCGAGCGTCGTCGCGGCCAACACGGCAGCCGCCAGCATCGAGGGTTTTGTCTACACGGCGATGAACTCCGTGTTCCACGCGGCCATCACATTCACCAGCCAGAACCTCGGCGCAGGCAAGGTCGAGCGCATCAAAAAGGTGCTGACCGCCTGCCTGACGACGGTTCTGATGATCGGGCTTCCGCTGTGTCTGATCTGCTTTTTATTTGGAAGGCAGCTTCTTTCCATCTATGTTTCGAGCGCCGACGCGACCTATGAAGACGTCATCCGCTACGGCCTCGTTCGCCTGCACCGGTTTGGAAGCCTCTATTTCCTGTGCGGGCTGATGGAGGTCATGTGCGGCATGGTGCGCGGGCTCGGAAAATCGTGGCTTCCGATGTTCGTCACGGGCGTCGGCGCGTGCTTGAGCCGGATTGTCTGGATTTATACGATCTTCCAGATCTACCATACGCCGGAAATGCTCTACTGGTCGTATCCCATGAGCTGGATTTTGACGCTTGTGATGCACAGCGTGTGCTTCTTTGCCATCTACCACAAATATGAAAAACCCTGGCGGGCAGCGCGCCCGCAGCAACCTGATATCTGAAAGGAAGGATTTTATGCGCGTTATCGACATGGCTGACATCATCCGCGCCATGCAGAACGAGACACAATTCGTTCTGCGCTGCGAAGAGGTGTTCCACGACAAAATCAGCTCCGCCGCCGCGTCCATTTTATCGGCGCAGCCGCAAAAGCCCTTCGTCTGCCTCACGGGTCCCTCCGGCTCAGGCAAGACGACGACCGCCATGCGCCTGAAGGCGTATCTCGAGAACCTTGGCGTAAAGGTCTGCCAGCTCAGCATGGACAATTTCTTCCTGCCGCTCGACCAGCGTCCGCCCGAGGCCACCGACTGGGAGTCTCCCTACTGCGTGAACCGCGAGCTGCTGTTAGATACTGTTGACAAACTCAGCCGGGGCGAGACGGCGCAGGTGCCGTGGTACGATTTTAAAAATAACAAAACCGGCGGCTACACGCCCATGGAAGGAAGCCGGGAGGCCATCATCATTGCCGAGGGCATCCATATGCTCAATCCCCTGCTCTTCGACCCCATGCGCTCGCGCGCAACGGGCGTATATGTCGCGCCGCGCACGAGAATCATCACGCCCGACGACCGCATCGTCAAGCCCGAGCAGGTGCGTGTGGCCCGGCGCATGATCCGCGACTATCTCTCCCGCGGCCGGACGCTCCGGGAGACCATCGAACGTGCGCAGTCGGTCGATCAGGGAGAGGTGCAATATATTGCGCCAAACAAAAAGAACGCATCCATCCACATCGACACCTTCCACGACTATGAGCCGTGCATCCTGACAAAATACCTGCGCGAAATTCCGAAATTCTCTGAGGAGCTGACCCCGGAATTCATGCGCGCGCATAACTTGGATATCCTCATGGACGTCGTGAAGGAGCTTCCGCCGCTCACAACGAACTACGTCCCGAAGGATTCCATCGTAAGAGAATTCGTCGGCGGCAGCATTTTCAAATACTGACCCCTGCGCCCGATCCAGAAAGAAACGAGGAAGCGTTATGGACGAAATTCGCATCAGCCATGTCTCCAAGAGCTACACGACGCTCTCTACAGACCTTGTCATTGGAAACGCCAGGCGCCCGAGCCGGACGCGGAAGGTACTGGAGGATGTGAACCTCGCCTTCCCCACCGGGCAGCTTTCGGTGCTGGTGGGACGAAGCGGGTGCGGCAAGAGTACGCTTTTAAAGATGCTCGCGGGAAAAGAAGCGCCGGATTCCGGCGAAATTTCGCTCCCCCATGGCTGGCACGCGGCGCTTCTCAGCCCCGAGCCCTACGTCATCACGTGGACCAACGTGCGGCAGAATGTGGCGATGGCCTCCGGCGTGGGAAAAACGCCCGAGGAGCGCTATGAGCACGCGCTGGAATACGTCCGGCTCGTGGGGCTGGAGGACTACGCCGACCTCTCCCCGGTGGAGCTTTCGACCGGCATGAAGCAGCGGCTCGGCCTCGCTCGCGTATTGGCAAGTCAGGCGGAGCTTCTTTTAATGGACGAGCCGTTCGCGTCGCTGGACTTCATCACCCGCGCGGAACTGCAGAACCAGGTCCTGCAGCTGCAAAAAAACATGCCGCGCACGATCGTTCTCGTCACACACCAGTTAGACGAGGCGCTGCTGCTCGGACAGTCCGTTACGGTTATGCACGAGCTGGGAGAAACCGAAACGTTCGATCTGTCCCATATTCCGTATCCGCGCGATTTATCAAGTCCCGAGCTGCTTCGTCTGCGCGAGGCTGTCACCGAGGCCTGCCGCCGGTAAAGGAAGTTTGCCATCAGGATTTTTTGCAGGGCGCACGGAAAAAAGTATTTGCAAAACCGTGTGCCCTGTGCTAGAATAAAGCCAACGAAATAAAAGGATAGCGCGCGCGCCGTTTTGGCGCAGGCTGAATGGGGTGAGATGCCCCGCGAGTCGGTCACTGTGATGCTCTTTGAGCTAAGTCAGGTCTGCTGAGCGCTGTCCCGTACCTGCGCCGGAACCGGGGTCGAACGTGTATTTCTCTCAAAGGCAGAGAGTGTATCCGTGCGGCCAGTGGGTTTGGCTGTGCGGATTTTTTGTTTGTATTTGCCGTCTTTATGGGAGAAGGCGGTGATTGCAATAGATGTCTCTCTTTTCTCCGGCAGTTAAGACCGCTTACGCTCCCCCTGCGTAAGTTCTGCCATAAAAACCGGGCGCCTGCTGACTGGGAACCAGCGGGCGCCCGATTTTTTGCGAAGTCGGAAGCACCGGCGCGTCCGGCCGCCGCCATCGCCGGATCCTTTGCTTCGACAGATTTAACGTGACATTTATGGAACACATGGGTATAATACGCATGCGTGCGCCGATTTTGCGCGGCAATGCGGAATGTCCCCAAATTTGCGTAGGGGTCGATGCCCACATCGACCCAAGGGCAATCACGAATTCGCCGGAAATTTCCGTATAAACAGATTGTTCTGCCGGGGCGATGTCGGCATCGCCCCCTACGCAATGTTTGAAACATTACCGAAACCCGTAAGGACAGGCGGTTTTGATTTGTATTTCTTTTTCTTTGGAGGTTTTTATGCGCGGTATTCCTTCGCTGATTACGGACATTCGCAAGCAGGTTTTCGCCGAGGTGGCGCGGATGGCGTATTCGGGCGACTACACACAGATGGAAGACATTCCGTTCCGGATCGTCCCGGGCACGAACCCTTTGCACCGGGAATCGGTATTTCTCGAGCGTGCGATTGCGGGCGAGCGCGTACGTCTGGCGATGGGCCTTTCCTTGCAGCCCGTGCAGACCCGGACGCTTCTCACTGAGGGCATGGACCAGGCGGCGATCGCCGAGCAGTACTATGAAGCGCCGCTTGTAAACATCATCCCCTACGCCTGCCACGCGTGCCCGACGAAGCAGTACCGCGTGACCGAGCTGTGTCAGGGGTGTCTTGCCGCGTCGTGCCAGCGGGTGTGCCCGAAGGGCGCGGTGAAATTTGTAAACGGCAAGAGCCGCATTGACCAGAAGCTCTGCATCAAGTGCGGCAAATGCGCCAAGTCTTGTCCCTATAACGCGATCACCTATCTCGAGCGCCCGTGTCAGGCAGCGTGCGGGATGGACGCGATCGGTCTGGACGAGTACGGCAAGGCGAAAATCGACTATGACCTCTGCGTCTCGTGCGGCCAGTGTCTGGTCAACTGCCCGTTCGGCGCGATCGTCGACAAGAGTCAGATCTATCAGGTCATCCGCTCGATTCTGGAGGGAAATGACGTCGTCGCGATTGTTGCGCCGTCGTTTGCCGGGCAGTTCGGCAAGGACGTAACGGCGGCGAAATTTGTCGCGGCAATGAAGGCACTCGGCTTTTCTGATGTGGTCGAGGTCGCGGCGGGCGCGGACATCTGCGCGATTGAAGAGGCACGGGATTTCCTCGAAAAAGTGCCGACCAAGCAGCGCTTCATGGCGACCTCGTGCTGCCCGTCGTGGCGGATGATGGCAAGAAGACTGTTCCCGAATGAGTCCGGCAATATTTCCATGACCTACACGCCGATGGTCTATACGGCGCGGCTTGTCAAGCGCGAAAAGCCGGAGGCAAAGGTCGTCTTTGTCGGCCCATGCGCGGCCAAAAAGCTGGAAGCCATGCAGGAAGAGCTCCGGCAGGACGTGGATTTTGTCCTGACCTATGAAGAGCTCATGGGTATTTTTGAGGCGAAGGAAATTGACTTCTCGAGCCTCCCGGCAAGTGAGCCCCTCGCACAGGCGACAAGCGCGGGCCGCGGCTTTGCGCAGGCTGGCGGTGTAGCCGCGGCGGTCGAGGAGATCATCCGGCGCGAGCACCCGGATTTCGAGGTAAAGACCCAGCGCGCGGACGGCCTTCGCGAATGCCGAAAGCTTTTGATGCTTGCCAAGGCGGGAAAATTCGACGGGTACCTGCTCGAGGGCATGGCCTGCCCCGGTGGGTGCATCGCGGGCGCGGGCACGGTCATCTCCAGCGACGCGGCGGCAAAAAAGCTTCAGCAGCACATGTCTGAGGCGGAGATCCAGTCCAGCGCGGACAGCCCGTATGCCGATCTTGCCGACCAGCTGAACGAGCCGTGATGCGCAAAAGCGCCAAAAATCAGAGACAGATTTTGTTCAAAACTGCCTTTGCAAACGGCGTTTCCTCCCGGTAAAATAAATAGGACAACGTGTGGCACTTTGCGTAATTCCGGTTGCAAAGTGCCCGCGTTATTTTTTTGCGCATTTTTAGGAGGAACAACATGGAACAAAACAACGCATTTCTCGGGAGCGCGCCGATCGGAAAGCTCATGCGCGGCTACGCGCTGCCGTGCATCATATCCCTACTTGTCGGCGCGCTTTATAACATCGTCGATCAGATCTTCATCGCGAACGCCAGCTACCTCGGCTCCTACGGCAATGCGGCCAATACGGTCGTGTTCCCGCTGACGGTCGTGGCGCTCGCCATCGCGGTCATGGTGGGAGACGGCTGCTGCGCGTTCGTCTCGATCAGTCTTGGGCGGCAGGAGGGAAAGAAAGCGAGCCGAAGTGTCGGCAATGCGGTCCTTCTCTGCGTGGCGGCCAGCCTGATCCTCACCGCTGTCTATCTGATTTTCGCTGACCAGATCATCGCCATGTTCGGCGGCACGGTCAACGAGGAGACCTTCCGCCATTCACAGGAATATTTCCTCTATATCACCATCGGCATCCCGCTTTACATGTTCGGTCAGGCGATGAACCCAGTCATCCGCGCTGACGGGAGTCCGCGCTTTGCGATGGTCTCGACGCTCGCCGGCGCGGCTGCGAACATCATCTTAGACCCCGTTTTCATCTTCTGCTTCCGTTGGGGCATGATGGGAGCCGCCGTCGCAACTGTCATCGGACAGGCCGTCACGGCGGCGCTCGCGGTGTGGTATTTGTGTCACATGAAGATCGTGAAGCTCTCAAAGCAGGATTTCCGGCTGGATGGCGCGGTTTGCGGCCGGACGCTGGGGCTCGGCATAACGAGCTTTCTCTCGCAGATCTCCCTCGTTGCGGCAATGGCTGCGATCAACAACATGCTCCGCAAATACGGCGCGCTGGATGAGGTTTTCTCGCAGGCGCAGTATGCGCAGATCCCAATGGCAGTCGTCGGAATCGTGATGAAGTTTTTCCAGATCGTCATTTCCATCGTCGTCGGCATGGCGGCGGGCTGTATCCCGATTGTGGGCTTCAACATGGGAGCCGGGTTGAAACCGCGCGTGAAGGCTCTTTTTACGAAGCTTCTCATCTGGGAGGCGCTCGTGGGCTTTGCGGCGCTCATTCTGGTGGAGTTCTTCCCCCGGCAGCTCATCGGCATTTTCGGCGCGGCCAATGAGAGCGCGTACTATACGGACTTTGCCATCCGCGCCTTCCGGGTGTATCTTTGCATGCTGCCGCTTGCGTGCGTCAACAAAGCTTGCTTCATCTTCTTGCAGGCGATGGGCAAGGCGGCGGAATCGACGGCGCTTTCCATGATCCGTGAGGTTGTCTTCGGCGTGGGCTTTGCGATATTACTGCCCAGGTTTTTCGCGCTCAGCGGCGTTCTGTACTCCATGCCCGTCTCGGACGTTCTGACGTTCGCGGTCGCGGCAGTTCTGATTGCGAAAACCTACCGCGAGCTGGGCGCGGCAGAATAATTTACAAATCCGCGGTGGATTGGAAGCTACCCTTTGTGGTATGCTATGCACTACAATACGCATAAGGAGGCGCGTGCCATGTGTACGGCGGCGACATATCAGACAAAGGATTTTTATTTTGGACGAAACTTAGACTATGAATTTCCCTACGGCGAAGAGGTCTGCGTCGTGCCGCGGAATTTCCCGGTTCCGCTGCGGCACCTGCCGGAGCTTACGCAGCACTACGCCATCATCGGCATGGCGCACGTGGCGGACAATTACCCACTTTTTTACGATGCGGTGAATGAGACGGGGCTCTGCATTGCGGGGCTCAACTTCGTCGGAAACGCGGCGTACGCAGAGGTTCAAGACGGCAAGACGAATGTTGCGCAGTTCGAGTTCATTCTGTGGCTGCTCGGCACGTGTCGGGACCTTAAGCAGGCGCGTGAGGCCATTGCAAGCCTCAACCTCGTCGGAACGCCGTTTTCCGCCAAGCTCCCCTCGGCGCAGCTGCACTGGATGATTGCCGACAAGACGGGCTGCATCGTGCTGGAATCAATGGCGGACGGGCTTCACGTCTATGAAAACCCCGCGGGCGTTCTGACGAACAATCCCCCCTTCCCGACGCAGCTGTTCGCCCTCAACAATTACGCCCAGCTCTCGCCGAAGCCGCCCGAGAACCACTTCTCAAAAAGCCTTCCGCTGCAAACGTACTCCCGGGGCATGGGCGCCATCGGCCTTCCGGGCGATCTGTCGTCGGCGTCCCGCTTTGTCCGCGCGGCGTTTACCCGGCTGAACGCAAAATCGGAAGACGGCGAGATGGCGTCCGTCAGTCAGTTTTTCCACATTTTAACCGCCGTCGAACAGACGCGCGGCTGCTGCGAGCTGGAAAACGGGAAGTTTGAGATCACGCTCTATTCGAGCTGCTGCAACGCAGACAAAGGCATTTACTACTACACGACCTATGAAAACCGGCAGATTACGGCGGTCTCGCTCTTCGAAGAGGATTTAGACGCGCGCGGCCTCGTGCGCTTCCCTCTGATTCAGGCCCAGTCCGTCCGCTATCTGAACGGCAAGCACGCATAACGCGCCGGCGGTGCATCTCTCATGCGCCGCCGGTCTTCGTTTCCTGCGAAAATTTCCCGCGAAAGCGCATCCGGATATCGCGGAAAATGCCCAGCGGACGCGGTGGAAAAAGATTTGACAGGCAGCAAAAAAGCGGATATGATATACGCGATCCGGCGGGCGCTTTTCTTCTCTTTGAAATCACCGTTTGCCCGCCCGCAGCCCAGAGATATGGAGGAATCCCGATGAAAGAATCCATTCACAAATATTTTAAGCTCGGAACGCTGCAGTGGATGAGCTTCCCGAACAGCGCTCCCTTAGATGCATTGACGGCGATTGCGCGCGACGACTTCTTTGACGCGGTCGAGATCAAGTCCTATGGCGCGGAAAAGGAGCAGGCCAAGGCGATTCTGGACCAGAGTCACCTGACGGTCGCCTTCGGCGCGCACCCGATGCAGCTGAAAGACAAGCTGAACCCGAACGCGCTGGACGAAAGTGAGCGGCAGAAGGCAGAAGACGCGCTCAAGGGCGCGATCGACGAGGCGGCATATCTTGGTGCGACGGCCATGGCCTTCCTCGCCGGTCACTGGAACGAGGCGACGAAGGAGCAGGCGTACGCGCAGCTTGTAAAGACCACGAACGCGCTTTGCGATTACGCGGCGGAAAAAGGGCTCGGTGTGGAGCTCGAGGTGTTTGACTACGACGTCGATAAGGCCGCGCTCATCGGTCCGGCTCCCTTGGCTGCGCGCTTTGCCGCCGATGTGTGCTCGAGGCACAAGAACTTCGGCCTCATCGTCGATCTCAGCCACATTCCCATCACGCACGAGAACACCCGCTTCGTCATCCGCACGCTCCGGCCGTACATCACGCATTTCCACTACGGAAACGCGGTCACGGATCCCAGCTGCGACGGCTACGGCGACAAGCACCCGCGCTTCGGCTATCCCAACAGCGCAAACGACACGAAGGAGCTTCTGGACTTCTTGCGCATCTTGAGGGAAGAGGGCTTCTTCAACGCCGAAAGTCCCTACATCCTCTCTGCTGAGGTCACGCTTCGCCCGGGTGAGGACGAGCAAATTGTTCTTGCCAACACCAAGCGCGTCCTGAACCGCGCCTGGGCGCTTCTGGAGGACTGAGTTCGAACCTATATCGCGGCGCAATTGCGTCAGAAATTCACGGTTCTTTGACATCTTCCGGGCTGCTCATAAGGGGCGATCGAACGCATCGACTTTCTCTCTTTTCGTAGGGGGCGATGCCCACATCGCCCCATGGGCACCAACGAATTCGCCGAAATTTCTCGTAAAATCGGTTCTCTTTGTCGGGTCGATGTGGGCATCGACCCCTACGGCATTATAGAAAACATCGCCAAAGCATAGAAAAAGGCCACGACCGATCGGTCGTGGCCTTTCGTTTTTCGATTAGATCGCTTTCTTCGCGGTCTCGACGAGAACCTTGAAGGCCTCTGCGTCGGTGATAGCCAGCTCGGACAGGGCCTTGCGGTTCATCTCGATGCCGGACTTCTTCAGACCGTTCATGAAGCGGGAATAGTTGATGCCGTAGGGAGCGACGGCCGCGGAAATACGGGAAATCCACAGCTGACGGAACTCTCTCTTCTTCAGCTTACGGCCAACGTAAGCGTAAACGCCGGACTTCGCAACGGCCTGCTTGGCCATCTTAAAGTGACGGGACTTGGAACCCCAGTAGGACTTTGCGAGCTTCAGGGTCTTATTTCTTCTCTTGCGCGTCATCATTGCGCCTTTAACTCTTGCCATTCTTGTATCCTCCTATGTGTCGTCAATCCTTACCGATTATTTGTAAGGAATCATCTTTTTCACGATATCTTCCACGGTCACGTCGGCATAGCCGTTCTTGCGAAGGTTACGGGTCCGCTTCGTGGGCTTCTTGGTGAGGATATGGCTCTTGAATGCGTGCGCTCTTTTGACCTTACCGGTCTTGGTCAGATTGAATCTTTTCTTTGCGCCGCTATGGGTCTTCAGCTTAGGCATAGTGGTTCTCCTTCCGTGTTTTGCTTTTTCGCAGGTTATTTGGAATTCTTGGGGCTGAGGAACATGGACATGTTGCGTCCCTCGAGCTTTGCGCCCTTGGCCACAGTGGCAATTTCATCGCAGTCAGCGCCAAACTGCTTGAGCAGCTCTTCGCCGAGCGACGTGTGCGCCATCTCGCGGCCGCGGAAACGAACGGTAACTTTGACCCGGTTGCCATCTTTCAGGAACTTCTGGGCATTTTTGACCTTGGTATTGAAGTCGTTGGTGTCGATGCTCGGGGACATGCGAATCTCCTTGACCTCGACGACCTTCTGGTTCTTTCTGGCTTCCTTTTCCTTCTTGAGCTGCTCGAACCGAAACTTGCCGTAGTCCATGATCTTGCAGACCGGGGGAACGGCGTTCGGCGCGATCTTGACCAGATCGAGATTTTTTTCTTCAGCCAGCGCCAGAGCAGCGGCGGACGTCATAATACCAAGCTGATCGCCTTCAGCTCCGATCACGCGGAGTTCCTTGTCCCGGATTTCCTCGTTGATCTGATGTTCTAATTTACCGATGGGAAAGCACCTCCAAATGCAAAGTGCGGATGCCGACAAGCACCCGCACAAAAACCCCCGAACGGGGACGTCTTCGTATCAACCTCTTCGCAAAGCTGGAGGTGAGTTGCGGTGCTTACCGCTCCTTCTTTGTTTTCTCCAGCTATTATACTGGCAAAGTGGCCGGATGTCAACATAAATTTGCGGAAAATGCAAGCTTTTTTTCGCTCAATCCAGAAAAATCGGAAGCGCCGGGGGTGCCATCGTAAAGAGAATCAGCGCCGCCCCGTAGAGCCCGACGGCAATCACCAGCACCCCGCAGAGCCACGAAAGCCCGCCCGTTTTCGTAAGCCTCGCCATGAGCCAGAACCCCAGCGCAAGCGAGAGCACATAGAGCGCGATGTTGAGCCAGCCCGCCGTGAACGCAAAGCCGGACTCTAATGTGTAGTAAATCCCGAGCAAAAACGCAGGCATGAAAAGCAGTGCCGCCAGCGTCCCGCTCCATGCCGCCTGCGCGTCCTGCGCTTTCCGATTCAAAAGAAAGCCCGATGCCAAAAATGGCCAGTACAGCAGCTTCAAATGCTCCCACACGCTCTCCGTCACCGGGCAGATGAGCCCAACAAGCGGTGACGGACAAAGATCGTAGCCGAAATGCAGCGCGCTGCCGACCAGCGCCGTAAGGACAAACGCCAGAAACCCCCCCCCCGCCAATACAATACTGGCAGGAGGGTGAAATTATACCCGAAGATTTTTCTCCCGGCTTATTGGAAGAACTGCGCGTGGACGGCCCGCATCGCGCGCTCGGAGTCCTCTTTGTCGATGAGCACGGAGAGCTTGATCTCGCTCGTCGAGATCATGTGGATGTTGATGTGCGCGGCGTAGAGCGCCTCGAACATCTTGGCGGCAACGCCGGGATTGCCCTGCATGCCCGCGCCGACGACGGAAAGCTTGGCGACGTCGGTGTTGATGTCGATGTGATCGAACTTGAGCGTCTCGCGGTTCGCGTTCAGAACCTCCTCGCATCTCGGAACATCCTTGTCCGCGACGGTGAAGACGATGTCCTTGCACTCATCGTGGCCGTAGGACTGCAGGATCATATCGACGTTGATTTTTTCTTTTGCGAGCAGGCTGAATACCTTGTAGGCCACACCCGGCACGTCCGGCATCGCGGCCAGCGCGATCCGGGCAATCTTCTTATCCTGCGCCACACCGGCAATATAAGTCTTTTCCACGTTCTTGACTACCTCCTTGACAATCGTACCGGGATTTCCGGAAAAGCTGGACAGAACCTCCAGCTGCACGCCGTAGCTCTTGGCGAGCTCTACCGAGCGGTTGTTGAGCACCTGCGCGCCGAGCGACGCGAGCTCCAGCATTTCGTTATACGTAATTTCGGGAAGCTTCTTCGCTTCCGGGACAATGCGCGGGTCGCAGGTATAGACGCCGTCGACGTCCGTGAAGATCTGGCAGAGATCGGCCTGCAGGGCGACCGCCATCGCGACCGCCGTCGTATCCGAGCCGCCGCGGCCAAGCGTCGTCACATCGCCGTATTTATCAACGCCCTGGAAGCCTGCGACAAGGACGATGCGCTTTTTGTCGAGCTCTTCCTTGACGCGCTCGCACGTGACCTTTTTGATGCGGGCAAACGAATGCGTCGACGACGTGTTCATACCGACCTGCCAGCCGCAAAGCGACACGACCGGATAGCCGAGCTTTTCGATCGCCATCGCCATCAGCGCGATCGACATCTGCTCGCCGCAGGCCAGCAGCATATCCATCTCTCGCTTGGAGGCGTTGGGGTTAATTTCCTCGGCCTTGGCGATTAAGTCGTCCGTAGTGTCGCCCTGCGCCGAGAGAACGACGCACATTTCGTTCCCCTTGGCGTAAGCGTCTGTGATGATTTTTGCCACGCGGAAAATGCGCTCTGCGTTGGCAACGGAGCTTCCTCCGAATTTCTGTACAATGCGTGCCATGTTTTCCCTCCTGGAGCTTATTCAAAAATCGGCCATGCGGACACGGGTCTGGGGCTTGCGCCGATTGCGCGGCCTGCCTCGATGGGCGAGGTTACGCCGGCGAGATACCCTGCGCGCGCGGGAAGCCACGTGATCTTGCCGAGCTGCCGCTCCATCGCCTCTTTTTCGCTTTCCGGAACACGGATGTAGAACCGCGCGTGGAACTGCGAAAAATCGGCGGGCTTTTCCGTGCATGCCTCCCAACCGGCAGGCTGCATGCGGCCGGGATTTTTGAAAATATCAATGATGTCGCCGACGACGGCGCTCGCCGTGGGATAGCGCCCTGCACCGGGGCCTGCAAAGAGGACCTCGCCGACGGCGCTGCCTCTCACACAAACAGCGTTGAACACGTCGTTCACGCCCGCCAGAAGCGCCGAAGATTTTACAAGGTGCGGGCTCACGAAGCAAAAGCGCTTTCCGCTTTGCACAAGCGTCCTGCCGAGGAGCTTGATTTTCATGCCGCCGGCTTCGGCAAACTGCGCGTCGAGCGCGTCGACCTTCGAGATACCTTCAACGTGAATTTCATCGGGGCTCACGTTTTTGCCGAACGCGAGACCGGAGAGGATGCAGCTCTTTCTTGCCGCGTCGATACCCTCGACGTCCGCCGTCGGGTCCGCCTCGGCATAGCCCAGACGCTGGGCGTTTGCAAGCGCGTCCGCATAGCTCTCGCCGTTCTCTAACATCTGCGTAAGGATGTAGTTGGTCGTGCCGTTTAAAATGCCGGAGACCTCGGTAATCTCGTTTGCGCCGAGGCAGCGGGTGAGGGGGTTCAGGACCGGAATACCGCCCGCGACGGACGCTTCAAAGAGGAAGTTCACGCCGTTGGCCTTTGCGAGCGCAAAGAGCTCCAATCCATGCTCCGCGACGAGCTGCTTGTTTGCCGTCACGACGTGCTTGCCCGCCTTCAGTGCGCGCGTCACAACATCGAGCGCGACCGAGCAGCCGCCGATCGTCTCGACGACGAGGTCGATCTCGGGGTCTTTTTCAATCTCGGAAAAGTC
>ENA-ORTY01001632-ORTY01001632.1-human-gut-metagenome-genome-assembly--contig:-NODE-1632-length-24293-cov-3.171549_pt1 | contig 24293 bp, 37 predicted proteins | sample MGYA00241917_ERZ509198 | MGnify/ENA primary metagenome ERZ509198 (study PRJEB26280, sample SAMEA2338857) | human gut metagenome | biome: human gut; feature: human-associated habitat; material: faeces...
GACCAGCTGCTTGATGCCGTTGCGCTGGCAGATGTCAGCCACCAGCTTGATCAGGGCGCTGTACGCTGCATCGGTGACAGCGTAGGGGTGCTCGGTGTCGCTGGCGACTTCGATGGTGATGGCGCGGTTGTCGTTCTCACGGCTGGAAGTGCACCAGGAGCGATCCTTCTCGTCGACGGACAGACCGATGCTGCCGTCTTTGCCGACGATGTAATTGGCGCTGCACTCTCTGTCAGTGGTGGCAAAATAGTCGCAGCCCTGCTTGGCCGTCCACTGGCCCACGATGCAGTGGATCGTGATGGTGTCGATGGCGTGGTTGCGAGGGCTGGTCTTGTTCTTGGTGATGTTGGTATAAGTCACCAGAGGGCTGTTGCTCATGGTGCTGGCCTGCTGACCGGCGTTTTCCGTCTCTGCCTTGTACTGAGCGTACTCCTCCCGGGTGAGGATGGCCTCGTCGTACTGCCAGAGCTGGATGGACTCCCCTGTGGTAGCGTTGGCCTCGGTGACAGTGGTGATATTACGACGCAGATACACCTTGTCCGGGCTCGACGTGAGATCGAGCTCCTCCGGGCGCGTCTGCTGGGAGCCCCTGACGGTTTTGTAGGTCAATTCCATTGTTTAGCCTCCTCGACGATGGCCTGGATGGCTGCGATGGTGTCCTCCATGTGGTTGAGGCGTCTCTGGACGTCTTTGCGGCTTCGTTTTCTCTTGGACGCGTCCATGGCGCAGGTCTGCACTCTATCTGGGGCAGTCGCCTCGGTGTCGTCAATACGGAAACTTTTCATTTGCTTGGCTGTCTTCTTTCTTATCGCCTCGCCGACGTTGGGCCTGGTGCTTACTGGCCGGCGCCTTGCTACGGCTTAATTTCCACTGCTGGTAGCTCTATTTCAAGAGCCTGAGGTGTAGGAACCGGGCGGGCTGTGATTGTGTTGACAAGATAGCGCGGCGCCGATGTTCCAGTTCGTGTTCGAGACGGCATTGTTCAAATTCAGGTACTTGGTTCGTGGTATCGCCCCGGCTGGTGCATTCAACGTGAACAACAATGCTTGCATTGTAGCAACCGCCCTCAAGGAGTATTTCGTCAACGGAACTCCTGTGGAGGAAATCATAAATGGCTGTAACGATATTTTCCAGTTTCAGATCATTGCGAAAGCTGGTGCGAAGTATCGTGAAGCCTATCACCTTGTCGATGGTGAGAAAGTCCCGGTGCAAAAGGTCAATCGTGTGTATGCCACCAAGGACGAGCGTTACGGAAAGCTGTTCAAGGTTAAGGCGGAGAACGACAGCACCGCCAAAATCGAAATGCTCCCGGAACACTGTATCATCGACAACGACAATCACTTAACCATTGACGATGTGGACAAGACCTTCTACATCGAAATGGCAAAGAAACGTATCAACGATTTTTTGGGAATTAAACCCGAAAAGAAAAAAGGAGGACGCAAAAAAATGGCTACTACCAAGAAAACTGAAACCGACAAAATCACCACAATGAACATCTATCAGAAGTTGCTCAAGGCGAGAGCAATGTTCCTTGAAGCCGATGTGAAGAAGACTGGTAAGAATATGCACCTGTCTTTCAAATACTTCGAGCTTGAGGACATCGTTCCCACGGCAACTCGTATCTTCGGAGAGGTCGGCATTGTGCCTTTGGTGAATTTCACCGCAGACACAGCTACCATGACGATTGTGAACACTGACAACCCGGAGGAGACCGTTTCCTTCGTATCTCCGTTCAATCAGATTGCTCCTATCGTCTCCAACACTGGCAAACAGGCAACCAACGAAATGATGGCTCTCGGTTCTTCCATCACCTATATGCGCCGTTATCTCTATATGATTGCTCTCGACATTTGTGAGAGTGACGGAATTGACGCAAACGCTGGTGTTCCTGCTCCTGCCGCCCCTGCTCCGAAAGCTCCCCCTGCCACTCCCGAACAGAGACAGGAAGTGAAACAGGAACTCACTGCTCCGGCTGACAACGCAACCGCATTGCAGATTAAGGGTCTCAAGGCAGTGCTGAAAAAGCTCAAGGACGCTGACCCTTCCAAGGAGGAAATGATTGCTCAGATTGCAGTTCAGACCAACGGTTTCACTGCGATTTCCAAGGCTGACTGTGAAACTCTCATTCAGAGAATCACCGCAATGCTGGAAGGAGGAAATGAGTAATGGCAGACATTAAATGGCTTGAGGGCAATCGCTTACAGATTGCTCCTCCGAAGCGCACCAAGAAAATCACTGGTACTCGTTTCGCAACGATTCTCGGCTTGAATCCGTGGTCTACCGCATTTGAAATGTGGTGTGCAATCACGAAGACCTTTGAGCTTCCCTTCGAAGATACCGTCTATACTGTGGCTGGTAAGACCATCGAACCCAAACAGGCTGAGTATATGAAGAAGTCTTACGGTATGGAGTTGATTTCTCCTACTGACCGCTACGGTGCTGACTACTTCAACAAGACATGGGGTGACTTCTTTGGTGACAATCCTCACCTCGGAGGTATGTGGGACTACCTCGCCGTTGACGAGGAGGGCAATGTCGATACGGTTCTTGAAATGAAGACCACCAAGCGTATCGAGGACTGGCAGAACGATGTTCCCGAATACTACGCTCTACAGGCGGCTCTCTACGCTTATCTGCTCGGTGTGGATAACGTAATCATGGTAGCTTCCTTCCTTGAGGAGAAAGACTACAACGACCCTGCGAAGTTCGTCCCGAACATCAAGAACACCATTACGGTTGAGTTCAAAGTCTCTGAGCGTTACCCGGACTTTGCCGAGAAGGTTGCAACTGTTGAAAAGTGGTGGGCTGACTACGTTGATACAGGTGTTTCTCCTGCCTTTGACGAGAAAAAGGACGCTGAAATCCTCAAGGCTCTCCGAACTCATAACCTCACCCCGGACACTGACATCACTGCTTTGATTGCGGAAGCTGAATCCCTCAAGACTGAGGTTGACAAGGCTACCGCCGCAATCGCTGACAAAGAGAAGCGTCTGAAAGAGGTCAATGACATCATCAAGGAACACGCTATGAAGCAGTTCCGTGAGGGTGACAAGAAGGTAGAGGTCAAGGGTAGCACCTACACTTGGACGGTATCTCGTTCCGAGACTACGACCATCAACAAAAAGGCTTTGGAAGCTGACGGCTTGCTCGAAAAGTATCAGACAAAGACTGAACAGTACCGCATGACGGTGAAATAAGGAGGAAAAATCATGAAGTTTCAGAAGTTCGTAAAATCCATCGGAACTGAGGGTATCGTTTACGTCCGTAACAACGGCGAACGCTGGCTTGCCGCACAGGACGTATTTATGAAAATCCCGGAAGACATTCAGAGTATTACCGCAAAGTCGGTCACTGAAATGCCGGAAGCAATCGAGTCCATCATCAACTGCGACTGCTTCTCCGACCCTTGTGAGCTGGTAAAGGCTATCATGCCTTGTGCTGACGGTGTTATCAAAGACTGTGTGCGTATCTATGCTACAGCAAACAACCTGTGCGAAATCGCTATCAGCAACACCGCCTATACGCTCATTGAGCGCAAGGACGTTGTGGAAATGTACTCCAAGTTCGACAGCGAAACTGAGGAAAGCGAAGCAAAGGCTCTGTTTATCAAGAGATTCCCTGTCGGTGAGGACGAAGAAGTGGTTGGTGTTATCTTCCCGACCAGTATCGAGTAAGGAGGAAAATCACAATGTATGTAAACCCTTTTGTAGCCGGAATTATCGCTACCATCATGGTAGAACTGGTACTCGTAATCGGTATCGCCCTGTTCATGGGTAATAAGAAGAAAAACTAAAGGAGGATTTTCAAATGGCAAAGACCAAAGCGGAGCTGGAACAGGAAATCAAAGACATCCGCAATCAGATTGAAGCTCTCGAGTGTGAGCTGAAAAAGGCAAACCGTGTCGAGAGCAAGGACAATGCCGCCGTGGAACTACACGAAATGTATGAGTCCTATGTGAAAGCCGGGTTCACTGAGGAACAGGCTTGGGAACTGACAAAGATCATCATTAACAATTCCACGATGAAACGTGGATAATTCTAAGGAGGAAAACGACAATGGCAAGAATCCCTATGACGAGCGGTTTCGCTCTTATTCCCGAAGGAACTTATGTGTTCCGTATCTATGACGCAAAGTATGACGAGGAGTTCGGTAAGATCGAGGTCAAGCTGGTGAATGCCGCTGGTATGACCCACACTGAACGCTTCTCCATCAAGGACAAGAACGATGAAATGAACGAAAAAGCTCTGAATGCGTTCTCCTACTTTGCGAAGACCGCAATGGGCGATTTCTCCCTTGAGGACATTGACCCCGAAGAACTGATCGACCACTTCATTTGTGCAGAAGTCGTTCATACCAAGCTCCCTTCCAACAAAGACCCCAACAAGATGGTTACTTTCGCCAACCTCGGTGACAAGTCTCCGGCTGAGTATTTCGATACTGAACCTGTTGCTCGTGCGCTCACTCTCGGCAAGGAAGGTACGTCCCCTGCTCCCAAGGCGGCAACCGCCGCTCCTGCCCCTGCTACTGCTCCTGCGGCACAGCCTACGGCGGCGAAGGGACTCGATTTGGACGCACTGCTCGGATAATCTGACATGATTATCCCTCGAAGGAGGTATTTGATATGGAACTCAAAGACAGTGGCACACGCAGAGAGTTCTCCTCCGGGGCAGTCCGAGACATCAACGAGGGGAAAGGTCGATGTGACCTTCTCCCCCTTGATGTGGTCGGAGAGTTATTCAGAGACGATATTTTGAACAATGTCAATGGATATGTTCGTTCCGGGGACAGGAAACTCCTTGTCGAAGCACTCAAAGAGTTTTCGGAAAAACGATACGGAGACCTTTATACAGCAATGCTGGAAGTCTCCAAACACTATGAGGACGGTTGCAATAAGTACGGTGAGAGAAATTGGGAAAAAGGTATTCCCCTCCACTGCTACATCGACAGTGGTGTGCGACACTACATTAAGTGGCTGAGAGGTGACACGGACGAACCTCACGACAGAGCGTTTCTGTGGAATATGCTCGGCGCACTGTGGACGCATGGGTATCACCCGGAGTATTGCGATTTACCGTTCGGTAAGGAGGAAGTATGACTGAGAAAGAAAGATTTGACCTCTGCATGAGTACAAAACTCGGAGACATTCTCTCCGAGGAGTTCAAGACATATCTGCTTGCAAACGGTTTCTTCTCTGCTCCGGCAAGCACGAAGTACCATGGTGCATACGAAGGGGGTTTGTTCGACCATTCCTTCGCAGTAATGAACTTCCTCGTGGAACTGTCAGCCAAGAACGGTCTCAAGTGGCAGAGAGCAGAGAGTCCGTTTATCGTGGGAATGTTCCACGACCTTTGCAAAATCGACTCGTATCGCATTGACAACAGTGTTCCATACACAGTTGGAGAACCCACACGTTTCGAATACAACCCCAACACTCAGTTCAAGGGTCACGGCGATAAGTCGATTATCCTCCTCTCTCAGCACATCGTACTGACTGAGGAAGAAGCACTTTGTATCCGCTACCACATGGGGGCTTTCGTTGAGAAAGACGAGTGGAGAGATTACACCAACGCTATTCACAGATACGCAAACGTGCTGTGGACTCACCATGCAGATATGCTTGCGTCTCATGTGGTAGGTGTTTGATATGCCTGTTTTCAAGAGAAACAAAGGTCACATCTTCGGAGTTCAGTTCAGCGCAAAAGAGCAAAAAGCTATAGACGCAGAAGTTCTCCGTCAGTGCGCCGAGTTCGACAGGAAGAACGAACTCGAAATGGATTCCGTCATTCTGTGGGTTCTGCATGAGCGGTTCGGTTTCGGCGAAAAGCGGCTAAGAAAGTTCTTTGACAGCTATGCCGCCGAGCTGGACGCTCTGAAAAAGCGGTACGAAATGGGTGACGAGGACATGGCTTGGCTGTGTAGGTACAAGCTGAAAGAATACGGTATCGACATTGCGGAATGGAACAAGGAGGGAAAAGAATGAATCACAAGCTCAAAAGTGTGCAGGGCAAGGTCACTTTCCTGCTTCGTACTGGCAAGGACTTGGTAAAGAATCAGATGGCAGTTGCTTCGGCACAGCACATCATTGACACCGGGAAAATGAAGAAGTCCGATGTTCCGGGCTATCCCATCAACATTGACGATAAATGGTATTTTGAGGGAGAAGTCCTCAAGAAAACCGTTGCTCAGAAGGAGGACTCTGCCAAATGAGAACTTTTTACTCCGAATATGTCCAGCACTGCATGAGGTTCTACGCAAGACACCCTCACCCTAAGTTCCGCTCTGACGCTGACAAGCAGAACTGGAACGCTTGCGACAGTGCCTTGAAGGGGTTCAGCCCTTCCGAAGTGGACATTCTCATGACCGTATATCGTGAGGGTGACACCTTTCCCGATAACATCTACAAGGTTTCCGTTGACCGCAACATTAAGCAGGACAACATTTGGAAACTCGTAAACGAACTGGAACGCAAGGTTGCAAAGAGGAGGAACTTGATTTGACACATTACGAGAACATTCCCAATGAACTCAAAGAACTGAATCAGTGGGTCTGTACTCGTAGTGACAGCAAAGTTCCTATGAAAGCATTTGAGGACGAGAACCCTTGTGCTTCCTCCACCAACCCTCAGACGTGGGCTACCTTCGACATGGCGAATGAAGCTGTGTCGAAGGGGTTCTACGACTACTGCGGATTTGTTTTCGCTGACAACGGTTTCGTTGCTATAGACATCGACACCGGGTTTGACGAAGAAGGGTTCATGACACCGCTTGCCGCTGACATCATCAGACATTGCGAAAGCTACACTGAGAAGTCCAAGAGCGGCAGAGGTTTCCACATTATTCTGAGAGGTACACTTCCCTTCAAAGGTAAGAATAACCTCGCAGGGGTGGAAATATACAAATCCGCTCGATATTTCATCATGACAGGTGACACTCTCCTCTACAGGGAAATCGAGGAGAATCAAGAAGCGATTGACTATGTAGTTGAGAAATACTTCCCGGAGACCCGACAGGAGAAAGAAACCTCCATTTACGGTGGTCGTATCTACTCTCCTATATGGGAAATGCCGGAGAACAATCGTATCAAGCTCAGACCTGTCTATCCAAGAATCCCGGACGGAAGCCGTAATATTTGTCTGACCTCACTTGCTGGTATGCTTCACAACCAAGGGTACAGCAAACAACAGATTTACGAAGAACTTCTATACGCAAACACTGTTGCCTGTGACCCTCCGCTCGATAGAGCTGAGATTAAAACAATCTGCAACAGTGTCACAAGGTACAAACGATGATTACAGGTATCAAATGCTGTAAGGGGTGCGTTGCTCCTAAAAGATACCCCGGTTGCCACTCGAACTGTCCCGAATATCTCATGGAAAAGAAACTGTGGGACGAGCAGAAGAAAATCATTTCTGAGCAACGACAAGCCTACAACAATCTGTACGAGCAACGCTCCGAAAGTGTACGAAAAGCACTCAAACGCAAAAGACGATAAGTAACACGAAAAGGATAAAATATTTTCGCAAAAGGGTTGACAACTAATCCTTTTCGTGTTATTATCTAATCATCAAGAGATAAGAAATTATCTTAATAAGACTTAGGAGGTCAATTATGGCATACAACAACCCTACACCCGAAATCTATCGTGGTGACATCTTCTACATAATGCAGGGCAGTTACGTTGGCTCTGAACAGAAATCCGGGAGACCGGGTATCATCGTGTCCAATGACCTTGCGAACAAGCACTCTCCCAACGTGGAGGTTGTGTTCCTCACCTCACAGGAGAAGAAAGCCCTCCCGACCCACGTTGAGGTGATTGCGAGAGTTCCTTCGACCGCCCTGTGCGAGAACATTCAGACCGTTTCGAAGGAACGTCTGAGCGATTTTATTCGTTCTTGTACCACTTCCGAAATGAAAGCCATAGACAAGGCTCTGCTTCATTCTCTCGGTATTACAGTTACGGAGGAAGAACCTACTATCACCGAGGAAGATTTGAAAGCTCTCAAGGAAGCACCTGTTCAGCTCATGCCTGTCGAACCTACGGCGGTCGAGATTGAGCGTAACCTGTACAAGAACCTGTACGAGCAGTTGCTTGACCGACTGACAGGTAAGTCCGCATGAGAGATTTAGTAAAATGTAGTTCGTGTCGGAAGCGGTGTCTCTGCCGCTCCTGTCCGAACAATCAGACGTGCAAGATCGCACTCCGGCGATATTGTAAGGAAGTCTGTTATTGCAGTATCAACAGAAAATTAAAGGAGGAAAAATCCCATGAAGGTAACACTCATACAGGCAACCCCTAACCCAATTGAGACCATTGCTCAGATTGCCAGCATTTGCTACGACAGTGACCCGAAGAACCCTCTCGGACTTGTGAAGCACCTGTACCGCAACGGACACCACAGTGTCTTCGAGCATATCTACTTCACATTCAAAATCGAGGGTATCTCTCGTGCCTGTTCTCACCAGCTTGTGAGACACCGCCACTGTAGCTTCACTCAGCGCAGTCAGCGTTATTGCTCTGAGGACGGTTTCGGTGTAGTTGAACCCGGCTCTGTCTGCAAGATTGACGAGATGGGCGGCTTCGGTAGTCTTATTGAAGAAATCGAAAGACACTACGAGGAATTACAGGCACACGGCATTCCCAACGAAGACGCTCGCTACGTTCTCCCCAACGCTTGTGAAACTTCTTTGTACCTCTCCTGTAATCTGAGAGAGCTGATTCACATGAGCAACGAGCGTCTGTGCCGCAGAGCGCAGTGGGAAATCCGAGAGTTGGTAGAGCAGATGGTAGCTCTTGTAGACCCTGACCTTCAATTCATGCTCGTGCCTAAGTGCAAGAGCGGACGCATTATCTGTCACGAGAAATGCGGAGGTGTACAAAATGGGTAAGCTGATTTTGGATTTGTGCGGAGGGACAGGCTCGTGGTCGAAACCGTACCGTGACGCTGGATATGACGTGCGTGTTATTACACTTCCGCACTACGACTTGTTTGAAACAGTCGAGAGAGAGAGAGTGCTTGAGTTCTATAACCATACGACAGGTAAGACAGAGATTGTCAACGCTGATGAAGTATATGGTATTCTCTGCGCTCCAACCTGTACGATGTTCTCTCTTGCTCGTACCACTGCGAAGACTCCACGAGACCTCGCAAGCGGTATGCGGCTGGTAAAGAAGTGTCTCGAAATCATTTGGTTCTGTCGTGAATCGAATGAATCTCAGTTAAAGTTTTGGGCTTTAGAGAATCCTATGGGACTTCTCCGACAGTTCTTGGGTAGACCTCTTTTCACCTTCTCCCCGGAAGAATACGGTGAGTGCTACACGAAGAACACAGACATTTGGGGTTATTTCAATATTCCAAAGAAAAAGCCATATAAAATGACAGAGGGTGAAAAGCTCCTCTCAGCTCGTAACAATCGAGTTCTGCCGGAGCTTCCCGAAGATTATGTCATGCCTACCGGGTGGAACAGACAGGCGGCAAGACGTAGCATGACAAGCAGTAAATTTGCAGAAGCCTTTTATAAGGCGAACAAATAGGAGGTCTGACCGATGGTCGAAAACGTAATCAGAATCAATCGTGCTGAGTTTGACAGACTGGCTCTGCTCACAGAAAAGAAGGGGTATTTGGCGGCGAGTTTCAATATTGCCACTCAAGACAAATTCCCTTTACACAAAATTCATTATGTTTTCGAGAACATCAATCCCGGAGAGACATACGAGATTGACACCATCATTGAAGCACACCTCGGTTATCATGTTTTCAAATGCACCGTCTTTTACCGTCACAGGTGCGTAGGTGTCGTAAGCTGTACCATGAAGGACTTCGACCCTGTTTCCTTCGATTGGGCTACCTCCTACAAGGTGAAAGCTCTCCAACGAGGGAAGGAACAGTGGCTCAAGGAAATCGCACTTATGACTGTGACGGTAAGTATGACGGTTGCCTACTCTATTCTGTATGCTGACCGAGTATTCGTGGAAAGCTCCGGAAAGCACAGACTGAATGTGGAGAGCAATTCCGATTCAGACGAACTGATTTACAGAAAGCTCAAGGCTTATATCTCCTACGAACACGCTCCTGCTACACCTACTGGCAAGGGTGCGAAACCTCAACACGAGTTCTATGTTCGAGGTCACATGAGACACTATAAGTCCGGCAAGGTCGTGTATATCCGTCCCTATACAAAGTGCAAAGGACGTGGCACGAAGATTATCCACGAATACATCACAGGAGGGAATACCGATGAATGAAAACAAAATCTGCCCTCTATTTCTCGCTTCTCCTGCTTTTGAGACAGAAAAAGGTTGTGAGTGCCGCAAAGAGAAATGTGCATGGTGGGTTGAAGATAAGCAGAAATGCGCTATCACAGCAATGGGAGGTGAAAAACGTGGTAAGTGATAGAGAACTTTTCGAACTTCGAAACGGTAGAGTCATTATGGACGAAGACCTGTCGGAGAAAATGTACATCATCAAGTCATATCACCCGGAAAAAGCTGACGATACTTCCTCCGGCTTTGAGTGGTCTGAAATGGGTATGGCAAACCTGTTCGGTATGCTCTACAACAAGGAAGCTCGATACTGTACCGAGCATAAGAGCTGGTACACCTACTTCGAGGGTGCGTGGCGCAAGGACGAAGGTGCAATTCTCGTCTCTGAGAAAATCAAGGACTTCGTTAGACTCATGATTCTCTACTGCGGAGAAATCACTGACGATGAAACCCGAAAATCCTACACTGCTTTCGTCAACAAAATGGGTGACAGGAGAATGAGAGACAGAATCCTCAAGGACGCAACAGGTGAACTTCGTATCTCTGCCACTCAGTTCGACTCCAACCCCTACCTCATTAACTGTCTGAATGGTACATACTCTCTCGAAGACTTCTCCTTCCGGGAAGCACGATGGGACGATTTTCTTACCATGCAGACAAATTTCCGCCACACTGTCCGCAGGGACGTTCGCTGTGAGCGTTGGGAGAAGTTCATTGACGAGGTTACGCATGGAGAAACCGACAAGGCTGACTTCCTGCAAAGAGCTTTGGGTTACTCCATTCTCGGCATGAGCAACGAGGAGTGTATGTTCATTCTCCACGGCAAAACGACTCGAAACGGAAAGTCCACACTGCTCAATACTATCGAAACCATGCTCGGTGACTATGCGAAGGTTGCTCCTGTCGGTATGATTTGCCGTGGTGACAGGCAGAAGGACGCAGAAGCCGCTTCTCCTACTCTCGCCGGACTCAAGGGCAAACGCTTTGTCACTATGTCCGAGTCGAATGAGTATGGCAAGCTGGACGAGGAGAAAATCAAACAGCTTACAGGCGGTGAGGAAATCTCAGCTCGTGCGCTGTACCAGTCGGCTATCACCTACAAGCCGCAGTTCACCCTTTGGCTTTCCTGTAATGACCTTCCGATGGTTACGGACAAGTCCCTGTTCGCTTCCGAGCGTATCAAGGTTATCGAGTTCAATCGTCACTTCACCCCGGAGGAACAGGACACCCACCTCAAGGACGAGCTTACCTCACAGGAAGCAATGAGCGGTATTTTCATGTGGCTGGTTCGTGGCTACATCAAGTACAAGGAAATGGGACTGAAAATGTCCGACTCCCTCAAGACTGTTGTCACCAAGTACGAACGAGACAACGACCTCGTGTTGCAGTTCCTCGAAAGCCGCTGTGTGCGTGTTCCAGAAGACGAAAGCAATCCTTACGGCGAGAAGAACAAGCGCACTCTCATTAAGGCAAAGGATTTATACAATGCTTTCAAGCTGTGGGCGAAGTCCGAAGGTGCTTATGTCCTCTCCGCTCGAAAGTTCAACTCCGAAATGGAACGACACCCGGAATGGTTCGATAGAAAATCGACTTCCAGCGGTTTCATGATTTATTGGGGACTCAAGCTCAAGGAGGTGCTGTAATGACTGTGAATATCCTTGGGACAAAGTATTCCATATACTATAAGTCACCCTCAGAGGACAAGTTTCTCCGTGAATGTGACGGCTACTGTGACAAGTCTTCAAAGAAAATCGTGGTTACTACGGAAAACATTGAGCTTGAAAACTTTGCAGAGTATCAGAAAAAATGTCTCCGCCACGAGATTGTTCATGCGTTCATGTTCGAGTCCGGGCTTGCTGAGAATTGGGAACATAAAAACTTCGGGCAGGAAGAAACAGTTGTCGATTGGGTTGCTATCCAGTTCCCGAAACTGCTCGAAATTTTCAAGAAAGTAGGTGCGTTATGAAACCCATTAAATTTGAACAGGCAAACAAAAACCTGTTGAAGCCGGAGTCCATGACGGACGAAGAATGTTCCTCTCTGTGGGTGTACAACGATGGTCGAGAGTGTATCAGTTGTTGGCGGCTCACATGGAAAGAGAGAATCAAGGCTTTGCTGTTCGGGAGAGTGTGGCTCTCCGTTCTCAGTGGACGGACTCAACCTCCTGTTTGGCTTGCCTGTTGTAAAACCATATTCTTGAAGGAGGAAGAATCATGAGTGACCTTAAAATATTCACTGAAAATATCGAACCCGAAGCTCTGAATCAGATTTACACTCTCGTCAAGCAACCAGCTTTCGCAAACTGCAAGGTGCGTATCATGCCCGATGTTCATGCCGGGGCTGGCTGTGTAATCGGATTCACCGCTGACTTAGGTGACAAGGTTATCCCGAACATCGTTGGTGTGGATATTGGCTGTGGTATGCTGACCGTAGAGCTTGGCAACATCGAAATCGACTATGCCGCCCTCGACTCTGCTATACGCAAGCGTATTCCGAGTGGACGCAACGTGCATGAGGGACGCTGTGTCCGATTCGATGAACTCCAACAGCTTCGGTGCTTCCGAGAACTCAAGGACACCAAACGACTTGAGCGCAGTATCGGCACTCTCGGCGGCGGTAATCATTTCATCGAAGTAGACGTTGACCCGGAGAACGGCAAAAAGTACCTTATCATTCATACTGGTAGCAGAAACCTCGGCAAACAGGTGGCTGAATACTATCAGCACCTCGCAGTTGAAATCATGTCCGGCAAGGACGAACTCTATGCCATGCAAGAGAAACTGATTGCCGAATACAAAGCACAGGGGCGCAAGGCTGAAATTCAGAAAGCCATTGCAGAACTTCATCGTAAGTTCCACCCCAACCCTCTCGGTATTCCGAAGGAACTTTGCTATCTGACCGGGAAGTATCGTGAGGATTATCTTCATGACATGGAAATCTGTCAGCGTTTTGCAGTCCTAAACCGAAATGCCATTGCTTCCGCCCTCATTGATGAAATGGGCTGGCACTCTCTTGGAGCGTTCGAGACGATTCACAACTACATCGAGTTTGGCTCAAACATGGTACGCAAGGGTGCTATCTCTGCGAAAGCCGGAGAAAAGCTCCTCATTCCTATCAATATGAGAGACGGTTGCATTATTGGCAGAGGTAAAGGAAACGAGGACTGGAACTGCTCTGCTCCCCATGGTGCAGGACGTATCATGAGCAGAAGCAAGGCAAAGGAAGTGGTCTCCCTCGCAGAGTTCGAGGACTCCATGAAGGGTATCTACACGACCTCCGTTGGACAGTCCACCATTGATGAATCTCCCATGGTCTACAAGCCTATGGAAGAAATCGTGAAGAACATTGCCGATACCGTGGAAATTTTATCCATTATCAAACCTGTCTACAACTTCAAAGCGAGTGAGTAAGGAGGTGCAACCTATGGAAAAATATGTTGCAGGACTCGGTTCTTCACAGGAAAAGGAGCTGAGAAAAGCCGCAGACAAATTGGGTCTGTTTGACATGGAAAAGAAAATGCTGACAGAGATTCAAGGTATGCTTGAGGACATCAATCCGAACGAAATCGTTTCTCACATACTGGATGGAACTCTCCTCTCTTGGCTTGCAAGTTGGAGAATGAAAACAGGTATGCTGGTGGCATTTATGCTTGAAAATGTCAAATTATCCGAAAAGGATTGAAAAATAATCCTAAACGACATTTGTAAAATAACACAAATCGGATTGAAAAATAATCTTTTCGACTTTTTATGATGAAGTAGTAAAAGTAGTTAAACTTTAGTTTTTGCGTAAAAGTCCCCTTATAAGAGGGCTATATAGTAAAAGTTACACGCAAAAGTCGATTTTTAACTACTTCAACTACTCAAGAAGAACAAGAATAAGAGGACTCTCCGGGGCGGAAACTGGCTCGAAAAGAGGACTCTCCAAGGAGGTAAACGACTATGGCAAGTAAGAAAGACGCTCCTCAGAATGAGGGCGTACAGGTGATAAAGAAGAAACCGAGAGGTGGCAACTCTCCTGTCATTGGTATGAATGGGTATGACCTTGAACCCGGAGACAATACAAAGTTTCTACAGCTCAACATGGAGCTTTTCAATATGGAGAAGATTGATTTGCATGATGAAGAAGCCGTGGCAGAACGACTCAATGAGTATTTTGCTTTGTATGCCAAGCATGATGTGAAACCTACTGTGGCTGGTATGGCAATGGCATTGGGTTGGAGTAGACAGCAACTATGGGCTGTTACACACGACCAACCTTTGGGTGGACGTGGGAACTATTGCACGTTGCCGCAGAGCGTGACCGACACAATAAAAAAAGCATACTTTTTGCTCGAAAATTTGTGGGAAAACTACGCTACTAACGGCAAAATTAACCCTGTCACAGCAATCTTCCTTGCGAAGAACAACTTCGGCTACCAAGACAAGACCGAGTATGTGGTGACTCCCAACGTCCAGCAAGACAACTATGACCCCGACTCTATCCGTCAGCGTTACCTTATCGACTCTGCCAACGACTCTGACGAAGAAAACGACTAACGACTATCGACTATCGACTATGAAATCGCCGCCATCGGCTGTCCCGGCTCTGTTCCGGGGTGGCTGGTGGCGGTCTTTTTGTGCGAATTTTTTCGGGATTCCGGCTGGTTTTCTGCCGTTGGTATTAACGCTTTAGCGTGATAAAGCAAAATTGCACCTTCGGCGGCGGTTTTCCGGGTTCATACCTTATTATATAAGGAAGGAAAAAAAATAATCCTAAAAAGATAATTTTTTCTCTAAAAAGGGTTGACAATTCGCAAATTCCGAATTATAATATAATCAAGAAAAGACAAGAAACAATCTTTTCAAGATTATAAGGAGGTAACGATCATGAGTTACAATTATTACGAAGCAGTAAAGGAAGACGTTTTACAGTATATCCGGGACGAAATCAATTTTGAGGATTTCGACAGCTTGGAGGAGTTGGAAGAACACTTAAACGATACCCTGTGGACGGTTGACAGTGTGACAGGCAACGGAAGCGGAAGCTATACATTTAATAGCTATCAAGCAGAAGAAAATATCTGTCATAATTTCGATCTACTGGCGGAAGCGTTGGAGGAGTTTGGCGGCGGTTGCGATATTCTGAAAGATGGAGCGGAAGCCGCAGACGTAACAATCAGATGTTATTTATTGGGGCAGTGTATAGCGGAAGCGTTGGAGGAGATCGAAGACGATTTCGAGGAAGCGCACCCGGACGAAGACGAAGAAAACGAGGAGGATTAAAACAATGAGAAAATACCAGTACACCGAAAAAGGTTTTAATTTTGAAAGAGTGGATAAAAAGACCGCTCGCACCGCTTATATTAACGGCTTGTCTGTCGTTGTTTGTCCTGTCAATTTGAGACCCGGCGCACCGTGGCACCCGGAAGCCGTAATAAATAAACGAGATCGGGCGCACTTGGTAGCGGACGAAATCGGAGTTAAAAACGATTTTAATAATTGGGTCGGCTCTTTTGAGTTTTATAACTGCCCCAATACAGAAACCGGAAAATATGCCGCTTTTTATATCCCGGTTAAAATGGTAGATCGTTTTACAGGCGAGACACCGACAGCGGACACCCTCGGAACGGTCAAACAGTATGATTATAAATTTATGGAGGTATAAAACAATGATGGATATTAACGCAATTATGGCGGAGTTAGCGCAATATACAAGAATGGCGGAGGAAATCGCCGCAACGGTTGACGGTCTGAAAGACGCAATTAAAAAGTATATGGAGGAAAACCAGCTTGAAACGCTAACAGGAAATGAACACAAAGCAACATACAAAACCGTTACCAGCTCCCGAATTGATACAACGGCATTGAAACGCAATGCCCCGGATATAGCGGAGAAATACACGAAAACAACGGAAACAAAACGCTTTACTTTTGCTTAATTTGGAGGTGTCGCAATGTTCGTTATTATCTGTTTAATATTATTTCCTTTTGTTCTCTTAGGTGAGATTCTCAAACAGTCAAAATAAATATAATATGCACCCCGGCTATTATAGCCGGGGTTTTCTTTTGCTGTCATTTGAGTACAGCCCATCGGCGGCGGCTGGTTGCGCTGTCAATGGGACAGCTTTTTTATTTTTGGTTGCGCTGTCAAGCTGTATTATATTCTATTGACAGCATTTTATATTTTGCGGAGCTGTCAAGGCACAACGGCGGCGGAGCTTTTCAAGCCGTCCCGGAGCTATACCCCCGGAGGGGGACGGCGGACAGCCGCCCAAGCCGCAGGGAGTGGTCTGAGTAGCCGAAAAATAGAAAAAGAAACAAAAAGGACAAAATATTATCTTATTTGTATTGACAATCACCTTTTCTCATGTTATACTTATCCCACAAAGACTAAGGAGGTACACTATGGTACGCAATAACATAGAACTCGATGTGAAGGTCAAGTGTGTTGAGACTCACACCACACAGCAGACCCTCGCTGAGAGAATCGGAACAACTGGACAGTACGTCAACAGGGTCATTAAGAAAAAGGACGGTCTCGTCAACAAGACTTTCGTTGAAATGATGGAAGCCCTTGGTTATGACATTGAGCTGACCTACATCAAGCGAGAGCAGTAACAGGAGGTGTGTACATGAAGGTCGGTTATGTACGAGTAAGCACCACAGACCAAAATCCGGCGAGACAGATGGAACTCATGAAGTCCCTTGGTGTGGAGAAAATCTACAGTGAGAAGCTGAGTGGTAAGAACACCGAGAGACCTCAGTTCAAAGAAATGCTTTCCTTCCTGCGTGAAGGTGACACCCTCTACATTGAATCTTTCTCCCGATTGTCACGAAGCACACGAGACCTGTTGAACACGGTTTCGGTGTTGACTGAACGTGGTGTGAATCTTGTCTCAGACAAGGAAAAGCTCGACACCACTACCCCACAGGGAAGATTTATGCTGACTGTTTTCGCCGGACTCTCGGAGCTTGAGCGTGAAAACACCCTCGAACGTCAGCGTGAAGGTATCGAGATTGCAAAAGCAGAGGGAAAATACAAGGGTCGCAAGCCAATCGAGGTCACTGACAGGTTTTTCGTCATAGCGAAACGGTGGTCGAGCGGACAGATGGCTCTCAAAGACGCTATTGCTGAGTCCAATATGTCAGAATCTACGTTTTTCCGTAACTGCAAGAAGTATGGTATCAGCAAATCAAGTAGTTAAAGTAGTTAAAAATCGGTTTTTGCGTAAACTTTCGCCTGTAGGGTGCCCTATAAGAAGAATTATACGCAAAATCAGAAGAACAACTACTTTTACTACTTCAACAGGAGGTTTCTATGAAAAAATTCATGCTTGGAATGTTTAGCACCATTTGCATTATCATAACAGTAGTGATTTTCGTTGGTATGTTCGCAAGACCTAACGCACCGAAGGACGAAAATCTGACAGAAGCAGAGAATTTTGCTAAAAATAACGGTATTTCGGTGAAACTGGCGGAAAGCGTTGAGTATGCTCTGTCGCAATCGGAAATGCCGGACTCCCTTGAGTCGTTGAGGGATTGGGAGCAGATGGACGATTATGCAGAAGGTCAGAGGTACAAGGCTTGGTCTTACTCAGTGGTAAATGAAAGATACTACCACATGGTTTTTTATGTGAAGGACGAGGTAGTTGAAAGTATTAGAGACAGCAAGTACGGTCTCGAAGTATTATATAGCAAATAACAGTTTGCTTGAGTGGCGCATGATTGCGATTCGATTCGTAGTCATGCGCTTTTTCTTTTGGAGGTATTATGAAAAAATTACTGGAAACGATTTACCGAAAGAGTCTGAAATCCTTCGATTTTCAGACTATGGAGGATTTACTGTACATGAGCAAGGAAGCAATGAAAACTGATATTCCTCTCGGTGTGGAATATCTCAGAAAGCTATCCGCTCTGTGTGAAAAAACAATGTCAAACAGGTCTCTCTCCGGGGAACAGGTGATACAGGTCTATGACTTGCACAAAAGGGTGTGCTTTGCCGCCGCAAAGTATGATTTCGACTCCTATCTTCTCTATGTGGAATGGAACAGAGACCCGGAGAAGAAGTTCTACCCTCCTCGAAGGAAGGTTTTGAAACAGGTTGTTGACGCTCTACAGGAGCTTGCCGATGATAAACTGGACTTGCTGGCGGTGTCTCTACCTCCCGGTAGCGGAAAGACCACACTGGCGATTTTCTTCCTCACATGGCTCGGTGGTAAGATTCCGAACGACCCTATGCTGACAGGTTCTCACTCGAACTCCTTTGTTCGTGGTGTCTATGACGAATGTCTGAGAATCATGGATAGAAACGGTGATTACCTGTGGCACGAGGTATTCCCGGACATTAAAGTCACGAACACAAATGCGAAGGACTGTCGTATCGACCTCGACAAGCGTCAGCGTTTTGAGACGTTGGAGTTCACATCTATTGGTACTGGTAATGCTGGTTTGTATCGTGCGGCAACCCTGCTCTACTGTGACGATTTGGTGTCGGGTATCGAGGTGGCATTGTCGAAGGAACGTCTTGACAAGCTGTGGGAGACATACACCACAGACTTGAGACAGCGTAAAATCGGAGACCACTGTAAAGAGCTTCACATTGCTACTCGATGGTCTGTCCATGACGTTATCGGTAGACTGGAACGTGAATACGGTGACAGTGACCGAGCGAAGTTCATCGTGATTCCTGCCCTTAACGAGAATGACGAGTCCAACTTTGATTATGCCTACGGTGTCGGATTTACTACGAGAGTCTACCATGATCAGAGAAACATCATGGACGATGTGTCGTGGAGAGCGTTGTATATGAACGAACCTATTGAGCGTGAGGGTTTGGTCTACTCTCAAGACGAACTTCGCCGCTATTTCGAGCTTCCTTCGGAAGACCCGGACGCAATCATTGGCATTTGCGACACGAAGGATAAAGGTGCTGACTACGCTTTCCTCCCTGTGGCTTATGTTTATGGACAGGACTACTATATCGAGGATTGTGTATGCGACAACGGTCTTCCGAACATCGTTGACGCTCGATTGACTGAAATTCTCGTCCGCAGGAAGGTCAAGTCCTGCCGATTTGAGTCAAACTCTGCCGGAAGACGTGTGGCTGAAAAGATTCAAGAGGACGTGAAGAAAAAAGGCGGCATTACTCACATCACCACAAAGTTCACCACAGCAAACAAAGAGACGAAAATCATTGTCAACAGTGCTTGGGTCAAGGAGCATTGTCTGTTCAAAGACAGTTCCCTCTATCAGAAGAAGTCTGACTACGGAAAAATGATGGATATGCTCTGCTCTTACACCGTTGCTGGCAAGAACAAGCACGATGATGTGCCGGACGGAATGGCAATGTTGGCGGAATATGCTCAGAGTTTGAGCGGTCAGAAGGTCGAGGTGTTCAAAAGACCGTGGTAATTCACAATTTCCACATAGTTTTCCACAAAAAATTCTAAAAACAAGAATTATAATCTTGCATTTTACGAATTACTATGTTATAATGGTAAAGGTAAAAATGTATAGAAAAACAAGTGGCGCATGATTGCGAGTATGGCGGAAGCCTATCCAGCAGTCATGCGCTATTTTTAATTTTTAGGAAAGGAGGAGCAGTCATGGCAAACGAAGTCGATACTTCCAAGACTCCGAGCGAGACTCGTCAAATGAACGGAAGACGTGTTATAAAGTCCAGCGTGAGAAGAATCACGAGGGACAACGTGGTTGATGTTCTGACAACTGCTATGAATACTCACTCGCTGAATCGAAGTGAGATTGAGTATCTGTGGGACTACTATCGTGGCAAGCAACCGATTCTCAATCGTGTCAAAGAAGTTCGCCCGGAAATCTGTAACAAGATTGTGGAAAACCGAGCGAATGAGATTGTCTCCTTCAAAGTCGGTTATCTCTGCGGAGAACCTATTCAGTACATCGGACGTAGTGCTGATGAAGCTGTTACAAAAGGTATCTCTGCTTTGAACGAGCTTATGTTCGCAGAAGACAAAGCTACACAAGACCAAGAGATTGTCGAATGGCAAATGATTTGCGGAACGGCATATCGTTTGGTTCTTCCCGATGAACCTTCCGAGGAAGACGAGTCTCCGTTTGAAATGTACACTCTCGACCCTCGCAACTCTTTCGTTGTGTATTCCAATGATGTTGGAAATAAGCCTTTGATGGGTGTCAAGTATAGCACCGATGAAAACGATGTGATTCATTACTCGGTCTATACGGACAACTACTACTGGCTGATTGACGGTGACATTATCAATGAAGCGGAGTCCAAGCCCCACGCTCTCGACATGATTCCTATTTTCGAATATCCGGCGAACAATGCTCGTCTCGGCTCTTTCGAAATCGTGCTTCCTCTGTTGGACGCAATCAACGGTGTCGAGTCCAACCGTATGGACGGTATTGAGCAGTTTATACAGGCTTTTTGGAAGTTCATTGGTTGCAATATCGACAAGCAGAAGTACAAGGAGTTTTTGGAGGAGGGTGCAATTCTTGTTCCTCCTAACGACAACGGAGGAAATATTGATGTTGACCTCGTTGTGAAGGAACTGAATCAGACACAGACTCAGACCCTCAAAGACGATTTGTACACTGCGATTCTCACTATCTGCGGTATGCCTAACAGAAACGGAGGTACTTCTACGTCCGACACAGGAGCGGCGGTACTTCTTCGTGATGGGTGGTCTCTTGCAGAAGCAAGAGCAAAGGACAGCGAGAATATCTTCAAAAGGTCTGAGAAGAAAATGCTCAAGTTGGTGCTTCGCATTTGTCGTGACCTCAGTGACATTGACCTTCGCTTGAAGGACATTGACATGAAGTTCACCCGAAGAAACTACGAAGCGATTCAGAGTAAGTCCCAAGTGCTTACTTCCATGCTACAGCAACCGAAGATTCACCCTATGCTGGCTTTCTCTCACTGCGGTATGTTTACCGACCCGGAAAGTGCCTACACCATGAGCATGGCATATTACGAGGAACAGCAGAAAAAGCTGGCTGAACAACAGGCGGCTATGAGCAAGCAAAACCCGGAGGACGATAATGACGAATGAGGTGTGGAGAGATATCAAAGGCTACGGGGGACGCTATCAAGTCAGTAACCTCGGCAATGTGCGAAGTCTCAACTGGCGAAACACAGGTGCTACAAAGCCTGTAGCTCTCAAGAACCACAATCGAGGTTATCTTCACGTTCTTCTATATGAAGGTAAAAAGTGTAGGTCGTTTTTGGTGCATAGGCTTGTGGCAGACGCTTTCATGCCATGTTCCGATGAAACAATGACTGTAAATCACATAGACGAAAATCCTTCAAATAATCGCCTTGATAATTTGGAATGGTGTTCTTTGAAAGAGAATATCAACAAATTTCAAAGTAATCACCCGGAGAAGACAGGGAGACCCGAAAATATGACTCCTGTTACTCAGTTTGATATGGGTGGACGAGTTGTGAAGATTTGGAAGTCTGTTGCCGAGATTTGCAGAAATCTCAATTACAATGCTTGGTCTATCTCTCAGTGTTGCAACGGAAAGAGAAAGACCGCTTATGGTTATAAGTGGCAATATGCCGCTTGATATAACGGTGTCAGAGAAGACACCTAAATAATCGCAAAAGGTAGAGAAACCTCAAATCGCAAGAAATGTTCACAGAAGAACTGAAAAGACAGGAGGAAACCAAAATGGCAAAGATTGATGTAACACAGATTGAAGGTTACGAAACCATGACCGCCGAGGAGAAGTTGAAAGCTCTCGAAGAATTTGACGTTCCCGACCCGGACTATTCCGGCTTTGTGAAGAAGGAACAGTTCGACAAGACAGCTTCCGAGCTGGCAACTGCGAAAAAGCAGTTGAGGGAGAAAATGACCGAGGACGAAGCGGCAAAGCAGAAGGAAAAAGAGGAACGTGAGGAATTGGAGTCCAAGTACAACAAGCTCCTGCGTGAATCTGAGATTTCCAAGCATAAGGCAAAGCTCCTCGCACTTGGGTACGATGAAGCCCTTGCCGATGAAACTGCCACTGCTATGGCGGACGGTGATTCTGAGAAGGTGTTCATCAATCAGCAGAAGCACTTAACCGCTTTCGAAAAGAAGGTTCGTGCGGAAGCCCTCAAAGATACACCGAAACCTACCCCCGATGGGGATTCCAAGACTATGACTCTCGAAAAATTCCGTAAGTTGTCCCCTGCGGAACGTGCCGCTTTCTACGAGGAACACCCGGAAGAATACAAAGAACTTTATGGAGGTAATTAACTATGGCTCATAAGATTTATGACAATTTCTTCCTCTCCAACGAGGTTGAAGACCAGTTCAATTCCCACCTCAATTTACAGCAGTTCTGTACTGTTGATAATTCGCTGGTGGGCGAAGCTGGTATGAAGCGTAAGATTAACGTCTACAAGGCTACCAATGGTACTGAGAAGCTGGCTATGGGTGTCGGCAACAGCAAGTCCATCGAAGTTTCTTACGCTGAGAAGGAGTACGAAATTCTGCTTGCTCAGAACCGTTTCGAATACTTCGATGAACAGGCTATGATTGACCCTATGCTTGTTCCTGTCGGTGTCCGCCACATGGGTACTGATATGTTCAACACTGTCAATGCCGACATTTTTGCCGAGTTCAACAAGGCAACTCTGTCCGTTGAGGCTACCGATTACGGTTTCGGAACTTTCGCTGACGCTGTGGCGAAGCTGAACCTTGAGGAAATCGAGGGTGTGAATATCTTCGGTTTTGTCAATGCGGCTGACATGGCGGAGGTTCGCAAGGCTCTGAAAGAAGACCTCAAGTACGTTGAGTCCTTCTCTCGTAATGGTTATGTCGGTACGGTTGCTGGTGTGAACCTGTACACCAAGAAGGACGCTACTTCCGGCACTATCATTATCGCAACCAAGAAAGCGGTTACTCTTTTCAACAAGAAGGGTACGGAAATCGAGCAGATTACCAAGAACGCTCGTTCCGAGACTGCGGCTAATACTCGTCTGAACACCATCTTCTCTCGTAAGTATTATCTCGCCGCTCTCACTGACGCTACCAAGGCTGTGAAAATCACCGTTGCACCTTCTGTGTAATCGGTGAGGAATGGAGGACAGAACAATGTATAAGGTTGTAAGCGATTTTCGTGACGCAAAGAACGACAACCATCTGTATCGGGTGGGTGATGAATACCCTGTAGCTGGCTACAAGCCGAGCAAGTCTCGTATCGAGGAGCTGGCAAAGGGTAAGAACAAATTCGGCAAGGTGTTCATCGAGGAAGCTCCTGTGAACCCTGCCGAGGGTCAGACTCCCGACCCGGATAACGGCGAGGGAGAACCCGAACCTCAGACTGAGGAATAACTGCGAGGAGGTGTGACAACATGACGAACGATGAAAAACTGGCGGCTCTCAAGGCAATGGTCGGTAGCTCTGACTCTGACGAAGTGTTGTCCGCCTATCTGAAACTTGCCGGGGGCAAGATTATCGCCAAAGCGTTTCCATATCAGAATGATGTGACCGAAGTTCCGGCACAGTACAGTTACTTACAGGTCGAAATTGCCGCATATATGCTGAATAAGCGAGGTGCGGAAGGACAGACCTCTCACACTGAAAACGGTGTGACAAGACAGTACGAAAGTGCGGACGTTCCTTCTTCTATGCTGAAAGCGATTACTCCCTACTGTGGGGTGATTTCATGAGGTGTATGCAGAGAAACAAGGTCAAATTCTTCTACGCTCTCTACGAGGGTAAGGAAGCTATCACTGATGAATATGGAAACGTCACTGGTGAATACGCAGTGAAGCATGGTAATCCGATAGAGTTTTCCGCAAATATATCTGCCGCAAAGGGAGAAACGCAGACTCGTCAGTTTGGGGAAAACGAGTCCTATGACAAAGTGATTGTCTTGGATTCTGACGCTCCTTCGATTGACGAATACTCTATCCTTTGGGTCGATGTTATCCCGGAACTCAAGGAGGACGGTACTACAGATACTCCTCATGACTACGTTGTGAAAAAGGTAGCCAAGAGTTTGAACGTGACTTCGATTGCGATAAGCAAGGTGAATGTCAGTGGGTAAAAAGGTCATTCG
>ENA-ORTY01001638-ORTY01001638.1-human-gut-metagenome-genome-assembly--contig:-NODE-1638-length-24249-cov-2.995991_pt1 | contig 24249 bp, 18 predicted proteins | sample MGYA00241917_ERZ509198 | MGnify/ENA primary metagenome ERZ509198 (study PRJEB26280, sample SAMEA2338857) | human gut metagenome | biome: human gut; feature: human-associated habitat; material: faeces...
CCTTTCTCTACCTCTACGCAGTTCTCGCTTACCCTGCTGCTACATATACGGTTTATTCTCCGCAGGCGCGACGCAACAGTGTCGCGCAACTCGTTTGCGCGTTGTGATAGACGGCACCTGCGAATATTTTCTTGTGCCTGCGTTTCACCTTACCTCTCTTCACTCTAATCCTCAGCTCTGCACCAATGAAAAAGGAGAACCCACCCGGGTTCTCCTTTTTCATTACGCCATATCCTTGAGCAGACCATGCTTCTCATAGGTAGTGGTGCGGACGATCTTATTTTCCTCATCCACGAACACGACCTGCGGAGCATAGCCGTTTCTGACCTCCTCCGGCGTCAGCTGCGCGTACGCCATCAGAATAACCTTATCGCCCACGCTGACACAGCGCGCTGCGGCGCCGTTCAGGCAGATCATGCCGCTGCCACGCTCACCGGCGATGGTATAGGTCTCAAAGCGGTTGCCGTTCTCAATATCCACGATGGCAACCTTCTCGTATTCATAAATGCCGGCCGCATCCAGCAGATCGGCATCAACCGTGATCGAGCCGACGTAGTTCAGCTCGGCCTGCTTGACCGTTGCACGGTGGATTTTACCCTTGAGCATCTGTACTGTCATGACTTATCCCTCCACCGAAAAGTTGTCGATCAGGCGCGTTTTGCCGATATAGACCGCCATAGCGATCAGTTCGCCGCCATTGATCTCATGCACCGGCAGCATGGTCAGGCCGTCCACTGCGGAAACGTAATCAATACGCGCGAGCGGCTCCTGCTCGATAAGCGCACGCATGGCATTGACGATTGCATCCGCGTTTTTCTCGCCGTTCCGGACCAGCTCCTGGCCGAGCTTTACAGCGCGCGACAGCACGAGTGCCGCCTTGCGCTCCTCTGCGCTCAGATAGGTATTGCGCGAGGACTTCGCCAGACCGTCTGCCTCACGGATGATCGGGCAGCCGACGATCTCAATGCCCATGGACAGGTCGAGCACCATGCGGCGAATGATCGCCAGCTGCTGTGCGTCCTTCTGACCGAAGAACGCCTTATCCGGCGTTACGATGTTGAACAGCTTGGAAACGACCGTGCATACGCCGCGGAAATGAATCGGACGGGTCTTGCCGCACAGCTGACGCGGCATTTCGGACTGCACCTCAACAAAGGTGGCAAAGCCGTCCGGATACATCTCGGACACCTCGGGATGGAACACCATGTCACAGCCGCACTCGGTCAGCAGCGCACAGTCGTGCTCGAAATCACGCGGATAGGTCTCCAGATCCTCACCCGGGCCGAACTGGGTCGGATTGAGGAACACGGACGCTACCGTGCGGTCGCACTGCTGCACAGACGTTTTGACCAGACTGGCGTGTCCTTCATGCAGATAGCCCATGGTCGGCACCAGACCGACGGTCAGACCCTGCTGTTTCCACTCGCGCACCTGTGCGCGTACTTCTGCGATGGTTGTTGCGATTTTCATTGTATATGCTCCTGTTTCTCTTAAAATTCAGCGTCGAGTTTGGCGAGATATTCATCGCTGCAGTCAGACTTGACAAAGCTCTGCTTTTCGGTCGGGAACGTGCCGTTCTGCACCTCGTTCATGTAAGTGCGGAACGCATCCACCATGCGCTCACCGATATTGTCGAACTGCTTGGCGAACTTGGGCGTGAAGTCCATGTTCATGCCGAGCATGTCCTGATAGACCAGCACCTGTCCGTCACAGCCTGCGCCCGCGCCGATGCCGATGGTCGGGATGGTCAGCTTTTTCGAGATGAGTGCCGCCAGCTTGGGCGGTACGCACTCGAGCACGACCGAAAATGCACCGGCCTCCTGTACGGTGAAGGCATCCTCAAGCAACCGCTTTGCCGCATCCTCGCCCTTGCCCTGTACTTTAAAGCCGCCGAACACGTTGACGCTCTGCGGCGTCATGCCGATATGTGCCTGCACCGGAATGCCAGAATCCGTAATGGCGCGAATCTGCTCGGCAACGGCTGCGCCGCCCTCCAGCTTGACCGCGTGTCCGCGCGCCTCCTTCATCAGTCGGCCTGCGTTGCGCACGGCTTCGGAAACCGACGCCTGATAGCTCATAAACGGCATATCCATGATGACCATGGTGTTCTCGCACGCGCGCACGACGCAGGCACTGTGGTGGATCATGTCCTCCATCGTAACCGGCAGGGTCGTGTCATAACCCATCATGGTCATGCCGAGCGAATCGCCCACCAAAATAGCGTTGATGCCCGCTTTTTCCACCAGCTTGGCGGTCGTGTAATCGTAGCTGGTAATCTCGGTGAGGCGTTCGCCGTTTTGCTTCATCGAGAGAAATGTGCTCACTGTGTTCTTCATTCGTTCTGCTCCTTTTCCCTATTCAGCAGGGCGGCAAGCGTGCCGTAATCCTGCTCAGGATGTTTTTCCTGTGCCATTTTGACCTGTTCGAGTCCCAGCAGCGCGTAAAGCTGCCGGTCGTCTCGTTCCGTCAGGCACGACAGATGCTTTTGCACGGTCTGCGTGTCGCCGCGCTCAATGGGTCCGGTCAGCGCTGAGACGGCACCGTGCTCGATCACATGCGCCAGATTGCTCCGCATGAGCGGCGCAAGCGCGTGCAGTGCGTCTGTTTGGGAGAATCCGCAGCCGCCCAGCAATTCGGCGCTGCGCTGCACAAGTGCGCAGACAAAGTTGCTTGCCAGTGCACAGCTGAGGTGGTACTGCGCCTTGCTCTCCGGCGAAATGGTCTGCACCTGCAGCCCCAGTCCGCGCAGCAGCGGTACAAAGACCCCGACCGCCTGCGCGTCACCCTCGACGCAAAAAAAAGCACCTGCCAGCTCCCGCCAGCAGTTATACTTGCTGCTGATCGGAAATAGCAGATGAATGGATATTGCATAGGCTCCCTGCGCGTGAATACCCGGAAAGGCTTCCTCGGCTGTGCAAGCGCCGCTGCAATGACATATATACTTGTCCTGAATTTCAAATTCTGCGACCTGCCGATACACCTCGGTGATCGCATTATCCGGAACGGTGATAAAAATCGCGTCACTATCTTCGATGAGTTTGCCCAGGTCGGTATAGTGTCCGGAATTTGTAAATTCTGCGGCTTCTCTTGCGCTGTCGGAATTGCGGCTGTAATAGCCGGATATCCGCACGCCTTTTTCGGCAAGCAGTCTGCCAAAGGAAAAGCCGACTTTTCCTGCTCCAACAATGCCAATGTTCATGCTGTCACCCGCTTTCTGTGGTGTGACGCAACGTAAAATCACTGTCGGAAAAATTTGAAAAACATGTTGTGACAAGGTATAGCTTCCGCTCGGCGGAATGCCATCCATCAATGGGTATTATACCCGCTTGAGATAAGAATGTAAAGGAAAAGTTTTCGGCTCCGGGGAGTCAATCAACAGTGAACGCACGTTCATTTATACGAATTTTGTTCTGTAATTCTGCTTATAATCGTTAAAACCGCTCTGTATCAAAAGATACAGAGCGGTTTCCGGTTATGCGTAATACGCGATCCTGAGCAGCTCCTCCGGTGTAGTAACACCCTGTTTTACCAGTTCCAGACCCTTTTCCTTCAGGCTGCGCATGCCCTGCTGTTCCCGCGCGTAGGCCTCGATCTCCTCGATTTCGGCGCCGCGGCTGATCATGCGGCGGATATTGCGGTCGATCGTGACGATCTCATGCACGGCAATACGGCCACGGTAGCCGGTGCCGTTGCAGTGCGTACAGCCTGTGCCGCGCTTGATGGTCGTGATATCCTTGCCGAGCAGCGCCTGCTCCTGCGGCGTAACTGCGACCTCTCTGCCGCAGTGCGGGCACACCTTGCGCATCAGTCGCTGCGCGACCAGACCGACCAGCGAATTTGCGATCAGATAGTGGTCGATGCCCATATCGGCCAGACGGACGATGCTCGAGACCGCATCGTTGGTATGCAGCGTACTCAGCACCAGATGACCGGTGATGGCCGCACGAACCGAAATACCGGCGGTTTCGCCGTCACGGGTCTCACCGACCATGATGATATCCGGATCCTGACGCAGCAGCGCGCGCAGACCGGACTCAAACGTCAGTCCGGCAACCGGATTGACCTGCGTCTGGTTGATGCTCGGCACGTTCTTCTCCACCGGATCCTCAACCGTGGAGATATTCACCTGCCGGTGCGACAGATACTCGAGCACCATGTACAGTGTGGTGGACTTACCCGAACCGGTAGGACCGGTGATATAAATAATGCCGTTCGGTGAGTTCAGCATAGGCAGGAACCTTGCATAGCTTTCGTCATCCATGCCGAAGTGGCTGGCGTGATCGACCTGACCCGCCGTTGCCAGAATTCGCAGCACGGCCTTTTCTCCGAACACGGTCGGCAGCAGCGATACACGGATGTTGACGTACTCGCTCTGTCCCACACGGATACGGAAATGACCGTCCTGCGGCAGACGGCGCTCGGCAATATCGAGGTTCGCCATGATCTTGATTCGCGCGATCAGCGGCTGGTGCACACTGCGCTGCAGCGTTACATAATCAACGATCGTGCCGTCGATACGCATGCGCACGCGCGTGCTGCCCTCAAACGGCTCGATATGCACGTCGCTTGCGCCGGTGCTGATGGCACGGTCGAGCAGGCTGTTGAGCAGCTTGACGATCGGCGCTTCCGGATCGCCGCTTTCGCTCTCGTCGACCTGCAGCATCTCCACATTGCGCTCTGCAAAGTCCTCGTTGGCGGTCTGTGCCGCCTGCTGTGCACCGACCTCGGCGTAATAGTAGCGGATTGCGCTCTGCAGCGGACCCATTTCGCTCAGGCGGATGACCACCTGACAGCCGGTCAGCTGGCGCACTTCCTCAAAGGCAAAGTAGTTGAGCGGATCGTTCGTCACGACCTCGAGGCTCTTGTCCGCAAAGCCGACCGCAAGCAGGTTCTGCTTTTCCGCCAGCTCGCGCGGAATCATGCGGACAGCGGTCAGATCGACCTGCATCTGTCCGATGCTCACGATCTCCAGTCCCAGACGGGCAGCCAGTGCCTCGAGCACCTGCGCCTCGGTGACAAAGCCCAGCTCGATCAGGATCTGACCGACTCGCTTTTCACGGTGCTCCTTCTGGTAGGCAAGCGCCTGCTCCATCTGCTCCTGCGTGATATAATTGCGCTCCATCAGCACTTCGCCGATACGCAAATTGGTTTTCATGCGTCTGCCTCCTTGTCGCTGACACACATGTAGATCTCCAGCGTGCCGGTGATCAGATTGGTGCTGACCGCCTGCGTGTTGTTTGCCACATAATCATAGTCTGCAATACTGAAATTGGTCACACGCAGACCCTTGTACCTGTGCTCCACCTCATCGAGAAAGTTCAGCCACTGGGTTACAGCGCCCTGCGCCGAGATAGTCGCAGTGCCGATATAAACGTAGTTGACCGGCTGTATCAGCGTTGCCGATGTATCGTCGGTCGAATCGGCGGATTCCGCATCGGACGAGGTGTCCGCACTGCCGTCCGTCTGCGCAGCTTCCTGCTCGGCGAGATACGCGCTGACCGCACCTGGAGCGGCTTCCGTCAGCGTCAGCGACTGCGGAAACAGCCCGTTCTCGAGCGCGATACCCGTGATGATATCGTCCATCTGACGGGTTTCCAGATCGCTCTTGTAGTATTTTTCGCTTGCCGTGTTCAGCGCGGCTTCATTCTGCGCGATAATGTCGTCAATCGTCGCGAGTGCGGCAATCTGCGTCTGATATTCCTGCTGCTTCTGTTCGGCGGCGTCATACTCGTTCTGCAGCGTTTCGTGATTTTCCATCGCAGGACGGATGAGATACATGCCGAAAATGACGATTATCGCCAGACAGGCCACCAGCCGGAGCAGCTTTTTATCACGTTCGGTTACAACGATGTTCATTCGGCTGCCTCCTCTCCCAGCAGGATACAGTTCAGGCTGAGGACGTACACGCCGTCCTCATAGGTATAGCCGGTGTAGTCCACCTTGCGGAACAGGCCGGTTTTCTGCAGCTTGAGCACATAGCTCGGAATGTCGATAACGCTGCCGCTCTGTGCATCGAACTGCAGCGCGCCGGTAGCCGCATCATAGCCGGTCAGCACCATGCTGACCTGAGCGCCGCCTGCCGCACCGATCTTGCTCATCAGGGCGCTGTCCACCTGCGGATAGGTGGCAAGCGCGTCCGTCAGATTGCGCACCTGCTGCAGTCCCTGCACCAGATTGTCATTGCGCTGCTGCTTTTCGGCAGCCTCGTTGTACTGCTCGATCACGGTCGGATCGTTCAGCCAGTTATTGATGTCGTCAGTCCTGTGGCTCAGGCTGCTGTTCATCTGCAGGAACACACACCAGACCGCAGCGCACACCACCAGACACACCGCAATCGGTGTGTAGAAGCTGTGCAGCAGGCCGGTCTGCCCTTTGCTGCCGCGGGACAAACGCCGATAGCTGCGGAGCAGATCCAGCTCCTTGTTTGCACGAAGCACGGTTCGAATCAAAGTCTCGGCACAGCCGAGCCAGTCGTCCAGCCGCTCGCCGTTCGGCAGGGCGCGGAACGCACGGCATTCGGGCAGACGGCTCACTTTCAGACCCAGACCGCGGATACCCGCCAGACACACCTCGAAATCATCATCTGAGCAGCCGGCGTAATACACATCGGTCAGCGTGCCGCCCGAGCGGCTTGCCGTGTGGAACTGCATGGTGCCGGAAACGTTTCTTGTCATCTCGGTGCCGAAATCCACCGTGCCCGGCTCACTGAAAATACGGCTGCGGCTGGAATAACGGTACTCGCCGTTCTCGACCAGCAGCGAAAGCACGCTGCTGCCCTCAAAGCACAGCCAAATACAGGTCTTGCCCTGCATGGACTGCATGGCATGCAGGAGCTTGAGCCGTCCTGCCATAGTAACGGTAACGCTCTGCAGGCGCAGACCGAGCCGGTCGGTCATTGCAAGGTATTCCTCCATCGTTTCCTTGCGGCAGGCAGCGCAGAACAGCTGCTGACGGCCTTCGGCATCTGTGCCGAGCGGCACATAGTCCGCCGCCGCAAGCTGATCCTCCCGCGGACGCATTTCGTGCCGCACAAGCTCCTCCAGCTTGTTTTCCGGCATGCTCGGTGCGGTGATAGTCTTGGTGGCAACCGCCTCATCCGGCAGGACGAGCGTGATGCCGCGGGTCGGCAGCCTGTGCTGCTGCCAGAGTGCGCCTATCGCCTTCTCCCAGTTTTCCATGCCGCCGCCGTGTGCGGGGGCACTGTAAAGCGCCTGCACGGAAGGCTGCGCGCCGGACTTGCCGACCGCGACAAGCACCTGCTCCTCCTGCAGCGCCAAAACGGTTGTGTTCATTCTCATTTCTCCCCTTTTTGTGAGGTTTACACGTTTCCGAGATTATACGTTCCCCGAACTTTCAATCGCACTGTACGAGCCGATGATCGGCGACATGACTGCGATAATGATAAAGCCGACCACGAACGCCATCAGCACGATCAGCATCGGCTCCAGAATGGTCATCATGCGCTTGCTCGCCTGCTGTGCATCGTACTCCATCGAATCCGCGATGGAATCCAGCATGGAGTCCAGTCGTCCGGTCTCCTCGCCAACTGCAATGCTGCTGCACAGCTTGCGCTGAAAGCCGTCTACGGTCTCGAGGGCGGCGGACAGGCTGACGCCCGAACGCACCTGCACGAGCACATCATCGAACTGCGAAACGATGTAGGCGTTGCCGATGGTATCACGGGCGGTCTGCAGCGCAGTGACGATCGGCAGACCGCTCGAGTACAGGCTGCTGATGGTCCGTGCAAACCGCGCCGTGCAGATAACCTGATTGAGCGGACCGAAAACCGGCATTTTGAGCTTGCGCCGATCCATTTCCAGCCGGACGGCCGGAATGCGCAGCAGCGTGCGGATAACCATGACCGCTGCCGCGACACCCAGTATCATCAGATACCATTTGGTAACCATAAAATTGGAAAACGCCATCAGCGCCAGCGTAACGCCCGGCAGCGAATCCATTGTGGAGAACAGATCGCTGAACTGCGGCAGCACGAAGGTTACGATAACGATAATGACCGCGACCGCCAGAATCGCAAGGATCATCGGGTACATGAGCGCCGACTTGACCTGCTGGTTCATCTGGTGCGCCTTCTCGTAGTGGATGGCGAGCCGCTCCGCGACCTGATCCAGCTTACCGCTGCCCTCGCCTGCGCGGATCATGCCAAGCATGAGCGTCGGGAACACCTGCTGCGCCTCGAGTGCGGCAGAAAGGCTCGAGCCTTTCCGGACTTCACCCAGCACACTCTCGTAAATGCGGCGCAGACCCGCGCTAATGCCCTCATCCTGCGAGATGATCGTCAGCGCGCGCACCAGACTGACGCCCGAAGCCAGCAGCGTGGACAGCTGACGGCACAGGTCGCTCAGCTCCTGCGGACGCAGTGTGCGCGGCTTGCGGCCCGCACCGCGGCAGGTCGCACTCTGCAGATACAGCCCCTGAGCGAGTAATTGGGTATACAACGTGTCATAGTCCGCAGCCTCCATTGCGCCGCGGACTATCTTTCCGTCTATGTCCTTTGCCGTGTAGCGGAACAGCGTGTGACCGCTGTTCGGTTTGACCGTGACGGTCAGCCTGTGGTTGTTGGATGCAGCCATGCTGACCCTCCTCTCCATTCATTACAATAATCCCATATACCAGTCCGCGATCGTTTCTCCGAAAAACATGGCGATCGCAATGCCGATGCACAAAAACGGACCGAATGCGAACTGGCTTTTCCGGTTTGCCTTCTTTTGGGCGAGCAGCAGCGCGCCGAAGCCGCCGCCGAGCAGAATGCCGATAAACGCGGCAACGACCGTCAGCTTTGCGCCGAGGAAAAAGCCCGCGCCAAACATCAGCTTGATATCACCGCCGCCGAAGCCGCCGGGCACGATGAGCGCCAGAAGCAGCATCGGTACGCTGACGATCACGCAGCCGATCAGCCGCGATTTTATCCCCAGGCTGGGGATAAGTATGTGCGCAGCGATGCCGCAGACAAACAGCAGCACCGGAAACCGGTCGTAGATTTCAAGCGTGTCCATGTCCATGAGCGCCACGACCGTCAGAATACCGAGCACGGCGAACGCCAGCGCCGCCTGTGCGGTCTCGCCGCCGAAGGCGTATGCGCAGGCACAGGAGCACAAGCCGCCGAGCACCTCGATCCAGAAATCCCTTGCGGGGATTTTTGCACCGCAGCCGCGGCATTTGCCGCCCTGCAGGAGATAACTCAGGCACGGGAGCAGCTCCGCCGCCGACAGCGTGCGCCCGCACACCGGACAGTGACTGCGTCCCTTCACCACACTCTCTCTGCGCGGCAGGCGCCATACCACCACACCGAGAAAGCTGAATACGCATGCGCCCAATGCGAACCGTAACAGCCATAATACAGCATAGGCGATGTAAAGCATTGGTTTCCTCCTCGTTGGGTTGGTTTGAAATGATTTTTTACAAATAGAATCTGCCATACAAAAACCGCATGACAGGTCACAGCCACTTAAACGTTAAGGGGCTGTGACCCGCCATACCGTCCGCAAGCCGAACGCAGGCACCGTTACTGCGTTCCGCATCGTTACAGCGGTATGAATCAAGTCACCACCGACGGGCACCGTACCGCACCGTGGTTAGACGGTGCGGTGCGGGCGGGGTGGTTGATGGGGTTAGGCATTACTTCTCAACGTCATAGCTACCCTGATCGCTATCAGAAGCCGTGAAGGTGCATTTCTTGCCGTTGTTGGTATATTCTACCTTCGTAATCTTATTCGGGACATCGCCAATCTTACCTACGGTTACAGAGTTGATCGTACCCTTTACCTCTGCCAGCTTAGCAACGTCATCAATTTTTACAGTAGCATCAGTCGTGCTACTTACGGTGATAGTAGCACCAACATTCTTCGTACCATATGCTTCGTCAACCAAAGTCTGAGCGGCCATTACTACCTGACGAGTTTCAGCAATAATCTGCTTCTGCTTCGCCTTATCAATATAGCCAGTCAGCGCCGGGATCAGCAGCGCTGCCAGAATTGCCAGAATAACCAGAACCACGATCAGCTCTACCAGCGTAAAGCCGCCCTTCTTGCTGCGGCGCTTCTGCTGCAGCGCGATCATTTTTTCCATCATGATCTTATTCCTCCAATTTCATTTTTGTTTTTCTATCTCTGTAAGCTGCGGCGGTGCTCCGCAGAGTTACACAATGTATTGTGGTGATAGCCGCAAAAAAGTTTTTGCGATGATACTCATTCTTCCTTTGCAGCTTTCATGTAGGGCGGGCTGACCCCAGCCCGCCGAATCTAAATGAAGCGTTCAGGCTTACCACGGCGGGGTGAGGTCACCCCGCCCTACAATATAGCGTGATGTAATATAATGATTGATTAACCGCCGGTTTCTATGTCGGTGGTCGTTTTTTGCTTTGCCGTTACCTCGGTTTTCACCGGAATATCGTACCGCAGGTCGATAATGAGCGAATCCGAATAGATTTTATCGGTCAAATCCTTATCGCGGTAAATTGTCACGGTGGCGGTAACGGTGTGCTTTGCTTCGTCGATTTTGAAATGCAGTCCGGCGCGGAGACCCATATAAAAGCCCTCTGCGTAGGTTTTCGTCATGGCTCGGGCAATGGGATTGCCGTCCGCATCCTGACTATAGCCGTCTTTATAATAGCGCTCGACAAGATAACCCTTTTCCACTCGAGGCTGCTCGCCGGAGTCCTTATCGGCAATCACGATTTTGGTTGGTCCGCAGCCGTCTGCCGTCAGCAGCTCCGCCGCGTTATATCCCTGTTCGGTCTCATAGCCAAACTCGATCGCCGAGCCTTCGGACGAGCCGGTTTTATTCGTCACATCCGTGCCGCTGTCGTAGCATTTGATGTAATCCGTGGCGGTCTCCACCTTGCTGCGCACGGTTTCGAGCAGGTCGTCCGCGATCAGCTCGGCGCTGTTCAGCTCCTGCGTGCGGCGCGATACCTCGGCCGCCGGCCGCAGCGATGCGCTGAATATGCCGATGACCAGACACAGCAGTCCGGCGCCGACCACAAGCTCCACCAGTGTCATGCCTTCCCGGCCGCGCAGGATTGAGCGAATGCGTTTCATGCCGTCACTCTCCCTTCGCAAACCGGTAGAAGGGCACGGTTTTGCCGTCCTCGGTTTTGGCGTTTACGGTCTGCTTTTTTACCTTTACGCGGAAGGCGTCAATATCGGTATCTTCGCCGTTCGACGTCGTCACCTTAAAATCGTACGCGGCAGCTTCGCCGTCCGCGACTTCTGCATTCCCGCGCACGCTTTCCTGCAGTTCGGTCGCGTCCCTGCGGAGCTGCTCCGACTTGCGCTGCGCATTTGAGGCAAAGCCGACTGCGCCGTTCAGCGCGCCCAGCAGCAGCATGAACACCACCGTGGAAACCAGAATTTCCACCATGGATTCGCCCCGGCGGTCGCGCAGCACGCGAATCAGTCTATTCATCGGCTGCACCTCCGGTTGTCCGGGCTGCCGGCTTGTGAATGGGTTCGTATCGGCTGTACGTCGGATTGTTGATATCATAGGTATAGCTGATCTCCACATGCTCCGTGCGGGCATCCTTGCCCTCGCCAATGACCTTGGGTTCTACCGGCTCCTTGCCGTTGGCACTTCGGCAAAAGCGGCCGTTTACCCAGTAGACCGGGAACTGTCCGCTGACGCCGTCTTCCCCTTTCCATGTGTAGATTGGCTGAAAACTGTCCTTTCGGCGGTATTCTGTGGTGTACATGTAGCTGTCCGCTCCCTTTTCCGCCTTGACGCCTACCCAAACCTGATGTCTGTTAAAGGTTGTCTGCTCTGCCTTTTCGGTGCCTTCGTCCCGATCATCGTATGCAAAGGTATCGCCTGTGATCGGGTCCTGCACATCGGTAACATCACGGAGCAGAATCGTAATCCTGCCGTAGTTATCCTCGGTCGAACCCGCATTATAGCAGGCAGTGGTTTCATCCGAACGGTCCGGATCGTAAATACCCAATCCCGTATCTTCCGCTAAAATGTTGTTCACTTCACGGTAGAAACAGCCTTCCGGCGCAAAATTGGTATCCAATTCCGGCTTTATTGTTTTGTATTCCTGCAGTTCGCTGTCCAGCACCTGTGCAAAGGACTGCGCCAGCTGATAACAGCGTTCCCTGCCGATCTTGCGGTTGGCCCGCGAGAGCAGCATGGATGAGGAATACACGATACTGAGCGAAAGCCCGATCAGGACGGCGACAGCACAAAGTGCTACGATCAGCGAAACACCGCTTCGCCTGCTGCGCCGCAGGGTGTTCCATCCCTGACGTATCCGCTTCATGTCTGCCGCCTCCCTTCGTAACTAAAATCTGCGCTCAGCAGGATCGGATTCCGTATAACGGTCGCTCTTGCTGTCCGCAATGACAGTTACCCTGCTGATCTGTATACCATTCGTCAGCTGCAGGGTCTGATTCTCGTGCGTTACCACGGAGAAAATGTTAGGCAGCTTCAAGGTAAATGTGCCGTCCTTCACCTGCAGCATGGTATCCGGCTGATAGCTGTAATAACGAATGCTGCCATTGGTAAGGCTGTATCTGCCGTTGACCGCACTGCCCTGTTTTACAGTATACCAGTCATCCCCTGCAACTACAAACGTATTTTGACCATTCATGATAATCTCCGGCAGGTTCCCGCTCATATCGACGGTAACCGTCGTGGATTTATCGTCCTTATCGGTCAATTCAATCCGATACAGGTCAGCCTCTGCCACCTCGTCCCACGAGAACGCGGTAAGCTGTGCATCCCACTCTGCCGTGTTGATAAGACGATTCATCGGGCCATAGCTGACCGTAAGCGTCTCATTCACGTTTGCCAGCGACGCGCTCGGTGCTTCCAGCTTCACACGCGGGAATACCACATCGCCGCTCGATACCCAGGCCGAGCTTACCTGTCCCGCCGACTGCGAAATACGAGCCTCAAACCGTACAGAACAGCCTGCGTATTTCGTATCCAGATCGGTCAGGCTGCAGACGTAGCTGCCGCCGCTTTCGCTCATTGCGGAAACGGGGTAAGTCACCGTTGTGCCGTCCGTCCCGGTGATTTTTGTCCGCAGCAGATAGGTGCTGCCGCCGGGCGGTACACTGGCCGCATTCTCCGGCGTAACGGTGACCTGCAGGCCGCCGCTTCGGAAGTCGGCCGCCGGAATCGGGTTGTTTGCTGTCGCATTCCAGTTGTACGACCACTTGACGCTCGGCGTATCCAGACGCATCGGCACGGTCATCGTGTACACGATACCGTTCGGGCTGTCCGCGTAGCCGGAATCATCAGCAGCCACCGCCACCAGATAGAGGTCGATGGTCTTGCCGGCGTAATCCTCCAGACTGCGGCTTACCGAGCAGGTGCCGCCCCTGACGGGCACAAGCGCACCCAGGGCAGCGGCCGTTTCGCCCTCCGGCTGCACATAAATCTGATAGCCTGCACAGCCGTTTTCGCTGCCGATGGCACTCCAGCCGATGGTGTATTCCAGCTCGTTGGTATCCGGGTTGATTACCAATGGCTGTCCCGGACGCTCGAGGCGCTGCTTGACAGCGTACTTCTTCGTCGTACTCAGGCCAACCTCGCCGTATGCCTGTCCCAGACGGGTAACGGTCAGCTCAACCTCGGCGTACTGCCAGTCGTCCGCGTTGATGGTGAACGATTGGGAAGTATTCGGATTCTCCTGCGTACCGTAAACCTCGTTGACCGGAATGCCGATTCTTGCGCCTGCCGCCGTAATGCCGGTCAGCTTGACGCTGTAGTGCGGCACTGCAGTCCCCTGCCCAGGCTGCGTCCACGAGAACCGGTAGCTGATACTGCCGTTATCTTCCTGTTTCAGTACCGGGTCGTTCAGCTCCGGTGCCGTCAGCGGCTTGATGTTCAGCGCCGCGGCTCTAATGTAGTTTGCAAAGTCAGTCGCATGGCCAAGAACATGGCTGTAAATGGTCTTGTCCTGCTGCTGAACGCCCTCCGCGCTGTAAGTCCGCAGCGTAACGGACGCATCGCCAGTCTGCCAGGTATCGCCATAGGTGTAAACCGGTCCCAGACCGGAGGCGGCGTACCATGCACGCACCCGACGATTTGTGACATTCTCCGCGAAATACTCCTTTGGCAGGTCGCGGAAGTTTGCCGTAACCGTGTTGCCCGCCGAGGTCAGCACATCCTCATACGCAAACACATACTCATTTGTGCCAACCGTGCCGAGCACCTCGATACGGTAAATCGGCGGTGTTTCCATCTGCGGCTCGTTGACCGTCAGTGCAGCCGTGACCGTGCAATCATCCACTGTACTGCCCGAGTACGATACCGACAGCTGGTTAATACTGCCGTCCGGCTTGTACTTCGGCGTGTCGGTCGGGATGGTATCCGTCACGGAGGCCGGCTGAATGCCGTTCGTAATGCCTGCCGCTGCCGTGACGATCAGCTCCTTCAAATCGTCGCCGCTGATCTCGGCGGTATGGTTGTTCTGATCAATGGTCACGGTCTGCGAGCCAAGCCTGAAGGTGACCTTCCAGTTGCTGAAGACCGCATAATCCGCAAGGTTTTTCAGCGAGATCTGGTATTTAGCGCCATTGTTCCAATGGCTCACCAGTCGGATATTGACATCCGGTGTCGGCAGCACCGACACATTCTGCGTCGCCGCAGTTTTCCATGCAGAAGGCGCGGTATCCTCATACAGACTGACAGCACGAACAGACAATGTAATGGTCTTGCCTGCTGTGTCTGCCGCAAGGCTTGCCGGCAGCTGGAACGTACCGGTGGTCGTACCGGAGCCGTACGCCTGTATGCCGTTCAGCTTCGGGTCCCACTGTCCCTGTCCCTTTTGGTTCGGGATAAAGCGCAGATTGGACATTACTTCCTTGCCATCAACGAGCACTGTACCCTCGTAGTACAGGGGACGGTCCGTATCCTCGATGGATACATCGAAACTGCCGTCTGTCTGCTGTTTCAAGTCAACCGTGAACGAGGTATCCAGCTTTTTGTCGGTTTGGCCGTGCTCCATGGTGCGGTATGCCTCACGAACATAATCGTCCATGATCTTTCCGCCTGACAGGTTGTTCAGTTTGCCGGTTTTCTGGCTAATGGCAGGCATTAGGTTGTTTGCATGCCATGTGCGTACCTGATCATAAGAATAATCCGGCGGCATTTCAAACAGGATTCGTCCGGTAATTTTTTCCGTACCATCATTGAATTTGCTGATCAGGATACCATTTTCAACCCTTGTATTAGAATCTGTCATGTTGTAATAAATGCCGCATTTTGTCCGAGCATCCTCATTTTGTGTCAAGTTCAAAGTCGGATCCAGACGCGGACCAACAATCGCCGCATAGAATTTTCCGTCAAACTCACCATATGCAGCCATGCGCGCATAACCACGCCGCGATTCACCTGCACCGTTGTTGCGCGCTTCGTCCGTTTTATAAGTAATGCCAGCTGTATTCCCGCTCTCTGTCAGCCCCCATGTATCAAAGAAATAATAGTTATTGCCCACCCGGTTTACATCCAGCCGCGTAGAACGGCCAGTCTGGAACGAAATAATGCCGTTATCCGACCTGATCGGCACAGAATAGCAATTCTGGATATAAGTATTCTGTGTCGCAGCCGAACCGTAGCGGTCACCGAAGATACCGGCGCGGAAGTTAGTACCCACCAGATCGTCCGTGTACGCATAGTTGCGGCAGCGGTCGATATTCAGCACGATATTCGCCGTCGATGCCGTGATGGAAGCACCGTTGTTCGATGTTGCGTTATCGACCGAGAAGAAGCCCACGATACCGGAAGCCATCGAGCCCGAATAAATTTTAACACCCGGTGCATTGAGGCAGTCCACTACATTGATATTGAACTGCTGTCCCATGGCGGCCGAACTTGCCGTATACGCCGTAATATTACCCAGAATGCCGGCACTGTCATTTGCACTGTAGCTCGTGTTGTCACCCCAGCGGCCATATATACTGCCATGGTTCTGGCAGCTCAGAATATTGAAATCCTGACCGGAGGCCGCATGATACAGCTGTGCCACGATACCACCGGATGCACCGACCCAGTTGGCTGCATAAGTGGTCTGCAAATTACCGTAATTGTAGCAATCCTCAACCGTACCGCCGTTATTCGTCCACTGGCCGACAATGCCGCCCGAATAGTGCGACAGATAGCCGTAAACCGTGCCATAATTGATGCAGTTCTCAATCGTCCAGTCGCTTGTGGTCTTGTTGGACTGCGTGCCGATGATACCGCCCGCAAATCGGCTGGTATTCTGCTGTTTCAGCTGGCGGCCGACAAACGCGCGGTTGAGCAGGAACGACAGATCCTTTTCGCTCTCGTTCATGCCGACAATACCGCCGGTGCCGACACCGATGCCGTCCGACTTGTTGACCAGCAGCCAGCTGCCGCTGACGCAGCGATTCAGCTCACCGGTCGGCGCGTTGTAGCCCGCCACGCCGCCGAGGTTGCCGTTGCTCGATACGATGATCTGCATGGTGCGGTCTGCCGCTACGCTCTTGCTGCCGCCGTTGTAGGACAGCTTTTCCACATCCGTCCAGTCTGCCCACTTTACCCAGGTGGAATCCGCAGACAGCTTCTGTGCCTTGGCATTCGCCAGCAGCTCGCTCACCTTGCTGATATTTTTCATCAAGGCTTCGGTGCTCTTATCGCCGGACATGGTGATCGTGCCCTTGTTATAGCCGGTCACACCGCCGACCATGCCGTTTTTGACCGTGATCGTGCCGGTTCCGGTATTATCTATGTAGCACTGCTCGATGATGCCGGTCGCATCATTCTTGCCTGCAATGCCGCCGATGTGCGAGGACAGGCGTTCCTTCTCTGCCGCCGAGCTGGTGGAGGTTGCGGTGTACACACCGTCCGCCGTCAGCGTCAGTCCGGAAACGGTGCTGCCCTGCAGCAGACCGCCGTTCAGTCCGGCAATGCCGCCGTAGCAGTTGCCTACCGCGCTCTTTCCTTCGTCGATCGTGCCGGAGTAAGTGCATTCGGTTACCTTGCCGCTTGCATTATTCTGACCGACTACACCGCCGAGATAGGTATACTTCGTGAATTTCTCGAAATCCGAGGTGACCTTCACCTTGCTGACCGTACCGCCCGCTCGATTGATGCCGACTGCACCGCCGACCTGCAGCGTGCTTGCGGAAACGCTGTATGTCGGCTGCTGCGAAACCTCGGTTTCCGTGACCGTACCGCTGTTGTCTCCGACAACAGCACCCAGAATGAATGCACTGCCGGAAATCGTGATATGATCACCGAGTACCGCTCCCTGAACCGTACCGCCCTTGTAGTTTACCGCACAGATCGCGCCTGCCGCAGTCTTGTTGCGGGTGATGAGCGTTACCCTGTTATCCGCCGTGCCGACGCTGCAGCTCCTGATCGTACCGTAGTTTTCGCTGGCAACGCCGCCTGCATAGCCGTCGTTACTGGTGACGCTGCCGTTGCCGATGCAGTTCTCGACCGTGCTGCTCGCGCTGTTCATGCCGACAATGCCGCCTGCCGCACCGACATTCGCGGTCACCTGACCGAGATTCTTCGCGTACCGCAGAACAGCCTTTGCGCCCTCCTGCGCGCCGACAACGCCGCCTGCACTGCCCGCCGCTGCGCGGACCTCTGCCGCCTGATTGGTCAGGCAGTTGATGCTCGTGCCGCCGAGTGTGCCGCGGTTGATGCCGGCAATACCGCCGACCATACTGCTGCCGCGCACGGTCAGCCTTTTATCCGCAGCAATGACATCGCCCTGTGCGCTGCCGCTTGCCGGACTGAGCGTGCCGGTTGCAGTATTCACGCCGATCACGCCGCCGACACCGCTGCCGCTGCCGTTGACACGGCGCTTTCCTGCCGGTGTGCTCAAAAGCGTGATCGCACCGCCGTTTTCGCCCGCAATACCGCCGACACGTCCTGCACCGCTGACATTGGCGCTGCTGGTATTGTTCTGTATCCTGCCGCCGCTGAGATTATAGCCGACGATGCCGCCGACCGTGTTCCGTCCGGTGACGGTGCAGTTTTTCTCGGTCGTGCAGTTTTCAATCGTGCCCACAATCGTGCCCGCCGTCCTGCCGCCGACATTCAGACCCGCGATACCGCCGATATAATCCTGCGTTGCGCTGCCCATGCTGCCGGAGAGCGTGCAGCCGCGGATGATGCCCTCGTTCAGACCGACCACGCCGCCCATAGCATTCAGACCGTTCATCGTACCCTTGCTGGCACAGTGCTCTATCACATGATTCTCACCGTTGACGCCGATCACACCGCCGATGACGGAAACACGCAGCTCGCCGCCGCCCAGCTCATCGGAGAGCGCCTTCGCGGCATCCGTGTACTTCTGCGCCCGCAGATAAGATACCATATCCACACCGGTTTTCAGCTTGCTGTCCGGGAAGGTGTCCTCTGCCGGACGGTCAAAGCCGCCTGCGTTCAGGCAGTGCTCCACCTTCATTCGGGTCTGCGGCTCACAGCTGCCGATAATGCCGCCTGCATACGCATACGCGCGGATGGTCATGTTGTTGGAAACCGCAGACAGCCTGCCTGCACTGTTGCCGTCCGCTGTGATGGTGATGGTATGCGTATTGGTAGAAGCCGTGACCGTTCCCGGCACATTGCTGTCGTTTGCCGCGATGCCCGGCAGAAGCGCATACAGCGTTCTGCCTTCCCGGTCTTTCTCCGTGTAGGTGCGCTGATAACCGATCAGGCCGCCGCAGTAGGCCTCGGCCGTGATGGTGCCCAGACTGTTATTGACCGTCAGGCCGTCCACCGTAATATCGCCGGTCGGGTTAACGACATTCGCGCCGATAGCACCGCCGACATAGTACCGTCCCTGCACACTGCTCGGCTTGATGGTCAGCTTCTTCTCGAGCAGCTCCGTCGAAGCATTCAGACCGACCAGACCGCCGACACAATCTCCGGTTGCGGCAACACGGCCGCCGATGAGCTTGTAAGCGACGTCGATCGTGCCGTTTTCGTCGTTGAAGCCGATCACACCGCCGACGTAGTTTTTGCCGACAACGATACCCGCCACACTCCGGTTGGAGACTGCGTTGTCCTTGTCGCTGAAGGTGATCGTGCCGCTGTTGTAGCCGGTCAGACCGCCCGCATAGCTGCCGACAGCTCCCCAGTTCGTGACACGCCTGTAGATCGCATTATTGGTGTCCGAAACATAGCTTGCACAGTTTATGATGGCCGCCTTGTTCTCATTTGCACCGCAAATACCGCCGATATACGCATTGTATCCCGCAGCGACACCTGTGTTGACGCAGTTTTTGATCGTCGAACCGCCTTTATTCTCACCGATGATGCCGCCGACATACGAATTGCCGATGACATAGCTTGCGTTAACGGTTGTTCTGGTGCCGTTTTCACTGAGCAGTGCCGTCTGCGTATCAGACTGATTCAGCGCACCGATGATGCCGCCGACATACTCGCTGCCGAGAACGTAGCCGTTTGCCTTGGTCTCGCAGTCATACAGCACACTTTGTTCGCCGTAGCCGACAATGCCGCCGACATATCTGCCGCGCAGCTTGTCTCTATCCTCCTGCTTATAGGTGTAGCCGTCCGCATATCCGGCACGGCTCCTGCATTCCGAAAGAGACGCATTATGCGCGTAGCCGACAATGCCGCCGATATAATGTCCTGCCAGCGAATGATCATCTGCGGCTATGCTGCTGAGAATCAGACCCTCATTTTGGCAGTCAGCCATATCTTTTCCCGTGGCCTGATTCTTGCCGGAAAAATAGCCTGCAATGCCGCCAACCGAGCGATTGCCCGTTACAGCGGCGCTGTTGGTCAGGGCCTTGACTGCGGCACCGTTTGTTGTCAGGCTGCCCGCAATACCGCCGATACCACGCGCAGTATCGCCGGTCGGCAGCGTACCGGTCACGGTACCCGATGCAGACAGCTTGATTACTGACTTAGAATCGCTGACCTCAATCACACCGGCCACACCGCCGATGCCCTGCGCCTGTGCCGAAGTCAGCGCAGCCTTCACCCTGGCTTGGGGGCCGTCCACGTTATCGCCCTTCAAAGAGCCATTGCTGTAACCGCAGACTGCGCCGACACCCTTGAGCTTACCCGAGGCAATCTCCACCTGCGGATTGAGCAGGCGCAGATTATAGATCGTGCCTGCGTTTTTCCGGAACAGACCAAGATACTCTGCGTCATCGGCAATCGAGGTCTCATCCAGCTTCAGGTTACTGATGGTGTTGCCGCCGGTAAACACGCCGGCAATGCGGTTCAGCAGACCGCCTGTGCCATCCAGTGTCTGATTGCTGCGCAGCGCAGGGATACTCGGGAAGCCGATATCCTTGCCGGCGGAGACCGAAAGCGCGCCGCGGGCTGCCGTACCGTAAACCTTTACACTGTCGCTCGTCCAGTCCAGCGAACGTGCGGTAACGGCAAATGCCGCCGCCGTATCCATATAACGGATATTGGACAGATGACGGAAGGTTTCGATCTCGCACCGGTTGTTATCCGACCGGGTGCCGTCACCGAAAAGCGTGTTCGCCTTATTGGATTCGATAGCGTCACTCTTTTGATACTCCTCACCGCCGGTGTTTTCTGCATTCGGGTCCGGAAATACCTGCACAGCTGCGTAAACATTCAGCGGTTTTTCCAGTTTGCCGCCGAAGCGCGTGATGCTGGTATCGCTGCTCTGCCGGAAGGCTGCTTCGTTATCAGCGGACAGCTTATCCAGCTGGTCGTACAGCTTCGCATTCATCATACCGTCCAGCACAAGTGTTGCCCGCTTGTTGGTACGGTCGTATTCCACGGGGAAGGTATAATCCTTCGTCGCGTTGTCCTCGGTCGTAACCGCAACCGACTGCGAACCCGTTTTCAAATTCCTGCCCGGAATATTGATCGACAGGAGCTGCGCTTTGTCCTCACTGCTGTACAGCTTGACCTCGTAATAAACCTTATCCAGATCCTGATCCTTCACATTGCTCGACCAGTTCAGCGACAGGGTTTCACCGTTTACCAGATTGATCGAGGTGATCTTCAGCTTGGTCGCATCCAGACTGACAGCATTGACTGCATCCTGAACCGAGTAATAGCCCAACCGTTCTTCCCGGCGCGTATCGCGGTCGCGCTTGCTGTAATCAATATCCAGCCAGCTGCCGGACATATCCGCCGGTTTGCTGTCCTCATTCGATCCGTAGTACAGTCCCTTGCAGTCTGTGCCGTAGAAAACCGAATACACCTGACCGCTTTCCACGTCGATTTCGATGCAGATTGCAGCATTCAGCACACTTTTATCATAGGTATCCTGCGAAAGAAGCGCACCAACGAGCGCACCGTCACCCGACAGCTCGCCTTCTGCGTATTCGCCTGCATCCAGACGAATGCCGTAAATACGGCCGACCAGCTTTTTCCGGTCCTCATCCGACTCATCAAACGACTGATTCAGCACCCTTCCTTCTTCACCTTGCTGCAGAATGACTCCCATTCACCGCCGGTACGAAGGTAGGTCAGCTCAGATTCTGCCGACAGATACATGGTCTTAGCGTACGATTCATTCTTTCGGAACTGCGACAGATGGATATAGCCCAGAAGGCTCGGTACAGCGATGGCAAACAGAATGCTCAGAATGACCAGCGTAACCACCAGCTCTACAAGAGTAAAGCCGCCTTTTCCGCACTTTTTGCGCTGCTGTGTCATATTCGCTGCCTCCTTCCCTTTGGATACAAGATAAACGGGTATACTGCCCAAATTTAGTCGTTTTATATTTTACCAACTCCTACGTTTTCTGTCAAGTATCGACACCGTTCAACTGCAATCTCCACTGTTTTCGCTTATTTTCTCTGATATTTACCATGATTTTCATGCCACAAAAAAGGCTGCCGAAGCGAGCTTCGGCAGCCTTCTGCAATCTTTACGATTTCTGAATTAGAGGAAGATATACTTGAGTACGAACAGTACTGCCAGAACGTACATCAGCGGAGCAACCTTCTTGCCCTTGCCGGCTGCAACATTCAGCAGAACGTAGGAGATAACGCCCATAGAGATACCCTCGGAGATGCTGTAGAACAGCGGCATAGCGATGATGGCGAGATAAGCCGGGATGGACTCGGTCAGGTTGTCCAGATCGAAGTTGATCTCGGTTACGGTGCCTACCATCAGGAAGCCAACCATGATCAGCGCCGGAGCGGTTGCGAAGGACGGGATGGCGGTGAAGATCGGTGCAAACAGCGTGGATACAAGGAACAGGATGCCGGTAACCAGAGCGGTCAGGCCGGTACGGCCGCCGACTGCAACGCCGGATGCGGACTCAACAAAGGTGGTGGTGGTGGAAGTACCCAGAATTGCACCTGCGGAGGTTGCAATCGAGTCTGCCAGCAGAGCGGGCTTGATGCCCGGCAGCTTGCCGTCCTTATCGAGCATCTTCGCCTTGGTGGCAACACCGATCAGCGTGCCCAGAGTATCGAAAATATCAACGAACAGGAACGAGAAGATGACAACGATGAAGTTTACGATGCCGACTGCGCTGAAATCCACGTTGAAGCACTGGCCGAAGGTCAGACCCAGCTTGGAGAAGTCGGTCATGCCCCAGCTCGGGAACAGGGAATAGAAGCCTGCGTCCGGCGTCGGAACGTAAAGGCCGGTCACCTGGCAGAGCATGCCGAGGATCCAGGTCAGCAGAATGCCGTACAGGATGGCGCCCTTCATCTTGCGGGTGTAAAATACTGCGGTGAAGAACAGACCGATCAGCGTCAGCAGTGCGCAGATGCCTGCGGTGTGGAAATTCTCCGGGAAGCTGATGATGCCGACCAGCGTAGCAGAGTCTACGCACAGACCGGAGTTCTGCAGACCGATGAAGGCAATGAACAGACCGATACCAACCGAAACGCCCTTTTTGAGCGTCAGCGGAATGGCATTGAAGATGGCCTCACGCACATTGGTCAGCGACAGGACGATGAAGATCAGGCCCTCAATGAATACGGCCAGCAGCGCAACCTGCCAGCTGTAGCCATAGCCTGCAACAACGGTGTACGCCATGAAGGCGTTCAGACCCATGCCGGCAGAGAGCGCGAACGGCAGGTTTGCCATAAACGCCATGCACAGCGTGCCCAGGCAGGAAGCCAGCGCGGTAGCCAGCAGGACTGCGGTGGTATCCATGCCGGTGGAGCCGAGCACGCTCGGGTTAACGGCGAGGATGTACGCCATGGTCATAAAGGTAGTGATACCGGCCATGACCTCGGTCTTGACTGTGGTTTTGTGTTCCGATAGCTTGAAAACACGTTCAAACATCGAATAACCCCCTTTTTAATTTTCAGGCTTTCGCCTTGATTACTGTGAAATGTCTTGGGCAACACCGCAAAATTTACTTGCAAATCACTCTTGTTCAATTATGCGGTATTACCCTTGCTTACTTCCCCTCGTAAGCGACAACCGTCTCCGCCGGACAGGTTTTAATGCGGTCGCGTCCGTGCAGACCCTTGAGCTCCAGCAGGCAGACAACCTTGACGACCTTTGCGCCGAGCTGCTCCAACAGGTGGACAGCCGCCTCAAGCGTACCGCCGGTAGCGATCAGGTCATCGACAACGACGATCTTCATCCCCGGCTTGATGTCATCGCGGTGTACCTCGATGGTCTCCATGCCGTACTCCAGCTCGTAGGACATGCGGGACGTTGCACGCGGCAGCTTGCCCTGCTTGCGGATCGGAATGAATGCCTTATGCAGATTATACGCCATCGGTGCACCGAACAGGAATCCGCGGGATTCCAGCCCGGCGATCGCGTCAAACTCTACGCCGTCCAGCAGCGCAGTCATCTCGTCCACCGCCAGATGGAAGCCGTCCGCGTCACCGAGCACGGTGGTAATATCGCGGAAGATGATGCCTTCCTTCGGAAAATCCGGAATGCTGGTGATATACTGCTCAACCTTACTCATGAAACCTCAATTTCCTCCTTATCCCTGCCGCCCGGCAGAGAATCAATTATGCTGTTTTGTCATTTGGCAAGCAAAACAGCAATACACTTTATATATTATCAAATCGTGTCGTTTGTGACAAGAGATTGATTGTACGAAATGTAGATTTTTATCATGAAGATTATTGTCGTTATACAAATCCTCATCAAATTGTTCACTATCGGATATGGAGCGGACGCCGTCCGGACGACTGGGCGGTTCGCCGCACCCGCGGCGGCGGGCAAGAGGGTAGACACCTGCGGTTTCTACCCTATGATTTTCACTCCTTTCCCTAACGTGGGAGTGTCGCTTGAGAAGCGAACGGAACTGCGCTGACGCCGCGCGGGCGCACAAGAGGGTAGACACCTGCGGTTTCCACCCTC
>ENA-ORTY01001648-ORTY01001648.1-human-gut-metagenome-genome-assembly--contig:-NODE-1648-length-24142-cov-2.762777_pt1 | contig 24142 bp, 23 predicted proteins | sample MGYA00241917_ERZ509198 | MGnify/ENA primary metagenome ERZ509198 (study PRJEB26280, sample SAMEA2338857) | human gut metagenome | biome: human gut; feature: human-associated habitat; material: faeces...
GAAACAAGAACATTTTACACTGGGGATAAAAAAGCACCAGTAAAAATATGGACAGTAAATCAGAAGAGATACGAAAGTATCTCTTTTAATATTATAGAGAGGTAATTCAATGAGAAATCTTTCAAGTGCGTTTAAAGACGAATTGAATAATGACAACAGACGATACCTTGAATGGGTAGATATTACCTTGAAAGATGGCACTGTCTTAAATCTAAGAGAAGATAGTATTTGGAACAATGGAATTAAAGTTGAGGATGCTGTATCAGGCTCTTCGGAGTTTCAGATTGGCTCTGCGATTGTAAATAAAGCAACGGTAACTCTGAATAATATATATGATGATTTTTCAGATTATATTTTTGACGGAGCGACAATCTCTGTGAGTATCGGACTCATGGTTGAAACTGAACGTGAACAGGGAGATCGCAATGACGATAAAATGTATTCCGGACTGTATCCAACAGAAACAGAGAAGATACATTTATTCACCGGAACTGTCGTTGAGGCACCTACTACGAATAGTTCTATCCTTTCCCTTACTTGCTATGACAATATGTATAAATTCGACAGAGATTATTCTGAAAGTAATTTATCATATCCGGCAACTAGAGGCCAGATTATCAGAGATGCTTGCAATATCTGCGGAGTACAACTTCAAACAGTTACTTTCGACAATGATGATTATGTTATTCAAGAGAAGCCTAGTGTTGAACAGTTGACTTTTAGACAGCTTATTTCATGGGTTGCTCAGATTGACGGTCAGTTTTGCAGATGTGATTCGCTCGGAAGATTATGTATTGGTTGGTACGATTTGAAGTCTTACGAGATTGATACCATGAAAGATGGTTCGTACATACCTATCAAGTCTTATGACAATCTTTCAGTGAATAATGAAGATGTTGTCATTACTGGTGTTAGAGTTACTGAATACAGAGGTGGTTCTACTTCAGAAGAGGATTCCGTATCGTTCCTATATGGGAAAGATGGGTATGTTATTGATATTAAGGATAACAAACTAGTCTTTACTGGAAAGGGCGAGAAAATCGCCACAATGATAGGAGAACGTGTTGTTGGAATGAGATTCAGACCTTTCTCCGTATCAATGATGAATAATCCGGAAGTTGAAGCCGGAGATATCTGTCTTATCACTGATAGAAAAGGAAATCAGTATAAGAGTCTTATCACTTCCAGTACATTTCAAGTAGGAAATAAGCAATCTATCAGTTGTGAAGCGAAGAGTGCTGCTCGTAACAGTGCAAAACAATACAGCCTATTTTCTCAAGCGATTGTCGAAAATAGAAATAATATCAAGAAAGAAAAGAAAGACAGGGATAAAGCTCTCGAAGAATTAGCGAATAGAATTAATCTCTCAACTGGACTCTTCACTACTGTTGAGCATAACGATGGTGGGGGAAATGTTTTTTATTTGCATAATAAGATGCTACTAAAAGATTCTGATATTGTTTGGAAAATGACCGCAGAAGCATGGGCGGTATCAACAGATGGTGGGCGGACTTGGAATGGTGGCATGACAGTAGACGGAGATACGATTGTTCGTATTCTTGATGCTGTTGGAATCAGAGCTAACTGGATTACAACTGGCGAATTTAAGGTCGTAGATAATGACGGAAACGAAGTGTTCTATGTAAATTGTGACACTGGAATCGTTCGAATTAAGGCTCAAGAGTTTTCCGTTACTGGTCAGACAATTGCAGATATTTCTCAGAAAGAAATTGATAAGTTTGTTAATGGAACGTATAAGAATGACCTTGAATTATTAGAAAGTTCCATGAAAAACAAGACTGGAACGTGGTATCAGAAAGATGACCCATCAAAAAATTGGACTGGAATCTCTGAGATTATCCTTAAAGATATCAATGGAGAGCCTATCTTAGATATAGATGGAAACACAATAATCATACGCTATGAAAAGGAACGCAGAGACCATGAGGGCGATTTATGGAAGAACCCTGATACAAACGATGAATTTATCTATGTAGACGGTGAATGGATTCCGATGTCGATTCCTGACGCTTTATTCAATACGATTAATGGCAAGGCAAGTGTATTTACAGTGCAGCCTACTCCACCTTATAACGTTGGAGATTTATGGTTCACTGGAAACGAGATTCTTACTTGCATAACAAACCGTACAAACGGAAGATTCGTCAATGACGATTGGCGTAAAAATGAAGCGTATACAGATGATACAGGATTGAAGAATTTCGTAAATGTTGAGTATGCGAATACTGTCAATAAAGTAGATAATCTTGGCGACGCAATAGAGCAAGCCAACGCATTGATTAAGCAAAATACGAAAGCTCTTATGTCATTGAATGATAGAGATTTCAGAGTTGAATTTAAAGAGATTACGCAAGCTATTGATAAAACCAATGGTGACTTGATCGCATATAAAGAAGAGCTTGGAAACTGGATGCGTTTTGATAAAGACGGTAATTTAATTCTTGGAGCAAAACGCACTCAAGGCCAAGACGCTTACGAACTGAAGCTGACTAAGAACAGAATTAGTTTTATGCTTAATGATTCTGAGGTTGCGTATATTAGCAACAATGAATTGTATATCACAAATTCCACAGTCGTTCAGAATTTAAAGATTGGACGGTTTATTTGGGAAGTTCGTGGCAATGGAAATATGGGATTGGTTTGGAGGTGATTGAATGGCCGGTACTGGAAGGATAAGTCTTAGTTATTCGGCTGTCGGGAATGTAAAATCCACACATCAGTATAATGTAACTGCAACATTTGAGATTGGATTTAATTACGGTGGATGGAATAATAATGCACAACCTTGGTCTATGAGTTGTGATGGCCAGCCGAGAAGTGGTTCATCTTCATTCTCTGTTCCTAGCGGTGGCGGTTCTTGGAGATATGCAACAATTACTACGCAGACATTTACCGTAACGATGGATAGTAGCGGCACTTCAAAAACGGTAAGTGTATCTGCATATATGGAAACTGGAGTCCGTCCGTCATCAATATCCGCAAGTAACTCAATTACGCTCCCAGCTGTTAATTGGGTGAATACGATTTCCTACAATGCAAACGGCGGTAGCAATGCGCCAGGTTCGCAGTCATACAACTACGGAAACGACACGCATCTGAGTGGTACTCAACCGACAAGAACTGGTTACACATTCCTTGGGTGGTCATTGCAGTCAAATGCTTCATCACCTTCGTATAGTGCTGGTCAAAAATGGAGCGGATATAACGAAGGAAATTATGTGTTGTATGCCGTTTGGAAGATTAATACATATACTGTTTCATACAATGCGAATGGCGGTAGCGGTGCGCCATCGAATCAGATAAAAACATTTGGACAGAACCTAACACTTTCGAATACTGTTCCGACTAGGCAGAATTACGATTTCCTCGGTTGGTCAACGAATCAAAGTGCGTCTGTTGCTGAGTATTCAGCTGGAAGTACATATACGACTAACTCGGGTGCGACTTTGTATGCGGTTTGGAAATTAGCTTATTGGTCTCCAAAAATTACAGATGTGTTTGTTCATAGATGTACTGATACTGGAGCTAATGACGAAGAAGGCTTGTATGCAAAAGTCGATTTTAATTGGGAGTGTTGTCAGCTTACCGGTGCTAACAATGTGAAATCAATAACTGTAGAAGGAAATGTCGTTAGTGCAAGCGGTATGAGTGGAAGTACCACAGCTGTAGTCGGTGGAAATTATGCGGTAGACGAATATTATCGCATAGCTATCGTTGTAACCGACTCAAAAGGCGGTTCATCAACGTATGATACCTATGTCGAATCGATCGATTTTACGATGGATTTTAAAGCTGGTGGAAAAGGCGTTGCGTTCGGAATGCCAGCAAAAGAAGACGGTTTTCATGTTAATTTTCCATCACGCTTTTACGAAAATATCCAATGTGAAGGCAGTATCGACACTCCAGAAGGTACTATTTCAGGACACTCTATTATCGGTGATGATGTCTACTCATACGGCGATATTACCGCACAGGGAGCGTTACAATATAATCAAAATATATTATGGAGTGGTACTTGGCATGGCGGATGGGCGCAAGCAGCTGGAGAAGTCATTTTTTCTGAACCAGTGTCGATACAGCATAGCGGAATTGTATTAGTATTCCAAGAATATGATCCTAGCACTCAAAAAGTTTCTGGAACAAATATTAACAGCTTCTTTGTATCGAAAAAACAGATTGCGTTGCTAAGTGGAGTAGGTGTCAACTTTACATTTGCACAATGGTTTGGCAACCAATTTGTTAGCAAATATTTGTATATCAACGATACAAGAATTACTGGAAATGTTGATAATGCAACTGGCAGTTGGACAAGAAACGGTGTTACCTTCTGTAATAATCGGACTGTATTAACCAAAGTTATTGGTGTATAAAGGTGGTGAAATAATGGCATTAAATAAAAAGATTCAGAAACCTAATGGATTAACACTTGAGTATCACAGAATTGCAATGGTAAAGATTGATACGAATTTGCAATGCACTATTCTTGTAGATTCTTATTTGAACCAAGAGAGTAGGCTTTATGAAAAAAATCTAATAAAGAATGGATTAGGTAAGAACGACACATTTCCATATGTTAATTCTGAGTATATTTCATTCGAATACGATGAAAGCATGAATATCAAGAATGCGTATGAATGGTTGAAGAATCGACCTGAATACGAAGGTTCGGAAGATGTATTTGAGAAAGAGGACAGTAATTAATGGGCGTGTTAGTGCGCCCTCTTTTAATAAAGGAGATATGTAAGTATGCCAAAATGGACTGATTACACAAAGAAAACAGCGTTGAAAGACAATGATGAGTTAATGATTCTTGACGCAGACGGCAAGGCAAACAAGCGTACATTAATGAGCAAGGTATGGAATTATGTTGTCGATAAAATGACTAGTGCAGTAGTATCAAAATTAACCACAACAAATAAGACAATGATAGGTGCAATTAATGAATTAAATAGTAAGCAGCAAAACAAAGATGTTGATTATTATGATGGCGATTACACGGTCACACCAAAAGTAGAAAAACAAGAGCTTGCGACACGCCAAAAGTTTCTGACGGAAGACGTAAAAATCAAAGAAATTCCATTCTTCGAGGTAAGCAATAACGAAGGTGGACAGACAGTATTTATTGGAAAGGAATTATAACGGCGATGGGAATTAACAAGGTAGTTTACGGCGGAAATACACTGATTGATTTAACGGGAGATACAGTTACAGAGGACAAGCTTTTAGAGGGTACTGTGGCTCATGATAAAACTGGTGCAAAAATAGTTGGTGCGCTGATTAATTTTGCAGAAGATACTGTGACACCAGAAAATCTGTTGGCTGGTGCTACAGCTCATGATAGTAGTGGACAGCGAATTGTTGGAACGATGAAACAGTCAAGCGGAATCGACACATCAGATGCTACAGTTACAGCACCAGATATCTTAAACGGTAAAACTGCCTATGGGAAAGACGGAAAACTGACAGGTTCTATGCGGAACAATGGTGCGGTCAACAAATCTATCAGCAATAAATCGGAAAGTTATACAATCCCACAAGGATATCACAATGGTTCTGGGAAAGTTGCTATCAGTGATTCAGAGCAAGCAAAGATTATTGCTTCTAATATCAAAAAAGGTGTTTCGATATTGGGTGTGACTGGTTCATATGAAGGAACTGCATCAGGTGGTGGTGTACAGGTGAAAACAGGAACAACATCATCTCCTACTATAAATACTGGCTTGTCTAAGATTGATAAGCTGATAATCTATGCTGATAAAATCACATCAGTAGGTGTTGTTACTGCTGTATATTCCGCAGGAAAAGCAAAGGTGATATTCTGTGGTGATTACAGCGCGTATTCAAAAGCTTGTGGAATAACAGATAGGTCTGGATTTAGCGTGTCTGGTGGTACATTCTCTTGGACGGAATCAGCGAAAGAATATAAATTCATGAATAATGCTGCCTATAATTGGATTGCGATCGGAAGCTAAAAAAGAAAAATCGGAACAATTCGGAGAATAGGGAGGCAGAAACCGTTGGAGCACTTTTTATATCAAACTTATGTCACAGCATTGCCAATCGTCTTGACAGCTCTCATGGGCTATGTTGTGTGGCTTTTAAAAAATCAGAAGAAAGATAGGGATGCGAATAGTAAAGGCACGATGCTTTTACTTAGAGTCCAGTTGATTGAATACCATGATAAGTATATGAGACTTGGCTCAATCCCATCGTATGCTTACGAGAATTTCTGTGAAATGTATAATGCGTATCACAAACTCGGTGGCAATGGAATGATTACAAAGATGATGCACGAAATTGAAGAATTACACTTAAGAGAAAAAGGAGAATAATCATGGAACAGATTATCAATTACATTAAACCGGAACTTATTGTAGTAGCTATTGTACTGTACTTTATCGGTATGGCAATCAAGCAGTCTGAGACTATCGCAGACAAGTATATTCCTAGCATCTTAGGAATTGCAGGAATCGTGATCTGCGGTATCTACGTGATTGCAACTTGTACTCTTGGAACTGGACAGGATATCGCAATGGCACTGTTTACCGCACTCGTACAAGGAATTTTAGTGGCTGGATTAAGTAATTATGTCAACCAGTTAATCAAGCAGAGAGGAAAGGAAGAGTAATTATGACAGAACAGATGATTAAAGAGACAATCAAAAGCTTCGCCTACGGATTATCCGCAAAGGAAATCTCGGACAATGAAGGAACGTCATTGGAAACAATGCAGAAGTTTGCAGAGGAACACGCAACGGAGATCGAGCAGAAGAAAGTAGAACTGAAAGAAGGGGGCTGGTATGAGTAAACTTATTATTGATGTCAGCTATCATAACGGAGTCATTAACTGGGAAAGAGTCAAAGCGTCAGGTTGTGCCGGTGCAATCCTCCGCTGTGGATATGGAGATGATATCGCATCACAGGATGACAAACAGTGGATTCGCAACCTTACTGAGTGTGAAAGACTTGGAATTCCGGTGGGAGTCTATCTGTATAGCTATGCGACTTGCGACAGACAGGCGCATAGCGAACTTGACCATATCTTGAGATTGATTAAAGGTCATACATTCCAGTTACCTATCTTCATTGATGTCGAAGAGCCGGGAACGCAGAACTATGCTCCTAGATGTTGCGAGATTGTCTGTGAAGGACTCAAGGCTAATGGTTATGTTCCTGGAATCTACGCTTCACTGAGTTGGTTCAACAATTACTTAGGAAGTGTACGTGGCAAGTACATTGAATGGATGGCAAGATACAAGATTCTTCCAGAGGACACTTACAAAGACCAGTATGCTATTTGGCAGTATTCTTCCAATGGTCATGTAGATGGAGTTAATGGCAGAGTAGATGTCAACTATTGCTACATGGAGTTCGGCGGAACTGTTCAGCCTGTTACACCTTCTGTACAGCCGGCACCAGCTGAAAAGAAAGACTTAGGACAGGTCGATATTACATATCAGGCTTTCACAGACAGATGGTGGCCACCAGTGGTGAATAAAATCGACTGGGCTGGAAAAAGAGATAATGTTTCGATTAAGTGGCTTGCCATCAAGGTAAGCAAAGGAAGTATCCGCTGTAGAGTATACACAAGAAAGAATGGCTGGTTGCCATATCTCACATTCGGCAACAGCTATAACCTGAATGACAAGGTAAATGGAATCCTCGGAGATGGTTCAGAGATTCTTGCCGTAGAACTGTACTACATCACACCGGAAGGATATAAGTACAAGATGGTTCACTACAGAGTTTCTGTTAAGAACAATCCAAACTTCTACAGCGAGCAGATCGATACGCTGACAGCAAGCGGTGCAGATGGATATGCAGGAGATAAGAAGAGATTTGTTGATAAGTTCCAGGCTTGGATTGAGTAAAAAAGACGCCCCAGAGTAGCTTTGGGGCATTAATATTGTATCATCAATAATATATATGGCTTAGTAATACGTTCCGGATATAGATTGAACAAAGTAATGACTTAGATGATTATAGTTATCACAAACCATTATCCTCTGATAGAAACAATAGGAGGATAATGGCTTAACAAAAAGAATACAAATTAACAAGGTGTTGACAAAATTAACAACTTAGTGTATAATGCAAAATGTAAAGGAGAAAAACATGTATACACAATGGAGGGAACAATTATGCTGACGAGATTTGGGAAAAAGTTGCGCACGTTACGCTTGGAAAAAGACCAAAGATTAAAAGATATGGCTGATGAACTTGGAGTTACCGCTGCATATCTGTCAGCTGTAGAAAATGGAAAACGAAGCGTACCTGATCTATGGATAGGAAAATTATCTGATAGATATGGCCTTTCTGATAGTGAAATTGAAGAACTACAGAAATTGGCGTATGAGGATAAAACTAATATTAAAATTGACTTGAATGATGCAGAAGATGCAGAAGTAGGTTTAGCTTTATCTTTTGCAAGAAAATTCAAAGATTTGTCGGATGAACAGGTAAGCGAAATTCAAAGGATACTTGACGAGTAAGAAAAGGAGGAAATAATGGCAAAATGCATCGCAGATCCAATTTCTAGAAAAGATATAAGAATGATGGCAAATCGGATTAGAATCATAGAAAGAAGCTATGGAAATTTATATTTTGACATTGTTCATTTTTTAGAAGTTACCTTACCTAAAATTGATCCAAGTTTTACTTTTTTGGTAAAACCGAGAAGTGAAATGGGAGAATGCCATGGACTTACATATCCAGATAGAAATGAAATTCAAATTAGAGAAGATGTATATGAAAGAGCATGCAATGGAAGTGGAAGAGATAGGCTGACAATGGCACATGAGTTGTTTCATTTGCTCTATCACTGTAAAGAAAATATAAGTTATGCTCGTAGTGACAATATAGAAATTTATAGAGATCCGGAATGGCAGGCAGATGCATTTGGAGGAGAATTGTTAATTCCATACGATCTAATTGTAGGAATGACTCCGCAGCAAGTAGCTATTGAATGTCGAGTATCGCTTGCTGCGGCAAAATGTCAACTTAGAAAAAGATGATGTGTCAAGCTGAAAAGCTTTATACATAGAAAAAACCAAGCACACAAAGTGCTTGGCACTACCGAAAGAAAACTATATCGTTTGCTTCGGCCAGTTATACTTTTCTCTGAACAAGTTCAGTATAGCACGGTATAGTTCCTTTTGGCAAGTGGAAATACCGAAAGGAGAAGATACGTATGTACATTTTTAGAGCGTCAAGGAAGTTACCTGATGGAACAAAAATTTACGCACGTGACTATGGAAAACGTTGTTTTCCTATCTGGATTGGTCCAGGGCCAGAGCCAGAAGTAACAAAACACGTGTATTATTAATAGACAACTAACAGTAATAAGCTGGCCGATAAGCTGTTCTATTTTGAAAAGGAGAATAATAAAATGGCAAAAACAAAATCAAGTGTACGTGGAGTACAGAATAAAAAAATTGTAACAGTAAAAGGTTATACGAGAAAAGATGGCACACATGTAGGTGCGCATAGACGTTCAACGCCAAACTAGAGCAAATCCCGGATTGATAGTCCGGGATTTTTTCGATACCCCGGAGTCTTGCTCTCCGGGGCGGAATATTGTATCATCTAATTTCGTGTTGCATTTTGATGCATTTCGTGTTGCATAGAATTACAAGATAACCATTATTTTTCTAAAATATAATAATCATTACAAATAATAAAAATGCGGGAAAGCCTTTATTTATAGGCATTTCCCGCATTTACTTATTTTACGCACTTTCTTTAAAAAGTGGACCTGGCGGGAATCGAACCCGCGTCCAAAAACCTGTCCCATGTACTTCTACTATCATAGTTAGTTCTTTAACATTCCCTCTGCCGCACGAAAACTAACATCCTTACGGGGTCAGTAGCTTCATGATACGCCTGACGGTTCAAAGCTTTGCCGCCATCGTTTCTCACAGGATCGGTGCCAGATTCCTGAAGTGTGAGTGCTTCAGGGCTGACATGCAGCATTTAGGCTGCAGCTAATTCGAAATTATCGTTAGCGTTTAATTTTAAGTTTGCGATTTAACGCATCAGCCTACGGATAGCTTCTCCATCTTCGAGATCCCTGTCGAAACCAGTACAAGCCCTGATCAGGGTAGAGTAATGAATACTCTCTACTGTAACAGACACATTCTCTTGTGTGCTGTACATACTAATATAGTAAAAAGAAATATAAATGTCAAGTGATTATTGCGTTAAAAGAAGTGAAAAAGCAGTAAAAATTTAGCATTTTTAATGTCATTTCACATATTTTTTATAAAGATAATTACTGTCAGACAGGGAAGAATGTGTTAATATAATAATATGAGTAATTATAAATCTTAACAAGAAAATTCGGAAAAAGGAGAGGTTTCTTATGCCAACAACATACGCACATTATAAATTCGGAAAAGAGGTGCTCAGCGCACTTCCAAGACCCCTTCAGAATTCTATAGAAGCGCATAGAGAGTTGTTTGATATTGGGTTACATGGACCGGATATCTTATTTTATTATAATGCATTAAAGAAAGATCCGGTGAATGAACAGGGGCATACACTTCATGAACAATTTGCCGATGAGTTTTTCCATCATGCTGTTGAAGTGATTGAGAAAGTAAAAGATCCGGCAGCGGCGCGTGCATATATTTATGGATTTATCTGTCATTTTGCTTTAGACAGTGAATGCCATCCTTATGTTGAAAAAATTATGCAGGTAGGAAGAGTTTCACACAATGAGATTGAGATGGAACTGGATCGAATGATGCTGACGGAAGATTATCATGATCCTTTGCGCTATCTGACAGCGAAGCATATTCATCCTAAGATGGAGTATGCGGAAGTGATCGCACCATTTTTCAAAGATGTAACAGCCGAGCAGATCTATAAGGCATTAAAAGGGATGGTTTTTTATCATAAGCTGTTTCTGGCACCGACATCTGGAAAGCGAAAAGCGTTGTTTCTTGGGATGAAGGCAGTGGGGAAATACGATTCATTGCATGACATAGTGATGAGTGTAAAGCCAGATCCGTTATGTCAGAAATATTGTAAGGTTTTGAAACGACAATATTCAGGTGCAGTGCCGTTAGCTGCGAGTCTGATCGTACAGTATCAGAAGAAATTATTCCAGGACACACCGCTTCCGGAACGTTTTCATGAGACATTCGGTGCAGGAGAAGAGTGGGAGAAACTGCGTCTGTAGAGAATCGAAGAAAAGAGCAACAGACTGCTTGCCAGGAGAGATGCAGAAGAAGAGAAAAAGAGTCAGGAGAATGTAGATGAAGGAATTCGTTAAAGTGCAGGATATCACGAAAACTTATAAAATGGGTGAAGTTGAGATTCATGCAGTGGATCACATCAGCTTTTCGATTGAGCAGGGAGAACTTGTTGTAATCGTTGGACCAAGTGGTGCAGGTAAGACAACTGTGCTTAATATTCTCGGAGGAATGGATACGGCAACAAGCGGGAAGCTGTATGTAGATGGAAAAGATATTACAGCTTATAATTCCAAACAGCTGACAGGATACCGCAGAGATGACATCGGATTTGTTTTTCAGTTTTATAATCTTGTGCCGAATCTGACCGCATTGGAAAATGTTGAGCTTGCGTTGCAGATCAGTAAGGATCCGTTGGATGCACAGGCAGTTTTGGAGGAAGTTGGTCTGGGGGAACGGAAGAATAATTTTCCGGCACAGCTTTCCGGCGGTGAGCAACAGCGAGTTTCAATCGCGAGAGCATTAGCAAAGAACCCAAAGCTTTTGCTTTGTGATGAGCCAACAGGTGCATTGGATTACAATACAGGAAAATCAATTTTGAAATTACTTCAGAATATGTGTAGAGAAAAGGGAATGACAGTTATTATCATTACACATAATCAGGCACTTGCGCCGATGGCAGATCGATTGATTCATATAAAAAATGGACAGGTAGCAAGAATGGAATCTAATGAGAATCCGACTTCGATTGATGAAATTGAATGGTAGGGGATGTGGATGAAGAAAGCATTACGAAAAAACTTTTATATGGAGATCCGTCATAGCCTTGGACGTTTTTTGTCCATTTTCTTTATTGTTGCGATAGGATGTGCATTCTTTTCCGGAATCCGTGCATCAGAGCCGGATATGAGATATTCAGGAGATGCATATTTCGATGAGAAGAACCTGATGGATATTCAGGTAATGAGTACAATGGGACTGACAGAAGATGATCTGGATGCAATTCGTGCTGTGGATGGTGTATTGGATGCAGAAGGAAGCTATGCAACAGATGTACTTTGTACGATTCGGGGAAACCAGGTAGCAGTTCATGTTATGGCGCTCCAGGATAAGATGAATCAAGTTCAGTTAGAAGATGGCAGGCTTCCGGAAAAGGAAAATGAATGTGTAATAGATGCAGATTATCTGGATGGAAAGAATCTGAAGATTGGGGATAAGATCACATTATCGAGTGGGACTTCGGATTCTTTGGAAGATACACTTAAGACAGATACATTTACCATTGTTGGTACGGTCAGCAGTCCGGAGTATATTGCATTTCACAGAGGCAGTACAACAATCGGAAATGGAAGTGTCAGTGCCTTTCTTTGCGTTCCGGAGAAAGCATTTTCATTAGATGTGTATACAGAGATTACAGTGCAGGTTGAAGGTGCAAAGGAAGCGACTGCATTTACGAAAGAATATGAAGAACATGTGGATTCTGTGCTGAAAAAGGTTCAGGCAATTAAAGCGGAAAGAGAACAGGCCAGATATGATGAGATTACTTCGACAGCGCAGGAAAAAGTGGATGAAGCACAAGAAGAGTTAGCTCAGGCAGAGCAGGATCTGGCGGATGGAAAAAAAGAGGCAGAAGAAGAACTTGCAAGTGCAAGAGAGAAACTTGATGCAGCGCAGAAAGAACTTGAACGAGGAAGAAATCAGCTGGCAGCTTCGAAGCTTGAACTGGAGCAGTCGAGAAATCTTCTGATATCAAAGCAAAAGGAGCTGGATCAGTCCAAAGCACAAGTTGAGCAGGGAGCACAGGAACTTAGCGAAAAACAGATTGCACTTACAACATTAAGAAATCAGCTGGCACAACTAAAAGAGCAGGAAGAAAGTCTGGAAGATCAGAGACAAGAACTTTTAGCGCAACAGACACAGATGCAGCAAAAGAAAGACGAGCTTCTGAAAGCAAAGGAAGAATTGCAGCAACAGGCAGAAGAATATCAGTCTGCGTATCAGCAGATTTATCAGCCGTTGAAACAGTCTTATGAAGAACTAAATACACAGTATGAACTTCTTTTACAGAACTATGAGGCACTGAAAGAAGAATACGACCGGAAGCAGGAAGCAGGAGAAGAAGATCCGGAATTAAAGGCTCAGTTAGAACAGTTGGAAGCTGAAAAAACAGCAATGGAAGAGAAGTTGACTGAATTGAAAGCAAATCTGGATAAAATGGAACTGGAGGCGAAAGCTGCCGAAGCGGAGATTCAGAAAAACCAGACAAAGATCGAAGCCGGATTGACGCAGATCAACGAAGGGATTCCAGCAGTTGAAGCCGGGATAGCTCAGATTGAAGAGGGTATTCCGATATTGCAGGATAATATACAGAAACTGACGGATGTGTTGACACAGGGGGACGCTGCAATCCTTACCGCAAGTCGGCAGATAGATCAGGCAAAGGCGGAGATTACATCCGGTCAGCAGCAGATTGACAGCGGATGGCAGCAGATCAGTGAGGGACAGAAGAAGATTGAGGAGGCACAGCAGCAGTTAAGCAGCGGAACAAAGGAGCTGGAAGACGGTTGGGCAGTGTATGAGGAAGGTCGTATAGAAGCTCAGAAGAAGATTGAAGATGGAGAGCGGCAGATTACAGAAGCAAGAGAAGAGCTTGCGAAAGCACAGCAGAAGATTGATGATCTTGAAAAGCCAAAGTGGTATGTTTATGATCGAAACAATTTGACAGAATACAGCGGATACGGAGATAATGCAGACCGTATGCGGGCAATCGGTAAAGTGTTCCCACTCATTTTCTTCCTTGTTGCAGCATTGATCAGTCTGACAACAATGACACGAATGGTAGAGGAGGAGAGAACGCAGATCGGTACTTTGAAGGCTCTCGGATATGGAAATGCTTCAATTGTTGGAAAATATCTCTGGTATGCGATCCTTGCGACATTAACCGGTGGTGTTTTCGGAATTCTGATTGGAGAAAAGATAATTCCATATATCATTATCACTGCATATAAGATCATGTATCGTCATATGCATGATGTTGTGATCCCGTATAATTTGTATTATGCTGTAACAGCATGTGCAGCGGCACTTGCATGTACAGTAATCGCAACACTGTTCTCATGTATGAAAGAATTACGAGAGCAGGCAGCAGAATTGATGCGTCCGCCAACACCAAAACAGGGAAAACGAGTATTTCTGGAACGAGTTCCGTTTATCTGGAAAAATCTGAATTTTACATGGAAATCGACCGTGCGTAATCTGGTGCGGTATAAAAAACGCTTCTTTATGACAGTATTTGGAATTGGCGGTTGTATGGGTATGATGTTGTTTGGTTTTGGATTAAAAGATTCTATTTCAGCAATCGTTCCGCTTCAATACGAACAGATTCAGCTTTATGATGGAGACGTTATTTTAAAGGAAGATGTGACAGAAGAAGAGAGAATTGAGGTTCAGAAAGAACTGGATACGGATAAGAAGGTATCAGTGACTGCAGAAAATCTTTTGAAAAATATTGAGGTCAGTTCAGGAGAGTCTTCTCAGGAAGTTTATTTAGATGTACCAAAAGATGTAGAAGCATTCAAAAAGTTTGTCGTGATTCGGGATAGGAAGACAAAAGAAATTTATTCATTGGATGATAAAGGAGCAATCCTGACTGAAAAAGTAGCGAAACTGCTGGAAGTCAATGTCGGTGATAAATTAACGATTGATACAGATGATGGAGAGAAAACAGTCTTGATCAGCGCAATCTGTGAGAATTATATGGGACATTATCTCTATATGACATCTGAAGTCTATGAAAAGACATTCGGTGAGGCCCCGGCCTATAATTCAATTTATTATAGAACTCAGGATCGTACAACAGAGGAGGCAAAGGATGTCGGCGAAAATGTAATGAAGTGTGATGGAACACTTAGCATCAGCTATACGACAAGCCTGAAAAAGCAGGTGGATCATATGTTGGAGAGTCTGGACATTGTGATTATTGTATTGATTATTTCAGCAGGAATGCTGGCATTTGTAGTGCTGTATAATCTGAATAATATTAACATTACAGAGCGCAAGAGAGAACTGGCAACATTAAAGGTACTTGGATTTTATGACAAGGAAGTTTCTTCTTATGTTTACAGAGAGAATATCCTGCTGACCTTGATTGGGGCACTGGCGGGATTGTTGATCGGAAAAATTCTGCACCGCTTTATTGTTGAGACAGTGGAGATTGATTCGGTTATGTTTGGACGAAATATCGATCCACCAAGTTTCCTGTATGCCTTTCTTCTGACAGTGGCCTTTTCTTTGTTTGTCAATGGAGTGATGTATTTTAAGTTAAAGAAGATTAACATGGTTGAATCACTCAAGAGTGTAGAATAAGACAGATTTGTCAGGAAATATAATAACGAACATAATAATGGATTGCAGAGAAGCTGCATGGAACATAGATACAATTGTGAAATGTTCCATGACAGCTTCTTTGTTGTTGCCGGTCGCATATAGCGTAAGCAGCAACCGCACGTAGCATGAACAGTAACTTTTTGTTAAAAAGCACTTGAAATATACCTGTAGGGGGTATATATTAATAATTAGAAAATATACCCCCTGGGGGTTATACGATAGGAGAAATACAATGGAAGAAAAGAAAGTCTGTCCGGGATGTTGTCACAAGACAAAGGATCGCCCGGAAAAAGAATATAAAGATCTGATGAATCGTCTGAGTAGAATTGAAGGACAAGTCAGAGGAGTTCGAAGGATGGTTGAAGAAGGCGCGTATTGTCCGGATATTCTGATTCAGGTATCTGCGGTGAATGCGGCTTTGAATAGTTTCAACAAAGTGCTTTTGGCAAACCATATCCGGACATGTGTGGCAGATGATATCCGGGATGGAAAAGATGAAACGATTGATGAGCTCGTGACGACACTTCAGAAATTGATGCGATAAAAGATCTGAAGAGAGATCTGGCACAAAAAGTCCGGATCACAACTTGAAGGAGGAGTAAGATGGAACAATATAATGTGACGGGAATGAGTTGTGCAGCCTGCAGTGCCCGTGTTGAGAAGGCAGTTGGGAAAGTCCCCGGAGTTGAGAACTGTTCAGTCAGTCTTCTGACGAATTCCATGGGAGTGGAAGGTACAGCAACAGTAGATGCGGTCATTGCGGCTGTTGAGGAAGCTGGATATGGGGCAACGTTGAAATCTGCAAAGAATGAAGGGCATGGGATGAATCAAAGTGAGCAGAACTGTGCGGAAGATGCGTTGAAAGACAGGGAGACACCGAAGATGAAAAGGCGTCTGATCGCTTCTTTGTGCTTTTTGACTCCACTTATGTATCTGTCAATGGGACACATGATGTGGGGCTGGCCACTTCCGGTATTTCTGGAAGGAAATCATGTGGCGATGGGGCTGGCGCAGCTCCTGTTAACGACAATCGTTATGGTGATCAATCAGAAGTTTTTTATCAGTGGCTGGAAAGGCATGATCCATAGAGCACCAAATATGGATACGCTAGTTGCACTTGGTGCAGGTGCATCTTATGGATATAGCGTGTATGCATTATTCGCTATGACAGCAGCGCAGACGGCAGGCGATATGGATCGTGTAATGGAGCTGATGCATGAATTTTATTTTGAATCGGCAGCAATGATTCTGACACTGATTACGGTCGGTAAAATGCTTGAAGCCCATTCTAAAGGGAAAACAACCGATGCTTTAAAGGGTTTGATGAAGTTAGCGCCGAAAACGGCAGTGCTGTTAAAAGACGGTGTGGAAACGGAAGTTTCCATTGAGCAGGTACAGAAAGGCGACATCTTTATTGTACGTCCGGGAGAAAATATTCCGGTAGACGGAAAAGTATTGGAAGGCAGCAGTGCAGTCAATGAATCGGCACTGACAGGAGAGAGTATTCCTGTGGATAAAGCGGCAGGCGATCTGGTATCCGCGGCAACAATCAACCAGTCCGGTTATTTAAAATGTGAAGCGACAAGAGTCGGGGAAGATACGGCACTGTCACAGATTATCCAGATGGTCAGCGATGCAGCGGCAACAAAAGCCCCGATTGCAAAGGTCGCCGATAAAGTATCCGGTATCTTTGTACCGGCAGTTATTACGATTGCGGCAGTAACCATCATTGTGTGGCTGCTTGCGGGACAGAGTGTCGGATTTGCATTGGCAAGAGGAATTTCCGTGCTGGTTATCAGTTGTCCGTGTGCATTAGGACTGGCAACGCCGGTTGCGATTATGGTCGGCAACGGCATGGGCGCAAAAAACGGTATCTTATTTAAGACGGCGGTATCCTTGGAAGAAGCGGGAAAGATTGAGATTGTGGCACTGGATAAGACCGGAACCATTACAACCGGTGAACCAAAGGTCACAGACGTTATCTGCAATAAAGGTGTCACGGAAAAAGAACTGATTTCATTTGCGTATGCACTGGAAAAAAAGAGCGAACATCCGCTGGCAAAGGCAGTACTGGCATATGCCGAAGCAGCGCAGACAGATATTTTTGAAGTGAATAACTTTACGGCACTTCCGGGAAACGGACTGACGGCAGAATATGAAAATGCGGTATTGTCAGGCGGTAATTACAAATTTATCAGTACCCGCACCGCGGTTTCACAGGAAATGCAGGAGCAGTCACAAAAGCTTGCAAATGCGGGAAAGACACCACTGTTTTTTACAAAGGACGACAAACTGCTTGGAATCATTGCGGTTGCGGACGTTATCAAGGAAGACAGCCCGGAAGCCGTCAGACAGTTACAGAACATGGGAATCCGTGTTGTCATGCTGACAGGCGACAATGAACGGACGGCGAAGGCAATCGGCGCACAGGCAGGCGTAGATGAGGTTATCGCAGATGTCCTGCCGGACGGAAAAGACAGCGTTATCAGCCGCTTAAAGCGTGACGGCAGGGTTGCAATGGTCGGTGACGGCATTAACGATGCACCGGCGCTTACGAGAGCCGATATCGGTATTGCAATCGGTGCGGGAACGGATATTGCAATTGATGCGGCAGATGTTGTACTGATGAAAAGCCGTTTAAGCGATGTTCCGGCGGCAATCCGTTTAAGCCGTGCAACGCTTAGAAACATTCATGAAAACCTGTTTTGGGCATTCTTTTATAATATCATCGGAATTCCGCTGGCGGCGGGCGTATGGATTCCGTTCTTTGGCTGGAAGTTAAATCCGATGTTTGGTGCTGCGGCAATGAGCTTATCAAGCTTCTGCGTAGTAACCAATGCGTTACGCTTAAATCTTTTCTCTGTACACAATGCAGAAAAAGATAAAAAAATAAAATCAAAAAAGAAAGTAGAGGACAAGAAAATGGAAAAAACATTAACAATCGAAGGAATGATGTGCGGACACTGTGAGGCAAGAGTAAAGAAGGCACTCGAAGCCCTTCCGGAAGTCAAAGAAGCAGTTGTCAGCCATGAAGCGGGAACAGCTGTTGTTACCTTAGAAAGTGCCGTTTCGGATGAAGCATTAAAAGAAGCTGTGGAAGCACAGGATTACAAGGTGATTTCCGTACAGTAATATTGAATTATTTCCGGCACAGTGGTATGATAAGTGGATAATTGCAAATGTAAGGAGTAAGTATGTTTCGGAAAACAATGGAAGAATACGAAGCGGATACCAGAAAAAAACTGGTAATAGATATCCGGGAAAAAGAAGCGTTTGACAAGGAAACGATGCCCGGAGCCCTTCATATGGACAGTGAAACGCTCAAACAGCAGATAAAAGAACTCACAAAGGATCAGACACCTGTTTACCTGCTGTGCCATACAGGACAGCAAAGTGATGCACTGGCAGAGGATTTTGAAAAAGAAGGCTATGAAGTATACAGTATACAGGACGGATTCCGTGCATATCTGAGGTTAAAGCTTCGCACAGTTATGCGTCAGGAGGATTTAAAGGAACAGTGCTGTGCCGATGTGGAACGCAGTATTGTAAAGAAGTTCCGAAAGGAAATCTGGCGGCCGTTTACAAAGGCGATTAATGAGTATGAACTGATTAAAGACGGCGACAAGATTGCAGTCTGCATTTCCGGCGGAAAAGATTCTATGCTGATGGCAAAGCTTTTTCAGGAATTAAAGCGCCACGGACAGCAGAATTTTGAAGTTGTATATCTGGTAATGAATCCGGGCTACAATCCGTTTAATTATCAGGTTATTTTAGACAATGCACAGTTTTTAAATGTGCCGATTACGGTATTTGAATCGGAAATCTTTGATATTGTTGCATCAGAGGAACAGTCACCGTGCTATCTGTGTGCGCGTATGCGCCGCGGCTACCTGTACAGCAAGGCAAAAGAGCTTGGCTGTAACAAGATTGCGCTGGGACACCACTTTGATGATGTTATCGAAACCATTTTAATGGGTATGCTCTACGGGGCACAGATTCAGACCATGATGCCAAAGCTGCACAGTACGAATTTTGAAGGCATGGAGTTAATCCGTCCGTTATATCTGGTACGCGAAGAAGATATTATCCGCTGGAGAGATTACAATCATTTACAGTTTATCCAGTGTGCGTGCCGTTTTACGGAAAGCTGTGCTTCCTGCGGCGGAACGGAAAAAGGTTCAAAGCGTGCGGAAATTAAGGCACTGATTAAAGAATTAAGTGCGAAAAGCCCGTACATTGAAAAGAACATTTTCCGGAGCGTGGAAAATGTCAATCTGAACACAATTGTTGCCTATAAACAAAATGGTCAGAAACATTCATTTTTGGAGGATTATGATTCTAAATATTAAGCAGACACAGTTTGGTGCCGAGCCGGAATTTGAAATCAAAGATACTGCCACAGGGGAAACGCTGGCAAAATGCACATCGCTGAATCACATTTCCACGGAAATCGTATTTGCGGGACAAAATGCGTATACGCTGTCCTTTGAGCCGGTCTTACAGGAAAGAGAAGGCGAAAAGAATGAACTGATGTATAGCATTTTAGAGCATAACCGGCCGGTGGGCGGTCTTTATACGGCGGAAGTCTGTCAGAAAAAGATATTGTTTGTATCCGTGGGATATGACTATTATAAAATACAGTTTTACGATAGAGAGTATCAGCTGTATGAAATCGGATTGGGAACGGACCGGCATTATCTTTGTTTATATCAGGACGGACAGACGGTGGCGATTGTGCATAAGCCGACAGAAGTAAAAAGCCACTTGGATATCTATACGGTGTATCTGGAGAATGCGCAGTACCGGGATATCGCCTGTATTGCAGCACTGTTTATAGATGGTCTGGAATACAGCAGCAATGATGAAATAGCGGACAGCGCCATTAAGGAAGAATATCTTTCCTTTAATAAAGAGCTGAATTCAAAATTTGATGCCGCATTTTTAGAACGCGTCAGAACAAACAATATGTAAAAAATGCCTTGCCACAATGCTGAGGTTTTATAAGGCAGTATGATAAAGCTTAATAAAACTAAGGCATTGCAATGGCAGAATGAGGCTTTGACTGTAAAAGGTCAGAGCCTTTTTCTATATTTGAAATCTGCACATTCGTCTTTTCTTTTTGTATTCGGTATAATTAAATTACCAAATACAAGGAGGTTTCAATATGAAAACAATTTTTGAAAATATTAGCGGTAGTTATATACAATAAGGTGATTACCTTTTGCCAAATCTTACACTACCTGATGAAAACGAAAGGCAAAGCGGTGTTTGGGGAATGAGACACAAACGATATTTGAAATCAAATCATCGAGTGCTTTATTACAATCTTCTTACGTCGGGTAAGCTTTACAATTATCTTGCCGATGTTGAGCGTCAGGCAGAGAATTTATTTGAACAGACAGTAAAATCATTTGCCGAGCAGGAGCAAGTTACAGAAAAACTTAAAGCAACTGATATGATGTTGTGGGTGCGAAAGATGAATAATATTCGCAACCGGGCAACAGAAATTGTTAATGAACAAGTGATTTATAGATGAGAAAAAGGCACAACTTACGCAGAATGAATAATTCCGTAGGCTGTGCCTTCGTTTTATTTGTGAGATTCGAATGCATAATCTTAGCGAGCAGACCGGTTGGTTATCCAAACGGTAATTTTCTCGTTAGGGACACCCTAAGACCCGCTTTTTGTATTCGACTTTAATATTGAAAAAACGAAGTGGCTCAATGTTGCAAAGGAAAACATTATTGACATATAATCAAATAGATAAAGCGGTAGGTGTTCGTTATCGCCAAGGAGGAAAAACTGATTTTTCAGGAACAGGTAAGATGCTATATCCCGTTTGAAAAATGCGTAAATTCCGTATGCAAAAATGAGTGTTAATATTATTTTGAAAGCAATTTTCACTTTTGGTGAGAGTTGCTTTTTCTTTTTTATCATTAGGTAAATCATATTGAAATGAAGTCCGAGGTGGAGTGACATAAACACAAATCCCCAATATGCAGAAAGCATATGAATTCTGTTAGCCATATAAGTTGATTTTATATTCAAAAAAGTGAATAAATGCCTTGAAACGACTACACCGCTGACGATTGAGCCGACAAATGATATAAGCACAAGCAGGACAAGAATGTTTTGAAAAATTCTTATAGGTGTTTGCCTGCCTTTTGCTAGATGCATTGCCCAATTTATATTGAGTACGTGATGAACGACAAAAAGTACAAACATAACAACGCCTACAACTTCGTGTGCAGTTGAGCCTAAAAGCTCGTAGGACATCAAAAGGAGCAGAGCAAATGTCATCAAAATATCAACCATCGGCTTTAGCTTTAATGTTGTTTTTGAGTTCATACGGTTTTGTTTAAATCTTCAGCCTCTTTGCTATTCGTTGCCATTCCCATATATTCCATACCGTAAAGTCCGGCAAAGCGTTTCATTGTGTATTCGCCTGCATCAAGCATCCACTTTTCAGGTGCTGCACCTTGAAATACAAAATATAACTTTCTGCCTGAGAGTTCGCTTTCGTCAACCTTGCCGTAAAATCGGTCTAAAACATTGCGAACAGAACCGCAAATATTGTGCCAATAAAGAGGAGAGCCGATAACGATTGTGTCAGCCTCTTTCATTTCTTCAATCACTCTGTCAAGTCCGTCATAAGGTAAAGTTTGACCGTATGAGCCGATTGTGAAGTTGGTTAAATTAAGTGTTTCGTATTCCTTGCCGTTCAAAAGAATTGAAGCAAGACGAGCAGTATTTCCGTTTTCGTTCGGACTGCCGTTAATAAAAAGAATTTTCATAATGTTACCTCTCTTAATAATTTAATGTTCGCCGAAAAGCCAAGACATAATGGCGTCATCTTCTGCAAAAAGTCCGCCTCCGCCGTGTTCATTTGGAGCGTTTCGGCTTGTAAAATAATCTCTTTCTTTAATATCAAGTACAAGAATTTTGTCGATTTCGTCATCGGTCAAGCCTTGCTTTTTGTAGAGATTATAAAGTGTATCGTAGGCATTTTGAGATTTTTTCGAGCCGTAGTATTCGTCATCTCTTCCGATTGCAATGTAAACGGGTAGTTTTGCTTTTGCAACGCTTTCGTATTCTCCGTCCCATTGAGAGCTGACCTGCAAATATGCCGTAAATAAATCGGATCTCTTGCCGACTGCTTGCGATGCAGTTTCGCCGCCACCCGAGTAGCCCTCTATATAAACCTTTGATTTATCTATATTGTAGGCAGACAAAAGATATTCAACAAGGACGATAGTTTCATCTGCCGAGTCTTCGTCCCAACCGTTTAGCTGAGGTGCGGCGATAATCATATTAGCATTATATTTTTGAGCCTCAAAGCCAAAATTTTCCTGACGGATATTTACGCCGACGCCTTGAAAATACAAACCCTCATAACCCGGCAAGGTAATGAAAAGAGCATAAGCCTTACTGCCGTTATAGCTTTTGGGGATATAAAGATTAAAATGAATATCGCCGTTATTTTCGCTGTGCAAAACATTATCAACACTAAAGCCAAGGTAAGTGTCAGTACCGTTTGTGACGGAATAATTTTGTTTGGCAGGCTGAGTAGTTTGTGCTTTTGATGAACTTTCGGCTGTTGTATTTGTTGTATAACTGCTTGGAGAATTGCCATTTATTGAACAAGCCGAAAGCGTAATCACCATAGCAGCAACCGTCAAAAGCACAGCTATAGATTTGATAAACTTATTTAAGGTCAAGACCGTTTACCCAAGATTCAACCTTGCTTGATGAGGCACCTGAAGAAAATCTTTCGCCGTCCTGCCAATTGCCTGTGCCTGCCATATCGGCTAAAAGGTCACCGCTTTGACCTAAACCCGAAGAAGATGAGGTGCAAAACGGAATAACGGTTTTGCCGGTGAAGTCATTGCCCTCAACAAAATTGTTTACAGGCCATGCAGCAATGCCCCACCAAATCGGATAGCCGATAAATACGGTATCATAATCTGCCCAATTATCGGGTGTAGTCTTTGTAAGCGGTACATCACGCTTGCTTTCGTCGTTGTGCTCAACGCTTACACGGCTGTTGTCATTAGTCCAATTAAGGTCATCACTTGTGTAAGGGACGACGGGAGTAATCTCAAACAAATCTGCTCCGGTAGTGTCGGCGATAGTGTCGGCAACGGCTTTTGTGCTACCTGTTGCGGAATAGTAAACAACAAGTATTTTACTGTTTGAAGAACTGTCTGTATTATTATCGGAGGACTCATCGGTAGATTGTTTGCCCGCCGGAGTAGAAGTAGTAGAATTTGCAGTGCTTGCACTGTTATCGGAATTATTAGAGCAAGCTGCAAAAGAAAATACAAGCACGAGTGCTAAAAGAATTGAGGTTATTTTTTTCATGATTTTATCTCCTTTAATTAAATTATTTTTGTTCGTCAACCGGCGGTATCATCTCGGCATACTTTTTAAGCATTTCCGGTGTTGAGGTATAATATCTTACACCCTTATCAAGTAATGATATTTTTGCCATTTCTTCATCAGTAAGTGAAAAATCAAAAATATCAAAATTTGCCTTGATAT
>ENA-ORTY01001652-ORTY01001652.1-human-gut-metagenome-genome-assembly--contig:-NODE-1652-length-24057-cov-2.606158_pt1 | contig 24057 bp, 16 predicted proteins | sample MGYA00241917_ERZ509198 | MGnify/ENA primary metagenome ERZ509198 (study PRJEB26280, sample SAMEA2338857) | human gut metagenome | biome: human gut; feature: human-associated habitat; material: faeces...
TCCATCAGGGAGATATCCAGGAGAAGATGTTTGAGGTCCTGGGCTTTACGCCGGAGCGGGCCAACGAGCAGTTCGGCTTCCTTCTGGATGCCTTTAAATATGGCGTTCCGCCCCATGCCGGCCTGGCCTACGGCCTGGACCGTGTGATCATGCTGATGGTGGGAGCCGACAGCATCCGCGACGTGATCGCTTTCCCGAAGGTAAAGGATGCCTCCTGTCTGATGATGGAGGCTCCGTCAGAGGTGGATGTGAAGCAGCTGGAGGAGCTTCATATCGCTGTGGTTCCGGAGGAGAAGGAACAGGAATAAAGAAGAATAAGGATAAGATAAAGAGGACACCGGCAGCAGCCGGTGTCTTTTTTCATGCCGTGCGCCTGGCGGCGGGAAGGATCCCTTCATTTACGAATTTTATGGCTGAATGTTATAATTTCGGGAAAACATAAGCACAAAGGAGGGACTCTGTTATGAAATGGCAGGAAACAGTAGGAGAATTTGAGCGGCATTTATATTATGAGGAAAAGGCGGAGCTGACGATCCAGAAGTATCTGCGGGACGTCCGGCGGTTCCTGGACCATATGGGAGAGCGGGAGATCACAAAGGATCTGGTGCTGGAATATAAACGGGACCTGAAGGAGCAGTATCAGATCAGCAGTATTAATTCCATGCTGGCGGCGGTGAACCTGTTTCTGGAGTTCGCAGGTCTGGGAGACTGTAAGGTCAGGCAGTACCGCACCCAGAAGCTGTTCTTTTGCAGGAATGACGAGTCTCTTACCCAGGAGGAATACAGAAGGCTCGTTATGACGGCGGAAAGAAAAGGGGAGGAGAAACTAAGTCTGATCATGCAGACCTTATGCAGCACCGGGCTGCGGATCAGCGAGCTGTCCTTTGTTACCGTCCAGGCTGTGAGGGACGGCTATGTATGTGTGACCAATAAGGGAAAGACCAGGATGCTGAATTTTTCCGATCAGCTTTGCCGGATGCTGCTTTCCTACTGCAAAAAAGAGTGCATTGGAGATGGAGTTATCTTTGTTTCCGGGAAGGGGACGCCGATGGACCGCAGCGTGATCTGGCGGAAGATGAAGGGGATCTGCCGGGAAGCGGGAGTGGAGGAGAAGAAGGTGTTTCCCCATAATCTCCGCCACCTGTTTGCCGTGACCTTCTATCAAAAGAAAAAGGACCTTTTATGTCTGGCGGAGGTCCTGGGCCATGCCAGTGTGGAAACGACCCGGATCTATACCCGCAGGACTGGGGAAGAGTTTGAAAAGCTTCTGGACGGTCTGGGGCTGGTCTGCGGAAAAAGGGATAGGGAAAAGCCTGGAAAAAGAAAGGGTAAGCGAAAAAGGCCAGCTGTGGCCACCCGATGACGATGAAAAGATCACATAATCACAATTATGTGACTGCTGCAAGGAGCGTGCATACATAAGTCCTGTACGGATTTCCTTTATTATACAGGAAATATTACTGGCATTCAATGCCTTTCGCATAAAAAAGCTTCTGGACATGACAAAGGACAGCCTGTTTTTATACAGGCTTTTTTGTGAACCTGAAGGATCAGAAGCCTGATACTCACGAAGGGTACCCGGTTCTTTTTCGCACGCTTTTTACGAAGTCACATAATTGTGATTATGTGACTGTTGCAAGGAACTGCACAGGCAGTACGGAGGTACAGGGGGAAGCTATGAGTCTGCCGGCGCCTCCTGTCACCAATCATGTTTCCAAAAGGAGAGATACAAGTATGAAGAAAAGGTTTTTGACAGCCGCATTAACAGGCCTGTTAAGCGCAGGCATGGTTATGAACACAGCGGCAGCTCCCACTGGTTCAGAGGGCGGCGCGATCCCTTACAGTGAAGGAACCGATGTATATGCCGGTGTTATCCTGGATGACCCGGATGCAAAATTAAAGGTGCATGTTCCCACGCTGTTTGCCTTTGTAGTAAACGGTTCTTTGGATCCAAGCTTAGAGAAGGAAATTTCCGTAGAAAATGGGAACCTGCTTCTGCCCAATGTAAAGGTAGCGGTAAACGAGGAGGACAACAGTGATCCGGATAACCGTGGCTATCACATCCAGACCGTAGGCGATGGGAACATGCATTTTGAGAACTTTTCGACTGCGGTGGATAAGGATAACCCGGGCAAGAGAAAAGGGATCCAGGTCAATATCAAAGGCTCCATTAAAAATGAGGGAACAGACCGCAGCAGAAATTTCTGGGAGCATGTATACGAGAAGCCGTCTGACTTCAAACAGTATCGTCTGAGCGTGGAGGGCGAAGCGTTTGACCAGCTTGAAAAGGATGGAAGCCACAGCATGGAAAATGCCATCGGGTTAGAAGCTCCGGATCTGGGAAATGGAACTGAAAACCTGGATGCGGGCAACTTCGCCGTCATTGGAAGCCGGAAGAATGTGACGTTTGGCGTGGAAGTAGGCGGTACGCAGGGAAACTACAACCAGGTAGAGGAATCCGCAAAGGTGGGCAGCATCGTATGGACCATCAGCTATGACATTGCAAATGATGGGAATATTCCGACTGCTCCGGACAAGGAGCCGCAGGAGACTCCGGCAGTTCCGGTGCCGTAAGAACGGTTCCATGATCCCCACTGAGGCATTCCTTGCCAGGAATCCCGTGTACATACGACAGTGTCCCGGAGAAGGGCAGGCACTCCGGGGCCTGTTGCAGGAAAACCATAGCCAGGCGCTTATGCTTTTTCTGCAAGAGGCAAAACGCCGAAAAGGAGAAAATATATGAAACAGAATATAAATTGGAAGAAAGCCATGGCGCTGACAGCAATAACGGCGTCCATGGCGGCAGGCGCTTCTGCCGATGCCCTGGCGGACCAGCCGGACGGGCCCTCCACAAACGTGTGGATCGATGTGATCAGGCGGCCCTCCCAGGACCGGATCTGTGTGACCGTTCCCATGGCCTACGGGTTTGTGGTGGTGGGAAGCCAGGATCCTAAGAATGATAGTCCCATCTCCATAGAAAATGGGAACCTGCTCTTGCCTAACCTCCGGGTAGAGGTGGATGAGGCTTCCGGTCCAGAAGGAAATCCGGATTATTTTATTTCCGCTTCCGGCCCCCAGGAGCTTCCGGTAAAAAATTATTCAACCGCCGTACCAGAGGGGGCAGAGGAAGAAAATGAGGAAGACGCAGTCCGGACAGGCCTGGCGGTAAAGCTGAAGGCATCCATGGACGCCGGGGAAGCTGGCGGGATCACAGCGCCGGGAGGCGGAAGATCCTGGATGCTGACAGCTGGGAAACCGGGAACGGAGGAAGCTGATATTAGGAAATACCGGATGATCCTGGAGGATATGCCGTTTTCGTACATAGATCCAGAAGACCCGAACCTCTATCACATGGCCGGGGACGGCAGCAGCGCTCCGGGAGAGATTTCCCTGGACGCGCCGCCGGATGTGGAGACAAATGGCTGGACCTCCGCCGGAACCGCCAACATTCCCAGTGAATACCAGATGAAGGTAGCAGTGGAGGTGGGAGGTGTCCAGGGCCATTACAGACAGGTGGAGGAATCCATAAAGGCAGGGACCATCCGCTGGACGGTGGAGCCGGATCTGGATTCCGGAGCCGGAGCGCCGTAGGGAAAACGGATCCCTGGGCGGAACACCGCAGAGAAGCGGTCTCCGGCGCTGGAGCGCCATAGCCAAAACGAAGACAACAGAAAAACAGGAGATGGACAGAACCAATGGAACAGGAACAGAAGAAGCCGAAGAAAAAAAGCCTGACGCCCCTTTTCCTCCTCATTTTGATCGGTGTGTGTGCAGGCATGGGATATTATATCTTCACCATGAACCAGCAGAGCCAGAGAGGGCGGCTGGCCAGAGACGAGGAGGCCCTGGGCGGAATGCTTCCGGGAAAAACGCCCCAGGAGATTTCTGAAATTTTAAATACCAAGGTAGAGGAAGGCATGGTAAATATCGGCATCCAGGGTGAGCCGGTCTTTGAGAAGAATGGAAAGAAAGGCCGCCTGGGGATCGAGAATATCGAAGCGAACCAGTATTCCTTCCAGGTGAACCTGGTCTTAGACGAAACCGGGGAGACCATTTACAGCTCCGGACTGATCGATCCCGGCTACTATGTGGAGTATGTGGAGCTGAACCAGGAGCTCCAGGCAGGAGATCATCTGGCAACCGCCGTGTTTACCACCTACTCCCTGGACGAATCGGAGGATAAGATCGCAGAGGCCAGGGTAAAGCTGACGCTCCATGTGCTGGACGGCCTGTACTACCGATGAGGGACCGGGCGCTATGGCTGCTGACGGCGGCCTTTGTGATAACAGGAAGCTTTTTTTTCGGCCTGGGGATGGCCGGGGCTGTGGACCAGGCGTCCAGGCCGGAGCCGCTCCGGTCTGATGCGTTTCCGCTGCTCCCGGGAGAAGGCAGGGAGGAAAGCCCCGATGAGAGGGACCGGAGAAATGCCCTTCTGGCAGAGAATATGGGCTATGTGAGCATGGAGCAGGAGCTGGTCTTTGAACGGGGAGACAGCCTGGGCTATGCAGGCATTGAAAATGGAGCAGAAAGCAGACTGGGATGTACCGTGACCCTGATCCGGGATGGAACAGGGGAGGTCCTTTACCAGTCCAAGGTGCTGGATCCCGGCTATTACATTGAAAACATCCGGCTGAAGACCCGGCTGCGGAAGGGCTGCTACCCCTGTACGGCGGTGTGGAGCTTTTATGAGCCGGAGGCGGATCTTCTGGTGGGCAATACGGCCGGGAAAGCAGTGGTGATCATAAATGAAGGATCTTGATGAACATCCATGGGAAACCATGGGGAGGAGGTAGGACAGTGAAAAAAATACCAATAAAAGCGGCAGGCATCCTGACCGCAATGCTGTGTCTGTCTGCCTTTCCGGCGTTTGCCGGAACCGGAGGCGGATCAGAAACCAGGACCGGCGGCCAGACCGATGTGATGGCCGGGGTGGCCATTGATTATATGGGTGAACTGCGATTTGAAGTAAAAGAAGAAAAAACCATGGCGCCGATCCCGGGAGCTTCCATCGAGCTCTGGATTCCGGGAATCCTGGGAGGGGACGGCGCTTATGTGCTGTTCGGAGTTACGGACCAGGAAGGGGCCCTGGAGCTGGAGGTTGCTTACCAGAAGGGGCAGGAAAACCAGTGGATCGATTCCGATGGGAAGCTGACCTTTGACGGTTCCACCCTGTACCTGCCGGAAAACAGGATCCAGTACCAGGCGTACAAGGCAGGCTGGCTGCCGTATCCGAAACAGGATGAGGTCATTCTTACCTGGGAGGAGATCCCGCAGGTTGAGATCGTGCTGCTCCATAAGGAGGAAGGACCGACGGAAGAATCAACGGAGGAAGGACCGACGGAGGAAAGGCCGACGGAAGAAAGACCGACGGAGGAAAGACCGACGGAGGACAGGCCGGATGAGGACAGGCCGGATGAGGACAGGCCGGATGAAGAAAGGCCAGAGGAAGAAAGGCCGGACAGAGAAAAACCGACACAGCCGTCAGAAACATTATTTATTATAGAAGAGACAGAGGTTCCGGAAATACCGCAGATCCCAGAAGAAGAGCTTCCCAAAACCGGCGTGGAGCAATACGCCCGGTACTGGGGAATGGCGTTTCTGTTCTTTCTGGCAGCTGCCGTGACAGCCGGTGTGATCCTGTACCGTGGAAAGAAAAAGAAGCCATAAGGGAAGTATACGAAGAAAGGCCGTAGGGCAGGAGGATGATAGAAGATGAAAATAAATAAAAGAGGGATCGCGTGGCTGCTGGCTGCGTCTGTGCTGGTTTCCACACCGGGATTTCAGACCCAGACGTTTGGAGCATACACCGCGGCCGATCCGATACAGGAAAAAGAAATAAAAGCAACTGGAAGCAATGCAGAAGGGCCGGATGAGGATTTTTCAGACGCAGACCCCATTATTTACTGGAATCCGGGAAAAAGGATCCAGGTCGAGTCTGCGGAGGACGAGAGGATGGCGACGGATTCAGACGCAAACGGCACCACGGCAGGGAGCAGTCTGACGGCAGGCCTTCATCCCAGCCATCCGGTAAAGAGCTTAAGTGCGGCTGTGGGCCAGGCAAAAAGGCTGGCAGAGCGGCTGGATGTGCCGGAAGAGGATATGGTGATCTATGCCATGAATCCCATGGAGATCCAGGAGGGAGAAGCCTATTTCCTGGACGGAAAAGGGATGACCGTAAAACCGTGGGATGGACGGGAAGCAGGAGACGACCTGGTTTTCCAGGTAAAGGGCGGCCAGCTTTCCTTAAAGAATGTGAATTTACAGATCGCCGGGGAGACCGACGGCCCGGAGGATATTTCCCTGGTCCAGGTGGACGCAGGAAAGGTGCAACTGGGAGAGGGGGCAGTCCTGTCCGGCGCTATCACCTTAAATTATGAGAACGAAGACGCAGAGGAAACTGCCACAGCCTCCAATGCAGGCCAGAAGCAGGCAGACCAGCTTCCGGTGGTGGAGCTGCTGTCTGATTTTGACTCCACAGGTCTCTGCTATCTGGATGTGAGAGCCGGGGAGGACATGGAGCAGATAGAGCTGGTCCGCACCATGTATGCGGACGAAATGAGCCCGGAGGAATTTCTGGAGCAATTCCGCTTCAGCGGCGGCACCGACCTCCGCTGGGAGATGAAGGTGGTGCAGAAGGAGGGCGGCACCCTGCGGAAGGCAGGAAGAAGCCTGGGGAAAGAGACGGCTGCCCTGGAGGATGCAGAAGGAAAGGACGGCGTACATGTCCAGTCCCGGCTGACCAGAAAGACGTTAGTAGCCAGGGCTGGGGAAGGAAATATTGTTTACTGGAATCCAGGTGATTCGATTGAAGTTAACGGATCAACATATCCAGAAGGAAATGATAGAATCAATGATGGATCGACACCAGAGGCTCCGGTTAAAACATGGGAATACGCAGTTAAGAATAAAAATGCAGCAACGGTAATCTGTATGCAGCCTCTTAAGCTGGAGGATACAGAAGTTTTCCGGAACAACCATTATCTTCCCTATGAGGATGGACAGTTTGTGCTGGATGGTAACAGGACGGATAAAGTCCGCCTGTCTGCATGGACAGAGTATCCCCGGTCAGCGCTGATTGTCCCACAGGGTACAGAGCTGGTAATGCGGAACATTGAATTAAAAGGGATCTCAGTGGCTGGCTCAGGTACGGAAACCAACATAGTTCTTTGCGACGGAGGCCAGCTGATCCTGGATGACAATATCAGCACGGAAGATGCCTATATCCAGGTAGACTTAAACGGAACCAATGGGGCGGAGGATCATCCCATCCAGGTAAATAATAATACGGTATCCTTCCATATATTCTTCGGCGGGATCAATGAGAATTTAAGCTGGCGTTTCCTGGATGTGATCGTTCCAGGCGAAGGGCTGGCTCCGGCTGAAAACGCAAGCTTAGACGAAAAACGAGCAATTGGAGAACTGCTGAAAACCAATATAACCCTGGAGGATGCAAATGCAAAATTAACAGGCCAGGGGGGAACATCTCTGTATGAGTGGCGGCTGGAGCCAGACGGGCTTTTAGATGGAAAGCCGGAGGACGCCCAGAATCTGGAGCTTTATGCAGAATATTATTATGATGCGGTTTATCTGAATGGAAAAACAGGAAATGACGCTTCCTTAGGCGCTTCCTGTCAAAATCCGGTTAAGACCTTTGAGCGGGCCAAGGAAATACTGACCCAGGAAATAGAACGGAGTGTTGAGGCAAGAAAACAGGCAAAAACACCAGAAGAAAGAGAGAAGATCGTAGTTCCAGATACTATCTATATTTGTGATACCGTAACGGTAGATCAGACTGCAGAATGGGAAATGGGTACGTTTACAGACTGGGACGGAACGCCTATTTCTGTAAGCCTGAAGACCCATAAGCAGACAGGAACGGTCAATCATGCGACTCCCGACTGTCTGGTTCATGTAAAAGGTGAGGATACAACTCTTACCCTGGGACAGAACCTGGTAATTGAAAACATTGCAGACAAAATGGCGGCCAGAGGCATTGCAGTGACCCATGGCGCCACTTTGGTTATGGATAAAAACGCCGTCCTGACTGGAAAGGTAAACGGAAAGCCTACCAAGGGCCGCCATATTGAAGTGGGAATAGACCCGGAAGGACCGGCATGGCAAAAGTACAGCGGCCATGTGCAGCTTAAAAGTACCTGGAGCGGAAAAATTGAATACGGCGGCGTAGGAATTGAGGCCTGTGGAATAACTGGTTCTACGATTCGTATGGAAGGCGGCAGGATCTGCAAGAATAATTCCTATGGGGGAGATTCAAGCTATATCTACGGAGGCGGAGTATACTGCGGTACCAATGTTACCTTTACCATGACCGGAGGAGAAATCTGCAATAACGAAAGCGATAAGGGCGGCGCTGGGGTTTATATGACTGCCGGATCCAGGTTTTTGATGGAAAAAGGTGTGATCAAAGATAATAAATGTCGGGGAAATTTGGGATATCAGTATGGCGCCGGAGTTTTTCTGGACAGCTATGCAGAGTTTCAAATGGGAAAAGAAGGAAGCCAAGCAGAAGACTGCGTTATCAGTGGTAATAGCGCTTCGCGACCGAGCCAGATGTATGGTGCGGGTCTCTGCGCTTATTCTAATACCAAGGTAACAATCTGGAACGGAACCATAAAAGACAACCGTGCTTATCAGGGCGATCATTATGGAATTGGCATATATACAAAAGGACAGAAGTTTCTTATGTATAATGGAAACATTATCAATAATGATGCGGTTTCTTATGGCGATGTAAGGTCGGTAAATGGGGGCGGAATTTATGCATGGGCAGAGGATACACAGATTTTAGGAGGAACGATTCAGGGACATTCGACTAAATCAGCAAGAGCTGGTTCAGACGGTGGCGGCTTGTATCTGAGAAAAGCAGATTCCGCTGGCGCTATCTGTAAAGTTGAAAATGTGATAATTAAAGGGAATGAAGCAGAAGACGGAGGCGGGGCATATATAAGCGATGCAGTTTTGAAAAACTGCGTGATCGAGAATAATACTGCAACGAGAAGCGGCGGCGGCGTTTATGGATATGGCAGTATTGCAGATTCCCAGATTACAGGAAATGAGGCTCAAGACGGCGGCGGGATTTATAGATCCATAAAAGGACGCAATCTGGATATATCCGGAAATACTGCGTCAAATTATGGTGGCGGTGTTTATGGCGGCGGCGTTTTTACCAATACACGGATCCAAAATAATTCTGCCAGCATAGGCGGCGGCATTTTTGCGAATGATAACTATCTGACGCTGACCGATGATCCCGCTGCAGAAACAGGTATGAAAAAAAGCTGTGTCACAGGGAATACTGCGGTGCAAAAGGGCGGCGGGATTTATTGTGATGTTGAAAGATACAATATAAAAATCCAGCTGGAAACAGAAATGAAAAATGAGGCGCAGGAACAGGGAAATAATCTTTACTGGGAGAGCGGAACCATTTATCTGTATTCCGGAAACCTGTCCCAGCCATCGGAAAATACGGAGCATTATAATCTGTATCTGGATAACCAGAATAATAGTGGGTATTGTTACATAGATCCTAAGAAAGTAACCATAAACGGAGACCAGCATCATCTGTACATGAATACAGCCACCTCCTATTTGAACTACTTGTGTGGCCCAGAGAAGGGGAATCTCCCGATCGATCTGAATGAAGAAGAATTTAAGGTGGGATCCGTTGTGATCAAACCGGTTACTTCCCATAAAGGTACAGTGTCCTATGTGGACGCAGACCTGAAGGAACAGAACAAAGAGCTTTCCTATGAGGAATATCTGGATGCCAGCCAGGCTCCGGATGGGTATTATGCTGGATCGGTTCTTCCCCCTAGAACCCAGTTTGGAGGCTTCCAGGATCCGGTTAACCCTAAGTATACCAATATGATCCTGGTTGGAGAAGGGGTTTATTTAAGCGGCAGTGGAGATGATGAAAATAAGGGAACCTCGCCTCATGACGCAGTAAAGACTTTTTCCAGGGCAAAAGGGCTGTTGGAAAAGTATACAGATGAGGCAAACCGGGCAGAAGAAGATGCAGATGGCTTTTCTCATTTCATTTATATCTGCGGAAATGTTCCGGTTACAGAAAGGGAGCAGTGGGAATTAAACGGAGAGGAAGCACGGTATACCACAGCTTCCAAGTATGTGGAATATGAAACCAAGCAGGGCCGTATTCCGGAACCGGCCCAGGTAAAACGCTTTACTTCCTTTATTACGAAACCAATGATTTCTGTAGAAAATAATGGTTCTCTGACCCTGGGTACCGTTGAGATCAATGGACAGATGGACGGCGTGGACAGAACCACCCAGGGATCCAAAAGCCCGATCCTTTTTGTAGAAGCTGGCGGAACAGCTGTCTTAGAAGGAAATGCCAATTTAAGGAACAACTATCAGCGGGTATCAGAGGTATCTGGTATCCTTACCTTAACAGGAACGGAAACAGACCGAAACCAGCAGATCCAGGTAAGCAGTGGAACAGGCGTACGCGTAAATGCCGGAGGAACGCTGAATCTGGAGGGCTTTTCCAGAATCCTGGGAGAGATGTCAGACATCGGCGGAACGACAGACAGCCTTAACGGCGCATCTGGTAGTAGTACTGCAGTAATTACCATGTCTGAAAACAGCAGCATCCAGAAAGGAGAGGGGGAGACAGGTCAGAGTTTTGAAAACGGAATAGTTTTGTATGGGCAGGATAATGTGATCCCCGAATTGTCCATGACAGATCAGGCGTTCATTACAGATTCTACATATGGAGTACTTTTGAATAGAAATGGAAACATTGAAATGAAAGGCTACAGCTCGATTTGGGGCAATACAGATGGAATCGGAGTGGAAAGCTTTAAATCTCAAATTTCCTTATGGGATAATGCGTCTATTCATGAAAATACCACTGATGGAATCATAATGAAGTGGGGGCAGGAAAAAGGCAGCCTTGAAAATAAGGTTTCCTTGCATGACAGCAGCCGTATTTGGGGAAATCAATATGGCATATATTTGGACAATGACGCTGCTGCATCCGTTATCATGAATGGCAGTTCCCAAACAGGAACAAACGCGATGGAATTGGGTGTAGCTGGCATTACATTGATCGATTCTCATTGGAAATGACAGAAGAGTCGTCAATCCGGTCTAATGGAAGGAGACAGATTAGTCTGGAAGCAGGATCTACGAAGGGGAAGGCAGAAGATAAGGTTCAGATTAGGCTGTCAGAAAACGCATCGGTAATAGGCGGTTTGAATGAGGATGAAACATATTCCGAAATTGGAATTGCGGTGCAATCTGCCTGTATCGTAAGGATGGAGGGTAACAGCCGTATTGAGCAGAAAAAGGGCAAGGCAATGTCCCTAAGCTGCTTGGGAGGGAAAGGAATTACCCAGGAGATTGATGTTACTATGAGTGATCAGGCAAAGATCCAGGTATCTGATGACGCTGTAGGAGTGCTGTTTTATAATAATGGATACCCAAATTCAAATTATAGGATGACAATGAAAGACAGCGCTAAAATCATCACAGGGGATGGTGCAGCCATTGATTTTCAGGAGGAGGAAGGAAACTGTTATCTGGAGGGGCAGGCATCTATCCAATCCACGAAGCCTTACACCGATCAGGATACGGTTTTGATGACCGGCACCCTGAATCTGGAAGGAACCGCTTCCGTGAAGGGGCAGATCTATTTAAGAAACGGGGAGAAGCCTATTATTTTGGAATCTGCCGTAGCGCAGGAGGTATCTCCTTATAAGCTGCATCTGGCTTCCGGCTTTGTGGGGCAGACTGTTGTAAAGCCAGATGGAAGGGATTTTACAGATGCAGCGGCTGAGATTGAACATTTCCAGAAGGTGTTGGGAGACGGACTGGCTGAGGAGAAAAATCTGCTTCCCAACCAGACGGAAAAGACCATCATTCTGGCTGGAGAAAACAATGTTTATTTGTCTGGAAAAGGAGATGACGCCAACAGCGGCCTTACTCCGGATGTTCCCGTAAGAACCTTTAAGCGGGCCAAAGAACTGTTGGAGGGAGCCGGATATTTTGGAAAAGGCGCTAACATCTACATCTGCGATACCGTCTATGTGGAAAAAGGAGACGAAAACTGGGGCTTCAGTGCCGGAGGACAGGTAACGAACACCCAAAGCGGCCAGACCTGGACACCGGTTGTGAAGCCCTATGATACCTTGCGTTACACCATGATAAGCGTTGGGCCGGAGAACTCATGGGGAAACCCACCAGTTGTGACATTAACTCTTTCCCATATTACCATCGATGTAGATAAAAAAGATATTACCATAGTAAAGTGTGGTGAAGGAAATAATGCAAATAAAACATTGATTTTGGAAGATGGGGCTGTGATTACAGGTGCAAATTCCGATGGCAGCTCCTTATTTGCAGGTACTGGAACTATGATCATGGAAGGGGGAGAAATAAGGGATAATACGGTATCTGATTTGTATAATGCAGGAATGATCAATGTTGCTACCTTCCAGATGAAAGGCGGGAAAATCTGTAACAACCAGATTTCGGGCAGTAGAGGGGTTGCTTTGATCATGGGAGAGGAAGAAGCCAGTGTTCAGATTATGGGTGGTACCATAGAGGTAAATCAGATAAAATCTGTGGACGGTATTGGCTCTGCGATTTACATAACAGTAGACGAATATGAGGATATGACCTGCGAGATCAGCGGTGGAATCATCCGGAAAAATGGAGGAACAGGAGCTTCTGCTATCTATTATGAAGCAGAATATGAAGCGAACTCCCCCCGTTTGATCATTTCCGGCGGAATCATCAGCGAAAATTATAACCTGGATGGAAGTGATCCGATACAAGGAAAATCGCCTATTCGTATTAGTGCGAAGAATTTTGAACTGAAGGGAGGCGCAGCGGTTATTGAGGATGGGATTTACCTGTCATATAAAGATTATATGATCACACTGTCAGGTGCCATCTATCAGGACACCAGAAAATATACCGTATATCTGGGGTCCAGCTTTGGAAAGGGAGATACCGTTGTAAAGCCGGATGGAAACTGGCTTATGGATGCCAAGCCTTATCTGACGAATTTTAATGTGATTTCCCATCCCTATATCCTGGACAGAGGCCAGTCTGTGAGAAAGGACATTCAGGGAGCAACTGGGATCAAAGAGGTTCAGTGTCTGATTCTGATGCAGGCTGTGTTCCTGGATGCAGAGCATGGGGATGACAGCTATGATGGAACCACTCCTGCCAAAGCAGTAAAAACCTTTAAGAAAGCACAAGAAGTAGGAGGGCGATTCAGTTCTGATTATTATGTGATCTATGTCAGCGGCCCGGTACGGCCGGAGGATGGGGAAGTCTTGACCTTGCCAGAGCCAGCCTACATGTGCAGATACACCGGTTTCCCGGTTTATGAGAAGGATGGAACACCGGCAGAGAAGCGCAGCCTGTATTACGGCTACATGATCGAACCCCAGGGAAGTCTGAACCTGTCGGATATCAGGATCTACGGACGCCGCTATATTGATGATAACAGCAGAAATGGAGAAAGCATCCTCCATGTGACAGAGGGAACGGAAGTGACCGTAGGAGAAGGAACTGCCTTAGCCAGAAACCAGAATTTAGGTACCTTCATTGGCCCGGACGGTCTGGCTGGATCCTTAAGCGCAAAAGGCGGAGCAGCAGCTGTAGAAGCCGGCGGTCTGCTGAAGGTCAACGGCGGAAGCATAACGGAGATGGGAGCGGCAAACGGAGCAGCGATTTACCTGGCAGTAGGAACAGAAGGAAAGCCCTATGGAAAACTGGAGCTGGATCAGAAGCCCCGCATTGACGGAGATGTGTTCCTGGCAGGAAAGCTGGAGGACAAAGTTCATTCCCCGGTTATTCAGGTTTCAGAGCAGTATCAGCCAGGAGAAACGGAGGATGGACTGGGCAGCAGGCTTTATGTAAATGTGGAAGCCGACTGGGATGGAAAACAGGTGGTTCAATACCCGGAAGATTTTGTTCCTACCGCCCAGCACATCGACCATTACAGGCTGGAAGACCATATTTTGGCTGTATATGATTTCCTGAATGCCCAGAACGACCCCAACATTCTGGAACTCTATATGAGAAAATGTCTGTATCTGGATGGAGAAAATGGATCAGATCAGAATACCGGCGAGTCTCCGGAACAGGCCTTAAAGACCCTGAAAGCAGTATATAAAAAGCTACAGAGTGATCAGACAGCAGTAGGCACCCTGGTGTTTGTTGTAGATGAAGTGACCATTGGACCCGCCATGTCTATTTCCCTCAGCAATGAAATAAAACAGGATAATGATGGACGCAAGCGTTATAGTGGAATTTATTCTGAGGAGGAAGATGGGAAAGAGACAGAGAGAATTGAGACAGGGGCGCAGGTATTTTTCAAGCGATATTCCCAGCCTGAAGATTTAGAGGGACTGACCGGTTATGACAAGGAAACCTATAAAGGAACTTTGTTTACCGTAAATGGCACCCTGACCTTAAGCGGCGTATATCTGGACGGACATAATGCAGAGAGCGTAGGAAGCCAGCAGGCGTTGCGGGCGGCGGCAGTAGAAGCGGAAGGCCCTCTTGTGACAGTTCCGGAAAGAGGCTATTTGTACTGTAAAATATCCCAGCCAGAAGAAAGCGGCAACCAAGGGATTACCACAGAAACCCTGTTCCAAAATAATACCAATATCCTGGCAAAGAACAAGGTAATTGGAACAGACCGGGATGGAAAGGATGTGTATGAAGGCTCCGGTGCAGGAATTGAACTGCTGGGAGGCCGCTGTGAACTGGAAGGAACCCGTTTCCAGAATCTGCTGCTTGGAGATAAGGTGGCCAGCGGCGGTACCGATGTATATGACTGCGGTCATTTAACGGTTTCCAATGCAACTCATTTCACTGGAAGTGTATTCCTGGAGGGCTTTGGAAGTCCGGAAGATAAACAGGGAAGCCGGATTATAAGCATCAAGCAGCAGGGAACTCCTATTCTAGAGAAGTTCCAATTAAATATACGGGATCCCTATCATGGGCGTCCGGTGGTACAATATCCTGATCATGCATCGGAAAGTGATATTGGATATTATCTGCTGGAGGATCGTATCAATCGTTCTTATTCCCTGGTTGTAAGCGATTCAAACAAACGGCTGCTGGAACTTCGGATCCCACAGGCAGTTTATATTGACGGCCAGGATGGAATTGACACCAGTGCAGATCCTGATGGATTAGGCTGGACACCGGATAGGCCGGTAAAAACATTGGAAAAAGCTTATAGACTTTTGAAAGAGCGGAGCGGAAAAATCATTTATGTAGTAAATACGGTGGATATCAATGAAGATATTTCTCTCACAGGCAGAAGCTACGAAGGCGGAAAGAATCGTATTACCCTTTCCTCCAGTACGGACCGGGTGGAGATCCGCCGTTATGTGAAGCCAATCGCAGCCAAAGAGGATTCAAGCTATCGGGTGGAGGATTTTAATGGCGTTATGTTCCGGATCCTGAGCAACGGAGGTCTGAACATGACTGGAAACCAGCCGGATACGCCAGGTGTGGAAAGTCAGATGATTCTGGACGGTCACAGGGAGATAAAGGCAGATCCAGATGAAGCGAAGACCATGCATACCGACCATGGAGCAGACGCAGAAGCGCCGATGATCGCAGTGGAGGAAGGCGGAAGCCTCTTTATTGGAAAGGATGTGATTTTAAGGGATAATGATAACCAATCTGGTGCAGAGGAGGGAGGTTCCCGCTTAAACGGCGGCGCTCTGTATAATGCCGGAGTGGCAGAACTTTTAGGGGCTGTTATCCGGAATAATGACGCATCAAAGGGCGCAGGAATCTACCAGGCAGGCACCTTGACTCTGGGAGGCGATGTGGCCGGACTGAAAGGCCAGGAAATTTACCTTGCCTCAGAAAATCAGCCAGGCAGTGGAAGCTGGGAAGACCATGTGATCACCAGCCAGGTATGGCTGGAGGATCCCACCTTGCTGAACCTGAACATGGATCATGCAGTGAAAGGCCGGGATGTGGTCGTTTACAACGGCTACGCGGATGTAGACGAGCAGCACAGCCGCTATGAGCTGGGTGAAACCGTGCCGGAGCATCTGTTCCTGGCCCAGGATCTGGATTATAACAATATCCTGGAGCTTCAGGACTGGCAGGTGCTGGATGTGGAGGTGCCGGAGGAGATCTTCCTGGCCATCCGGAAGGACGGGAACGGTACGAGCATCTTAAACGGCGCGTCCGCGTCGGCAGAGCTGACTTCGCCGGAGTATGAGATCGTGAACCGCGGACGGTATAAAGTCAGGGTATCCCTTGGCGGGGTAACGGACAAATCGGAAAGTGTGGGGATCGATCCGGATGTACATAGGCCCATGAAGCTTGTGGAAAACAGCCATGACGCGCTGGGTGCCGATCAGCTGTACCTGGCTCTGGAGGGCGTGAAAGCCATGGGAGATGCTGAGGGAGAAAATGGCTTTGCAAGTCTGGAATGTGTTCCTCTGGCAACGCTGATGAAGCCCGATGCAGCCGCCCGCATCATGGGAATCTTAGATCCCGGTAAGGCTGGCAGGTTCCAGTTCAAAGCCCAGGCTTCGAATGCATTCTTAAACGCTTACATGGATCCGGAATTCCCATTGGAAGGCACGGGCGACATGGAAGGAACGAGAAAGGATCACTACCGCACCATAGATCCGGTCACCGGAGACGTGAAAGCTGAGAAAGCCAGAGCCATGTTCCAGATGACCTATCGCCTGGAGCTGGAGCCCTCGGACCAGGACCTGCCGGACGGCGGCCAGCAGGGATCGCATTAAAAACTGTATGGAGGAAAAAATGGAAGAACGAGAAGCAGAGTCCCGTCTGCATGAAACAGGAACTTCCAGGAAGAAAGGGAGGAAGCCAAACCGCTTCCTCCTGGTCCTGGCAGTGCTCCTGGGGCTTGCAGCCATCGGGGGCATTTACTGGTGGGTGACCAGGCCTGCCGTAGATGAAACCACAAAATACTGGTTTGATAAGGCGGCCCGGAGCGGCAGCCTGGAGGGAAAAAGCCCGGAGGATATCCAGGGCATGCTGGATGCCATTGTGGAGGAAGGCATGTTCAATGTATCCGTAAACGCCAGGGTGGTGTTTGAGGACAGCAAAGCGTCCGGCTCCCTGGGGCTGGAAAATATCAGCGCCAACCGTTATTACTGCCGGGCTGCCCTGATCCGCCAGGATAATGGAGAGACCATATACAAGAGCGACGGACTGAAGCCGGGCCAGTATATCGACGAGATTACATTAAGCAAGGAGCTTCCCGCAGGGACCTATCCCTGTACAGCCCAGGTGATCGCTACGGATCCGGAAACCCTGGACGATGTGGGACAGGTGGACGTACAGGTGGAGGTCGTGGTGCTGAACTGATGAAGAAAGGAATGATCTGGAGTTTACGGCTGCTCCTGCTGGCGTCGCTGGCAGGGGCAGTTTTTACAGGATGGAATTTTTATAAGGAAAAGGAGCCGGACCGGATTTCAGAAGCCTATTATGAAAGCCTCCTGGCCGGGGATCCTTCTGTTTCCCCAGCTGTTTCCGGTTTACAGGCTCTGACCCCTGGCGTTTCCGGCTCTGGAAACGGGACGGCAGAAGGCTCCGTTTCAGCGCCGGATTTTGAACGGCTGAAGAAAGAGATACCGGATCTGGCAGGCTGGATCTGCGGTCCGGGAACCAGGATCAATTACCCGGTGGTGCAGGGACCAGACAACGCTTATTACTTAAATCATCTGGCAGACCAGACGCCCAACCGGAACGGAGCGGTGTTTATGGACTGGCAGGACCAGAGGGACTGCTCGGATGTGCTGACGGTCCTGTACGGCCATCATATCCGGGGCGGCCGGATGTTTTCCTCCCTGGAGAAATACCGCTCCCAGTCCTACTATGAGGAACATCCGGTTTTATACTTTTATACACAGGAAAAGGCTTACCAGATCCGGCTGTTTGTCGGTGTGGTGACCGATGGGGCAAAGGAGACCCTGCCTCTGGGAATGAAGGGGGAAGCGGTGGAGAGCTGGCTGGAGGCCATAACCGCCCGGTCTGATTTCCAGGCGGATTTTGCCCCGTCCCCGGACGGCCGCTTTATGGCCCTTTGTACCTGTACCTATGATTACGCAGATGCCCGCTATGTGGTGTACGGCCAGCTTGAGGAAATGGGCTGGAAGGAGGAAGGAGACCAGGACGGGAAGCCGGACCGGGAGACGGCAGGGGCGCAGGAAAACGACCGGGGCAGAAAGAGACAGACGGAGGGATCAGAGTGATGGAGAACAGGAAAAGAAGTGAGGATGGAAGGTCAGGAGGCCGTAACGCCCGTCTTGCGGCTGGGATGGCGGCTGCGGCAGTCCTGGCAGCGTCGGCCCTGCTTGGCGGCTGCGGCAGGGGTGAGAGAGGGGACTATGCAGAGGCCCGGAAGGACATAGCGGACCAGTTTCCCATCCAGGCGGAGGCCGCAGGAGAAAACCCCCAGCTTGCAGCCTCAGACGGCCCCTACGCTGTGCTGCATACCACTGCCGGGGATATTACGATCCTCCTTTATGAAAAGGAAGCGCCGGAGACGGTAAAAAATTTTGTGGCCCTGGCCCGGGAGGGCTACTACGATGGAAGCCCGTTCTTTTATGTGAAAAAAGGGGAGTTGGCCCAGACCGGGAAACCGGCGGTAAAGGAGGAGACAAACCCCAGCGGCGGGCCGGTAAAATCCGGGGAGGAACGGAGCAGCACCGGAAGCCCCATTCCCGATGAGTTCCATGACGGCCTCCACAACTTTCCCGGTGCAGTGGGCATGGCCGGGCTGGGGGAGGATCAGAACCTGAGCCAGTTTTATTTTACCGTCAGCCAGGAAAAGCCGGAGGACGACCGGGTGGTCTCCGCCAGCTTTTATGTGAATGAGCTGATGCGGCAGGCCACGGAGGAGCTGAACCGACGGGGAAAGGAAGCGGCCTTATCGGAGGAAGAGGTCAGGGCCTTTGAGGAGGAGCTGAACCGGAAGATCCAGTCCATCAATACCGAGGGCATTCCGGAGGAATACAGCAAACGGTATCAGCCTGCTGTGGAGCAGTACAGAAAAACAGGAGGGATCTGGGGCTTAGATTATAAACAGACTGTATTTGGCCAGATCGTAGAGGGACTCAATGTGGCGGAAGCCATCACCCAGGTAAAGGTCAACGCGGCAGACCGGTCCCCCAGGAAAGAGATCCTGATCCAGTCCATAGAGATCCTGGATTCCCTGGAGTAGAAAGGAGTTTTTCATGGAAAAGACAGGATGGAAGGGAAAGCTGGTTTCGGTCATTCCAGAGGGACGGGCGGGGCTTGTGCTTATGATGCTGGCGGCAGCGCTCCTGTCCGCCTGCGCTTTTGAGGGATACCGTCTGGACGAACATGCCAGAGAGGGCTCCTATGACGCCGCATCTGTTGCCGGGGAGGGCCGGGGCCAGCACCAGACCGCCTATTTCCGGATCCAGATCAACGCCAGTCCCAGGGCGGAAAAAGGGGAGAAGCTGCCCTTTTTCATCGGAAACCCGGAGGAAAATACGGAGGATGTGCAGGTGCGGATCTTTCTGGATGAGACTGGCGAAGAGCTTTACTGCTCCCCGGTGCTCCATCCGGGTGAGAGACAGGTTTACGGAGAGGCCCGAAGAGAGCTGGAGCCGGGAGAATATAAGGCGACTGCAGTTTTTTACATCCTGGACCAGGAGGGACAGGAGATCGGAAGCATGGAAGCGGCGGTGACGGTAACGGTGGAGGGGGCGGACCGGCCAGAATAAGATCCGGTTCCGGTCCGGTGTTTTTTGGAAACGCCACGATACGGAGGCTCTCCTTCGTGAAGCTGAGAGAAAAATCAGGTTGACAATATAATACAGGGGGGTATAATGATGACCAGAACGGTCCTGCGTTTAAGGCGCAGGAGCGGAAATCGTCAAAAGAAAAGGAGAAGAGCAATGAAAAAGAACTTTGTGTTACGGACGGCAGTTTTAACAGCAGCGCTGACCGCTTCCTTCGGCATGACTGCATTTGCAGCAGGTCACTGGGAGAAGGACGCAGCTGGTTACTGGTGGCAGGAAGAGGATGGAAGCTATCCGGTCAGCTGCTGGAAATGGCTGGATGGAAATAACGACGGAATTGCCGAGAGCTATTATTTTGACGCCAGCGGTTACATGGCTGCGGATACAACAGTGGATGGCTACACGGTGAATGCAGATGGAGCATGGGTGGAAAACGGAGCGGTACAGACCCGGCAGACAGAGGCCCAGGTTCCTGCGGCTCCGGCTGGACAGTCCCAGGAGAGCAGCTCTGCTGCGCTGAATCCGGGAACGTACCGGTATCATAAGACCATGATCTATCGTGATGGAAGCCTGTGTTTAGATGGAAGTGTTTACGACGGAAGCACAGACTCCTATAATCTGACGTTTAATGAACGCGGAAAATACGGACTGTACGCGGATTATATGGATGTTGTGGAAGTAAAGGATGTGTCTGAAAGCGGCTTTACCATCGACGATGGAATATGGCCCTGCTAATATGTGAAGAGCGGAGACCGCTGGTATCAGGAAGGCAATCAGACAGACGATTATTACTATGTGACCGAAGACGCGGATACGATCACCTATTACAATGCTTATGAATATCGCTGGGAGTTCAGCTCTGAAGACGATATGACAATGTATCCGTATCTGGAGGTCTGCACCTATAAGCGCGTTCAGTAAGGATCATTAAAGATAAAAGATGGAATAGAAGAAAGCCAAAGAAAGCTCCCGGTATGTCTCTGAGCAGAGGATACCGGGAGCTTTTCGCTGATCCGAAAAATGGAGATGGGCGAAACAATAAACCATCCCCATAGGACGGGGGCTTATGGTTAGTGGGAAGAAATAGCTGTCCTGCCGCACTTTCGGATGGAAGGTCAGAAGGAGCGGAAAAGAAAATACAGGATCATCAAAACGAATACGATATTTACACTGTTATATATAAGCGTACTATGTTTAGAATTGCGGACCTTTTCCAGTACATATATCTGGATGGATATCATGAGGAAATAGCGTATCACATCCAGAACGGTCGGAAGGATGGAGAGGGGGAAAACAGGATACCGGGGTCTTGTGTGAATAGAGGAAATAATCCCCAGGGCCAGGGCCGCTATAAAAGCTTTTTTATATTTTGGCTGCATTGAAAACTCCTATTACTGCAATTCGCTGTTTACAAGGTTATCTGGTAAAAAGGACCATTCTCCCGTCCATCCAGCCCAGTATTGAGATCCGCTATATCCACTTACGGCCACAATTTATCACTTTGATGTATTCGTACCTTTATAGTTTTTTATAAGAATCAATAAAAACGGTTTATATGAATGCAACAGGAGAAAAAGATTATCTAATATATATAATACATTGAAATATAAAGAAAATCAATGGATTAAAGCGATAAATTCAAAAAACTTTCTGAGAGAACCCCACTTATTCTAAAGCGGCCCCTGGCTTTGTGAAACTTTAGTGAAGTGATGGTATTTTACCGCCTGTTCTGTTAGAATACAGGTAGAAAAGAAACGAGCAAGGAAGGTGGAAAAATGGATGTTGTTAAGGTTCTGATGGTGGATGACGAGGCCAGGATGCGGAAGCTGGTAAAGGATTTCCTGGCCATCAAGGGATATAAGGTGATCGAAGCAGAGGACGGGGAGCAGGCGGTGGATATCTTTTTTAAAGAAAAGGATATCGGTCTGGTGATCCTGGACGTGATGATGCCGAAAATGGACGGCTGGGAGGTATGCCGGACTCTCCGCCGCTATTCCCAGGTGCCGATCATCATGCTGACGGCCCGGTCCGAGGAACGGGACGAGCTTCTGGGGTTTGAACTGGGAGTGGACGAGTATATTTCCAAGCCCTTCAGTCCAAAGATCCTGGTGGCCCGTATAGAGGCCATTTTAAGGCGGGGAAACGCCGGAACGGGAGAGATCCTGGAGGCAGCCGGGATCCGGGTGGATAAAGACGCCCACGAGGCCAGTGTGGACGGCCAGCCGGTGGATCTGAGCAATAAGGAATTTGAGCTTCTGACATATTTTATGGAAAACCAGGGGATGGCCCTGTCCAGGGAAAAGATCCTGAACAACGTGTGGAATTACGATTATTTTGGTGACGCCAGGACCATCGACACCCATGTAAAGAAGCTCCGCAGCAAGTTAGGAGAAAAGGGCGAGCTCATAAAGACCATCTGGGGCATGGGATATAAGTTTGAGGTGAACGCATAATGAAATCCATACGGACGCGGATGACGGTGATCTTTGTGGGCCTTATGATGGCCATGATCGCCGTGATCTGGGGGATCAACAAATGGTATCTGGAAAAATATTATATAACTGAGAAGGTGGAGTCCATTGAAGCGGCCTACGATGCGTTCAACTGGCAGCTGGAGTCCAACGCAGAGCGGGGGATCTCCATCCAGGAGGCCATGAAGCGGGAGCAGGATGCAGACGGAAACATAAAGGAAGGAAATCTCCAGAAGCTGTTCCGGGATTTCAGCGACAAGGCCAATGTTTCCATGCTGATGATCGACAACAGCGCCGATTCATCGGCAGTCTATTCCACAGCCAGGGACGCGAAATTTTTAAGGGACCGGATGGAGCGGTATATTTTTGGAAAAAACCATATGGACGTAAAGGTGCTGGAGGAGAATGAAGCCTATACGCTCCAGGTCACCTTCGACCCGTGGAGAGACGGCAGCTATCTGGAAAGCTGGGGCTTTTTTTCGGACAACAGCACAGCTTTCATTATGAGCACCCCTCTTTCCAGCATCAGCGAGAGTACCATGCTCTCCAACCGGTTTCTGGCTTATGTGGGCATCTTTGCCGTACTGATCGGCGGGATCGTGGTCTATTTTGTGGCAGGACGGCTTACGGTCCCCATTAATCAGCTTTCCAGGCTTTCGGAAAAAATGTCCCAGCTGGATTTTGACGCCAGATATGAACCGGAGAAGGGGGAGTATACAGAGATCGGGGTCCTGGGAAAGAATATGAATACGCTGTCCAGGCGCCTTAGGGATACCATCGGTGAGCTGAAATCTGTCAATAACCAGCTTCAGAAGGACATTGAGGAGAAGACACGGATCGACGAGATGCGAAAGGAATTCATTGCCAACGTATCCCATGAGCTGAAAACGCCCATTGCTTTGATCCAGGGCTACGCAGAGGGCCTCCAGGAAGGCATGGGCGAGGATAAGGAGAGCCGGGATTATTACTGTGACGTGATCGTGGATGAGGCCGGAAAGATGAATAAGATGGTAAAACAGCTTTTGACCCTGTCATCTCTGGAAAGCGGCAGCGACCGGACGGTCATGGAACGGTTCGACCTGACTGAGCTGATCCAGGGCGTCATCAATTCAGCGAGGATCATGGTCCAGCAGGCGGAAGCAGAGGTGAAGTTTGAATGCAGCGGCCCGGTGTGGGTCTGGGCAGATGAATTTAAGATCGAAGAAGTGGTGACCAACTATCTGAGCAATGCCATCCATCACGCCGGAGGGGAGAAAAAAATCGTGATCCGCATTACGAGAGATGGAGATAAGGTCCGGGTATCTGTATTTAACACGGGAACGCCGATCCCCGAGGAGGCGCTTCCCAACCTGTGGATGAAGTTCTATAAGGTGGATAAAGCGAGGACCAGAGAATACGGCGGGACCGGCATCGGTCTTTCCATTGTGAAGGCCATCATGGATGCCCATCATGAATCCTGCGGCGTGGAAAACTGGGAAAACGGAGTGGAATTCTGGTTTACATTGGACGGCAGCAGCCAGTAAAAAGTCCAGGCGGCATATCTTGTGTTCTGCACAGGATGTGCCGCCTTATCTTGTATATATAAAAGGAACAGAAAAAAGAAACGTGAAAAACGCAAAAAAAATGAAAAAAGATGTTGACATTTGGCAGAACATCTGGTATTCTAATACCCGTCCCAAGCGACCGGGACAGACTTCTGAAAGAAACCCAAGGGTTTCGGAAAGAAATCAAAAAGAAATTTAAAAAAGTTCTTGACAAACAGAACACAGCATGATATACTATCTAAGCTGTCGCTGAGAAAGACAAGAACA
>ENA-ORTY01001657-ORTY01001657.1-human-gut-metagenome-genome-assembly--contig:-NODE-1657-length-24038-cov-2.740358_pt1 | contig 24038 bp, 18 predicted proteins | sample MGYA00241917_ERZ509198 | MGnify/ENA primary metagenome ERZ509198 (study PRJEB26280, sample SAMEA2338857) | human gut metagenome | biome: human gut; feature: human-associated habitat; material: faeces...
CATTTTTTCTTTTCTTTATCTATATATATTCCAGTCATGATCATTCTCTGCTCCTTATTTCCATTTTGCTTTCCATTCTTCTTTCTGTTTTACTTTCCGTTCTGTTTTCGGTTCTGCCTTCAATTCTTCCTTCTCTCTCACATTCTCATCCAATCCCAGATACTTCTCCCATGCTTCTTTCGTAGTATACTTCCCTATATCTCTCCTGTATTCTTTTGCTGCTTTTCTATATTTAAACAGCAGGCAGCACAGTGCTTCCAGAATGTAGCCCATACAAATGATGGTCTGGATCAGGTCTTTTTTTACCGGAATTCCCGACACTGCAGAAAGAGCTTCTGCCAGAAGCTCTGCCTGATTATATCCTCTCTGTCTTCTTCTAGAGCTGTGGCATGGCACAGGGATCAGTGCATCCGGTTTTCTTACAGCCAGCCACTCCCGGTATCCCCGGTACAGTTCCTCTCCATAGAACCTTGCATATTCACGCCGCCCTCTGTATTTGAACCGGAACAGTGAATCGGCAATACTTCCATAATCATATAATGTCACATTCTGCAAAAAAACGTGTTCCCTGCTGCTGCAGTCTTTACAATACTCTTCCTGGTCTTTCCCAAGCTGCCTTCCGCACCTCATACAGAAGGGTTCTCTGATATATCGGATCTTTGACCGGCATCTGTCACATATCCCCTCTTTTCTTCTATCAAACGGAATGATCTCATCACATAGGACACATCTTTTCGGAAAAACAAGATCGGCTGCTGCCTCTGTCAGCCATTTTACCGTCTCCTTCCATCCCGTATTTCTCCGGTTTCCGCTGCCGTCAGTCCTTTTCCATTTCTTCACACTGGATTTCCCTGATTCTATCATTCAGACTGGTATACCTCCTGTTTTCTCTTGCATTGTCGATCATCTCCTGCACCAGTCTGCTGCTGCCAAGTATGGTAACGCACTTTCTTGCTCTGGTCACTCCGGTATACAGCAGATTTCTGTTAAGAAGAAGCCTCGGTCCCGTAAGCAGCGGCAGAATGACCGCCGGATATTCACTTCCCTGGGCTTTATGGATGGTGATAGCATAAGCCAGTTCAATCTCGTCCAGCTGGGAAAAAGGATATTCTACCAGTCTATGTTCATCATACTCTACCGTCATGGTCTGTGCTGGTTCACTGATGTCCCTGATGATCCCCATATCTCCATTAAATACCCCCATTCCTTTATCAACGGGGATTCCGTAGCGGCTTCTGACTTCCCAGGCGATCTGATAGTTATTTTTTATCTGCATCACCTTATCTCCCTCACGAAAAAGACGTTCCCCGGTCTGATATTCTTTTTTCTGAGGGCTTTCCGGATTCAGATATTTCTGCAGTATCCCATTCAGGATTTCCACTCCAAGGCTCCCTTTTCTCATGGGTGTCAGTACCTGTATATCAAATGGATCTGCATCTACATACCTTGGCAGCTTCTCCCGGATCAGCTGTATCATGTGCTTATAGATCACACCGGGCTCTGTTCTCTCCAGAAGAAAGAAGTCCCTGCTCTTATTATCAAAGCTGATCCTTTCCCCGGCATTGATCCTGTGTGCATTCAGGACAATATCACTTTCCTGCGCCTGCCGGAAGATTTTCTGCAGAATAACCACCGGGAAGCAGTCACTCTCAATCAGATCATGAAGCACCTGTCCAGGCCCCACACTGGGAAGCTGGTTCACATCCCCCACCATGATCAGCCTGGTTCCCACACTGACCGCCTCCAGGAGTGCTTTGAAAAGATGGATATCTACCATGGACATTTCATCTATAATAATAACGTCTGCTTCCAGTGGATTTTCTTCATTCCGTTCAAATTCTGCCCCCCTGCCTTCCTCCACAGTGCCATTGATCTCCAGTAATCTGTGAATCGTCCTGGCCTCAAACCCTGTAGTTTCTGTCATACGCTTGGCAGCCCGTCCTGTCGGTGCCGCAAGCAGAATATCCATTCCCTCTGCCTCAAAAAGCCTGATGATCGTATTGATCGTTGTCGTTTTCCCTGTACCGGGACCTCCGGAAAGGATCATGATACCATTAACGGCACTGGTGATCACTGCTTTTTTCTGAAGGTCATCCAACAATATCCCCTGTTGTTCTTCCATCTGCTCCAGAATACCAAGAAGTCTTTTTTCTTCTTTTCCTGTCAGCCCATCCCCAAAAGATATATTCAGGTCATGCAGCATTCGTGCGCATTTCAGTTCTGCATAGTAATAGGCTCCTGCGTATACTCTTTTTTCTTCCTTGAGGGTTTTGATCACCAGTTTTTTATCCATAGCCAGATTATTGATTCCCGGCCATATTGCTTCCTTCCCAATACCAAGAAGCCCCGCCGTGCGTTCCGCAAGCAGATCCCCCGGCAGATAGGTATGTCCTTCTGCCGCCGCCTGCATCAGTGCATAAAGGATGCCGCTCCGGATCCGATAATCAGAGTCCGGACAGATCCCCAGTCTGGCTGCGATCTCGTCCGCAATCTTGAATCCCACTCCACTGATATCTTCTGCCAGCTTATACGGATTTTCCTTCATGACTCCGTACATGGCGGAGCCATATTTTTCATAAATCTTCACTGCGAGAGTATTGGAGATTCCATATTGCTGCAGATAAACAAAGGCCTGGCGCAGCTCTCTCTTTTCGATCATCTGGTCCGCAATCTCCGAAGCCTTTCTTTCACTGATACCCTTGATCTCCGAAAGTCTCTCCGGTTCTTCTTCTATAATTCGGAATGTGTCCTTTCCAAAGGCTTTCACTATCCTTTTGGCAAGAGCCTCCCCTATTCCCTTGATGGCTCCAGAACCCAGATAGCGTTCCATACTAAGCGCATCATCAGGCGGAACCACCCGGTAGCTTTCTGCCTTCATCTGCATGCCATACATGGGATGCTCCACATAATTTCCCTGTATATCCAGTGTTTCTCCCGCCTCTACATTCCGGAAGAATCCAACACATATGACCTCCTCTTCCTCTTCTATTACACTCAGTACTCCATATCCATTTTCCCTGTTCTGGTATATGATATGGTCTACATATCCATGAACCTTGTCCATTTCTGTTCCTCTTCCCTATTTTTCTGCGCCGCCCGGTTCTATCCATTTTTGTCAATATATGCCCGGCTTTGCGTAAAAAAAGCTGCCTTTGCAAGACGGTATCAACCATCTCACATCAGCAGCCCCATATGATTCATTTTTATAAATTATAATTTCGCTTCATCTGTTCATAAAGCATCTGTGCAATCCCAAGTCCTTCCTTCTCTGTTGAAGTACTTGCCAGCTCCTGCAGTGTATTCTCTCTGAAATAATCCACCAGATTCTGGTTCGGATCGCTGTCATCATCTGATTTGATACAATCTACGGTTTTCTGCATCTCCTTAAATACCTGCTCCAGCAGATAAGATTCAAACTGCTTACAGGCATCTAACAGCTTCTCATCATCTGCGTCTGAATAATCTGTTTTGTTCAGTGTATTCCTCAGCTCGTCAGCTTTCGTATTCTGCTTTGTCAGATAATCTGTATATGTACTGATACTGCTAACATCCATAATTTATGCCCTTACTTTCCTTACCGTTTCAGATTATTCGCTGTCTGCATCATTTCATCTGTAGTGGTAATTGCCTTGGAATTCATCTCATAAGCACGCTGTGCAACAATCAGATTTACCATCTCATCAGCCACCTGCACATTGGAGCCTTCCAGATATCCCTGTACCATACGGCTTGGCGTTACATTCCGGTTGGTTGCTTCATTCAATACTGCACCACTTGCCGCTGTTGCCTGAAAAAGGCTGTCCCCTGTTCTCTGCAGTCCACCAGGATTATTGAACTGATACATACCGATCTTAATGCCCAGAGACTGTGCATTATTATTGGCATCCGGATAACAGACCGTTCCATCCTGTGAGATCGTAATCTTGCTGGTAATATAATTGCTGCCAAGAGTTATCGTCCGTCCGGTAGAGCTCAGAACCGGAAGTCCGTCCTGATTGGTCAGGATCATTCCTCTGTTGCCATTGGTAGCCCAGGTAAAATCACCGTTTCTTGTATAGTAGGTATTGCCATCGCTTCCCTGAATAGCAAAGAATCCCTCGCCTTCAATGGCAAAGGCTGTATCGCTGCTGGATGCTAAAAGGCTTCCCTGGTTAAAGCTGGAATTGATAGAAGAATTTCTTACACCAAGCCCCACCTGGGAAGTAGTAGGCTTCGGATCTCCGTTTGCCGTCGTAGTAGCCGTCTGAAGTGTCTGATAAAGCAGTGACTTAAACTGTGCCGTCTGCGCCTTATATCCCGTAGTATTTACATTAGCAAGGTTATTTGCAATTGTATCAACATTTGTCTGCTGGGCATTCATTCCCGTTGCCGCTGACCATAAGCTTCTTACCATTTATTGTAGTCCTCCTTACAGCTTACCTAACTGATTCGCTGCGATGTCCAGCGTTGAATCTATTGTAGTAATGATCTTCTGGTTGGATTCATATGCTCTCTGCACACTGATCATATTTACCATCTCCGTAACAGCAGATACATTGGATGTCTCCAGATAGCCGGAATAAACCTGTGCCTTCGGATCTGTCTCCTCTGCACCCTCGATCGGCTGGAAATAATTCTCACCATAATGCTCCAGATAATTATAATCAGCGAAGTCCGTCACCTGGATCGTATCTGCAACACGTCCATTCTGGATCAATTGTCCGCTGACATTGATCTGTGTATCCAGATTAGGATTGATCTTCACTGCCTGACCGTTGGTATTCAGTACCGGGTCTCCATCTCTTGTAACCAGCTCACCGTCCTGGGTCAGGGTAAAATCACCATCCCTTGTATATTTCACGGATGTATTTCCGCTTTTATCTGTAAACTCTACAGCAAAGAATCCAGAATCTGTCAGTGCCAGATCAAAGGTGTTCCCTGTGGTCTTGATAGCCCCCTGCTCAAAATCGGTATAGCCTTCTCCTATCTTAACTCCCGGCTGATTGATACCGATTCTTTTCGCCAGATTGTATCCTTCCGATGCATCCTTGATCTTATAGGCAAGTACGGCATCAAAGGACTGGCTGGTTGCCCCTTCCTTCTTATAACCATTGGTATTCACGTTGGCAAGGTTGTTTGTCAGGACATCCATGCGATGCTCCTGATTGACCATACCCGAATATGCTGTATAGAGTCCTTTTACCATTTACATTTCCTCTTTAAATCTCGTCTCTGTAGCCCGCCAGAAATTCCACATATTTACCGGTACCGATTGCTACCGCTGTCATGGGATCCTCTGCTGTCATGGTATTGATACCTGTCTTTTCACAGATCAGATCCTCCAGCCCGCGCAGAAGACTTCCGCCTCCTGTCAGGACAATTCCTCTGTCAGCAATATCTGCAGCAAGCTCCGGAGGCGTTTTCTCCAGAACGCTGTGGATCGTTTCGATGATCTGTGCTGTTGCTTCTCTTAATGCCTCTTCTGTTTCTTCAGAAGAAACGGTAACTGTCTTTGGAAGTCCTGTTACCAGGTTTCTTCCACGGACATCCATATAATCCACCTCGGAACGTTTGAATGCGGTTCCGATCTTGATCTTGATATCCTCTGCAGTACGTTCACCGATCAGAAGATTATGTTTTTTACGCATATAGCGGACAAGTGCTTCATCAAAATCATCACCCGCAATCTTAATAGAAGCACTGACAACTGTTCCTCCGAGGGAAATAACTGCAATGTCAGAGGTACCTCCTCCAATATCAACGATCATATTTCCACAGGGCTTGGAAATGTCTATTCCTGCACCGATTGCCGCTGCAATAGGTTCTTCTATGATAGAAACCTCTCTGGCTCCCGCCTGCAGCGTTGCATCCTCAACTGCCTTCTTTTCTACTTCTGTGACGCCACTTGGTACACATACAGCGATTCTCGGCTTACGGAAAGCCTTCTTACCCAGTGCCTTCTGGATGAAATATTTCATCATCTGCTCAGTGACCCTATAATCAGAAATAACACCCTGTCTCAAAGGACGGACTGCCATAATATTACCGGGTGTTCTTCCCAGCATCAGTCTGGCATCCTCCCCGATTGCTTTGATCTTATTCGTATCTCTATCGTAAGCTACAACAGAGGGCTCCTTTAATACAACGCCTCTTCCTCTGATGTAAACAAGAATGCTGGCTGTTCCCAAATCAATTCCGATATCTGTATACTGCATATTACGATACCCCTTTCTGCTACTTTCCACCTTAAAAAGGCGTTACGGAATTATTATAACCCATAGATTTGCATTTTCAAAGGGATTTCATAAAATTTTAATGGAAAAAGACGCAGCAATGCAAAACGAATCCATTCGTTTTTCACTCCTGCGTCCATGCTTATTATTTTAATCGGTATTTTTCCTGGTTTTCTTTATACTTCTCCAACATTTTTTTAATATATTGTCCGGTATAGGAATCAGGATTTTCTGCAACCTCTTCCGGTGTACCCTTTGCGACAACCTGTCCACCGCCATCTCCGCCTTCCGGTCCCATATCAATAATATAATCTGCACATTTGATCACATCCAGATTGTGTTCAATCACCACAACTGTATTGCCATTCTCTACCAGCCTCTGCAGGATCTCCACCAGCTTGTGGACATCTGCAAAATGCAGTCCGGTAGTAGGCTCATCCAAAATATAAATAGTCTTGCCGGTACTCTGCCTGCTCAGCTCTGTGGCAAGCTTGATCCGCTGTGCTTCTCCTCCCGAAAGGGTAGTAGACGGCTGTCCGAGCTTTACATAAGAAAGTCCCACATCATTCAATGTTTCAATTTTTCTTTTAATGGAAGGAATGCTGTCAAAAAAGGGAACTGCTTCTTCAACTGTCATCTCCAGCACATCATAAATACTCTTTCCCTTATATTTAACATCCAGTGTCTCCCTGTTATAACGCTTTCCGCCACAGACCTCACAGGGTACATACACATCCGGCAGGAAGTGCATTTCGATCTTGATGATCCCGTCACCACCGCAGGCTTCACATCGGCCTCCCTTAACATTAAAGCTGAACCTTCCCTTCTTATAGCCTCTGGCTCTGGCATCCTGTGTTCCCGCAAACAGATCTCTGATCTGGTCAAATACTCCGGTATAGGTGGCCGGGTTGGATCTCGGTGTCCTTCCGATCGGAGACTGATCAATATTGATCACCTTATCAAGCTGGTCAATGCCCCGAATTTCCTTGTGCTTACCGGGAATCGTTCTTGCCCGGTTCAGGCTCTTTGCCAGATGCTTATAAAGGATCTCATTGACAAGAGAACTTTTACCCGAACCTGAAACACCGGTCACACAGGTCATCACACCAAGGGGGATATCCACTGTCACATTTTTCAGATTATTTTCTGCAGCTCCTATAATCTTAAGAAAACCTGTCGGTTTCTTCCGGGTATCTGGAACCGGAATCTGCAGTATGCCGCTGAGATACTGTCCCGTAACAGAATCCGGGATCTGCATGATCTCTTCTGCGGTTCCCTGTGCTACTACTTCTCCACCATGAGAGCCGGCTCCCGGTCCGATATCCACAATATGATCCGCTGCCAGCATGGTATCCTCATCATGCTCTACAACGATTAGGCTGTTGCCAAGATCCCTGAGGTTTTTGAGCGTATTCAGCAATTTATCATTATCTCTCTGATGCAGGCCGATACTTGGCTCATCCAGGATATAGCATACACCCACAAGTCCGGATCCGATCTGGGTTGCCAGACGGATTCTCTGTGCCTCTCCGCCGGAAAGAGTACCTGTTGCCCTGGCAAGAGACAGATAGTTCAGTCCCACATCGATCAGAAAGCCGACTCTTGCGCGGATCTCCTTAAGCACCTGGCCGCCGATCAGCATCTGCTGCTTTGTGAGCTTTAGATCCGTCAGAAACTGCTGCAGATTACCAATGGACATGGCTGTGATCTCATAAATATTCTTATCGCATACAGTAACAGCAAGCGCTTCCTTTTTCAGACGCATGCCACCACATTCCTTACAGGGCGTGATCCGCATAAAGCTTTCATATTCCTGCTTCATGGTATCAGATCCCGTTTCCCGGTACCGGCGCTCCACATTTTTGATCAGTCCTTCAAAGGTGACAGGATAAGTTCCTTCTCCCCTCTGTCCGACATAATGTACCTTGACTTCTTCGAAGCCACCATAAATGAGCATATGCTGGATCTTTTCCGGAAGTTCTTCAAAGGGAGTATCCAGGCTGAAATCGTAAGCCTTTGAAAGTGCCCGAAGGAGCGCATTGGTAAAGCTTCCCTTATCCGTACTGGACTGCCAGCCCATTACCTGGATTGCTCCCTGATTCAGGCTTAAATGTCTGTCCGGTATCATCAGCTCCGGATCAAATTCCATCTTATAGCCAAGTCCGAAGCAGACCGGACAGGCTCCAAACGGGTTATTAAAAGAAAAGCTTCTCGGTTCGATCTCACTGATGCTGATGCCGCAGTCCGGGCAGGCAAAGCTCTGACTGAAGGTCACCTGCTCACCGCCGATCACATCCAGCAGAAAAAGTCCTTCCGTGAGTGCCAGTACATTCTCAATAGAATCTGTCAGTCTCCGCTCGATCCCCGGCTTCACTACCAGTCTGTCTACTACGATCTCTATGTTATGCTTGATATTCTTATCCAGCTTGATCTCTTCAGAAAGCTCGTACATGTTTCCATCAACCATGACACGTACATAACCACTTTTTTTTGCCCGTTCAAATACCTTGGCATGTTCTCCCTTTTTGCCTCGGACTACAGGTGCAAGAAGCTGGATCTTTGTCCCTTCCGGAAGCTCCATCACCTGATCTACCATCTGATCGACACTCTGCTTACGGATCTCCTTGCCGCATTTGGGGCAATGCGGAATGCCTACCCTTGCATACAGCAGTCTGAAATAATCATAAATCTCTGTAACAGTTCCCACTGTAGATCTGGGATTTCTGTTTGTGGACTTCTGATCAATGGAAATTGCAGGAGACAGTCCCTCGATTTTCTCCACATTAGGCTTTTCCATCTGACCCAGGAACTGCCTTGCATAGGAAGACAATGACTCCATATATCTTCTCTGTCCTTCCGCATAGATTGTATCAAATGCCAGGGAAGATTTGCCGGAACCTGACAGTCCTGTCAGGACCACCAGCTCGTTTCTCGGAATATCCACATCTATATTCTTCAGATTGTGTTCATTTGCGCCCCTGATCTTAATATATTCTCTCGGGCGTATTCTGGGTGTTTCTATATGCTTATCTGCTAAACTCATTTTATTACCTGTACTTTCTCTTCTCTATTCTTCTTCAAGCTCATGGAGCTTTTTCTTCAGCTCTGCCATCTTGTCCCTAAGCTCTGCTGCCGCTTCAAAGTTAAGATCCGCTGCCGCTTTCTTCATCTGCTTCTCCACCTTGCTGATCAGCTTCTGCAGTTCCTCCCTGCCCATAGATTCCGGATCCTTCTCAAACCGGAGTTCTTCCTTCTCAATCGTCTTTGAAATACTGATCAGATCCCGGACTGCCTTTTTGATGGTCTGTGGTGTGATACCATGCTCTTCATTATACTTCTGCTGCAGCTTCCGTCTTCTGGCAGTCTCCTCAATAGCTGCCTTCATGGAATCTGTCATATTGTCAGCATACATGATAACATGGCCTTCCGCATTACGGGCAGCACGGCCTACTGTCTGGATCAGGGATGTTTCAGAACGCAGAAAGCCTTCCTTATCCGCATCCAGGATTGCTACCAGTGAAATCTCCGGAATATCCAGGCCTTCCCTCAGCAGGTTGATCCCCACCAGCACGTCAAATACATCAAGACGCATATCCCGGATGATCTCCGCTCTTTCCAGCGTATCAATATCCGAATGGAGATATTTCACCCGGATCCCGGCTTCCTTCATATAGCCGGTCAGATCCTCTGCCATACGCTTGGTCAGTGTGGTGACCAACACTTTATTATGCTTATCCGTCTCCTTACGTACCTCACTGATCAGGTCATCGATCTGTCCCTCTACCGGCTTCACTACGATCTCCGGATCCAGAAGTCCGGTAGGTCTTATGATCTGCTCTGCACGGAGCAGCTCATGCTCTTCTTCATATTTTGAAGGTGTTGCCGACACGAAAAGGAGCTGATCGATATGCTGTTCAAACTCTTCAAAGCAGAGAGGTCTGTTGTCCAGTGCGGAAGGAAGCCGGAAACCATAATCTACCAGTGTCGTCTTCCTTGACCGGTCTCCATTATACATAGCCCCAATCTGCGGCACTGTCATATGGGACTCATCTATGATCATCAGAAAATCATTCCCAAAATAATCCAGCAGGGTATGTGGCGGTGTTCCCGGCTGTGCCCCATACAGATGTCTGGAATAGTTCTCAATACCGGAGCAGAAGCCTGTTTCCCGCAGCATCTCTATATCAAAATTAGTACGTTCCGAAATACGCTGGGCTTCCAGCAGCTTATCCTCACTTTTGAAAAAGCGCACTCTCTCATCCAGCTCAGCTTCAATATTCTTACAGGCTGTATTGATGCGCTCCTGTGGAATGACATAATGGGATGCCGGGAAAATAGCAATATGCTGCAGAGAAGCATGCACCTGCCCGGTCAGCGGATCTGCTTCCACGATCCTGTCGATCTCATCCCCAAAAAATTCCACCCGGATCAGATAATCTCCACCCTGTGCCGGAAAAATTTCAAGAACATCTCCACGTACACGGAAGCATCCTCTGCTCACTTCCATATCATTCCTGTCATACTGGATATCGATCAGCTCCCGGATCACCTCATCCCTGTCCTTCACCATACCCGGACGCAGGGAAACGATCATGTCCTGATAATCCTCCGGACTGCCCAGTCCATAAATACAGGACACACTTGCGATCACGATCACGTCCTTCCTCTCTGACAAGGATGCCGTTGCGGACAGACGCAGCTTATCGATCTCATCATTGATGGAAGAATCCTTGGCAATATAAGTATCTGACGAAGGCACATAAGCCTCCGGCTGGTAATAATCATAATAGGAGACAAAATATTCCACTGCATTCTCTGGGAAAAATTCCTTGAACTCCCCGTAAAGCTGTGCTGCCAGTGTCTTATTATGTGCAATGATCAAAGTAGGTTTATTCAGCGCTGCGATCACATTAGCCATCGTAAAAGTCTTACCGGATCCGGTAACACCTAACAGCGTCTCAAACTGATTGCCTTCTCGAAATCCCTGCACAAGCTCTGCGATCGCCTGTGGCTGGTCTCCGGTCGGCTGATATTCTGAATGCAGTTTAAACTGACCCATATGTTTTCTCCTAATTTAAATTTACCTTTTTAATATACCACGGTAAATTTAATTTGTACAGGAGGATCAGAACATTTGTTTGTGTTTTGAGTAATCTCCTTGATGTACCAATCGGAGATCTATTCATACAAACCGATGAAACTCTAGAAAAAGAGCCTGCAGATCCATAACCTGCAGGCTCTAAATCAAAACAATATTATTTTTATCCAATCTTTTCTTTCAGAATTTCGATTCCCTTTTCCACCTGGCTGTCCAGGCCTTCTGTTTCTGCCAGATCGGTGTCATATTCTGCTTCAACATCCGGTTCGATTCCACTTCCCTGAATATTATTGCCATTCGGTGTGAACCAGCCGCTGACAGTCAGCTTCACAGCACTGCCATCCTCCAGTGTAATCAGCCTCTGTACGATACCCTTGCCGTAACTGGTTGTTCCCACAACAGCTCCCTTATTGTGATCCTGGATCGCTCCGGCCAGGATCTCCGCTGCACTCGCCGAATACCCATTGATCAGTACCACCATGGGTATGTCAATTTCATATTCACCATCACAGGTATATTCTGTCCGCTGTCCGGAAGGCACTTCTGTATAAGTGATCAGTCCTGCCGGCAGAAGACGTCTTGCAATCTCAACTACCACAGAAAGATCTCCGCCCGGATTACTCCGAAGATCCAGGATCAGTCCCTTCATGTCATCAGCACGAAGCTCTGCCATAGCCTCATTAAACTGATCCAGGGTAACTGTATCAAACTCTGTGATCTGCAGATAGCCGATTCCTTCTTCCCCTTCCACCATGCCATAGCGCACTGTAGTTGTTTCGATCAGCTTGCTTCTTACAATATCTACTTCAAGGAAATCAGCCTCTCCCTCCCGGTAAATGGTCAGATGAACGGTAGTCCCTTCTTTTCCCTTGACCATGGAAACAACCCTGCTGGTGCTGAGTCCCCTGGTTTCTTCCCCATCTACCTCATAGATCACATCGCCTTCCTTAAGACCAGCCTCCTCGGCAGGCGTTCCTTCCATGACACCAGCAATCACCGCCATATCCTGCTCCTTGTCAAGCGTAATATAAGCTCCGATCCCGTAGGAAACACCATTGTTGCCATCCACAACCTCTTTCAGCTCCTCTGCGGTATAGTACTCAGAATAAGGATCATTCAATGCCTCTGTCATACCCTTATAGATACCTGTCTGCAGGTTCTCCTCTGTCGTAGGCTCATCCTTGTAATCGTAGTAATACTTTTCGATTACACTCTCCAGGCTCCTCATCTTCTGTATGGTTTCTGCATTCACAACACTGGATTCACTCTGCGCACCCCCCTGGGTCTTCACTAATCCATAAATGCTTTTTCCCGCAAAAACCCCGGCTCCAACCAGCACACATACAGCAATCCCTGCTGCCATTCCTCCAAAGAAAAGGGGCAGTCTCCTGTCTTTTTCTTCCTTCTGCACCCCAGGCTGTTGTTCTTCCTGTAATATCTGTTCTGTTTCCTGCTCTTCCAATCCACACACTCCCGTCTGTTATCAGCCCTTCAGGTAGCTCCACGGATTCACATAGCTTCCACCCTTCCGCACGCTGAAATGCAGATGGTTGCCAGTGGATCGCCCTGTAGTTCCCACCGCAGCTATCTTCTGCCCCTTGGAAACCTCGGTTCCCTTGGAAACATAAAGTGCCGATGCATGCATATAAATCGTGTACAGGCTGTCGCCATGATCGATCATGATATAATTTCCCATACTGCTGTTGTAATCAGCAGCAACTACTTTACCGTCATAGGCTGCCAGGATCGCACTGCCTCCCGGTGCTGCCATATCAATTCCATTATGGAATTTCTGAATACCAAGAGTAGGATGGATACGGTTTCCATAATCATCCGATATCCTCGTATACGACGGCGCCGGCCAGGTGAATACTCCACCATCATATCTTCTACCCTGCTCCTCTGCCAGTCTGGCTCTTTCCTCTGCGACTGCCTTTTCCAATGCCGCAATGGTCTGATTCTGTGCTGCAATATCAGCCTCATATTCCGCAATAGCAGCCTCTTTATTCTTGATATCAGATGTTACATTGCTGATCTCCTGTTCTTTGGCCGAGATCAGTGCATTCATGGAAGCCTCTTCTTCTTCCTGTACCCTCCTGGCCTCATCCAGAACGCTCTTTTCCTCCTCCAGGCTTTCCTTACACAGGGAAACATACTCAGCCTGTGCTACATATTCATCCAGCTTTTTCCTGTCATATGAGGAAAGCATCTCAATATACTCAGCCTTGTTCAGCACCTCGCCAAAGCTGTCTGCCGCAAAAAGAAGTTCAAGGTATACCGTATCTCCCTTTTCATACATAAACTTGATCCGGGCCTTCATTGCCTCATACTGGGCTTCCTGTACCGCCACAGCCTCTTCCAGCTCTTTTTCCTTGGCAGCAATTTCCTCTTCCTTCTCTGTGATCAGACCCTTAAGTTCTTCTATCTTAGCCTGTATTGTAGACAGATTGGCATCCAGCTCCGTAATATAATTGGCCAGATTATTCTTGGAGGTTTCAAGCTGCTTCTTGATCTCTTTTACATTACTCAGACTGCTTTGAAGGCTGTTCTTTTCTTCTTTTGCTTTTTTTATCTCTTCCTCCTTCTGCCTGATGCTGTCATTCGTCAGCTCCTGTGCACTGGCAGAAAGTGTGCCTGCGCTTCCGGCTGAACTTACCAGCAGAACACTCAGCAAAAGGCAGAGTCCTTTTTTCCATTTTTTCATGAATATGATCACACTCTCAAATGCTTTCTAACCGTAATGATACTTCCAAGGAAACCGATTCCTATACCCATGATCAGTGATCCCGGCAGGAGCTTCGCAAAGATTTCATTTACAGGCAGAAAGGCAAGCAGCTTTGACAGATTGGAAAACTTACCTATGATATAACCGATCACTTCATTATAAACACTGTAGATGATTCCCATGGGGATCAGTGCTCCGATTGCTCCGATCAGCATACCCTCAATGACGAAGGGAGATCTGACGAAGAAGTCTGTAGCACCGATATATTTCATAATGGAAATCTCTTCTTTTCTAACTGAAATACCGATCGTAACAGTATTACTGATCAGGAAAATAGATACCGCAAACAGGATCGCTATGATACCGATGGATGCATAGGCGATCAGCGCATTGATACCGGTCAGTGATGCTGCCGTGATATCAGACCGGTTTACCTCACGAATCCCGTCAAGCCCTTCCAGGAAAGAAACAAGCGCCGGCTGCATGGATACATCATTCAGATAGATCTCATAGCTTGCAGAATTTTCCAGCGGATTTTCTGTAAATCCGTCTGCATATTCACCAAGATATTCCTCCTTAAAGCTGTCCCATGCTTCATCTGCTGAGATAAAATTGATCTTGGAAACCTCAGGTCTCTTCTGGATCTCATCCCCGATCTGCTGAATCCGGTCATCACTGATACCTTCATCAAAGAAAACCGTTACAGATACACCCTCCTGCGCAGTCTTCACAATATTCTGAACATTCATCAGAATGGAATAAAAAAGACCAAACAGAAACAGACAGGCACTGATCGTAGCTATAGATGCCAGTGAAAACCATTTATTTCTGAAAATGTTAATAAATCCCTGTTTGATGGTATAAAAAAATGTACTAATCCTCATCGTCTATATAACCACCCTTCTCTTCATCACTTACAATGACACCCTTCTTCATTGTAACGACTCTTTTCTGCATGGCATTAACGATCTCACGGTTATGGGTTACGACCAGCACTGTCGTACCGTTCTCATTAATCTGCTCCAGCAGCTTCATGATCTCCCATGAGTTCTTAGGATCCAGATTTCCGGTAGGCTCATCTGCCAGAAGAATACTCGGTCTGTTGACCAAAGCTCTTGCGATCGCCACTCTCTGCTGCTCACCACCGGAAAGCTGCCTCGGCTTCGCCTTATATTTGCCAGCAAGTCCTACCGTTGCCAGTATGCTTGGTACATTTCTCTTTATCTCCTTGGTCGGTTTCTGGATAATTCGCTGTGCAAAGGCAACATTCTCATATACATTCCTGTCCTTTAAAAGACGGAAATCCTGGAACACGATCCCCAGATTCCTGCGGAACATGGGAATTTTTCGGTGCCTGATCCTGACGAGATCATATCCCATAACATTGATCTCTCCCTCCGTAGGCACAAGCTCCCGGAGAAGAAGCTTGATCATGGTTGATTTTCCTGATCCACTATCTCCTACAATAAATACAAACTCTCCCTTTTTAATATGAAGATCTACCCCATTCAGTGCGGGAGCACCTGTTGCATAAGCCTTGCTGACATGATTCATTGTGATGATCTCATCACTTGCAGTTCCTTTTCTTCTTCTGCTCCTTTGCTCTCTTGCCACTTTTTTCACCACCTGTATCTTAATACTCAAAACTTTCCATGTACTTCATATATTTCACGACCATCAGTGCGATACGGAATGTGATCGCATCCTCAAATACCCGAAGGTCAAGCCCTGTTCTCTTCTGCAGCTTATCCAGACGGTATACCAGTGTATTTCTGTGGATAAACAGCTGTCTTGACGTTTCAGAAACATTCAGGCTGTTTTCAAAAAACTTATTGATCGTAACAAGTGTTTCCTCATCAAAATCATCCGGACTCTTATCACCGAAGATCTCACGGATAAACATCTTGCAAAGCGGAATGGGAAGCTGATAGATCAGTCGCCCGATTCCCAGCTCACTGTAAGCGATCACATTCTTTTCATCAAAGAAGATCTTACCGACATCCAGTGCCATCTTTGCCTCCTTGTAGGAACGGCTTACTTCCTTGATCTCCTTCACAACAGTTCCATACGCAATATGGATTCCTGACATATGCTCCTTCTGCAGGAACTTCTCAATGCCTGCCGCCGTCTTCTCGATCTCCTTCATGCTTTCGCCTTCTGAAAGATCCTTTACAATAATAACATTATTCTCATCAACTGCCGTAACAAAATCTCCACTGTTATTACTGTAATAGGAACGCATCATCTCCAGGATGTTACTGTCTTTTCCATTCTCCGTCTCAACAATCATGACCACTCTGTTGACATCTGTCTGAATATGAAGCTTCTTTGCCCTGCTGTAAATATCAATCAGAAGCAGATTATCAAGCAGCAGGTTTTTGATAAAATTATCCTTGTCAAACCGCTCCTTATAGGCTACCATCAGATTCTGTACCTGGAATGCCGCCATCTTGCCGATCGTATATACATCCTCACCGGTTCCGGCTGTAACCATGACATACTCCAGCTGCTGTTCATCATAAATCTTAAAGTACTGACACCCCTGGATCTCCTGGGAATCTGCCGGTGACTTGGCAAACTCAGCTACGGCACCTCCATTTACACTGATATTTCCTGTAGAAGCAACCTCCTTGCCCTCGGTATCCATAATGCAGAACTCCACCCGTGCAATGGCTTTCAGTCCTTCAATCGTGCTCTGTAATGTTTGATTTGATATCATATCCCCACTCCTTTAGCTGCACGTATTTTTCACTTATACATTTTTCACAATACTTCTGCCCCAGAAATTAACCCCAAGAAAAAATTTCTTTTCTATTTAGTCCAGTTCACCTGGGCGTTGCCGCAGAATCTTGTCGGCGGAATTGGCTTTCTCGCGCTGAGAAAAAAGTATAAGCACGAGCGCTTCAACAACGCGTTTGTTACATATGTCCCGCACGATAATTTCGGCGGCGTGTCGCTCGGAATATTTATATTTATGAATCCCGACCGCCCGGCGGACAGAGTCCACGACACCCGTATGCACGAGTACGGCCACACGATCCAGTCGCTTCTGCTCGGACCTCTCTGGGCTTTTGTGATAGCGATACCGTCGTTTATCTGGTGCAACGTCCCCAAATTCGTCAGAATGCGCAAAGAGGACGGTGTATCATATTATAAACTCTACTGCGAAGGCTGGGCGAACATCTGGGGCAGAGCGTGGAGCCGCGAGAACTTCATCAGCGATGAGTTCAAGACGACCGGCTATTACGGCAAGCCCATTGCCCCGATAGATTTCAGCAAGAAGAAGTAAGAGAATCTCAAACGAAACAGGAGACCCTATGGACGGATACGATGCATTTTCCGCGGGCGTTGAGCCGGGCGGACTGCGCAACCGTAATGAAATAAAAGTGCTGATAGCTTTTCTGCTCAAGAACACCGAGCGGGGTCTGTCGCGCCGCCAACTGATGGAGGTCATTCAGCGCGAGGGACTGGCGAACTACTTTGAAGCGAGCCAGGCGCTCGAAAGCCTTATCGAGGGCGGGAGCGTTGAAGTTGACAAGAGCGATGACGACGAACTGCTGAGCCTCACCGCAGCGGGAAAGACGGCGGCGAATATCGAGGACGAACTGCCGCGCGCAGTGCGCGACAAGGCGCTCGCGACCGCAGAAGAGCTTCTCAAGCAAGAACGCCGCATGAAAGAGACACCGGTCGAGATAATCCCGCTCGAAAACGGGTGCAATGTCAGATTCACTTTCAACGACCTTATGACGCTGACCCTCTATGTCGCGGATATGGAGCAGGCACAGAGCGTCCGGGATAAAATTCTCGCCGACCCCGAGAGCCTCTATTCGGCGGTCATAGAACAGCTGATGTAAAAATAAATAAAACAAGACCTGCTTTCTATATAGAGAATAGAGAGCAGGTCTTTTGTGTTGATGCCGTTTATTCGAGATTTACAGAGTAGTCCTCTTTGACTGTCGAGAGAACGACGAGCGTCTTTGTCAGCGAAACGCCGCCCGCGCTCTTTATCTCGTTGAGCAGCGATTCAAGTCCGCCGGTCGATTCGGTGTTGACTTTGAGAAGAAAGTCGAAGTCGCCGGTGATGTAGTGGCATTCGGTTATCTGCTTGTGGGTCTTGACGAACTCGTTGAAATTGTTGTTGTACTTCGGATGCTCCATGCTCACCGAGATGAACGCGGTGATGTCCATGCCGAGCTTCTTGCTGTCGAGCACGACGGTGTACTGCTTGATTATGCCGTTGGCTTCGAGCTTCTTGATGCGCTCGATAACGGCCGAGACGGACATGTTGACCTGCGAGCCGATTACCGAAGCGTTTTCTCTTGCGTTTTTCTTGAGACATTCGATTATCTTAACATCTATCTTGTCCAAGATATCATCCCCTGTGCCGCGGCCTGCGCCGCGTGAATTTTCTCTATTTTAACACCGTTGCCGCTAAAAAGTAAAGTTTTTTCTGGAATTTCTGAATTTTTTATCTTTTGATGCTTTTACGGCACAGCAAACCGAAACTTTTATCAAATCTGCGAAATGCAATCTTTGCGTTGCGCGTCATATTAAATCCGTGTGTTGCGTTATCGGACACAGCACGAAAAAATAAAGGTCATAATCCGCGTTGTCAGCCGTGAATTATGACCTTTTTATCTTTTTCTCTTTGGTCTGCGCTAAATGTGGCAGAATTTATTATGCGGTTTTTTCGCCGGGAGCTTTTATCTCGCTGAGGTGCTCGTCCGCGCAGCGGCGACCCTCTTCGTAGAGCTTTTCGAGGGCGGCGGGCTCGCGGGTCAGCGTGTTCACGCCGTAGCAGTCCTGCGGAGCTAAGATAATCACTTTGTCCTGCTCCTGAAGCTTTATTGCCTCTTCGAGCTGGCGGTTGTATACCTCGTGCCTTACGGCGAGGCGGTCAAAGACTTTCGGATATTTTTTCAGCGCGGCTTTGATTATCGGCATATGCTTCTGCGGCGATTTGCGGTAATCAATGGGCTTCGAGATGACAACTATAACTTTGTCGCAGCCCATGTCAAACGCTTTCTGAAAGGGGATAGGGTCGGAGATCCCGCCGTCGAAGCAGTCTTTGCCGTCGATAACTATCGGCTTGCACACCGCAGGCAGGCAGCATGAGGCTTTTATGACCGTCAGGTCGTCGCGCTTTATGCTGTTTTTGGGGAAGTATATCGGCTCTCCCGTCTCGCCGTCGGTGACTACGGTTATGAAATCCGTGTGGTTCGCTGTAAAAGCATTATAGTTCAGCGGATCTTCGCCGTCGGAGTTTGAAATAGTGGAGTAAATATAATCAAGCCCGATATATGAGCCGCTGTGTATGAAATTGTCGAAGCTCATATACTGCTTGCGCTGAGCGTAGTTCACATAAAAACGCTTGACTCGGTCATGGTGTCCGGCGACATAAGAGATGAGATTCGCGCTTCCCGCCGAGACGCCTATGCACAGGTCGAAGTTTATTCCCTCTTCAATAAAACGGTCATAAATGCCTGCGGAAAAAACTCCGCGCATTCCGCCGCCGACATCAACAATACCGGTCATGCTCTTCCTCCGACAAACTGAAAATTGCAGATATTATATCACACATCGGCTTTTAAGTCAAAAACGATATGCGAAATCATGGAATATTATCGGTATTTTAAATTGTAATATTCAGCCCCGCCGATTTTTGCTTATATAATACCTTATATTTAGTCCACAGGCGGTCAAAATTGCATAAATTCAGCGCCGATAAGAGCTAATGGAGCGGGATTGTGACGGATATTGTAAAAAGTTTGAATTTGCTCTGAAAAAAGCCGTATCTCCTCTTGACAAAATGTGGTTAGCAGTGTAAAATGTAAAACTGCACAATTATAATGGAGCGTTGTGTGCCCGGCCTTTTCGGCTAAGGGCTTGTTACAGCTTTCCCGAAACGCGGAAAACCGCTTCATTATTGCATTTCAACGCTCTTCAAAAGAGCTTGCGCGAGCCGTCAATTGACAAAAGTGTATAGCCCCGGAAAATGGGATATCTGCTTCTGTCAATTGATGGTGATAACACGAAACGGATGAAAAAAGAACGGAGTGAATTGGCCTATGCTGAATGTTAAGCCCGTCAAAAAAGGAACGACCACGCGCATGAGCTTCGGCAAGATCGAAGAAGTCATGGAGATGCCCAATCTCATCGAGGTTCAGAAGAACTCGTACAAATGGTTTCTCGACACCGGACTCAAGGAGGTGTTCCGCGACATAGCGGAAATCACCGACTACACCGGCAACTGGGTGCTGACCTTTATAGACTATCGCATTGACGAGAAGACTAAACACACCGTGCAGGAGTGCAAGGAGCGCGACGCTACCTATGCAGCCCCCATGCGCGTCACTGTGCGTCTGCTCAACAAGGAGACGGGTGCAATAAAGGAGTCCGAGGTTTTTATGGGTGAGTTCCCCATCATGACCGACAGCGGCACCTTTGTTATCAACGGCGCAGAGAGAGTCATCGTCTCCCAGCTCGTCCGTTCGCCGGGCGTATATTTCGATATGACCCACGACAAGACCGGTATCGAGCTGTTCTCAAGCACAATCAACCCCAACCGCGGCGCATGGCTTGAGTATGAGACGGACATAAACGACGTCTATTATGTAAGAATAGACAAGAACAGAAAGATATTCATCACCACTTTCATCAGAGCACTCGGACTCGGTACGGACGATGAGATCCGCGAGTTCTTCGGCAACGATGAGAGAATCGAAGCCACCATCGAGAGAGACGAGACGAAGAACCAGGGCGAAGCGCTCATGGAAGTCTTCAAGCGTCTGCGTCCCGGCGAGCCCGTGACCCTTGAGTCCGCCCAGCAGCTGCTCGACAATCTCTTCTTCGATCCGCGCAGATACGATATCTCGCGCGTCGGCAGATACAAATATAATAAGAAGCTCGCCATTGCCGCCCGCCTTGCAGGCTGCAAGCTTGCCGAGCCCGTTATCGCTCCGCTGACCGGCGAGATTCTTGCCGAGGCAGGCGAGGTTGTTACCAAGGCGAAGGCTAAGGAGATCGAGCGCGCAGGCGTTATGGTTGCCGTCGCCGATGTCGAGGGCAAGAAGGTCAAGATCATCTCCAACGGCATGGTCGATCCCATGGACTATGTGCCCGAGGGCGTGACCAAGGAAGAGCTTCTTGAAGCCGGCATCAACGAGAAGGTTCGCTTCCAGATAATCACCGAGATAGTCGACGAGTGCGGCGACGACAAAGAGGCTCTTCTCGAGCAGCTCAGACTCCGCCACGACGACCTTATCCCGAACCACATCATAATCGACGATATCTTCTCTTCGATAAACTATATCAACTGCCTTGCAAACAAGATAGGCACCACGGACGACATTGACCACCTCGGCAACAGACGTATCCGCTGCGTGGGCGAGCTGCTCCAGAATCAGTTCAGAATCGGTCTGTCGAGAATGGAGAGAGTTGTCCGCGAGAGAATGACTCTTCAGGCTCAGGAGAAGGAGGAGAACATCACTCCTCAGGCTCTTATCAACATCCGTCCTGTCATGATGGCGATAAAGGAGTTCTTCGGTTCTTCCCCGCTGTCGCAGTTCATGGATCAGATCAACCCCCTTGCAGAACTGACTCATAAGCGCCGTCTTTCCGCCCTCGGTCCCGGCGGTCTTTCAAGAGACCGTGCAGGATTCGAAGTCCGAGACGTTCACTACTCGCATTACGGCAGAATGTGCCCCATCGAGACTCCCGAAGGTTCCAACGTCGGACTTATCTCCTACCTTGCAACTTTCGCGCGCATAAATGAATACGGCTTCATCGAGGCTCCGTTCAGAAAGGTCGACAAGACCACCGGACGCGTCACCGACGAAGTTGAGTATATGACAGCCGATGTCGAGGACGATTACATTGTCGCCCAGGCGAACGAGCCGCTCGACGAGAACGGAATGTTCGTCCATGAGAGAGTCAACGCAAGACACAGGGACGGCTTCCTTGAGATCGATCGCATGAAGGTCGACTATATGGACGTCTCTCCGAAGATGGTCGTCTCCGTCGCAACTTCGATGATTCCGTTCCTCGAGAACGACGACGCAAACCGAGCCCTCATGGGATCGAACATGCAGAAGCAGGCGGTTCCGCTGCTCAAGACCGAGAGCCCTATAGTCGGCACCGGTATGGAATATAAAGCGGCTGTTGACTCCGGCGTTGTCGTGCTTGCAAAGCACTCCGGCCGCGTCACAAAGGTCGATGCCGAGCAGATCGAGATTCTCAGCGACGAGAACATTCTCGACCATTACGATATAATCAAGTTCATGCGCTCCAACCAGGGCACATGCGTCAACCAGCGCCCGATAGTCACCCTCAACCAGCGCGTTGAAAAGGGCGACGTCATAGCCGACGGTCCCGCAACGGATCACGGCGAGATATCCCTCGGCAAGAACGCCCTTGTCGGCTTCATGACCTGGGAAGGCTACAACTACGAGGACGCGGTTCTCATCAACGAAAAGATGGTTCGCAACGATGTCTACACCTCGATTCATATCGAGAAACACGAGATCGAAGCGAGAGATACAAAGCTCGGACCCGAGGAGATCACAAGGGACATCCCGAACGTCTCCGACGATCTTCTGAGCAACCTTGACGAGCGCGGCATAATCCGCGTCGGCGCTGAAGTTCACTCCGGCGACATCCTTGTCGGTAAGGTAACGCCCAAGGGCGAGACCGAGCTGACCGCAGAGGAGAGACTGCTCCGCGCGATATTCGGCGAGAAGGCGAAAGAGGTCAGAGACACCTCCCTCAAGGTCTCCCACGGCGAATACGGCATCGTCGTCAAGGTCGAAGAGTTCACCCGCGAGAACAGCGATGAGCTCGCACCCGGCGTAAACAAGGTCGTCCGCTGCTATATCGCCCAGAAGCGTAAGCTTTCCGTCGGCGATAAGATGGCAGGCCGCCACGGTAACAAGGGTGTTGTTTCAAGAATACTTTCTCAGGAGGATATGCCCTTCCTTCCGGACGGCACGCCGCTCGATATCGTGCTCAACCCCTTGGGCGTTCCCTCCCGAATGAATATCGGTCAGGTGCTCGAAGTGCATCTCGGCTTTGCCGCGAAGCATCTGGGCTACAAGGTCGAGACTCCCGTCTTCGACGGCGCGCACGAGGATGATATCCGCGAAGCGCTCAAGCAGGCGGGACTCAGAGAGGACGGCAAGACGATACTCTACGACGGACGTACCGGCAGACAGTTCGATAACCCCGTCACCGTCGGCGTCATGTATTACCTCAAGCTGTTCCACCTTGTTGACGATAAGATTCACGCACGTTCCACCGGCCCGTACTCGCTCGTTACGCAGCAGCCCCTCGGCGGTAAAGCCCAGTTCGGCGGACAGCGATTCGGTGAGATGGAAGTCTGGGCTCTCGAGGCTTACGGCGCTGCCTACACCCTTCAGGAGATCCTGACAGTCAAGTCCGACGATGTTGTCGGCCGTGTCAAGACCTACGAGGCAATAGTCAAGGGCAACAACGTTCCCAAGCCCGGCATTCCCGAGTCGTTCAAGGTTCTCGTCAAAGAGCTTCAGTCCCTCTGCCTTGATGTCAGCGTTCTTGACGCGGACGGCGAGGAGATAGACCTCAAGCAGACCGACGAGGAACTCGGATTTGCACCTTCAGACGATAAGGCATTCTCCTCCGTCAACGACGCCGGCACTGCAGGCGGCTACGGCACGGAAAACGAAGAAGGCGATATCTTCAATGTCAGCTCCGACGAGGACGACGATGACAGCGCCGATTTCGCAGACAATGCCGAGGGCGAAGATGACTACTATGACGGCGACATCTTCTCCGACAGCGAAGGCGAGCTTGACGACTACGACGACTGAGAACAGTCACCTTAAAAATATATTTTAAAAAGGGGCAGTCAACGGATGGAAAACAATACCTTTGAATCCATAAAAATAGGTCTTGCGTCTCCCGATAAGATCAGAAGCTGGTCTTACGGCGAGGTCAAAAAGCCCGAAACCATCAATTACCGCACACTCAA
>ENA-ORTY01001676-ORTY01001676.1-human-gut-metagenome-genome-assembly--contig:-NODE-1676-length-23828-cov-3.935094_pt1 | contig 23828 bp, 14 predicted proteins | sample MGYA00241917_ERZ509198 | MGnify/ENA primary metagenome ERZ509198 (study PRJEB26280, sample SAMEA2338857) | human gut metagenome | biome: human gut; feature: human-associated habitat; material: faeces...
TGTATCCTTTGGAGAAAACTGGTATAGCAAGGTGTATGCCGGACATCATCTAAGGTTACCAACAGGCGCACTGTCGGTGACTTCCAAAACTCGTCTAAAAGTTTGTGAAAAAGTTACATTTTATCTCGCTAGGATATAAAAATAAATTTTTCTATAAAACACCTTACACCAGAGTTGCATCCAAAGATTATCTAGGTTATCTGTTTCTCCAACAATCACCGACAGTGCGCCTGTTGGTAATATACTGATTTTTCTGGATTATCTCTGAAGTAGGGATTGACGAGCACGTAACCTTTTTGGGCATTTTCTCGGTGCAACAATTTTTTTTCGTCTTGACAGAAGAGATGGCGATGCGAGCAGGGCTGACCGGTGACATGGAGGCTCTGATATCTCCAACAGCGCATGGTCGGAGGGGGGGCGGTTCGTTCCTACGGGTAACCTTTTTCTGGGGCGCGAAGCAGTCGTAATAGATGTATTTCCGAGGAATATGCTGACAGTACCCGCAGCTGCCAGCAGGGAATCATGCCCAAGATGGGCATAGCGCATGGTCGTGCGCGGATCGCGGTGGCCCAGTAGCCGCTGTACCTCATAGAGCGAGTGCCCCGCATTGACCAGGATGCTGGCAAAGGTATGGCGCAGGTCATGAATGCGCACATCGGCAAGATTCAGCTGTCGGCGCAAGTGGTTCCAGAACAAGTAGATGTCGGAGAGCGGTCTGCCCGCTGTGCGCCCGGGAAAGAGCCAGGGGCAGTCGGGGCGGCGTGGCAAATGACGGATGATTGCTACGGCCTCGTCGGAAAGGACAATATGGCGTGGGCGGTTCGACTTGGAAAGGGGCACCGTCAGCAGATGTTTCTCCAGGTGGATATGCTCCCAGCGGGCCTTGAGGATTTCGCTCTTGCGTGCGCCGGTCAGCAGCAGAAGCTGCAGGGCCTTGGCCTCCAGGCGCGGGGAGCCGTGCAGGGCCTGCAAAAGCCGCCGTGCCTCATGCTGCGTCAGGTATCGCTCCCGCAGTTGCCGGGTCGGGAACGGGGCGATGCCCATGCACGGTGAAACAGGCAGCACTCCCCGGATGACCGCCAGCGAACAGATGCTCTTGAAAACGCTCAAGATGCGGTTGCAGGTGGCTGGGGCAAGCCCCTTGGCAGCCAGCAAGCCCAACCAGATTTCGACGTCATTGCGCGAGATATCTTGCAGCGGATGCCGGGCAAAGGTTGGCAGGATATGTTGTCGAAGTATTCGCTCATCGACTTGCCAGCTGCGCTTGCGCAGGCGGATATAAGGGAGATAAAGCGACAGGACCATATCCTCCAGCCTCTGTATGCCTGCTGCATGTCCTGTACAGTTTTTTCGCTTGCAGATGGATGGTGATGGTGTATTGGCAGCGGCAAAGAGCGAACGGTATGCCATAGTGTGCCCCCTGATTGGTGAAATGAGTGATAAGCCATGGTTTGACGGCATACTGCCGCTATGGGCGTCAGCTCCATTTGAGTGAGTTGAAGCAGGAAGAAGATTCCCCTTTTTTCTGTGCCAGTTTAGTAACAAGCGTGGCGGAGCCCCGACAGGGGCGGGTATGCCCCAGGCAGCATAGCGCTGTGTCCTACGCCTGTTTATATAGGATGAGCAAATTTATAAAGGCGCATCTGGCTGAAAATACTAGATATTGATTTTTACAGGATGTTCGGTGTCCTGGCTGGGGAGTGGTCATGTCGGTAGCAGGGACGGTACATTACATGGGACTAAAGTCAGGAAGGCATGAATTGCGGGCACAGAGACCCACAAGAATGGAAAGTTGCCCTGTTCACGCTTTTTAGCTTCTATCAGCTTGGCGTATGCTTCATCTTCTCTCCCCGCTGTTTCCTTAAGGTCTGTCTGATGAAGTGGAAAGTATTTGCCGCTGTTATGGTCACCTCTGAATGAAGCCAGAAGTTTACGAATATGGTGACTTGTTCTCTTGATGGCTTGAGAAGGGAAGGAGGCAAATCGATCGTCTTCATCAGCAATTATACCATACTAAAGGACCAGTCGGACCGATGAAAAAGACGGGAGAAATCCCGCTTTTTTGTATGAAACGAAAACCTCCTGCTAGGCGGGAGGTTCAAAACAGCTTCACTCTTTGCACAGCTTATAAAACATCCTTTTGATTTGCTAATTGGACTGCTGTCTGGCAACTAAGAGCGTGTTTGGAAACTTCAGCTTTTATAGTTACAAGAAGGCATGTGGACAAAAAAAGACTGTGTGCGGCAGCAAAAACTCGCGAAGACTGTCAAACGATACCCCAGCGATCTGACGGACAAAGAATGGGCGCTTGTACGTCCTCTCCTGCCCCCTGCTTCCGGAGAAGGTCGGAGGCGCAAAACAGACCTGCGTGAGATCATCAATGCGTTGCGCTATCTCATACGTTCTGGGGATGCTCCCGCAAGAATTCGGGCCGTGGCAAACTGTCTACTGGTGGTTTCGACGACTGATGAGGCGTTTCCTCTTTGCAACGATACTCGATACTTGTACCATGCTCGACCGGCATCGCCAGAAAAAGACTCTCGCCCCTTCTCTTGCAGTCCTGGACAGCCAGTCAGTGAAGGCCCCACATGCTTCGGATCGTGGGATCGATGCCCACAAGAAGATCGTTGGTAGAAAACGGCATGTAGCAGTGGATTCCGACGGTCGTCTCCTGCTCGTCAATATGACCCCGGCCAACGTGGCAGATAGTACAGGGGCGCAAATGATCCTGGATGCAATGTATCGCAAGTGGCCATCAGTAAAACATTTTTTTGCAGACGGGGCCTATGAGCGCAAGTCATTGATGGACAAGGCCGCCTATCTTGGATTTGTTGTGGAAGTCGTGAAACGCACACCAGGGCAGACAGGCTTTCAGCCAGTGGCGAAGCGTTGGGTAGTTGAACGAACATTCGGCTGGCTGGTTCGCTGGAGGCGTCTTGTGCGGGATTACGATCGACGCCTTGATGTGTCTGAGTCCATGATTCAAATAGAAGTCATTTCATAATTCTGGAGAAAATTTAAGGTTTCGGTTAGCCTCAAAAAATGAGCAAAGCCGAAATGCTAACTGATGATCAATGGTCTGTCCTGGAACCTCTTTTTCAGAAAGAGCGCACAGGCGCAGGACGTCCACAAATTCATTCTGACAGAGAAGTTTTAAATGGCGTCCTCTGGGTCTTGCGTACAGGCGCGGCATGGGCGGACTTACCGGACAGGTTTCCATCTTCCGCAACTTGCTATCGGAGATTCAGCAAATGGGTAAAAGATGGAAGGCTTCGAAAAATTCTGGAGTCTCTGGCCCGGCATCTTGAAGATAATGGCCTGATAAATCTGGAAGAATGCTTCATTGACGGCACATTCGTTGTCGCAAAAAAAGGGGCCCAAAAGTGGGAAAGACCAAGCGGGGCAAAGGTACGAAGCTCATGGTTATTGCTGACGCTTCTGGTTTACCTATCGCCGTGTACACGGATTCTGCTAACCCTCATGAAGTCAGACTTGTCCAGGCTACAATCAATGAAATTGTCACGTTGGGACGACCCCGAAGAATTATTGGGGATCGTGCCTATGACAGCGATCCGCTTGATGAAGCCCTTGCTTCTCAGGGAATTGAACTCATCGCGCCGCACCGCAAGAATCGTAAAAAGCCGGCGACGCAAGACGGACGGCTCTTGCGCCGTTACAAAAGAAGATGGAAAATTGAACGCCTTTTTGCGTGGCTTAACAAATTTAAAAAGGCAATAACTCGTTGGGAAAGGTGCGTTGAACGTTTTACGGCTCTTGTCCACCTTGCTTTTTCTATGATTTTGTTGAGAAGAGTTATAAAAATTGCCCATTAATTATGAAATGAGTTCTAGCTGAACGTCATTAATTTTCCCCATCGCTACCAATGCGGCATAAATAACACGAGAGTCTCGGCCTCCTGTGAGTGCTACTTGAGGAAAAGGGAAACTATTTAAAACTGCTTGGATGACATCTGATATTTCTTGGGCAGCATTTTCGATATATTTATGATATTCATTTGGTGATAGTATTTCAAAACTATTAAGACCTCCATATATGGTAATATTTTGATCAATAATAATATATTTTTGTCGAGGTAGCTTTTTAACATTATTGATGATTGTATCGAAAGTTGATAGTTGTTGATTAAATGCATTCTGAATCATGAAATTTGTAAAAAGGATAGAACGATTAATTAATGGTATTCCAATAGATTTCATCGCTAAAAAAATTAGCTGAAGTCTGTTTGAGACAAAGCCATTTCCATAATAAATTGGGACAGCCCCAAAAAAATCAGTCCTAACTATGGTTTTTTCTTTATGAATTTCCAATAGATAATATTCTCCTATCTCATTAAATTTATGATGAATGCCTTTATAGACAGAAGGACCGTATATAATTTTTTTATCTAATTGGGATATCCCTGAAAATAAAGTCTCATCAAGATGAATAGTAGTGGGATAACCTCGGGTATAAATAAAATTATTTATTGTTGATAATTTAAAAAATTTTAAATTATTCATTGTAGAATCTAAAAAGTTATTATTATGTGTTGAGATTAAAAAATCGCCATGATAAGGGCCTGTCTCCTGAAATTTTTCGAAATTAAACATTACACGCCTCTCGCATATTAAATGTTATCTTGAAAAATACTGTCAAACGGTTTTCTTTTGACAATATTCTCCCATGTGTACGAATTAAGCAGATGAAAATCAAAAGAAGTTGGATCCCACCGCCCAGAGCTATGTTCTTGTAGACAGTTATCCATTATCAAAGCTAGTTCTCTATATGATGAAAACAAAAAACCTTGCTTATCTGTTAAAATTTCAGGGAGAATTCCTGTATTTGGAGCAATAACGGGCTTATTAAATGACAATGCCAACATTAATATTCCTGATGTTAATATATTTTTATATGGTAATATAATACAGTCCGCAGAATTCATATATAATTGGATATCATCATCTTGTATAAAATCAGATTTGAATATAATTGACTTGTTCATGGCGATATTTTTTTTTATTTTTGTTAATTCAGAGTTAGTGTTACATTTTCCTGCAATCAATAAAATAGAACTATTATATTTTATTGATAGTGTGTTATATATCTTGATAAGTTCATCTAAACCTTTATAGGGCTTTATATTTCCAAAGAAGCAGAAAACAAAAGAGTCGTTAGGAATTTGTAATCTTTCTCGTGTTTCTGTTTTTGATAATGTATTTTTATAATAGTTTGTATAAAGTCCATGAGGGACAATGTATATTTTCTCTTTACTAACATCAAGTTGAGCAATTAGCCCACTTCGAGCAAAAGATCCATGGGCTAATATGTAATCAACATATTGCATTGCCTCTTTCCGCCATTCTATTTCTCGGTTATGATAGATAGTATCATGGGATATTATATTATGAGCAGTATATATTATTCTATAACCCATCTCTTTTGCATAGTTTAAAGTGGAGATGAATTTTTTATTTCCACTATCAGAGGAAAAATCCATAAAAGAATGTAGCCAATGTAGATGAAGCACATTACAATATACTTTATTCTTTTCCAGTGTTTCTTTCGAGAAAAAATTGGGTTTATATCCTCTTATATTCACGTTATAAGTATTATTAATAGCTTCATATAACAATTTTTGATAAGGATTTGAGCGTGTCCACTCAGGGAAAAAAAGAATCCCTTTTTTGTTTCCATGAAGTATAAAACTACATTCATCGTGGGGGGGGGTATCTTTTTTACCATTTTCTCTGTAATATTTCCAAAATGAAATATTATCTAATGATTTTATTTTGTCGACATCCCTTAACAAATAGTATTTTTGTACTTGTTGGGCTAGTAACTTTATTTGATTATTATCTATGCCCTGAAAAATTGCTCTAACTTTATCAAGAAATGAATAAAAATATTTTTTATCTATAACCTTTAACGTATATAAATATGACTGAATCATTTTTAATTGTACAATTCGTATATAATTTTTATTTATAGCATATTTTTCTATCCAATTAAATATATTATTGTATGCGGTAATTTCGAAATTACAGTCTGTTTGTCGCCGTTGTGTTTTTGTTACAGATACTTCAGTTTCCCTTCTATAATGATAGCCTATTTTATTACAAAAAGTTACACGCGGTAAATAAAAATAGGATTGTAAAATGTATGGAATATCAACTGCGGCTTTCGTCTCGCCTAATCTTATTCCTAATCTCTTTATCATATTGGTATTATATATTTTGTCCCAAATCATAAAACTTTCATGATATTTATAGTCAAATCTTGAAGAATCTGAAAAATTTCTAGGGGGATACACAATTTTTTTTTCGACTGATCCTTCATGATTAATGAAGCCGCCAGAAAATACTATATCAGAGTCATGTTCAACTGCACAGTCAACAAGGGTTTTTAAGTAATCCTTGTCTATCCAATCGTCACTATCCACAAAGGCAAGATATTTGCCTTTTGCAATATCAATTCCCTGATTGCGCGGAGAACCAGGATTTCCGCTTGGATTAACATTGTTTATTAGTATAATATTATTATATTTCATCATGAACACATTGATTATATTTAAAGAATTATCGTTTGAGCCATCGTTTACTATAATTATTTCAATCTCATCTAATGTTTGATTGACTACACTTTGTATGCAAGCTGAAAGATACTTTTCAGTATTATAGACAGGTATTATGATGCTCAATAGCGGATGATTATTATCATGTTTTTGAGTGTTATATGATTTCTTGATAAAATTATATGATATTTTCGAGTTTATATTCCTCTTATACGCCTCAGTAAAATCCTGTAATGCGTAATCGAATCTATTTAATTTGAGGTATGCGTATGCTCTATTTTCATAGTATGCATAAAAATTTTCTTCATTTATACATATGCTATATAATTCAATAGATTTCGAAAAATTTTTGTTTCTAAAGTTATTATTTGCAAATTTAAAAAATGACATATTTCCTCCTCCATGGCTGATGCATCAATTACGATTAAGAGGATGTCCGGTATATACCGCTCGACTAGTTTTCTCCAAAGAATCCAGGCCAGCAAAAGGTAAAGCAAACCCATAAAATTGACGAGGGAGCAGCTGACTCGTGGATAATCATACCCCTTGTCCAGACAGAGATGGCGAACATCAGCTCCCAGAAATCAGCTGCCCATTTCCTGGGAGTTCTTCAGGGGCATTCCTATCGGGCGGCTGTCATGTACGTTGGCCCCTGTTGCCGTCACTCCCAAAGGAATATCCTGACCATCCATATGGAGATGGATCTTGCCGCCACTTCGCCCCTTGTCTGTCGGATTGCACCCGAGGCCCTCAGTCGCTGATTTTTTGAGAGCGTGCCGGTGCTTGCAGCGAGGTGCCGTCCATAGCTTGCCATTGGGCATCGACGCCAACTTTCTCTCCATCTTCTGCGAGAAGTATGCGAAAATCTCTGCCATCACACCGGCTTTGCTCCAGCGTTGGAAAGTGCTCATGGACAGTGCTTTTTGAGCCATAACAGGTGGGAAGCATTGCCCTCTGGCATCCGCTCCGGCATTTATAGAGGATTCCGCAAGGACCGTACGTTGGGGAAGTGGCTGGCTACCGCCGTTTCTCTTGAATGGAGCAAGGAGTAGTTCGATACGCTCCCACAATTCGTTAGGCACATCACGAAAGTCCGTTTGCTTTATCAGGAGCACTTACCGCTTTTTTGAAAATCAAAAAGTATGCCGGATATCCTCTAAGTCTTATTTTATTATTAGATTACACGTTTTTTTATTTACATCAGTGGTGGTATTACAGCCAATCTTTGCTATATACTGCATGATTTGTATTTTCGGGCTATTTCGTAAATCATCCGTTCCTGGCTTATAGCCAAGTCCGCCGACAATTCCTACAGTCACATCCTCGATGCACTTTTCTGGGTGCTTTTTCAGGTAGTTATCAATAGATTGTTTAATTTTTTCCATTACCCACAGCGGTTTGCTGTCATTGACCTCACGGGCTGTGCGGATAAGCTTTGCCTGCTCCGGCGCGCTATCCACGATGAACCACGGGTCCACAGGGATGCAATGGCCGCCCACACCGCATCCCGGCTGCAGGATGTTCACGCGCGGGTGATGGTTGGCAAGGCTGATCAGTTCCTCCACATCAATGTCCAGTTTGTCGCAGATCATGGAAAGCTCGTTGGCATAGGCGATATTCACATCCCGAAAGCTGTTTTCCGCCAGTTTGCAGAGTTCGGCGGTGCGCACGCTGGTGATGTGGATTTCCCCCTCCACAAAAAGGCGGTAAAGGGCGGTGGCCATATCCGAAGCCGTGCGCGTCAGGCCCCCTACGATGCGGTCATTGTGGACAAGTTCTTCCAGCATCTTGCCGGGCAGGATACGCTCCGGGCAGTAGGCTATCTGCACGTCCGCCTCGTCGCCTGCCTGCTGCGGAAAGGAAAGATCGGGCCGGGCTTCGGCCAGCCATTGGGCCATCTGCTCCGTGGTGCCCACCGGTGAGGTGGATTCCAGGATGACCAAGTTGCCGGGGCGCAGGACAGGGGCCAGGGAAAGGGCCGCACTGCGCACATAGCTGATATCCGGCTTATGATCGTCAGTGATGGGTGTGGGGACGGCGATAATAAAGGCGTCTGCCGCTTCCGGCTGCATAACGGCCCGCAGGGCGCTGCCGGAGACCTGGGCAAGCAGTTCGGCCAGGCCCGGTTCCAGGGTTTTCACGTTGCCGTTTGTGATCGACTCGACCACATCCTTGTTCACATCCACGCCAACCACATTGCCCATACGGGACGCCAGTACTGCTGCTGTGGGCAGGCCGATATAACCAAGGCCGATAAGAGAAATCGTAGAAAAATGCATGATTAATGTACCGTTTTTAAAATGCGGGTTATGCGTTGGGCGGCCTTGCCGTCACCGTAGGGGCTTTGCGCGGCAGACATACAGCTGCAGGTCGTAGGATCGTCCAGCAGCCGGTTGACCTCGTACAGGATATGCTCCCTGTCCGGGCCTACCAGCAGGGCTGTGCCGGCCGCGACGGCTTCAGGGCGTTCCGTGCTGGTTCGTGTGACAAGCACCGGCTTGCCCAGGGCCGGGGCTTCTTCCTGTATACCACCGGAGTCGGTCAGCACCAGCGCGCAGTGCATGAGCAGATAGACAAAGGCTGGGTAGTCCAGCGGCTCCAGCAGAAAGACGTGGGAAAGGTGCGCCAGCAGCCGCCGTACCGGCTCCTGCACATGGGGATTGCAGTGTACAGGGTAAACGATCTGCACGTCATCACGACGCGCTACGGCCGCGATGGCCTGGCAGATGGACGCGATGCCGTTACCGAAATTTTCCCGGCGGTGCCCGGTAACCAGCACCAGAGCTTTGTCTCTATCCAGGAAAGAGAAGCGCTTTTCCATCTGCGTACGCAGCGTATCATTTTGGCACAGGCGTTGTTTCATGGACAAAAGCGCATCGATCACCGTATTGCCCGTCACATGGATGCTCTCCGGCCTGATGCCTTCATGCAGCAGGTTGTCGCGCGCCTGTGGCGTAGGGGCAAAATGCACATCCGCCAGCGCTCCTGTGAGGCGACGGTTCATTTCCTCCGGCCAGGGGGCGTACTTGTCCCCTGTACGCAGCCCCGCTTCCACATGGCCTATGGGCAGGCGTGCATAGTAGGCGGCCAGAGCCGTGCCCAGGGTAGTGGTGGTATCCCCGTGCACCAGCACCATATCCGGCCGCCAGCGGGCAAAGACGCCGGCCATGCCGTGCAGTACGTTTTCCGTCAGCGCCTCAAGGCTCTGGTCAGCCCGCATCAGGTCAAGGTCAAAATCCGGCCGGATGGCGAACATATCCAGTACCTGATCCAGCATCTGCCTGTGCTGGGCGGTGACGCAGACCTTGGCGTCAAAATAGGGATCGTGGGCAAGCGCGTGGACCACGGGAGCCATCTTGATGGCTTCGGGGCGGGTACCGAATACGCTCAGGATCTTCATTGCCTTTTCTCGCAGATAGTTGGGTCTCGCTACTTGCTGGCCGACGCCCCCATGAGGACTCGCATCACCTGAGACAGGACGGGCTTGTCAGACTCGAAACGCGTGAGCAGGGTTTGCAGCATGTGTGCTGTCTGCACGGCAAGGGCGTCGGATTCCATTTTTTGTGCATCCATCTTGCGTTGCAGCGCAGCTTGCGCATCACGCGCCCGAGCGGCCTCTTGCCGCGCCTGATCCGCCGTTTTTTTCAGCTCGGTCAACTGGCTGTTGAGACGCGCCAGTTCCTGGTTATGTCCCTCACGCTGTTTGCTAAGCTGGGCGGCGGCGTCAGTCTGCTGCTTTTTAATTTCTTCTTTTTGCGTATGGAGTTGCGCGGCAAGGGCTTCCTGCTGCTTTTTGCTCTCCTCGGCAGTTTGTTTGAGCTTTGCCATGGTCGCTTGCAGCTGCATGGCTTCGGTCCGGGAGGCTTCCGTTGCTTTCTGGGCCTGCCGGGCGCGCTCCCGTTTTGCTTCCTGCCGAAGGCGCGCAGCCTGTCGCTCTTCCGAATCACTCATGCTGATATCGGCAGGCAGCATGTCCAGCAGGGCTTCGGCGTTGATGGCGTCATCAGCCTCATGCAGGCGGAAGGCCAGCCATTTGAGCCGATAGGGCCGCGGGTCCGTCTCCCAGGCCAGGCGCGCAAGATCGGCGGCCTGACGGGCATCGGTCAGCATTACCTGCCGGGCCAGTGCCGTATAGGCATTGGCCCGCATCACAGGGGAAAGAAAGACGGAGTCCAGCAGTTTTTCCACAGCTTCGCTACCACCGGCGGCATGGGCGTCCAGCACCTTCTGGAAGCTCTTCCCTCCCAGTGCGGCCGGGGGCACGGTCTGGTCCAGGGCCTTCCACATCTGGCGCAGCTTGAGAGGCAAAGCGATAAAAGCGCCGGCGGAACTGACCCCGTGGATGAGCATCTCGCCCAGGCGGGCGGCGAGGCTGTTCGTGTGTTCCATCTGCAAGGCCGCCTGCTGCTGCGCCACCAGGGCGCGCAGTTTCAGGTTTTCCGCCAGGGCTTCCCCGACCTGGGGCGGGATGACCACAACAGTACCACCAGCATCCGCGTTGCTGCCTTTGCGCTGCTTGTACTCCTTGAGTTTGTGGTAGTATTTTTCCAGCTCTTCCTGGACCACATGCAGCTGCTCGAACAAAAGCTCGTTTTCTTCCGTCAGTTCCTTGATGCGGGCATCCTTGGCGTCAGCGCCTTGCGTTGTTTCCTGTACAGCCATGACCTTCCTCCTTTAGTCCACATGATCCAGAATGACGGCTTTCAAAAGATTCACGATACCGAGCACAAGCAGCGTAATGCACAGGGTCGCGACCACGCCATAAATGCGGCGCGGCTGCCAGGCGTATTCCGCCAGGACAGGAGCCTGCAATACAGAGACCTGTTTCAGGGCACGGGCGGCGTCCATCCTGCCTTTTTCCAGTGCCACGAGCGACGTCTTGTAAAGATCCTGCTTGAAATTCAGGTCCAGCTGTAACAACTGCTCCTCTTCCATGAGCGAGTTGAGCGGTCTGCCGCTCGTGGAGGCCAGCTTGGCCTGCTCCTGCATGATCTGCCGTTCCACGGCGGCAAGGGATTGTTGCAGGGATTTCCGGGTCGGATGGTTGCGATCCAGATTGCGGGGCAGGGAAGCCAGCTGGGTCTGCAGCTCGGTACGTTGTCCTTCCAGTTTGCCGATGATGGTATGGATGCTCTCCACGGTGGCCTTGGGGGAAACAAGGCCCTTCTGATTCTGGAAATCCAGCAAAGCCTTGCTGGCCTGCAACACCTGGGCGTGCGCCATCGCTACCTGTTTTTCCAGGAACTCCACTTGCGTCCTGGCCAGGGCGTGGCTCATCTCATTCATGAAGCGCTCACCCTCGTTGACCAGCATGTCGGCAATGGCCTTGGCCGTCCCGGCATCATAGGCCTGGGCGCTGATGCGCAGGACTCCCGCATAGTCATCGTATTCTACGGAAACGCGCGAGAGGTAGTGCCGATGGAACCATTCGATGGCGGCGTCCTTGAACCAGAGGCGTGAGGCAAAGTCCCAGCGCGAGTCGCTGTAGTGGGAGCGCAGGTCCAGGGCCGCGTCCAGTTTGTTGAGCATGTCGACAGAGAGCAGATGTTCACGCAGCAGCAGCTGGTCCGAACTGTTGGTCTTGCCGATACTGCCCAGCATGGTCGCCAGGTCAAAGCTGGGGGCGGAAATCTGTTCCGTATTCTGGACGATGACGATACCTTCCGACACATAGCGGTCAGAAGAAAACAGCCAGAAGCACGTGGTCAGCAGGCTCAGAAGCAGGATGATACGCGCTATCCAGCGAAAGAGTTTTTGCACGCGCAGAGTGGCTTGCCCTTCCTGTGCAGCGGCATCCGGGAGAGAAATCAGGTCGGTACCACCAGTCATAATCAATAGCTCTCCTTATAGGCGAGGAGGGCATCCTCCAGTTTGTCGAACCAGGTGGCCTTGCCGTCCTTGAGCAGAATGCCGGATTCGCAGAAGGCTCTCAGGGTAGCATCATTATGAGCCACCATGATGATGCTGGCCTTATGCGCCAGGTTTTGAAAGGCCTGCTGAGCTTTTTTGCGGAAGGCCGCGTCACCGGCGGCCGTGACTTCGTCAGAAATGTACACATCAAAGTCAAAAGCCAGGGAAAGCGCGAACTGCAGCCGGGAGCGCATACCGGAAGAGTAGGTCTGTATGGGCTCGTCAAATGCCTTGCCCAGTTCGGCGAACTCTTCGATACGCGCGATGCGTTCAGGCAGTTCATTCTGGAAACCGTGGATACGGCAGACGAATTTGGCGTTCTGGCGGCCGGTGAGCGTGCCTTCCAGACCACCGTTGGCCATGGGCCAGGAAACACGGCAGTAACGGCGCACCCGACCCCGGGTAGGGTAGTCGGCTCCGCCGATGATGCGCAGCAGAGTCGATTTGCCCGCGCCGTTGACGCCCACCAATCCGACACTGCGCCCTGTGGGAATGACCATATTCACCCCGCGCAATACCCAGTCACCCACGCCACGTCGCGTGGTATAGCGCTTGTGTACGTTCTCTATTCTGATCATTGCGTCACCAGCCGTGTCTCAAGTGCGCGATACAGCGTCAGCCCCAGAGCGATACTGATCAGGACCCAGCCGTACAGATAGCCGAAGCTGACATCCAGCGTGTGGTAGTTTTTGAAAAAGCCAAGCCGTACCATCTCCAGCCCATGCACCAGCGGATTCCAGAGCAGCCAGTCACGATAGGGCATCGGTATAAAGGATACAGGGACAATGACACCGGAAATAAGGTACAGGGGCATCATCAATATCTGGAAAATATGCCCGGAGTCCGGGACCAGGCGCATGCATACTGAGGTCACCAGTCCGTAGCCCAGGCCGAACAGCCACAGACCGGCCAGAGCCAGCAGGGCGGTGAGCGGATCGTCCGGCAGGACATCACGCCCCATCAGAGCCGCCGCTCCGAGGATGAACAGGAAGATGAAAAACATGGAAAAGGCTTCCACACTGGCCCGCATCAGAGCGACATCAAAAGGGCGCACCTGCCGGAAGGCGAAAAAAGCCTTGTTGCAGTCCAGGGCGTGCAGGGTCTGCACGGCAGTACGGCGGAACAGAAAGAACGACAGCATGCCTAGAATGATCCACATGGAAACGTCGATACCCCCCATGCTGTTCCTGCGCATCATCCCCCAGACAGCACTCATGAAGCCGATGTGCATGGCCGGTTCTATGATGAGCCAGCTCCAGGCCGCACGGCTGCCGAAAAAGCGGTCCAGGGCCTCACGCAAAAAGAGCGCCTGCCAGACCGTGACGGTATTGGTGAAAGGGCCGTTCATCCTATTCCGCAACCTGTAGCTGGTAACGTCCCAGATTGAGGGTCGGCGTCAGCACCATACCCACCATGCGCAGGAATTTTTCGATTTCAGCGGAGGGCATGTTGGCCACATAAAGGACGTCCTTGTCCTGCATGGGGAAGTTCTGGGTGACGAAGAACGTACCGGGGTCATTGAAATTGACCTGATAAACGACCGGGATTTTTCCGTTGACGGCGGGCGTGCCCTCCACCAGGGATGCGTCTTCAAAACGGAAAATGAAGACCCCGCCGGGATCGGCACGATTGTCATTGAGGCCACCGGACCTGGCCAGGGCTTGGGCCAGGGAGATGCCCCGGGCCTCAAAGGGGATCTCTTGGTTGCGTCCTGTGGCCCCCAGCACGGAAATGGTCCAGGGCTGATACAGAGCCGTGAGGACGTCACCCGGTTGCAGGGGGATGTTCTGTTTGGGCTCGTGGACGATGGTATCCAGAGGCATGGTGGCCGAGACTCCCGCACGCGTCAGCTGCAAGGAGACCTTGGTGACAGGCTGGGTCACGCCACCTACACTGGCCAGAGCATCCAGCAGGCGTTCTCCCTTGGGGGTCAGGGGCATGTTGGCACTCTTGGCCACATCGCCGATAATGGCCACCTGGGATGTGGGGCTGCCGGACACGCGTACCATGACCTGCGGGTTGTTGGCCTTGCCTTGCAGACGGCTCGTGATCTCTTTTTCCACGGCCCGTACGGAACGGCCGGCGACCTTGATGCGTCCGGCAAAAGGAATGTTCACTGTGCCATCGTCCATGACCATCTGGGGCGGCAGAGCCTCGGCACTGGTGCTCAGCGTGCCTGTCTGGGAAGCTGTCAGGGCATTGCTGCCAAACAAAATACTGGGCGGCGTTTCCCACACGCTGATGACGATGGTATCACCGGGGCCGATGAGATATTCCCGGGGCCTGGCATCACCAAAGACATCCGAAAAGGCTTTGGAATTTTTTTCGGCGCTCAGTTTGCGCACGAGCGCATCATCGACTTGCTTTATCTGGATCCCTTCCAGACTTCTGGAGGACGACGCATGCTGTACCTGTATACGACTGGCACCGGAGTTGGGCATGATCGCACAACCACTGAGCACCATGGCCAGCAGGCAGCAAATCAGTCCGGAGATCATGGGATATTTGGAGGACATCAGAGAGTTCCTTTTAGCGGACCATACGCACCAACAAGCGGCAGACCTGTTCGATGTCGCACGCACTGTGCAGGGCAGATACGAAAAAGCGCAAGCGTGCCGCTTTTTCCTCTACCGCAGGATGGATGATGGGCTGTACATTGATGCCCTCTGCAAAAAGCTGATTGGACAGCGTAATGGCCTTGCGAGAGCTGCCCAGGATGATGGGGATGACGGCATAACCTTGAGCATTGCCTATGTTAAGGCCGGCTTTACGGGCCAGATCCAGAAAAAGCGCGCCGCGTTCCCCTAAGTGACGAACACGTTCAGGTTCCCGCAGCATGATCCGCAGGGCTGCCAGGGAGGCAGCCGCTAGTGGCGGGGCGATGCCGACGCTGTAGACAAAACCGGGCGCGGAACTTTTCAGGATATCAACCACGTCCCGGGAGGCGGCAATATAGCCGCCGCAGCCCGCAAGGGTCTTGCTCAACGTGCCCATCCAGATGTCCACATCGTTGCCGGAAAGTCTGTGATATTCCGCGCTGCCGCGTCCCGTCGGACCGAGAACGCCTAGCGCATGGGCCTCGTCCACCATGAGCAAAGCCCCATAGCGCTGCTTGATGTCCACAAGCACGGGCAGGTCGGGCAAATCCCCATCCATGCTATACAGGCCTTCAGCCACAATCAGGACCCGCCTGTACTGGCTGCGCAAGGAGGCAAGGAGCGCTTCGAGCGCCTTCAGGTCGTTATGGGGGAAGGACCGGCGGGTGGCGCCGGACAGTTTGATCCCCTCCAGCACACTGTTATGAATCAGGCTGTCATGCAGGATGAGGTCCCCAGGTTCAAACAGCGTACCGATAGTATTGACATTGGTAGCGTGACCACTGACAAAAACGACGCAATCGTCCACGCCGTAGATGGCGGCAAGCTCCTTTTCCAGTTCCCGCTGTATGGGGCGTTCGCCTGCGACTAGGCGACTAGCACCTACGGATGTGCCATAGCGCTCAATGGCTGCCGCGGCGGCCGCGTTCACTTCTGGATGACCGTTGAGGCCCAGATAGTTGTAGTGGGAAAAGTTCAGGTATTCTTTGCCCTCGATGCTGGTCACAGAGCCTCCGCGGCCTTCGTGTACCTTGAAGAAAGGATTGCCGATGCCGAAGCGCTGCGCAGCCGCAGTGAGCATGCGCAACTCCACCAGGGCGGGATGATTGGCAAAACTGGTCAGGGCCGGATCCACCGGTGGGCATGCATCTCCATGAGGGCGCTGCAGGGGAGAGCCCCCGCAGTTGTGGCGCTCTTTGCGTTGCAGGATGCTGCTGATGAGTTTGAGGGAAGAGCTCATGACTTGTGCTGCTCCCCGGAAGTCGCATCGTTCAGGATGCCGGCGGCTTCACTTTCACTGAGATCGACGGCATGTCGGCGCGCCAGATCAGCGAGCAGGGCCTCTTCGCTGATGTTCTCGTCGACATTTCCTGTCAGGCGGACAACGATGCGTTTGGCTATCTGCTCCACCGTGGGAGAGTCCTGAAGCATCATGGCAGGCAAGCGCACTCCTGTACGCTGCTCAAGGCCGACGGCGAGTTCAACTGCCATGAGCGAATCCAGTCCCATGGACTGCATCCCGCGATCCGTGGCGACCTGCTCTGCGGCAAGACCCAGTACCTGCGCGACTTCATCGATGATGAGACTGCGGACGATATCCAGCACTTCTGCGGGGGACTTTCCAGCCAGGAGCTGCTGGATATTGCCCGGAGTTTCCTGAAAGTAGTCTGCCCGGCTCTCGCCATGGCCTACAAAGACAAAACGGGGGCTGCTCCCCGGGAACATGCGCATGACTGTTGGCCAGTCCATATTGGCCAGGATATGCACCCCCTGTCCGTTCAGGATGGCATCCAGCGCGCGCATGGCTTCGGAGGTCGTCAGCGGAGCCTTCCCAATGTGTTGCGTCAGGCTTTTTTTCACGTTCTCATGCCGTGTGAGATACCCCACATCGCCTACAGGGCCCCAGGCGAGACAGAGTGCGGGCAGCCCCATGGCAAGGCGCAGGCGTGTCAAACCCTCAAGCCCGGCATTGGCAGCAACATAGTTCGCCTGGCCAGGGTTCCCCAGCGTCACGCTGATGGAAGAATACAGGATGAAATGCGTCAGGGGTATGTCGCATGTGGCTTCATGCAGGTTCCAGGCACCGCGCAATTTGGGACCGACAACCTTCGCCAAGCTTTCCTTATCCATGTTTGCCAGCAGCCTGTCGTCAAACACCGCAGCTGCGTGAACGATCCCGCCCAGAGGGGGCATGATTGCCGTCACTTGCTCTATCAGGGCACGTACTGCGGAAAGGTCCGTCACGTCGCAGGCTTCCGCCAGCACCGTGACTCCCTGCGCGCGGAATTCCTGCAGGATCGTTTCGGCTCCTGGTGTAGTACTGCCGCGGCGGCTCACCAGTACCAGATTTTTTATGCCGTGTTGCGCCAAGTGACGCGCTGTCGCCAGGCCAAAGCCGCCAAGGCCGCCCGTCACCAGCCAGGTACGGCTGGTATCCAACGCCACTGCGCCGGTTGATTGGGTATGGAGCGAAGGCAGATCTTCCAGATTGACGACGATCTTGCCAATATGCTGGGCTTGTTGCATGGCGCGGAAAGCGGCGACCGCCTGATCCGCCGGGAACGACCGGCAAGGCAGCGGAACCAAATTCCCCGCATGCAGCAGGCGCATGACCTCCTGGAAAAGCTGTGCTGCGATCCTGGGCTGCGCTGTGAGCAGCTGGTCAACATCGATAGAGAAATAACTGATATTTTCCTTGAACGGCCGCAGACCGATTCCGGTATTCTCTACAAAATCCCGTTTCCCCAGCTCCAGGAAACGACCGAAGGGCTTGAGCAGGCCGATACTCCTGCGCATGGCCTCACCGGCCAGCGAATTGAGTACGACATCTACGCCCCTGCCGTCAGTAGCGGTCCGTACGTCTGCGGCAAAGGAAAGGCTGCGGGAGTCGAAAATATGGTCCACGTCCATGAGCCGCAGGAAATCACGTTTTTCATCGCTGCCTGCTGTGGCGAAAATCGTTGCGCCCAAAAAGCGCGCAATCTGGATGGCCGCTATGCCTACGCCTCCGGCCGCGCCATGAATGAGGATGCTTTCACCGGGCTGGAGCCGCGCCAGATGCTTGAGCGCGTACCAGGCGGTAAAGAAGACCGTCGGAATGGTAGCAGCCGTTTCGAATGACCAGTCCGCGGGGACAGCTGTCACGGCATGTGCAGGTGTGGTCACATGGCTTGCAAAACAGTTGGAGGCAAAACCTGTCACTCGATCGCCGACACGCAGGTCGTTGACGTCTTTACCCACCCGGGTAATGACACCGGCAAATTCAAGACCGAGATAAGGACCGGCAAAACCGTTTTCCACAGCATCATCGGTCAGCAGACCCATGGTGAGCATGACGTCACGGAAGTTGAGGCCCACGGCCATGACGCGCGCTTCGACCTGGCCGGCAGCAAGCGTATGGACCGTATCCGTCTGCCAGCACAAATTGTTCAGCCTGCCCGGTACGGTAAAATCCAGACGGCAGCGCTGTACCGTTGCGGAGGGGCCGCTAGGATGATCCCCGCTGTCGACCCTGAGCACATAACGGGCCTTGGGAGTCAGCAACACTTCGTCATCTTCTCCGGCAGCAAGGAACTCCCTTTCAAGGCGCTCGCTGATATCAGGACAGCGATCTGCTTCAGGGATATCCACAATCGTGCAGTGCAGCTCCCCGTATTCCTGCATGATGACGCGCCCCAGACCGGCAACGGCGCACTGGGCAGGATTCGAAGGATGGCCGTCCGGCAGTCGGGTGGCCAGTGAGCCGCCGCGGGTGATGATCCACAACCTGGGCGGACACGTTTTCCTGGTCATACAGGTGCTGGCACAGCGCCGTAGATGATTGAGGATATCTGTCACCGTGTGTGTGGTCGCGTCATGGCCGAGCATGAAGACGACGTGGTCTGTCTGTGTCGGGATATCAATGTCCGCGTCCGCATCACAGGCGCAGGCGACCTGCTGGCCGTGCGCCGCAAGACGCTGACTCAGCTCCGTAGCCAGAGCGGTCGATGCGGCGTCCGTCACAAAAGTCCACGATGCAGGGGAAGATCCATGTGCATCCACCGTGACCATGTCTGCAGGAGTGCAGGCAAGGAGCAGGAATGCTCCCTCATTCAGAGTATCCGCTGCGGGCTCCCGGAAGACGCGACAGCAAGCGACACCGTGGTCTTCCAGGATAGCTTTCCAGGACTCCGGCCCCGCCAATGAGGAGATCGGCTGACCGTTGCTCCTGCCGGTATGCCACCAGGACGGGTCCAGACCTGCCACTAGATCCGTGCTCCAGTCAGGGTATCGTTCCGCCACCAGCAACAGGCCGCCGGGAGCCAGTAGATCGCGTACCCGCTGCAGTATGGCATCGTAGTCAGGGAAGCTATGCAGGGTATGCCGGAACAGGACGACATCAAAGCTGTTTGCCGCAAAATCCCATTGTGCGCTGTCGGCCGCAACAATTCTGACCGCAGGGTGCTGTCCGTAACGCCCTTTGGCCTGCGTCAGTGCGTCTGCGTCCGCGATAGCCAGCGTACAGGTAAAATGATCCTTCGGCCGCAGCGAATCCAGGATATCCACCAGCAGACCGGGAGCCATATCCACTTCAAGGATGCGCAGTATCCTGTGCTCGGGCCAGTGCTGTGCCAGATGCCGGATGATAGCCGTGATCGCCGTGTCGATGCCCTGGAGCGCGGGATCTTGATGGCGACTCTCCCGGGTGACCGCGGCATTGCGTATCTGTTCCAGCAGTGAGCGTCCATCCAGGTCGCCGCGAAGCACGTCGTCCAGATGACGGCATACTCGCCCTAGCGGCAGGAGGGCCGGCAGACATTGCGGCGCGAGACGGAAGGCCTCAGACCACAACTCCCGGAACGAAGGCAGGCCGGGCTCGGAAGTCGGAGGGCAGGCCTCACTCCCGTCAGTCTGGGGGCAGAGTCCTTCATGGACGAGCAGTCCATGCAGCCAGCGTGCGTACGAACTTTGGCGGTACCAGTTATCCGGCAGATTCTTCAGAGCCTGTACCGCGGCCGAGAGCACCATGGCTTCCATAAGCGGCAGAATCTGCCTGAACCAGACTTCACGCTGCGGGGCGGAGGAGGACACGGCTTCTGCGGCGACGGCACCAAGCTCGTCAAGGGCCGGTACGGGGGCGGGAACAACGTCGGACGGCGGGGCGAGCCAGGGGATAACGGTCCAAGCATCCACATGTGCCTGACCTGCCCGGGCCAAGGGGACAGCACGAAAACGGCAGTGATGCGCCTGGGCGACAAGCTGTGCCTTATCGTCCAGCAGCAGGAAATCCGCTGACAGAGAACGACGGCCGCAGCGGCGTGCGCGGCCGAGAATCCGGTGGACAGGTCTGGAAGCATAGACCATGATTCGGCCTGTGCCTATGGGGAGAAAGGCAAGGGGCGCATCAGTATATTGTGTGGCGTAGACTCCTGCCAGCGAGTGGAAGCAGGCATCCAGTACGGCCGGAGGCAGGAGGTAGTGTTCGTTCTCCGGCAAAGGAATAAGGCTGGCCTCAAGACTGTTTTCCGTCATGCGCAAGTGATCCACGACGCGGAAACCCGGGCCATAGTTCAGGCCCAGCTTTGCGGTCAGGGCGTACAGCTCCTGTCCTGTCATGGTTCGTGCGGCGGGAAGCAGCTGGTCCATATCGGCAGGATGTGCGCTTCCCGGTATGACGATGGCACGCGCACGCGCATGTTCTGTCCATTCCCCGCTGCTCAGGCGGGGACGGCTGCTGATGCGGATACAGCCATCTTCGGGATTCAGGCTGCAGCGCACGCACTGTGCATGACCGTTCTCGAAAACAAGGGGCGTCGTGATATCAAGAAATTCAAGGCCGACCTGTTCCTTTCCCAGTCCCAAACGTGCCGCCGCCAAGGCGAGTTCCACATATCCGGCCCCAGGAAAAACAACGGCCCCACCGACATTGTGATCTGCCAGCCAAGTATCCTTGGCAGGGTCGAGGATATTCTCCCAGGAAGGATTCGCGGCGTCCAGGGACCAGCCCAGCAGGGGATGTTGACGCTTCTGGGCCGGTCGGCATTCGCTGGTATGGGTATACCAGCAGCGCTGTTTCTGCCAGGGGTAGTGCGGCAGGCGAACCCGTTTTGCCACGTGGGGGAAGAGGGCGCGCAAATCGGTCTGCCCACCCAAAAGATGGAGACGAGCAGCCAGATGCACCAGGCGGGACCTGTGGTCGTCCTCGCGGGACAGACTGGAGAGTATACGCCCTTTAACGCCGACAGCCGTCAGATTCTCCCGGATGTAACGCTGCAGGATGGCATGGGGGCCGATTTCGACGAAAATACGGAATCCAAGCCGGCCCAGCTCCTGGACGGCGGCGGCGAAGTTTACAGGCTGGCGGACATTTCGCCACCAGTACTCCTTGTCAAGGCCGCTGCCCTTCTGTGGTCCTCCGCTGACGGTAGAGACGAAGAGGATATCCGTGTCCCGGGACGGCTCAAGTCCATGGAGCTTGTGGGCAAGAGCTTGCCGGATTGACTCCATGTACCGACTGTGGAATGCATACTCCAAGGCCAGCGGACGGAAAAAGATGCCCTTTTGCTGCATCTGCTCGCCGAAGCAGGCTAGGGCCTCACTGCTGCCGGAGAGGGTGATGTTGCCAGGAGAATTGATCCCCGCGACTTCTAGGTCCCCGTCTAGACCAAGCTGTTGTATGATCTCGATGGCGTTTTGGGCAGGCACTGCTGCCGCGGCCATGCGTCCCATACCCCTGGTCTTGCCCTGGGTACAGCTGCGCGCGTAAAGGATCTGTACCGCCTGTTCTGTGGACAGAGCTCCGGCAGCCCAGGCAGCGGCAATTTCCCCCACGCTGTGCCCTGTGACAGCCTGCGGTCTGATTCCCTGCTCGTGCAGGATCCTGCTAATGCCAAGCTGCAGAGCAAAAAGCAGCGGCTGGCTGACCGTCGTGTCAGCCAGATAACCCATTTCGCCGTGTAAAAGTTCGTGGACAAGCGAAAAGCCTGTCAAGGGTGCCAGCTGCTGGTCCAGTTCATCCACGACAGCACGAAAAGCGGCAGACTCGACATAGAGATTGCGGCCCATGCCTTCCCATTGAGAGCCATTGCCCGTGTAAACGAAAACGATGCCGCTTTGCTCAGCTGGAGCACTTTCCATGACGATGGAGGAAGGATGTTCGCCTTTGGCAAAGGCGCGCAGGGCCGGAGCGACATCCGCAAGGCTCTCTGTCGAAAGGGCAAGCCGTTTTTCCCAGTGTTCACGGTGGAAGGCCGCAGTGTAGGTCATCTCGTAGTACGACGGCTCTGCGCTTTCCCAATAGTCGGCGTAGGACGCGGCAAGATCGCGCAGGGCGGCGTCAGAACGTGCGCTCAACAGCAGGGGAGGAAGGCTTTGGGCGGCCTGGGTTCTTTCGGCGACAGGCTGTTTCAGTGTCTGCACGATGAGATGGGCATTGACGCCGCCGAAGCCAAAGGAATTTACGCCTGCGGTATGCACGTCCGCCTCACGCAGCGGCATGCCTGCAGCGGCACAGACAATATTCAATTTTTGAAAATCGATATGGGGATTGGGAGTAAAATCCAGCGGCATGGGCGGCAGAGCTGCCTGTTTCAGGGACAATATGGCCTTGATCAACCCAGCCATGCCGGATGCCGGCTCCAGATGACCGAAATTCGCCTTTGCGGAGCTGATAGGGATGGGGTGCTTCCTTCCCCTGCCATAGACACCACCGATGGAGGCGGCTTCCACTGGATCGCCTGCGGGAGTTCCCGTACCGTGTGCCTCAATAAAGTCCACATCATCCGGGGCCAGTCCGCTCCGGGTAAGGACATCGCTCATCAGTTCCGCCTGGGCCGTTACACTTGGGATGGTCAGGCCGGATTTGCGGGAGCCGTCCGCGTTGACACCGCTGGCCAGGATGACCGCATGGATGGTGTCCCCGTCTTTTTGTGCCTGGAGAAGCGGTTTGAGCAGAAGCACGGCCCCGCCTTCACCGCGCACATAACCGTTAGCGGTCGCATCGAAGGGACGGCACTGTCCGTTGGCTGACAACATGGACGCATGGCTGAAACCGATAAAGGAGTATGGATGCATGAGCAGGCTTACCCCGCCAGCCAGTGCCATGGGTATCTCTCCATGGCGCAAGGCCTGACAGGCCTGGTGCAGGGCGACCAGCGAGGAAGAGCAGGCGGTATCCACCGCCATGGATGGGCCATGCAGGTCAAAAACATAGGAAAGACGGTTGGCTGCGATACTGAGGGTATTCCCGGTCATGGAATACGCCGTCATGCTGGCCAGATCATCCAGGGCATGCTGGCCGTAATCCATCCCGGAGATGCCGATATAGACACCGCACCGGCTTCCGGCCAGAGAGGTCGACTTTACCCCGGCATCCTCCATGGCCTCATAGGACATTTCCAGCAATAACCGCTGCTGCGGATCAAGCCAGGCAGCTTCGCGGGGCGAGATGCCGAAAAAAACGGCATCAAACTGATCTATCTGAGATAGGACACCCGCAGCGAACGTGACGCTCCGTCCCGGTTCGCTGCGCTTGGGATGCTGCAACTCTTCTACGGGCCAGCGGTCTTCCGGGATACGGGAGATACCGTGCTTGCCCTCGTTAAGCATGCGCCACATGCTGTCTTCGTCGTTCGCGCCGCCGGGAAAACGGAAGGCCATGCCTATGATTGCAATTGCAGTGGGATGTCGAGGCGAATTCATAAATAGCTGTTCCATAAGAGGATGTCCGGCATGTTTTTTGATTTTAAAAGGTGTGGTAATCTCGTCCCATG
>ENA-ORTY01001683-ORTY01001683.1-human-gut-metagenome-genome-assembly--contig:-NODE-1683-length-23727-cov-10.153219_pt1 | contig 23727 bp, 16 predicted proteins | sample MGYA00241917_ERZ509198 | MGnify/ENA primary metagenome ERZ509198 (study PRJEB26280, sample SAMEA2338857) | human gut metagenome | biome: human gut; feature: human-associated habitat; material: faeces...
AACCGCGTCCTTGTCCAGCTTCTTATACGCCCACGGCCAGGCCGGCGCTTCCACGCCCTCGGCCAGCGCCGGCAGCATCGCCGGAACGGTGCTCAGCGCTGCCGCGCCCAGCACGCCCTTGCCGGCCAGTTTCAAAAACTCACGACGAGACGTATTCTCACTCATTTTCGTGTTCCTCCTGTTTTCTCTCTCGCTTTAATCGGCGCTTGACCTGCGCCTTTGAGACTATTTTATCATTTTTATTCAGTTTGAGCAAGTCATTTCATCGCATTTATACAAAAATTAACCCTAATTCCCGCAAAGGAATAGGGTTAATCGCGTAAATCCTTCTTTTCGCAAGCCTCACCATTCCGGCGGCGCGTAGAGCCGGATCGTCCCGCCTTTCAGCGTCGCGGGCATGTCGATCAGCCGCTGGTTTTTGCTGCCGCGGTACAGCAGGTCGAGCGAACGCTCATGCGAGCGGAACGGCCCGTCCACCAGCACATCGACGGCAGAGAGCAGCCTCATGCGATCCGCGCGGTTCTCCCGCAGCAGCTCCTCCAGCGTGAAGCCCGTGTAGCACCAAACGTTCATGCCCTTTTCCTTCGCCGCTTTGGCGATCAGATACAGCGGCTCGGGCTGCATCATCGGCTCGCCGCCGGAGAGCGTCAGCCCGCGCACCAGCGGATTTTTTCCCAAATGCGCGATAACGTCGTCCGTGTCGGCGAGATGGCCGCCGGAAAAATCGTGCGTCTGCGGATTGTGGCAGCCGGGGCAGTTGTGCGGACAGCCCTGCACGAACACCGTAAACCGGTAGCCCGGCCCATCGACGATGGATTCGGGTTCAAGTCCTGCTAAGCGAATTTCCATGGTTTTTTACTCCTTCAGTCACGCCTTTCGGCGTGCCAGCTCCCTCTAAGAGGGAGCTCTTTGGGGCGCAAAATGCAGCAGCGCGCAAATCAAGCCTCCCTCTTCGAGGGAGGTTTGATTTCCGTCCTGTCGTTTTGTGTCACAGAATTCCTTCTATCAGCTTCAGGAAGGAGGCTTTATTTTTGCATTGCTCTTTCTTATGCCAAAAGACCTCCCTCTTCGAGGGAGGTGTCTGCCGCAGGCAGACGGAAGGAGTCTCCCTTCACATCCCGTGCTTCACGCGGTCGCGCTCCTCCGCGCGCTTGCCGTTGTTGAAGCGGTCAAGCGTGCCGACCAGATAGCCCGTGATGCGGCGGATGCGCTCAAAGTGCACTTCTTCCTCCTGTCGGCCGCACTTTGGGCAGCTATCCCCAATAATGCCGTTGTAGCCGCAGACCGGGTCGCGGTCAACCGGGTGGTTGATCGAACCGTAGCCGATGCCCGCGTCGTGCATCGCGCGCACAACCGCTTCAAACGCATCCAGATTCTTGGTCGGGTCGCCGTCCATCTCGATGTAGGAGATGTGACCCGCGTTCGTCAGCGCGTGATACGGCGCTTCCAGCCTGATCTTGTCAAACGCGCTGATCGGGCAATACACCGGGATGTGGAAGCTGTTGGTGTAATACTCGCGATCGGTCACGCCCGCGATTTTGCCGTAGCGCTTCTGGTCGAGCTTCACAAACCGGCCGGAAAGCCCCTCCGCCGGGGTCGCCAGCAGCGTGTAATTCAGCTTCTTCTCCGCGCTCCGCGCGTCGCAGCGCTCGCGCATGTGGCCGATGATCTTCAATCCCAGCTTCTGCGCGCGCTCGCTCTGGCCGTGGTGCTCGCCGATGAGCGCCACCAGCGTCTCCGCCAGACCGATGAAGCCGACGGACAGCGTGCCGTGCTTGAGCACCTCGCGCACCTCGTCGTCCCAGCCCAGCTTCTCGCTGTCCATCCAAACGCCCTCGCCCATCAGGAACGGATAATTGCGCACCTTCTTGCGCGCCTGAATCTCAAAGCGCTCGTCGAGCTGCTCAAACACCAGATCCATCCGCTCGTCCAGCGTCTTGAAGAACAGCTCGACGTCGCCCTTGCTCTCGATGGCGATGCGCGGCAGGTTGATCGACGTGAAAGACAGGTTGCCGCGGCGGTTGCAGACCTCGCGCGTCGGGTCGTATACGTTGCCGATCACGCGGGTGCGGCAGCCCATGTAGGCGATTTCCGTCTCGTGGTGGCCGGGCTTGTAATACTGGAGGTTGAACGGCGCATCCACAAACGAAAAATTCGGGAAGAGGCGCTTGGCGCTCACGCGAATCGCCAGCCGGAACAGGTCGTAGTTCGGGTCGCCGGGGTTGTAGCTCACGCCCTCTTTGACGCGGAAAATCTGAATCGGGAAAATCGGCGTTTCGCCGTTGCCCAATCCGCTCTCCGTCGCCAGCAGCAGGTTGCGCATCACCATGCGCGCCTCCGGCGAGGTATCCATGCCGTAGTTGATGGAGGAGAACGGCGTCTGCGCGCCCGCGCGGGAGTGCATCGTGTTCAGGTTGTGGATGAACGCCTCCATCGCCTGATAGGTGCGGCGCTCCGTCTCGCGGTAGCCGCGCTCGGTTGCGTAGTGCAGCATGCGCTCGACGGTCGCCTCGTCCGTCATCGCCGTCAGGCGCTCACGCAGCGCGTCGTCAAATTCCTTGTTCGGCTTGAGCGTCGGGGTCGCGCCCGTCTCGGCTCGAATCTGGCGGATGATGGCCTTTGCCTCGTCGTCGGCCGCGTCGTGGTTCAGCAGCAGATCCAGCGCGGCGCCGAGCGCGCGGCGGTATTCCTTGATGTAGGTCTTGGCCACGCCGGGCGCCATGTCGTAATCAAAGCTGGCGATGGCCTGACCGCCGTGCTGATCGTTCTGGTTGCTCTGGATAGCGATGCAGGCCAGCGCAGAATAGCTGCCGATGTCCTGCGGCTCGCGCAGCACGCCGTGGCCGGTCGAAAAACCGCCCTTGAACAGCTGCGTCAGGTCGATCTGGGTGCAGGTCGTCGTCAGCGTCAGGAAGTCGAGGTCGTGGATATGGATGTCGCCCTCGCGGTGCGCGCGCGCGTGCTTCGGGTTGAGCACGTACATGTCGTAAAACTGCTTGGCGCTCTCCGAGCCGTACTTGAGCATCGTGCCCATCGCGGTATCGCCGTCGATGTTCGCGTTCTCGCGCTTCACGTCGGATTCGGAGGCGTCCTTGAACGTGATATCCTCCAAAATGTGCATCAGGCGGGTTTTCGCCTCGCGCGTGCGGCTGCGCTCCGCGCGGTAGAGGATGTATGCCTTCGCCGTCTTGGCGTAGCCCTCGGCAATCAGCACGCGCTCCACCTGATCCTGAATATCCTCGACGGAGGGCGTTTCGTTGTTCTCCTTCGCGTTCATCTCGCGGGTGACAATCTTCGCCAGGCGGTCGGCCTCGTCCTCTCCCTTTCCGCTCTCCGCGGCCACAAACGCGCGGTCGATGGCGGAGGCAATTTTGGCCTCGTCGTAGGGCACGAGCCGCCCGTCGCGCTTTTTGATGTACTCCGGCATATTCATTCTCTCCCCTGCTTATATCAAATTGATACCATATTTTGTAACGCAAGCCCTGCTATGATACAGCATCTTGTGTTCCGTGTCAATTTCGTGCGTTAAAGCACGAAGTCGCAAAAAACAAGGCGGCGCCACACGCACCGCCCTTTTCGGCCAAAAAATTTTATTTCATTTTCCTGCTGCTGCCAGCTTCTCCAGCATCAGCCCGATCAGCGCCGCCGCGCTGTCCGCGTTCTTCGTGTACATCGGGATGCAGAGCAGGCTGTTTTTCGGATCGTTGCCGTATCGCGAAAGCCCCGTCAGCGTATCGGCGGGGATGGCGTAAACCGCCGTCGTGCCGTCGCCCCGGTCGAGCGTCCCGTTCTTCAAATCCATCCCGTTCGCATCAATCACGCCGCCATCCAGATATCCCGTCAGCTCCACCAGCGCTTCCTGCGCGCCATCCGCCGTGATTCTGCGCATCTCGTCCCGCGAAATCAGGAACAGGTCGCCCTGCTGCGCCGCCACATAGGTCGAAAACTGCATGGGCGCGTAGATGTTGCTGCTGTCCGTCAGGTTGATGTTGAGGACGGTCAGCTCCTCCTGTTCGGGCTTTCGCGCCTGCAATTCCGGCCAGAAATCCCGCTGAAAGGTCTCCGTGTCGATGTAGCCGTTGAGCACATACAGCTCGACCTTCTTTTCCGCCGGCGGGCGATATGCCGTCACCGCGAACACGATGCTCACCAGCATCGCGCTGACGGCCGCCGACAGGGCATACTTCCACCAGTTATACGCAAAATGGTTTTTCAGTCTTTTTTTTGTCAGTCGATTGTCTGCCATATGTCCTCCGCGCAAGTGATCTGCGCTCTATGATACACCCTTGCGCCGCGATTTGCAACCGGGTTTTGCGGCCAATTTTATGCGTTCCAGTCCGCGTTGATCGTCATGCCCGGTCGGATGGTTTCCAGATCCGCATCCGTAATCGGGCGAATCACGCGGCACGGCGTGCCGAAGGCGACGACGTTCTCCGGAATGTCGCGTGTCACGACGCTTCCCGCGCCGATGACGCTGTTTTTGCCGATGGTCACGCCCGGCATCACGACGACGTTCGCACCGATCCACACGCCGTCCTCAATGACGACCGGCAGGGAAAAGTGCGCGCCCCGCATCCGATAATACGGGTGGACGGGGTGCCCGGTCGTGCTGATGGTTACATTCGGCCCGAACATCACGCTGTTTCCGATGCTCACGCGCCCGTCGTCCACAACCGTCAGGTTAAAATTCGAATAGAAATGGTCGCCGACCGTCGTGTGACAGCCGTAGGCAAAGTGGATGGGCGCTTCCAGCCACAGCGTTTTCCCTGTTCCGCCCAGCAGCTCGCGAACCAGCTTTTCGCGCCCTTCCTCGTCCATCGGATCGGTCTGGTTATACCGAAAACACAGCTGCTTGCTTTTGCGGCGCTGCGCTTCGATGATCTTTTCGTATTCCCGATCCTCCTGCGCGGTATGCCCGTACTCCGTGAAAACCTTTCCGCTTTCGATTTGTTCTTTTAAGCTCATGCTCTTCCCCCGTCCTCTCTCCGTTGTTTTCCCGCAGATGTACATGTATGATATCCACTCCCCTCATGCGAGGGGAGACGTGCGCACGGTTAGCGATAAAAACGAAAGGACGTGTATTTCAATCCACTCCCCTCATACGAGGGGAGACGCCGCCTGGCCGGGTGGAGTATCCGGCGACGGTATTTCAATCCACTCCCCTCATACGAGGGGAGACTGTGGCGGTGAAGGTGACGGGAGCAAACATGCTGATTTCAATCCACTCCCCTCATACGAGGGGAGACCATTACGGAAACGTGGGTCGGCGGCATGGTGACGGATTTCAATCCACTCCCCTCATACGAGGGGAGACGCGCGATGGGCACTATTAAGGCGTTTGGCAGGAATTTCAATCCACTCCCCTCATACGAGGGGAGACCTCTAACTGTCTATTATTATACATGATCAACGCATTTCAATCCACTCCCCTCATACGAGGGGAGACTCGCGGGGGCATGACCCCGCAGGCGGACAGGAGATTTCAATCCACTCCCCTCATACGAGGGGAGACGCCGTCGGTGCTGGAAAACAATAGCGGCATAACGATTTCAATCCACTCCCCTCATACGAGGGGAGACGGTAAGCTCGCCCGTTACAAATGCAATCGCGTTGCTATTTCAATCCACTCCCCTCATACGAGGGGAGACGGTAATTTGATTTTCCTAAAATAAACTCGTCAAGATTTCAATCCACTCCCCTCATACGAGGGGAGACCGAGATCGGGACGAGATAGGCCGCTGGAAGCAGATTTCAATCCACTCCCCTCATACGAGGGGAGACTCGTCTGATACAGATTGATTTTTATAATTTAGGATTTCAATCCACTCCCCTCATACGAGGGGAGACGCGGACGGCTGCCGCATCGAGCCGGGGGCGGCGCTTATTTCAATCCACTCCCCTCATACGAGGGGAGACGATTATGCCGCGTCGGGACTGTTCACGCCGAGATTTCAATCCACTCCCCTCATACGAGGGGAGACGCATGGGGTGATTATGGCTACGAGGACAAGGATATTTCAATCCACTCCCCTCATACGAGGGGAGACAGCATAAGCCGCCAAAAATCCATTCAGATTTACGTCAGCTTACACAACAAAACCATGATACACCGCTTTTCGGAGCTTTACAAGCCCCTTTTTTGCGGCGCAGAGCCCGATATTCGGGGTGCGAAGCCCACGGAAAAGCCATGACAGCTTCACCTTCGCACGGCCTTCCGCGGGGCGCGGTATCACTCCATGATTTGGCAGGTTACGCCCTGCGGCAGATGATCGGTATCAACGTGGAACTGATAATCCTCAAAGCTGCGCGGCGCGGCAATTTCGGGTTTGCGCTGAACATCCACGAGCTTAAACAGCTTCCACGCGGGGGCTTCGCCCAGCTCGCTGTCATGCTTGAAGATAACCAGCTTGCGGACGGCCATCATGCCGCGCGCGGCGGAGCGGTCGTTTTCAAACATATTCAGAATCGCTTTCCAGAGGAGCGCCAAATCGTCCTCGTCGAATCCGGTCGTCTTGCGCGCCAGATTGGCGGAAACAAATCCCTCTGCGCGGTAGAGGCCATAGGGCACGATGAATTTGCGGCCCATCTCCGTGCCCTTCTTGGCCGCGTCTTCTTCCGTGGTGATGGCCACGCGGGTGATGGTCACCTCTTGCGGCATGATGGGGTCAACGCTTCTGGCGAAGCCAAGCTGCACGGGGCCGCGCACCTGCCCGCAGTTGAGCGAAGCCTTGACAAACGTTGTCATCACCGCGCCGAACGTGCGGATATCGAAGTAATGGCCGCACATATACTGCATCAGCTTTTTGTCGATATCCGGATCGGATTTTTTCAGCACCTTCAAATCCGTTTCCTTATGTCCCGCCGATTCAAGCGCGGCTTTGTCGCTGGTGTTGAGCGGCACGCCGTCCTTGATGTAGATGCCAAAACGCGGGTCATCCTCCTTGACCGTCTCCACATAGTTGCGGATTTTGCGTTTGAGGCAAACGTCCGTCACCAATCCGCAGCCCGTCTCGGGATCGACGCGCGGCATGTTGCCCGCATCGGGGTCGCCGTTCGGGTTGCCGTTTTCCACATCGAAAAGAATCACGAAGTCATAACGATTGCGAATCACATCAGCCATTGTCTTTCTCCTCCTTCTTGGTGAACAGCTTTTGTTTCTGATGGTAGTAGCCGATTTGGAAAATGCCCTGATCTTGCAGGTTCAGGCGCGGCGGATAGCTCTGCGTCACGTCACCGAGCAATTCGGTGATCATCTTGTCGTAATAGACCTCCGCACCGCCGCCGATTTTGCCAAGGTGGCTCTGCGCCAGACGCAGCAGCGTCGGGAATACGAGCGCCGGTGTTGCGCAGGCGGAATTGAAATAGCGATCTTTGATGGTCGTGTTGATGTTCGGATTGGCTTTTTGCTGCACGGCCTCCAGCACCGCGAAAAGCCTGCCCAGCCGATAAGGCAGATAGGTCGATTGTTCGTTCAGCTCCACGTCCAAAACCTCCTTATAAACATGTGTTTGGTCTTTCTGCTGTTCAACGACGTTGCGCAGCAAATAGGCTTTGATGATCGCGGCCTTTCCGCGGTTGATCTCCTTCTCCGCGCGCAAACGGATTTCCGTCTGCGTATACAGCGCCGACGGATAGAGCGAACCCGTCAGCACCGCGCGCAGCATTTCGCCGACGAGCTGAGGCTGTGCCGATTTATCCCGACTGTTCGGGTTGACGGTCTCCCGCAGCAACGCCCACATGGAAAGCGTCTCCCGCTCATCAAACGCGGGGCGGACAATGTTCAGCCGCTCCTGATGCTTCTGATAATGCTTCACAAATGCATCAAAGGAATCCTGCAAAAAGAAGCGCACCGACAAGCGGGATGCGTTCGGCGCAAGCCCCAGAATGTAGAACCGGTTTTCGGGGTTCAGCGGCACGTTCGCCCATTTTACGGTGTGCCCCTGACAGAGCGCAGTCAACACGCCGCTCAATTCCTTTTGGGTGATTTCGTTCTTGTCTTCGCCGCCCATGCCCATCATCGCCATGAACGCGCTGCCGTAGGCGGGTTCTGCGCCCTCTGCCCAGTAAACGAGCGTCGTGTCGCCCAGCCGTCCGTGGAAATCCGCATGCCCGACCATGTAATTGAGCGCCGCGCCGTAAGCAAAAGCGGCATATTTACCGACCGGCGCATTGCGTCCCTGTCCCTGATTGTCACGCGCGCTTTCCTTGCCGTAGGATTCAAACGCGGGCGCGTTGAAGGAAACCAGCGACGCACCGGAGGACTGCGCCCCCATCACGCCCTTGATGCTCGGATGCAGAATGGCAATCGGCCCTTCCTCGCCCGTGACCAGACAACGTCCCATCACCGCGTCATCCGACTTGGCGTAAGCTTCATCCCACGCGCGGCGGATTTCCGGCACATCCTGCGCAAGTTGCAGCTCTCCCTCCGCATCATGCGTCACGAAGACGATGTTGCCGCCCTTGAGCAGCGTTTCCAGATTGGGCTGAATCGCCGGATGACAAGCCGCGTTTTCGGGCTTCCAGCGCTCAAAGAAATTCAAAATCGCCTTGGCCGTCGGATGCCGAACATCCTTTAAAACATCCTGATGTTTTCGCGCACACGCCGCAAAGCATTCGCGCGTCCGTTCCGGCTTTCCCTTTGCGTCAACGCCCAGCACATAGGCGGAATTATCGCACAGAAAATTCGCCGCCACGCCGCTGGAACGCTTCACGGGGTCGGGCAGTTTCATCATCCGCGGAATCTGCTTGCCCTTTGCATCCGTGCCGCCCATCAGCAGCAGGCTTTTCACCTGTCCGTCCGCGTCCAGCTCCAAGCCCCAACTGACCTTCACCGGCGACCAGCCCGGCTTTTCCAACTCGCCCCGCTCGGCCAGCGCCTCATAGCAGCGAACCAACGCTTGCAGGATCATTTGACCACCTCGCAATTCGTCAGGTCGAGCACGCCGTTTTCCAGTTTTGCGCGGAAAAACATCGGCTGAATGTCGTTCGGGTCTGAAAAATCCATGTCATACAGCATCAGGCCCAAATCTCGTGTTTCTGAAATTGTCGGAATCTCGCCGCCTTCCCACAGACCGAAATGCGCCGTGCATTCACGCGTACCCAAATACGGCTGAGAATAGGCTTGGCCCTTGCGCAGTCTGCGCGTGATGATATCCTGAAACTTGCCCGGATTATCCGACGCGTTGGCCTGACCGGTCATCTCAAAATGCGCCTCGATGACATAGTGAACATCGCGGAGCATCGTCGTCGCCCGCTGCTGGATATCCTCGTTTCGGTCGATATACGAAGCTGCCTTGCCGTTGGCCTCCGACATCATTGCGCTCGCCAGAACTTTGGATTTGACCTCGTTGCGCCGCAGATTGGTGAACCGAATCGGATTCATCACATAAATTCGGTCGATGACATATCGAAGGCCGGGGTGCCAGAAGATGCTTTCAAGCATGCCGCGCGCGCCGCTCGGCGTCGGCGCATCGTATGAATAACGCTCGGTTTTGAGTTCCGGACGGGACCAGCACGCATAGTCGCCCCAGACTTCCATTTTTACAGACATATTTCTCACCTCCATATCAGTTGTCGTTCGGCATGGCTGTATTATATCGCTCTATTTTCATATCGACAGAAACCCATCGCCGGCTTCCGTCGAAAGGCCGCATTTCGGCTTGTACGCATCCGGCTGAATTAAAATGCCGAATCCGTCCTCCTGATGGTCTTCCACAATGCCCGCAAAAACAAGGTTCTTATATTCGTTCTGATACACGTTCACGGAGCTTCGCCCCAATCGGCGAATCAGCGCCCTGCTGTACAGCCCCGCGCGAAGCTGCGCGATATCCTTCGTGTTCCCTTCATTCGGCACATACACCGTGCAGGTGTCGGCGTCAATCAGGCGAAATGCTTCCGCCGTCTTTCGGAATGTGCAGGCTCGTTCGCTGTTTAGAATCTGCTTTTCATCCAGCGCATCGTCGCCCTTCACCCAGAGCAGCCGATTGAAATACGCCCGAATTGCGGGACGGGTGTTGATCTCTTCAAATTCCTTCATCACCTTCATCGCAGCCTCGCGCTGCTGTATCATGGAGTGCGGAGGAGTTCCTTCCGCTTCAAAGACATGCACGACGCTTTCCGCCGCGCTCCGCTTTCCCTCGCGGTTGCAGCGCCCCGCCGCCTGCAAAATGCTGTCCAGCCCGGCCAGTTCGCGCCAGACCAACGGAAAATCGACGTCCACGCCCGCCTCCACCAGACTGGTTGAAACGACGCGGCAGACCTGCCCGTTTCGCAGCCGCGCACGAATGACGTTCAGCGTCTCTTCGCGGTCTGTCGGAATCATCAGCGTAGAGAGATGGAAGCGCCCTTCCTCGGGCAGGCCTTCGTATACCTGCTGCGCGCGTTTCCTCGTGTTGACGATGCAGAGCACCTGCTCCGCCTCCGCCAGCCGCCCCGCCAGCTCCTCGGGCGTGAAAACGCCTTCTCGCTGAAACGAAACCCGGCGAAAATCATCGAACAACCCATCCGGATCGGGCGCGATTTCACGCTGAACGAGCGTCGGCGCAAGCTGCTTGAATAACCTGCCCAGCGCGGGCTGTGTTGCGGTGCAAAGCACCGCGGTCACGCCGTAATGCTGCACCAGCTCGCCGATGGCCGAGACGCACGGCATCAGGAACGGCACCGGAATCGTCTGCGCCTCATCGAAGATGACGACGCTGTTTGCGATGTTGTGCAGTTTTCTGCATTTCGATGTTTTCGCCGCGTACAGCGATTCAAAAAACTGAACCGCCGTCGTCACGACCACGGGCGCATCCCAATTTTCGCAGGCCAGCCGCTTGCGGTAAGCCTCGGGCGTTTCCTCGCCGTCATCCGCAAATTCGACCTGACTGTGATGCTCCAGCACGTTTTCCGTGCCCAGCACCTCGTCAAAAACGTCAGTGTTTTGAAGGATGATGCTGGTATACGGAACCACATAAATCACGCGCTTCAGGCCATGCTTCGCCGCATGCGACAGCGCGAACGCCAGCGAAGAGAGCGTCTTGCCGCCGCCCGTCGGCACGGTCAGCGTGTACAGCCCCCGCTCGTCCTCCCCGCCGCGCAGGCAGCGCGCCAGAATCTCACTCCGCTTGGCGCAAAGGTCGTTGGCGGGTGCTTCCAGCCACGGCGCGACGTGCGCGTTCAGCTTTTCCAGCAGGCGTTCCGGCGTTTCCCCCTCGCCGCGCGGCTGTCCGCCCTGAATCGCCGTCTCCGTATCCAGATAATCCGCGTCCACCAGGCACGAAAACAGCATGCGGGTGTACATCGCCAGCCGCCGCGCGTCTTTCTCAGCCGCCAGCCACGCAGGAAACCGGACTTTTGCCGGAATTTCGATTTCTGTTTTCCATGCGGATGGGTCGTTTCCGCCCGTCAGGCATTTGTTCAGCCGCGCCCAAAGCGTTCCGCCGCCGTCGTTCGTCTTGTCGCCCATGTCCGGCAGGCCGCCGTGATGACCCGCCACGGCAAACGCCGCGACGCAATCTCTCATCTGCCACGCCATCTGCGCGCCCGCCGAAGCGTGATCCACCTTAGCCGTATGCGCCGGGTCGCGCTGCCGCTTCTGCCCGTTGGCGCTGTATTTGCCGATGTCATGCAGCAGCCCCGTCCGATGGCCGTGCTCCTGCGCGCCAAATGCCGCCGCAAATTCTCCCGCCAGCGCCGCGACGTTCTCCTCGTGCTCCCTCAGCGGCTGATACGTTCCGTCCGGCTTCAGGTGCGTGACATAATCCATTTCATTTTTCCCCCTCTTTGTGCAGACAGCATCCATCGCCCCGCCTGCCCATACAGCGCCACGCCGTCCGCCGACTCGTGAAACTCCACCACGTCGCACACGTCCGTCACGTTCAGCTGCTCAGATGCCATACGCCGCCTGCCCTTTCTTCGTTCGTTTGATCCATTCTATCGTAGCACATTTGTTCGATATTTCCAACATAACGGTGTGATAATCTGGCTAATTTTCGAAAGATTTGTAACCGGATAAGTCGGAAAAAGCAAATGCTGTACAAGCCGCGGGTGCGTCCCTGCTATGGGAATACAGATAAATGTGGAAAAGATTCTTCCTGCAATCTTTCAGTTTTCCTTTGCCTTAAAATATTTATTACATTTTTATGTACAAAATGATAAATTGATATTTCCCATAACCATACAGCATGGTATAATACCGATAGGAATTGATGAGGAGGGTTTTGCCATGCATGCTAAACATCGCTTCTTGATCACACTTTTTTTGCTGCTTACACTTTCCACAATTGCTTCCGCGGAATCTACGCCCTTCTTTCCATGTGTCTTGAATCATCCCTACGATTCGAGTCAATATGAGGAATATGTCGAGATAGATCTCAAAGAATGGTATCGTTCCGACATTGATAATTGGGTAGACGACGATCTAATGGTCGAATCAGGTTCAGCGATTGTCCTAAATCATTCCATTTTAATTATTGATCTCCATTTTTCCGACTCTTTTGATTATGAGTCAAATGATACGCATGTTCCCAATGAAATCACCCTCTGCAATCGCGATCCCAATGTAACCGATGATTCAGGAACACCAGAATGGCAGGTCACAATATTCCCCGATCAGGATGATCCTTATGCTTTCCATTACTTTGGCACATTTAATTGGACAATGGCAGGGATTCACATGTTTGGTAGATACCTTGCATTCGAAGGCGATCCTGCGCCTGATTCATGTTTTTCCCTTCTAATAGCTGTCTATTAATAAACAAGTCAAAACAATATAACACAAATTATCGTCGCCCTTTTAATTCCAATTTGAACTTTTGAAATCCGAGAATAAATCAATGCTGAACATACTTAGACCATGCCCAACAATCCCAATCTGAATTCATCTCGGTGAGATTAGGTCCTGTCTCTTCATCATAAATTGCCTGTTGATTTGCATTATATTTTGCCCTAGATTGATATACAGCATGTAGCGTTTCGCCATTTTTAAACTTAACAAGCCCTGCATATACACCCATATGATCCTTAGTAGACGTATTTTCAGGATTAGATTGAAAAATTTCCATACCCACTCTAAGCTGACTGGGATGCGTAAAAGTACCTTTTTCATCACTGCTGATAGATTTATATTCGCTTGTAGCACCTTTTTCTCCCAAGCTAAAACGAGCAACATAAGGATAATTTGAACAATCAATATACTTCTGACTGCTGCTATATCCATCTTTATACTTCCAGCCCTTGCCGCAGAAATCTTTTAGGCGTTCAAGGAATTCATCAACCGTAGGATAATCAAATGGCTTAACCGTAGGATCTTTTACAAGATACGATTTGCTCGCCCAACCCGTTCCAATATTACAACTGACAAGATACCAATTTCCACTCGTTTCCAAAACATACAATCCTCTATCTTTCGCAGCATTAAAAGATGCTTTTGCTGTAGTGCTGGGCTTTTTTCGAATATTCAAGGTTCCATTGTTCACATTTACTCGATACAGCGGAAATCCTTCAGTAATCGCAATGTTTACTGCTTTTACATATCCCGATTTACCATCATATATCGTACTAAACCATTCCTTATTGCTGCTAAGGGTTACATCCAATTCAGTACCATCGGGCATATCCGCCACGATTGCGGAAGTATCACTTTCCGTTTTCCTCAAATGGAGAACGCCGCGAGTCAAAGTCCCGTTAATTTGTACACGTCCATGATAAGTAGCCATACTATCTTCCTTTCGTTACCATTTATTCGCCACGTTATTTTGAAGCAGCCGTCCTCCTACATATCTGTGAACCAGCAGTACAAAGTTTTGCAAGTACACAGCATCTGATCATCCCCCTTCATAGTAAAACACAAGATGTTATTGTATATGATTTTTACCATCATCAATGTTCCGTATTGATTTTGCAATCAAAAAACGAAACTATAATAGGTACTTTGAGTTTTCACATTTTCCAGAAAAGAAACACGAGGATTTGTCAGAGTTTAATTCTATTAGGATATTTCATTCCTTTTTGACAGGCTTTCCCAGCACAATTTCCCGTGCTGCAATCGCCACGTTGTTTCTCTGCGTCAAACGCCCATCTACCGCCACAAGATCGCCCTGATGCAGATTCTCATTTGCCCAATCCGCCAAACGATTCCAGCAGTGGATGGTGTACCGCTCTTTCTGCCATTCGCCTGCCCGATTCTTGTGCCGGGTTTGGAGCTGGAATTCTGCATGAACGATCTGTTCGTTTACTTTGTGCGCAACTACCGGCTCCGCAATCAAGCCGGACAATTCAACATGATTCATAACTTTTCTCCTTTCTTTTTCTGTAACATTCATCCTTTTTTGATTAACCATATTTCATAGAGCACGCCTCCTTTTTCCCATCAAAAAAACAGCCGCTCTCTGCCGCTGTCTCTTATAACAACCATTTTCGTGGATAAGTTAATGCTTCTTTTGTTTGATCCCCGACAATTCCATCCACTTTTAGGCCAAACTGCGCACCACTGATCTTTTGAAAGCCTCGCACTGCTGCTTCCGTTTGTGCGCCAAATACGCCGTCAGGTTCACCCGCATCATAGCCAAGGCAGGCCAACCTTTTTTGCAGTCGTTTCACACGCGAATCTTTCGCCGCACATCTTTTCAATATGCGTTCACCCAGTTCATATGAAGCGGTTACCCGATCTCTCTCATCTGCATAGTCCTCGGCAGCAAAATCAAACGCAATATGCTCAATATGGATATATGTACACCGTGTATCATCACGACGCTTTACAGCATCAAGCTGGTCAACCGTATGTCCACAAACGACCAGTTGCCCCCTATCCGCATAATCGCGGCTTAAGATTACGACATGCGACGGATTCCGTTCAATATCACCGGGAACGCCTTCCGCTACTGTAAAAACAAGATCGCCCGCTTTGAGACTTTCCGGCGTTTCTTCGCAGGAAAATTCCAATCGGGGCGATCCAAATTGCTGGTAGTTTTTCAGCAGCTTTAAGAAGCTATCCACGCCGCGCCAGCTAAAGCTGCTTCCGCCACGCAATCCGTGCCACTCAAACCCATTGTTTTTGAAAGGCAGCCCTCCTGCATACAGGCATTGCGAAACGAAATTCATACAGTCGCCGCCGCCCTTCGTGAAGTCGTTATACGCTCGATTTCGCGAAAGTGCCCATCGCCGGGCATACTGTACCGCATCCCGTCTGGCATACTGAATCACTTTTCCTTCCATCCAATCCCTCCTTTCTGCAAATAATCGTTTGACATTCTTCCATTTCCAGTCTACAATGCAAATAGAAACCGGGCTTTACAGAAGATGCAAATGAGGGCGCACTCCATTCCACAACCTACTGTAAGGAGGACAAGCACTTGAAAAAGACTACACTGTTAGCGACTTGTTTTGCTCTGCTTCTCGCATTTTCTTCTCCAGTTTTGGCTGATGGTCACTATAGTCTACAACTATTTGATTCACTCCTGTTTCTTTGTTAGAAATAATCACCTGTCCGTTCTTTCTAGCTACCAATGTATAATCCGATTCCCAACTGGAGTAATCATCTATTGCAACAGCCTTATCCGAATGATAGAAGTAATATTCTTCTGTACCATCAGGACAAAGTATCAGTATTCCCGGATAGTATTGTTCTGCCACTCTCCAGTCAAGAATCTATATTAGTTGCTATTCGGAGTATAGAAAAGGAGCTGTCAAGCTTTTTACTTGACAGCTCCATGGCGTGAATCTGATTAGATATATGCCACTTATACATTACTTATTTATGGTAAACTCGCAATACTACCTGCCTTTTATTCAGCAATAGATGCATTTTTCAACACAAGATGCTCTGCTTCGATATAAATCCTCGTTCCAGAGGCCAAGATAAAACCGCAACAGATTCTTTTCTTCTTTTTCCCAACAAAGCAATCGATTATGTCCTCCATATGCGATACAAAGTTGGAGTCCAATTTCATTTTTTTTTCATAAACGAAAACATTACTAAACAAAAACGTCGTTGCTTGTTCTTTTCCGTGGCGAATTTCTATGGATAAAGTTGGAAATGCTTCATCAACGTATTGAAGGAGCTCTTTATTTATTTTCCAATCATGATAGAAATCGTTAGTACGAAAGAGTTCAATATCCTCCGGAGAAATCATATTCTTTACATTTTTGTGAAAGTAATTACCATATAGTACCAGTTGTTCTCCATAAGAATTGTTTATTTGTGAGAGATACATCAGCTTTCTGATATTCATAATCAGCCTCTTTTCTGAAAATTATAATTTATAAGGGAACAGAAACTGCGCCACCACTTGTAATACCTAGATTGAAAAGCGAAGAAAGAAGAGATACGAGCATGCCAACGGTTCCTGAGGCTGGTGTGACAAGGATCATAACGGGCATTTCCTCACGTAGAATCAACGCAGAACTCGGAATTCTATATTCCCCATCTTCGTATTCATAGACATTTTCAAAAGCATTCTTAGTACTGTAACGAAGATTTTGTAACACATCCATTTTGTCATAATAGCTATTCTTTTTAGAATCCCAATCCCATCCCGTTTTCTGTTTCAGTTTTTCTCTCACCTTTTTAGGCGGATCTCCTTTGGAATTGTTGTTCTTATCGTGAATGGAACCATCCATGTTTTGTGCATAAGTTCCGAGTTTTTCCTTGTCATTGTATAGATGAACATGCTCCATATATCCTCCGTCAACAGGTTTTCCATGTGTAGTATCAAATCTTGCATGCCATCCATTTCCAAGGTCTACGGGGGTCTCTCCTCCATCGTCATAATACCTTACAACGCGGTTGTAGCAGTATGTATAGCTATTATGCGCAAGCAAATTCCCTGTCTGACCTAAAAATCTGTCCGAGCTAACAAACCTCTTCCACTCCGGATTATAATACCTGCTCCGCAGATAGTAAAGTCCGGTCTCCTCATCATACACATACCCACGATAGCGGAACGGATTCAGCGTACCAATCGTCGCTGCCAAACTGCCGGTTTTGCTGATCGGATTACCCCTCGCATCATAACCATATTCTACCACCTGCGTACCATTCGCGTCAATCAGCGCAACCACATCGCCCTGCAAATTGTAGACATAGAAGTAATCGACATCGTTATAGGTGACCATGCCGGGCTTCCCCTGCGCATCATAGAAGAAATGCAGGTCATGGCTGCCCTGCGTCATATGGACGACGTTCTTGCCGTTCAGCGTGTAGTTGGTGGTCACGCCATTGACAACCTTCCTGATGCGCATGCCGTTGTGGTCGTAGGTGAACTGCGCGTTGGTGCCAGTCTTTACCATGCTGGCCAGCATGCGACCCGCCTTCCAGGTGAACGTCCAGCCATCGTAGGTCAGCGGGTTGCCGATGGCGTCGTAGGTAATCGCCTTGCCGCCGATGGCCGTAACCTTGTCCTTCCAGTTGCTGTCGCCATAGGTATAAAATACCGTTTCATTAACCCCTTCAAGCGTGGGTGCCAGCGTATACGGTGCGCTCAGGTAACCCGTCATGTTGCCGCCGCAATCATACAGGTACATCGTGGATTTTCCTGCATGGGGATCGTTGACGCGAGTGAGTTGACCGAGACTGTCATACTCATACGTCGTCGTCAGGCCGTTGCGCGTCACAGAAGTGATATTGCCCACATTGTCGTATGTATAAGAGAAATTCTGCCCATTCTGCGTGATGCTCGTGACCAACGGCGTGGTGAGGATGGTGTCCTCCGGGTCCGGGTCAAAGTAGGCGTACTGAGTGGTGTAGTTCGCTGCGCCGACAGCCACGCGCCTGTACAGCCTGCCGATCGGATCATAGGTATAGGTCAGCTTGCGGTTGTCTGCACCGAAGCGAAGCTGCGTCGGCTGGTTCTCGATATTGTAGGTGTAGGCCGTCTCGTAGCTGGCGCTGTTGTTCACCTTCTCCTTGAAGGAAGCCACGTTACCAAACTCGTCGTAGCCCAGCGTGCTCGTGTACTTCGGCGTACCGGTTGAGGTGCTGGTCACACTTTCCATCAGGTGCGTGCGGATCGGACGCTCGCTCGTGTCGTACTCCGTCCACACCGTGCGGCCCAGCTCGGCGTCCTTCACATACGCAGCCTGCCCGTTCGCGCCGTAATCGTAGGTGAAGCGCGGTTCGGTCGCATCGTCGTAGTGGATGCCCGTCACGCGGCGGAAGTCGTCGCGCGTGTAATGCACCTTGCCGCCGTTGCCGTATTCCACGCGCGTCAGCGTGCGATCACCCGTGTCCGTATATACATTGGTGGAAAGAACCTGATTGCCCACCTTCACGGTCGTCGGATTGCCAAACTCATCATAATCGAAGGTATACGTCACATCCGGCGTATCGCTGGTCGTATTATGCGCAACCGTTTTCAGGCGATCTTTTTCATAAGCGTAGGTATTCTTATAATTTCTTCCGTCCGCCGTCGCGCTCGTTCCAATCACGCGCATACGGCTATCATAGGTATAATTGACGCTCTGCCCATTCGGATCAGTTACCTTGGTCAGCGTATCCTTCGCCAGATCGGTTTCGTATGTCACGACCTTACCGCGCGCATCCGTCTTGGTCGCAACGTGGTTGCCGTCCGCCGTATAACTCTGGTGGGAATCCATCATGCAGGTGCCATCCATCGAGTCGATGACATACGACCTCACGAGATTGCCGTTCGCATCGTAAGTGTTTGCCGTCCGAATACCCGTCGGAGAATCAACTCTGAGCGGCAGCCGCTTCTTCTTTTCCGCATCGCTGCTGCCGTAGGAAATCGTCGTCTTGACCGTATCGGGGCGACCCGGCTGCACATAGCTGATCAGGTTATTGTAATCATCGTACTGCGCCTTGGCTTTCTGTCCAACAAGGTCTTTCACCGCCGTCACATTGCCGTCATCGTCGTAGGTGAACGTGTTGCCGAATTCCTCTTTGTAGAGCGTCATGCCGTCGAAATCCGCATAGTTGACGTTCTTCTCATAATCAACATTGAAACGAATACCCGTATAAGCGCACGGGGCAATGACCGCTCCGGAGACATACTGCCAGTCCGTCCATTCCTCGTTCCAATTCAGAATTTCGCCATTCTCATACGCGCCGGAGCCGTTCTTAAACGCAACGCGAATACCAAAATGACGCTTATCGTCTCCAATCGGGCGCGAGAAGCCCTTTGCCCAGCCGCCAGCAACATAAACGTCGCCTTGACTGCCGCTAAGCGGCAAATCCTGATAAATCCCCTTATTGGTCTGAGGATCACCGTACAGGCGCATACGATTATTCGTCAGGAAGGTCGGATGCAGCGCATCTGCATCCGTCACAATCGCATCTTCGGATGTATTTACGCCGTTTGCCGTCCAGAACGTCGGGACGCCGCTGCTGTTTAGCGAGAAGTCACAGTTGCGCAGCAGGTTGTAGCGGTTGGGGACAGAACCCACCTCGAGCTGGGCACTGTCTACCCAGAGCGTGCCGGTACCCATCGTCACAAAGCACAGCGTCGCGCTGGTCGAAGCCGCGGTAAAGGAAACAGCCACGCGCGTCCACTCGCTGCCAGGCGTGAGCAGCTCGCTGTTGAACCAGTTGTTCTGATGCTGCACAGTGGCGTAGCCCTGCACATTGCCGGAGCTGCGGATGTAACCGGAGAGGGTATATGCCTTGCCGATTTCCAGATTGGAATAGCTCATGTACACGCAGAGATTGCCATCCGCATTGGTTTTCATCATTCGCATGGATCGGGAGCCCAGATACTTCTGGTCTGTCACATAAGCAAAGCTGCCCTCGCCGTCATTGAGTGCAGTGTTCCAGTAGCCGTCCAGCTCAAAGTCATGGTTGGGCAGCAGATTGATAACGCTGCGCTGAAGTTTGGATACCTGTTCCGGGTGATTCGGCAGCAGCGCTTCGCTAAACTTGCTGTAGCTCGCATAGCCCAGCTCATCGCGCACGCTGACAACATTGCCGAAATCGTTAAACTGGTAAATCATCCGCTTACCATTTACAACCGTCATATCCTGCACAACGGTCATCATGTCGCGATAAGAGTACGTATGGAACATACCGTATGTCAATTCTCCACTGTCCTCATCATAATAATCCTCTCGCACGCTAGTCACGCGCTTAGGATCATAAGACGTTCGGTTAATGATATACTCATGCCAGTATTTGTCATTCATGGAGAACAAATAATGACGAATAATCCCGTTTGCATCCGTCTCATCTCTATATGTATACGACGCCGTTTCACCATCTGCATCCATAAACAAAGAAAGCAAATTATTAGAGTACTGCATCGTTACAGGAGCACTTTCCCCCGGTGCAAGAATCCCGGTCAGCATATTGCCCGAATAGGTAAACTGCGTCACACGCCCTGCGCCATCCGTAATACTCTCAAGCCGCCAATCGCCATATTGGAAAGTATTCGTGTTACCGCAGCTATCGGTAATGCTCAGCAGTCTGCCGGTATCATCCAGCGCATCCTGCGGACTCTCAAAGCGCATAACCGTACCGCCCTTATCCTCAATTTCGGTGTATGTGCCATTATCCGTCAGTTTGAGGCTCAGGCCGGAAAGGTCTTCGTAATACGCAGCACTGCTGTTGGGTTTCTTGAAATACTGCTGATCTCCGTCTCCTTTTGACCAAATGAAATACAGCTCATCATTGATATAGCTCTTATTCATACACTGGTCACAGCTCAGTCGCCAATGCGAGCCGACTCGTGCTGTAACACCATAAAGTTGCACACCGTAATAGGCCGTAATCGAAACCGGCATCCTGTTGCCGCCGCACTGCGTCAGCGGACGTGCAATCACCACATCGCCGTTATACAGATTCACATAGCCCGTACCAGCCCGGCCACAATCGAAGGAATCATACGCCAGATGGTTCTGAAGACCAGCAAAACTAACGTAGTTAATCACAATAACCGGTTTATGATACACGCTGTCGCTGGAACCAAACTCTACTGTATTCGGCGTCGCCGTGATCTTGCGCTCAAATGCAACGCCATAATTCGAGCCTCCATACCACTTGCGCACCAGATTGGAAATGTCAAATGCAAACGTAGAGCCAACGCCCGCATTAGCCGGAATGATCGCAACATCAACATCATGTTCGCCAAGGCTCGGCTGGTTATTCCAAGTGATCGTCTGAGACGACCAATCCCCCAAAACTTCCTTAACATACACAGGAACTGCTCGCGTTCCCTGCTTCGTGTACAGCGACATGCGGAGGTACGCCTTCGTCACCATATTGCTCGGCATGAAGAACGGCAAATCCGTGAATTTCAGAAAGCTGCGGCACTCGCCATAGCTGGTATTCTTGCAGATGCGCAGCCTTGCCTGCGAATAGCTCTGCACGGTATTCGGCGCGCTGCTGGTAACAAAGTTATCTTCCATTGCGCTGGAGTGCTCCTCCGTCTGGATCAGCGGATCAACGACAACCGGATACACCGCATTTTGGAGGAAATCTTCATCACAATTCAGCGCCACCTGAATCTTACCGTTTTCCTCAACCAGATCGGTTTCTACAGTGCCGATATCCCCTTCAGCATCGCGCATAAAGGCAGCAGGCAGAACAAATGCAACTTCGGCAGGGTTACCTTCCGCATAAGCAACAATCGTGCCTTCTTCCTGCTTAACAAGCTGCACATTCTGCGTATCCATTTCAAGCACAAACCGATGCTGTGCCTGCGGATTCTCCATCACAATGTCATCCTTGAACATCATGCCCTGCATACGGCAAACCACATTGACGTTCGGCAGGATTTCCTTATAATGCAGCTCGGTTTCCACATGAGAGAGATCCGCGCGGCAGGCATCTTCATCGCCCGTGTCACAGCAGTTTTCGCAAATCGGTTTTGCTTTAACATGCTCATTCTGATTCTGGATGTTCCAGGCAATCTTCTGCCCCTTTTTATTGCTGACACAGACCAGAGGCGCTTTGCCCGTCTGCTTGGCAAATTCCATCGTCAGTACATTGGACTGATTGCGCAGAATCGCTTCGCCCTGTTCATTCCGAGCTTCTTCGAGTCGATTGTCAATTTCCTTCCATTGGCCTTCCGCATCCTTGAAGTGAACGGTTTCAGGATAAATGACCGTCTGATATGCGCCCCGCCCAAGATCAAACGTCTTACTGTTATGAGTACGCTGCTGCGTTACTTCTTTGCCGGGCATGAGCTTACTTTCCATCTGAGAACCGCGCCACAGAAAATCATGCGGTCGCTTTTTCATGTTTTTTTCCATATTGATTTCCTTTCTTCTTACTTTTGAGGTACAAAAAAAGAAGGCTTTCCAACCTTCTTTTCTTATCCACTTGCATGTCGTTTTTCCATCGCATCCAGTCGATTCTGGATGTTCTCAATACCATTTTCGATGTTGCTGCTCAAACGATCAATCATATTCTGATATCGTTCTTCCCTGCTGGCATTCTCTTTCAACATTCTGAAAAAAAGATAAATGTACAGCGCAGCCCAAATTCCCTGCTGAAGCGCTGCCTCAAGCAGAGATGTCACATCCAAATCCATATATCACTCCCTCCTTTCTTTTTTCTTCTCTTTTTAATTAAACCAACGGAATCATCTCCTTTCGTCTGTATAACAAAGAGAGCACCGATTTCTCAGTACTCTCTTGTTTCCATTCGTTTTCTGATTATAGTTTAACGCCCAGATTTGGGTTTGTAAAGGTTCTTTTCGGTTCATTTTGATTCATTTTGGTTCATTTTGGTTCATTTTGGTTCATCCCTCTAAAATCGGAATAGCTATAACTACGCTTTATCCACGCCTTCCAACCGTAACATATTTTTGCGCGGGACTAGTCGGATTATTAATCACTGTGCCATATACAAAAGTGTGAGTAATACAATCAGGATACCAACCTTTCAAATTCGCGCTTTACGAACTCACGCTTCTTGTTCTGTGTCAGGCTGCTTTTCCAGTCACGAGGTTGATTCCAATTCTATCACGGCCGAGATTCCTGGCGCAAACGATCCGGCGAATTGGTAATCTTTTCTTGTTTTCACGTACTTTATCTGCTGGGTTACTTCGCCGCAGCTTTCGCATTCCATCCATCCGTCTGTTTCTTCTAAGTCGAGAGACTTATTGATTGTGCCGCAGATCGGGCACTTCACATCAACTGCGTTCAAACAAATGCTGGTACTATGAGCAGGCAATCAAAGACGGCAGTGAGGACAGACTAAAGGCGCTGATTCCTGACCGTTTGCCGGAGGAAATCCGAAAAGCATACGAAAACGCCCATGGCTAAAACGGATAGCCCAACAACGGCAAACAATGCCTTACAGAGTGGCTGCTAAACGGCGGCAGTAAAAAGGTGAAAATCGGCCTTTGTTTGCGTTCGGCGCCGTTTTGCCGACTGAACAGGAAAACACACAGCCAGCACTTCAAACGCTGCTTACAAACGGGAAAATCCATATAGTTCAACTCTTATCACAACAGTCATTTCACCTATCTGTCCATCTCCTGCCTTACAAAAGAAAACCGAAATCAACTCTGACCGCCTATGAAAAAGAGCCACACTCTGATGTGCTGGATCACCCAGTCATCGGAATGTAGCTTTTTCGATTTCTAATTGTCTGCACCGCTGTTTTTCTTGTCATGCTTTATGCAAGGTTGTCATTACAGTACTTCTTTATAGCTATCGCTTTCGGGTGATATACAAGCCCTCGCGGTGATTAAGTCATGACTTTTTTCTGCTCACATTTTCGCGGCAAATCTCCAAGGCTGGGAGCGGCAATCATAATCGTACAACCGGAGCAGCGCCGCGCCGATTTTCTCA
>ENA-ORTY01001689-ORTY01001689.1-human-gut-metagenome-genome-assembly--contig:-NODE-1689-length-23706-cov-3.401928_pt1 | contig 23706 bp, 22 predicted proteins | sample MGYA00241917_ERZ509198 | MGnify/ENA primary metagenome ERZ509198 (study PRJEB26280, sample SAMEA2338857) | human gut metagenome | biome: human gut; feature: human-associated habitat; material: faeces...
ACCGGAGCTCAGACAGGACAAGCGGCCGATGCTCTCGGACCTGCGTGAATCCGGAGCGATCGAGCAGGATGCCGATATGGTTATGTTTTTGTATCGTGACGAATATTATAACCCGGACAGCGAGGAAAAAGGTGTGGCAGAGGTCATTATCGCAAAACAGCGTAGTGGCCCGACAGGATCGGTGAAACTGGCATGGTTAGCGAACTTGACGAAGTTTGGAAATCTGGAACAGGAAAGAAATTAACACTTGATTTACAGACAGGAATTGATTAGAATATATAAGGTTGAATACAACCAACCGGGATTCATGCTTTGTGGCTGAGGAATCCCGCAAAGGATAGACCGAGTATAGAGACTGCAACAAGGAAGGATAGGAGGAAACCATGGCAAACAAGGTTACTTTTGATTACTCTCTGACAGAGAACGTAATTTCTGCAGACGAGATCAAATCAATGGAGAAAATTACAAACGACGCAAAAGAGTTATTACTTAGCAAAGAAGGAGCAGGAAGTGATTTCTTAGGATGGATTGACCTTCCGATTGATTATGATAAGGAAGAATTCGCACGTATCCAGAAAGCTGCTGAGAAGATTCAGTCTGATTCAGAAGTGCTTTTGGTAATCGGTATCGGCGGTTCGTATCTGGGCGCAAGAGCGGCGATCGAGTTCCTGTCCCATAGTTTTTACAATAATCTTCCGAAAGAAAAAAGAAAAACACCGGAGATTTACTTCGTTGGAAACAGCATCAGCAGCAAATACATCCATGATCTGATGGATTTGGTCGATGGAAAAGATTTCTCTATCAATATTATTTCCAAGTCCGGTACGACAACGGAGCCGGCGATCGCATTCCGTGTATTTAAGGAGATGCTGATTGAGAAATATGGTAAAGAAGAGGCAAACAAGCGAATCTACGCGACGACAGACCGGGCGCGGGGCGCACTCAAGAATCTGGCAAATGAAGAGGGCTACGAGTCCTTCGTGGTTCCGGATGATGTTGGCGGTCGTTTCTCCGTACTGACGGCAGTCGGTCTGCTTCCGATCGCGGTCAGCGGCGCGGATATAGATGCGTTGATGCAGGGCGCGGCAGACGCGAGAAAGAATGCACTGGAGACTCCGTTTGAGAAGAATTCTGCTCTGTTATATGCGGCGGTCCGCAACATTCTGCTCCGGAAGGGCAAACAGGTCGAGATTGTGGCAAACTATGAGCCAAGCCTGCACTATGTATCGGAGTGGTGGAAACAGCTCTACGGCGAGAGCGAGGGCAAGGATCAGAAAGGTATTTTCCCAGCAGCGGTTGATTTAACGACCGATCTTCATTCGATGGGTCAGTTCATCCAGGACGGCGCGAGAATCATGTTTGAGACAGTTCTGGAAGTGGCTGAATCTCCGGCGGAGATCATTTTGAAGAAAGAAGATGTTGACACGGACGGTATGAACTATCTGGCTGGCAAGAGCGTGGATTTCGTCAACAAGAGTGCGATGAACGGCACGATTCTGGCACATACCGACGGCAGTGTGCCGAACCTGAAAGTGACGATCCCGGCGATGGATGCGTACAGCTTAGGACAGCTCTTCTATTTCTTTGAATTTGCCTGCGGCGTCAGTGGATACCTTCTGGGCGTCAATCCGTTCAACCAGCCGGGCGTAGAGAGCTATAAGAAAAATATGTTTGCATTGCTTGGCAAACCGGGCTATGAGGAAGCGAGAGAGGCGCTGCTTAAGAGACTGTAAGGGGCAGGTCTGTAAAAAAATATGCGTTCTGCGGCGTTCACTCTGGCATGTTCTATGAAGGAAACTGCAGCCCGGATCTAAAAATAGAAAACGGAACATAGAATAAAAAACGCTTTTATCAGCAAAAACTGATAGAGGCGTTTTTTTGTGTGTAATAGGAAATTCCTTGGAATTCCCCATTACACACAAAGGCACATTCTTTTATGCCGCAGAACCTCGAAAAAACAATTTTCAAAAATTATAGATAATTTTTACATAAATCACCTCCTGCATTTTACAGACCATCTTTAAGATAGAATCTGGACACAGCACAAGTGATTTGACAGAAGAGAAGCGCGGCAAAGGACTCCCGATCACGATTTTGACATAGATGGCTGGTTCCAAGGTAAGAGAGACTGGGAGATGGGACACCGCAGCAGGAGGAGAACGAATGAAGGTAAGTATGAGACATCTGATGGCGCTTGCGATGGCAGGCACGATGACATTGATGGCAGGATGCAGCCAGGCATCCAGCTCGGCGACAGGAAGCAGCGACACACAGAGCGCGTCCGGAGAGAGCGGGGCAGAGAAGACGGCATCCGGCGATAAAACGGTGATTGAGTACTGGCACTGTAACGCAGAAACCCAGGGAGGTCTGGTCGTAGACGATCTGGTAAAGAAATTTAATGAGGAAAATGACCACATCGAGGTAGTAGCGAAATACAACCCGGATATGTACAAGGGTCTGATGCAGAACCTGCAGGCGGAAGCGGCGACCGGAAATACACCGGCGCTTGTTCAGATTGGCTGGGCATTTCTGGATTATTTCTCCAATAACTTTGACTATGTGGCGCCGCAGGATGCGATTGATAAATTCGACAGCGAGGATGCAAATTTCTTAACCGACAATTTCCTTCCAAATGTCTTAGACCTGGCGGTCAACAGCAACGGCGAGCAGGTCGGAATCCCGTACTCCTTAAGCAGCCCGGTTCTCTACATTAATAAAGATCTCTTAAAAGAAGCGGGCCTTTCCGAAGATGGACCGGAGACCTGGCAGGAAGTACAGGAATTTGCCGAGACAGTCAAAGAGAAGACAGGAAAATATGGTTTCTATATGCAGGAACCGGCAGATTTCTGGGCGCAGCAGGCATTGGTTGAGAGCGCGGGAGCGGATATGTTGACTGCGGATGCATCCGGCAAGAAAAAAGCAAGCTTTGCAACCGAGGACGGCATTGCGGCAATGCAGATGATGCAGGATATGGTAAAAGATGGTTCTGCCCTTCATGTTTCATGGGAAGAGGGCTGCCAGAGCTTTATCGACGGCAACTGCGCGATGCTTTACACCACCATTGCGAGACGCGCTTCCGTACAGAAGGGGGCACAGTTTGACGTAGCAACCGTGAAATCCCCGCTGTGGAACGACAAGGAGCGCAAGGTTCCGGCAGGGGGCTGTTTCTTAGCCATCACCGCGCAGAGCGACGATCAGATTCAGGCGGAATGGGAGTTTGAGAAGTATCTTTACAGCGTAGAATCAATGGCAGCATGGACCGAGGGAACCGGTTATGTACCGCCGAGAAAAGATGTGGCAGAAGCAGAAAATGGATTGAAAGATTTTCTGGCTGAGAACACAATGATGAATGCAGCGATTGAGCAGATGGACGGCGTTGTATCATGGACCGCATTCCCGGGCGATGCAGGCCTTGAGGCAGAGCAGCTTCTTCTGGATATGAGAGACCAGATTCTGGGCGGTCAGGTATCTGCGAAAGATGGTATGACGAGCGCACAGGATGCGATCAACCAGCTGCTGGATGCACAGTAGGGACAGGCAGCCTGACGCTTGGAACAGCTTTCGGGTGGCAGGAAAATCATTACAAAACTTAGGACAGAAATGAGAATGGGGTTGTTGCGGAATAGCAGAACGTGTTTTGGCAGAATGGACTGCGTGCAGATAAGACGCAGGAAGCGGCCGGAGCGCGAAAGAGCTGTTTGGCGGCAGCCCCTTCATAAAATGCAGGCTCAGAGTCTTTCCAACACCTGCTGTTGTGGCTGGGCAGGCGCCGAAAGATTTCGAGCGTACATTAGAATGGAGGAAATAGTTTGAATCGGGAGGACAAAAAACAGGCAGCGCTTGGATATGTTTTTTTGCTGCCGTCGCTCGTCATGTTTGCGGTATTTATGTTTTATCCGCTTTTTTACACGCTGTATTTGAGTTTTTTTGAGTGGAACATGGTAAAGCCGGTCAAGAAGTTTGTGGGACTGGGGAATTATATTTCCGTTTTGAAGGATCCGAATACATGGAAAATCTTTGGCAATACATTCTGGTACATCGTGATTCTTCTGGTGTTTAACTTTGTGATGCCGTACATTTTATCATTCATTCTTTCGTGCGTCATCAAAAAGGGACAGAGTTTTTACAAGGCGGTCTTTTTCCTGCCGAGTGTGATTTCGCTGGTCGTCGGCTCGATTCTGTATACATGGATTCTGAATCCGATTTCGGGTCCGGTCGCGATTGTGGCAGGCTGGTTTGGGCTGAAACTGCCGTTTTGGTCGAAAACGGAGGGCTGGGTCATCGCGGTACTCTGCATTATCACGACCTGGAAGACGTTTGGCTACAATTTCATCAACATCCTGGCGGGAGTCTCCGGTGTCTCAATGGAGGTCATCGAGGCGGCGCGTCTGGAAAATGTGCCGATGTGGAAGATTTTTAAGGATATCGTCGTGCCGATGAGTTCTGCAACTGGAATCTATGTGTTTATTACGACGATCGTGCAGGGACTCCAGTATGTGTTCACGCCGATCAAGGTCGTCACACAGGGAGGACCGAACTATGCCAGCTCGAACCTGATTTATATGTCGTACCATGAGGCGTTTACACTCTATAAAACAGGAACTTCCTCGGCGGTATCGGTCATGACGATGGCACTCTTTATCATTCTTTTGGTGCTGGAATTCCGGTTTGTAGAAAAGGGGGTTTACTATGAAAACTAAAGACAGACAGATCGGCTGGCATCTGTTTCTGGTGGTGGTCGTTTTCCTCCTTCTGATGCCGATCGTATTTGCAATTTCCAACTCTTTCAAGACGATGCAGGAGGCGTTCAACACAGTTTTTCAGGTGATTCCGCTGCATCCGACGCTGGAAAATTACCGGCATGTATTTGACAAACTGCCGTTTGTGAAAATCACGCTGAATACGTTTCTGATTGCATCGACGGTCACGATTTTTAAGACAATCACGGGACTTCTGGCGGCGTATGCGTTCGTCTATTTCCGGTTTAAGGGAAAAGGATTTTTGTATTTTATTATGTTAAGCACGCTGTTCATCCCGTTTACGGTCACGATGATTCCAAATTATCTTCTGATCTCTAAGATCGGTCTGCGCGATCGCATCTGGGGCGTCGCACTGCCGCAGCTGGCGGATGTGCTGGGAATTTTCCTGTTGCGCCAGGCAATGCGTGGAATCCCGCTGGCACTCATTGAGGCGGCACGGATGGAAAATATCCGGCACATGAAAATCATGCGCGACATTGTGATTCCGCTGGTGCGTCCGTCCATCATTTCCACCGGCATCATTTTCTTTATCAATTCGTGGAATGAATATGTGTGGCCGGTGCTGATCTTAAAATCCAAGGAAAATTATACGCTGTCGCTGGCATTGCAGATGTACATCAGCGCCGAGGGCGGTACGGAATTTACGATCGCGATGGCGGTGTCGGTGCTCACGATGCTGATTCCGCTGGTACTGTATATCATTTTCCAGCGCTATATCATCAATACATTTGCGGCGTCTGGATTGAAGGGATAACGGGAGATTGCGCTGGACATAAGAAAGGGATAGATTAATTCAATGAAAAATATTGTATTTGAAAATGTTAAAAAAGCGTATGGCAAAAATGTGGTCGTGGAAGACCTCTGCATGGAGGTAAAGGAGGGCGAACGCCTGATTTTATTAGGTCCGTCCGGCTGTGGAAAATCGACGACACTTCGCATGATTGCGGGACTGGAAAATGTGACCGCCGGAAACCTGTGGATGCGCGACCAGGTGGTAAATGATGTGCCGTGCGGCGAGCGCGGTGTCTCGATGGTGTTTCAAAACTATGCGCTGTTTCCGCATATGAGCGTCAAGAATAATATCATATATGGTTTAAAAGCGCACAAGATGGATGAGAACGAGATCGATGCGCGCTTAAAAGAAGTCCTCAAAATGTTGGAACTGGAAGGGCTGGAGGATCGGAAGCCGAAGGAGCTTTCCGGCGGACAGCGCCAGAGAGTGGCATTGGCGAGAGCCGTGGTAAAGCGCGCCGACTATTTCCTTCTGGACGAGCCGCTGTCAAACCTGGATGCACAGCTTAGGATGCGTGCGAGAAAAGAACTGGTAAAAATCCATGAAATGTACCACTCGACGTTAGTCTACGTTACGCACGACCAGATCGAGGCGATGACGGTTGGCGATCGGATCGCGCTCATGTACCGGGGCAAGATGGAAATGCTCGATACCCCGTCACACGTGTACAATCGTCCGGCAAGCGTGTTCTGTGCGAAGTTTATCGGTTCGCCGTCCATGAATATCGTGGAGGCGGAATATCATAACGGGGCGCTTGTCATCGGGAAACAGAAGGTAGAACTTCCGGGTATCTGGCAGCGGATCGCCGCGCAGTGCCCGTCGGGACTGCTGTACGCCGGTGTCCGCCCGGAACACGTGATGATGAGCCGCACCCCGCAGGAGCGGTCGATCGAGGGCGTGGTCCGTTACGTGGAGGATTACGGAAACCGGTACGGTGTTTATATTCAGGTTGAGGGAGACAAGAACGAGCTGATTGCCATCCGCGAGGGCGAGATTCCGCAGCCGGGTGAGAAGGTATACATCCATGTGGAGACGGAAAAGCTGCATCTGTTTGAACGCGGGACGGAGAAATCGCTCGGTTACCCGGAGATGGTGATCCGCGCACAGGAAAAGCTGGCGGTGCCGAAATTGGAAAAGGCGATCGCCCAGTAAGAATAGAGATAATAGAGCGAAAAAAGTGTTTTCAAAACAAGATTCTGAACGTATATTTTGAAGAGGAGACATGCAATCATGAGAAAAATTCTTATCAGTACTAATATGTATAAAGGCAGCGAGTTCGGTCAGATCCTCCCGTACCTCAAACGCTTTCCAGGACAGGTGGGAGTCGAGGTGTTCCCGATGTTTCATGAGGAATGCTTTGAGAAGAACCTGCGGGACGCCATGCCGATCTTAAAGGAAGTCCCGGTCAGCTTCCATGGTCCATATTATCAGGCAGAGCATTCGGCAGCGGAGGGGACTGTAGAGTATGCGCGCACGATGGAGCTGCTTAAAAAGACGCTTTCGTATGCGAAAGAGCTTTCAAGCAAATATCTCGTTTATCATCACAACAACTGCCGCATCATACCGGGCGAGAAGGAAGACCGTGTCCGCGTTTCCTGTGAAAATTATTACACCGTGAAACAGCTGTGTGAGGAGGCGGGGACCCAGGTGGTCGTGGAGAATGCCGGAGTTCTGGAGCGCGGAAACCGTCTCTTCGATGAGCAGGAATTTATCGATCTGTGCCGCCGGGAACAGTATGCGGTGCTTATCGACATCGGGCACGCCTGGGCGAACGGCTGGTCGCTTAAGCGGGTCGTAAACGCGCTGGCGGACCAGATTGTGGCGTACCATCTCCACAACAACGACGGTGTCCACGACAGCCATCAGAGGATTCATGAGGGAACGCTTGATTTTGACGGTTTCTTAAAACTGGCAAAGCAGGCGACTCCGGATGCCGAGTGGGTCATGGAGTATGCGATGGACGTTTCTGGAAATGTGCGGGGGATTGAGGAAGATCTGCAGTTTCTTTTGAAAATGGGAAGTGCTGCACGATGACACAGTGGCAGTGAATTTTGCCGAAAAGCCCCGCCTTGTCAACTCTTAAAAAAGCTGATATACTGGACATAAGATTGTGAGAAAAGATGTCCGGAGAGAACATCCGGACACGGTAAAAATGAAATTTGACAGCGGGAAAGGAACGGCAGGATGTTTCGTCTTTGGGGAAAAATGATGAAGGAAAACCGGATGCTTAGGGATATTGTGATCAGCAACGGTGATTATACAATGTCGAGAACGGCGATGGTGTTTGACGCGATCGACCAGATTTGCTATGCCTTTGATCTGGGGCATCCGGTCTGGCTGGATAAGACGATCGAGGAGTTCAAACGCCACGATAAGGCGCGTTTTACCCAGGACAACTTTATCGAGAGCATCGATTTCGATTATCTGGAGATACAGGTGCTGGAAGAATAAAGGGCAGGCAGCCGTTACAAAAAGACAAAGACCGGGAGGGGCGAGATGGCACAGGCGATAACGGATGTGAAAACATTTCTGGAAGACGCCAGACAGGCAGTGGTGGAGCTGGCGGAGTTTGAAAAACAGGAGGAGACGCTTGCTCAGGAAGAGAAAAAGCGTCTGCGCGTGCTGGAGACGGAGCGGAAAGCGGTGGCAGATGCCGTGAATTCGACCGTGAAAAAGCGCCGGGATGAGATTGAAAAAAGCTATGACGATGAGCTTGGGAAGCTGCAGGATAAGCTGAAACGCACGCGGACACGCCGCGAAAAGGCGAAAAACCAGGGCATCAAAGAGCGGATTAAGGAAGAAACGCAGGAGCTTCACGCGCACAACCGAGAGCTTGCCGTGCGGATGCGGACGCTGTTCCAGTCGGATCGTGTTCCATTTGTCTGCAAAAGCCCACTGTACTATGCGCTGTATTTCCCGAGGGGATTCAAAGAATTTCTGACGGTGTTGATTACCTTTGCGATCTGTTTCCTGTTGATCCCGTGCAGCATCTACAAGCTGCTTCCAGAACAGAAGACTTTATACCTGGCGATGATCTACGGCGTGGATGTGGTTGTTTTTGGCGGACTGTATATCCTGATTGGAAACTGGACGAAGGATCGCCATCTGGCGGCGCTGCAGGAAGGACGTTCGATCCGCAGTCTGATCGCGGCGAACAACCGCAAGATCGCGGTGATCACCTCCTCGATCCGCCGGGATCGCAGTGAAGCGCTCTATGATCTGGAAAAATACGACGATGAGATCTCCCAGATGGAGCAGGATCTGGAGGAGACGGCGAAGAAGAAAAAGGACGCATTAAACACCTTCGAAAATGTGACAAAAACCATCCTGACCGACGAGATCACCGGCAACAGCCGTGCAAAGCTTGAACAACTCAAAGAAGCCCATCAGGAGGTCGAGAGCCGCCTGCACTATACTGAGACGGTAATCAAGGAAAAGAGAATCTTTATCACAGATACTTACGAGTGCTACTTAGGCAAGGAATTTCTGAATCCAGAAAAGTTGGACGCGCTGAAACATATTCTGGATAACAGCACAGCCGTTAATTTAAGCGAGGTCATCGCAGAGTACCGCGAACGCGGCGGAAAGTAAACTGCGGAATTTATTTCATAAAAATAAATAATTAGATATAGGAACAACCAGAAAAAAGATGTGACACCGGGCGCTGTAAAGCTGCCTTCTGTCACATCTTTTTTCGTCCGTGTGTATATATCCTTCAATTTTCGCATAATTTCCTGCCACCCCGCCTATAATAAAGGTAAAACAACCCCTGTCCAACAGGCAGGGAGAAAACAGGACGGTGTGGGAGATGAACAGACGGGGACGCAGCCGGTTCGGTGGCAGTCCGGAGATATATTACTACAATTCAGCCCGCCGGGACGCGGTGGGAGAGCTGGCAGGGCAGTTAAGTGGGCTGATTCAGGAAGAAATGACCCGAAGGCATAAAAAGAAACTGGTTTTCCTCTGCATCGGAACGGATCGCTCGACCGGAGACAGTCTGGGACCGTTGATCGGATATAAACTCAAACAGGAACGGCGGCGCGGTACGCTGGTATTTGGAACACTTGATCGCCCCGTGCACGCGATGAACCTGGAACATTACGTGCAGGTTTTAAAAAATGGGTACCCGGATGCACTGGTGGTGGCGGTCGATGCCTCGGTTGGCGATGAAAGCCACGTCGGCTATGTCACGTTAGGGCGCGGGTCTTTAAAGCCGGGGCTTGGCGTCTGCAAGGAGCTTCACGCGGTCGGAGATCTCTTTATCACCGGGATCGTGGCGGCCATTACGATCCGATGATGCTGCAGAGTATCCGCCTGGCACTCGTCATGCAGCTGGCAGACTGCATCAGCGCGGGGATCGGGCTTGTCGAAAATTTTTGCCTGGATGCTGCCTCCGTTTGACAAATTTTGCATGCAATCGGCGTTATGATAGGCGGAAAGAAATTCATCATACTCCTGAAATTACGGAAAATCATGTTACTGTATTTGAGCAGGTATTTTCAGCACTGAAAATGCTGCACGGTGCAGCAATCAAATCATGGAAGCAAGTACAGACCCGGTTTCAGGAGAATCTATCATAGCGGGGTGAACATATGGGAGAATATTCTGGTTCCCGCGCAGAACTGCCGAAAAATATCCGGCAGATCGGCGAGCGGGATGAGGTGGTCCGGTTGTATGTGGAAGATTATGTAAACACGTATTTGAAGCAGGTATATCCATCCGGCGGACCGGGACTCCGGGTTGGGCTGCTGCTCGGAAATTCGGATCCACAGCAGGAGGTTCCGTGCCTCTTTGTGGACGGAGCGCTGGAGATGGAGGAGGTTGTGCCGTCCGGGGAGAAGATTGTCTTTTCGGAGGCGGCATGGAAAAAGGCATACCAGCGGATGGAGGAGACATTTCCGAAAAAGACCGTGCAGGGGTGGTTTATCTGCGGCGCGCCGGGGTGTATGTTAAGTCCCCTGACCTACTGGCGGCTGCACAAGCAGTATTTCGGCGGGAAAAACCAGCTCATGTACATAAACAGCGGCGTGGACGGTGAGGCAGCATACTATGTGATGTCGGAGGACGGGTTTTACCGTTTGAAAGGATATCATATATACTACGAGAAAAACCAGATGATGCAGGACTATATGATTCTGCGGAAGGACGCCCGCCGGGTGGAGACAGGCACCGGCGATCGGGTGATCCGCGATTTCCGTAACCGGATGGAAGAGCGGCAGCAGGAGGCGGCGTCGCGTTACGGGACGATCCGGGCGCTGGGGACGCTGTGCGGCGTGCTTTCGGTCGCGGTGCTTGCCGGCGGCGTGGTGCTTTTCGGCAATTACCAGAAAATGCGCGAGATGGAGAGTGTGCTGGTATCCGTCCTCCCGGATGGTGTGCGGGGCACTGCGGACGGGAAAGAGGCGGTTACGGTGGAACAGCTCCGTGGCAGTGTGACGCCGCTTGAGAGCGGCGAGGCCGGCGCGGATGTGGATGCAGACGGAACAACAGCGGAAAACGGAGGACAGGCGCATAAATGGACACTTGAGAGCGCGGCGGATGGAGATACAGAGGGCACTGCCATAGCAGGCAGACAGAATGGACAGGCTTTCGGTGGGCAGAGCGAAGAGAACGGAAAAGTGGCGGAGACGAAAGCCCCGTACATTTTGCCGGAGCCGGAGGCACAGCGCGACCTGCCGAATCCGGGCGGCAATTCGACGGCGGGACAGGACTATCCGGTCACAAACTTGAAGCCCGGCGGCACGTACACGGTCGGGGACGGGGAGACGCTCTATGGGATCTGTTTTAAGCTTTATGGCAATATCCGTCATCTGGACGATATCCTTGCGGTCAACCATCTGACCGATGAAAACCGCATTATCGCAGGGCAGACGCTGGTGCTGCCGGATGTGTCCGGAGAATAGCAAAAAGATAATGCCAAACCATCTAAAATAGTGTATAATCAAGATGGCAGTCCAGCTACAGGAGATAAAAAAATGAGTGAGATGAACCCGATTGAACGGGAACAGAAGAAAAAGCAGCTGAGAGGGCGTGTGATCGACACCGCCACGCAGGACATGTTTCCCCGCCGGGGCATAAGCCACGGAGAAAATGAGGAAGAGGTGGCGGAGAAAGCCGAGCGCCATTCCAGACGGAAACGTCTCCGCAGGGTGCTGACGGCGGTGTTAATCGCGGCGCTTTTGGCGGCTGGTTTTATGTATTATAAAGATAACCATGCCTACACGGACTATACGGTGGCGTGGGAAAAAGAGATTGCGGCGAGTGAGAGCAGCACGACGGAATTTGTCCCGTTTGGGGAAAATGTACTGAAATACACGAAGGACGGAGCTTCCTATCTGGACAAGACCGGCAAGGCGGTCTGGTCGATGAGTTATGAGCTGAAATCACCGATCTGCTATGTCAACGGCGATTATGCCGTGATCGGGGACCAGCAGGGCAATGATATTTATATTGTGGATAAGACCGGAAGCCAGGGACAGGCGACGACGCTTCTGCCGATCCTGCGCGTCAGCGTATCGGCATACGGCATCGTGGCGGCGCTGGTGGAGGACAGCAATGCTTCGTATGTGACCTTTTTCAAGAAAGACGGCAGCGAGCTTGACTGGGCGATCAAGACGGTTATGTCGGGAAATGGTTACCTGATGGACGTTTCCTTATCGCCGGATGGTACGCAGGTCATGCTTTCCGACTTGTATCTGCAGGACGGGGCACTCAAAAACCGGATTGTATTTTACAATTTCTCCGAATATGGAAAGAATTATCCAGACCGTCTGGTCGGAGGTTTTGATGAGCTGGGAGACAGCATCTGTCCGCGCGTCCGGTTTCTCGACGAGGATCACGCGTGTGCATTTGCGGATGATCAGGTGGCATTTTTCTCTTTGGAAAATGTAACAAGCCCGGCGCTGGTGCGCCAGGCGGAGATCGACGGGGAAGTCCGCGGCGTGGCATGGTCGAAGGACTATGTGGCGGTCATCTCGGACAACACCGAGGGCGGAAGTGAGAGCCGTTTGAGCATGTTTAAATCCGATGGAACCGCTATGGGTACGGCAGAGTTCTCGTATTCGTGGCGTAACATAAATATACAGGGCGATTTCGTCATCCTAAATAACGAAAATTCCTGCCGGGTCTACAGTCTGTCCGGCAAGGAGCGGTTTGCCGGGGAGTTTGATTTCTCTGTGGCGCAGGTAACACGCGGCCGCGCGTTCAATTCACTGATTATCAGCGGCGGCGACCGGATGCGCGAGATCCGCCTCAAATAACACACGTTTAGTTTTTAAAATTAAGATACATAGCAGGAGGTTACTTATGAATCAGATTGACACATTATCCGTAAACGCGATCCGGATTTTATCCGCAGACGCAATCCAGAAGGCAAATTCCGGTCATCCGGGACTTCCGCTGGGATGTGCAGCAGCGGCTTATGAACTGTGGGCACATCATATGAACCATAACCCAGCTAACCCGAAGTGGGAGAACAGAGACCGTTTCATCTTATCCGGCGGTCATGGTTCCATGCTGCTGTACTCTCTGCTGCACCTGTTTGGCTACGGAAATCTTTCCAAAGAAGATCTGATGAACTTCCGCCAGTTAGATTCCAAGACTCCGGGACATCCGGAATATGGTCATACCGTTGGCGTTGAGGCGACGACCGGTCCGCTGGGCGCAGGTATGGGTATGGCAGTCGGCATGGCGATGGCTGAGGCACATCTGGAAAGCGTATTCAACAAAGAAAACTATCCGGTAGTTGACCATTACACTTATGTATTGGGCGGCGACGGATGTATGATGGAAGGCATTTCCTCTGAGGCATTCTCTCTGGCAGGTACCCTGGGACTTTCCAAGCTGATTGTTCTCTATGATTCCAACCGCATCTCCATCGAGGGAAGCACCGACATCGCATTCCGTGAGAATGTACAGGAGCGTATGCAGGCATTTGGTTTCCAGACGATCACTGTAGAAGATGGCAATGATATCGACGCGATCGGCAAGGCGATCGAGGCTGCAAAGGCAGATACCGAGCATCCGTCCTTTATCACCATCAAGACGCAGATCGGCTTCGGCTGCCCGGCAAAACAGGGCAAGGCGAGCGCACACGGCGAGCCGCTGGGCGTGGAGAATGTGGAAGCACTCAGAAAGAACTTAAATTGGCCGAGCGAAGAGCCGTTCTTCGTACCGGAAGAGGTATACAAAAACTACTCTGAGATCGCAGAGCAGAAGGCAGAGGTAGAAGCTGCATGGAACGTGATGTTTGCCGCTTACTGCGAGGAATATCCGGAGATGGAAGCGCTCTGGAACCAGTATCACAATGCAAAGGCGGGCGAGGCGCTGAAAGATGACGCCGGATTCTGGGCAAAACAGGAGAAACCGGAAGCAAGCCGTGCGATCTCCGGACGCCTGATCAACTACATCAAGGATGTTCTGCCGAACCTGTTTGGCGGTTCTGCTGACCTGGCACCGTCCAACAAGACCAACATGAAGGATGCGGGCGACTTCTCCAAGGAGGACAGAGCTGGACGTAACCTGCACTTCGGTGTCCGCGAACTTGCGATGGCAGCGATCGGAAATGGCATCATGCTGCACGGCGGTCTGCGTGCGTATGTATCGACCTTCTTTGTATTCAGTGATTACTGCAAACCGATGGCAAGACTGTCTGCACTGATGGGCGTGCCGCTGACCTATGTATTTACGCATGACAGCATCGGCGTTGGCGAGGATGGACCGACCCATGAGCCGATCGAGCAGATGGCAGCGCTGCGTGCGATGCCGAACTTCCATGTATTCCGCCCGTGCGATGCGACCGAGACAGAGGCAGCTTGGTACAGTGCTGTTACTTCCGAGCACACACCGACCGCACTGGTGCTGACCAGACAGAATCTGGAGCCGATGGCAGGCAGCAGCCGTGAGGCATTAAAGGGCGGCTACATCATCGACGACTGCGAGGGCACACCGGAGTTAATTCTGATTGCCAGCGGTTCCGAGGTAGCTCTGGCGGTTCATGCGAAAGAGACTCTGGCAGCAGAAGGTCAGAAAGTCCGCGTTGTCTCCATGCCGTGTATGGATCTGTTCGAGGAGCAGAGCGAGGAGTACAAGGAGTCCGTACTTCCGAGAGAAGTACGCCGCCGTGTAGCAGTAGAGGCGCTTGGAAGCTTCGGCTGGGACAAGTACACCGGCTTAGACGGCAAGATCATCGCGATGGAAAGTTTCGGCGCCAGCGCACCGGCAGGGCTTCTGTTCAAGAAGTTCGGCTTTACCGTTGAGCATGTGGTAGAGGTGGCTAAGAGCCTGAAATAATGCTGATTTTGGTAAAAAAATAAGATAAAAGACAGGCACCTGTCTGTCGGCAGAAAAGAATGCGGTACCGCTTAAGCAGAAATGCGCCTTTCTCCGGCAGGCAGGTGTATTTTGCTTTCCAAACCTTGCAAAACGGGGATGCATTGCGTATAATAAGAGCCAGCGCAGAAAAAAGATGAGGGCATAGAGGAAAGGCTGCCAGTGCAGCCGTAAGGGAAGGGATCCAGACATGGAAAAAAAATGTATTGGGATAGACGTCGGCGGAACGACGGTTAAGATTGGTATTTTTGAGACGGACGGAACGCTTGTTTATAAGTGGGAGGTTCCGAGCCGCAAGGAAGAGAATGGGGCGTACATTCTTCCGGATGTAGCCGCTTCGATCAGGAAGAAATTGAACGAGCGGGGAATTCCGATGGATGCCGTGATCGGCGCAGGCATGGGATTTCCGGGACCGGTGCAGCCGGATGGCTATGTGGAGGTCTGCGTCAACTTAGGATGGCGCGATCTGAACCCGCAGAAGATTTTGAGTGAGTTATTAGATGGAATGCCGGTCCGCTCCGGTAATGATGCTAATGTGGCGGCGCTCGGCGAGATGTGGCAGGGCGGCGGCAAGGGCTGCCATGATATCGTGATGGTGACGCTGGGAACCGGTGTCGGCGGCGGCGTGGTACACGATCAGAAGATCGTTGCAGGACGCCACGGACTGGGCGGCGAGATCGGTCATATCCATATCCGCGAGGGCGAGAAAGAAACCTGCAACTGCGGCGGACACGGCTGTCTGGAACAGGTAGCGTCCGCGACCGGTATCGCCAGGGAGGCGAGACGGAAGATGGCGGCAAAGCCGGATGCATCGGTGATGCGTGCCTACGGTGATGCGATCACCGCAAAAAATGTGCTGGATGCGGCAAAAGCCGGGGATGCACTGGCGCTGGAGGTTATGGACACCGTGTGCTATTATCTCGGATGGGCGCTGGCGACCATTTCGATGACCGTGGATCCGGAGATTTTCGTCATCGGAGGAGGCGTATCCAAGGCGGGGACTTTTTTAACGGATTGGATTGACCGCTATTACCGCGAATTGACCCCGATCTCTGAGAATAAGGGCGAGGTTCGCTTGGCAACATTGGGAAATGATGCAGGTATCTATGGGGCGGCAAGACTGATCTTAGATTAGGCGCCTTGTTTTGAGTGACATAGTGCAGGGTAAATGGTCTGGACGTTTGAAGGAAATAGGGATAGAAAAACGTTCAGATATGCCGAAAAATGCTGTAGACAAGAGGAGACCCCGGAGCGGTCAAGCATCCGGGGCAATTATGAAAAATCTATGTGCAAAATCACTATAAAACAAATTTGAAAAGTGAAATCTTTTATGCTTTTAGTATAAAAATAAGATATGAATAAAATATGAACACCGTGTAAACAGATTATGAAAATTGGCGATTTTGTACAAAAAAGTTTCATGAATCAGAGGTTTCTCTATCAAAACAGAGGATAGAAAGAAAAATGGCAGAATTTGCAGCGCACGGTGCGAATCAGGAGGAAAAAATGGCAGCAGAAAAAGCAAAGAAAACGATTGTAATTGGACATAAAAACCCGGATACGGATTCGATTTGTTCTGCAATCGGCTATGCGAATTTCAAAACACTTCAGACGGGCGGCGAATATGTACCGTGCCGTGCCGGAGAACTGAACCCGGAGACAACCTTCGTACTGGATTACTTTAAGGTAGATGTGCCGAAACTGATTAAATCCGTCAAAACGCAGGTCAAGGATATTGAGATCCGCGAGACTCCAGGTGTTTCCAAGAATATTTCCCTGAGAAAGGCATGGAACCTGATGCAGGAGGACGGTCTGGTAACACTTCCGGCTGTTACCGATAAGAATATACTGGAAGGTCTGATCACAGTCGGCGATATCACCCGTTCTTATATGAATGTATACGACAGCAGCATTCTTTCCAAGGCATGCACCCAGTATGCAAATATCATCGAGACCCTGGAGGGCGCGATTTTTGTTGGCGATGAGAAAGAGTACTTTGATAAAGGAAAAGTCCTGATTGCGGCAGCTAATCCGGATATGATGGAATATTATATTGAAGAGAACGACCTGGTTATCCTCGGCAACCGCTATGAGTCGCAGCTGTGCGCGATCGAGATGGGTGCAAGCTGTATCATCGTGTGTGAGGGCGCTGGCGTTTCCATGACGATCAAAAAACTGGCACAGGAGCGCGGCTGTACCGTCATCACAACTCCGTATGATACCTACACGGCAGCCCGTCTCATTAACCAGAGTATGCCGATCAGCTATTTCATGAAGACTGAGAAGCTGATCACCTTCGATACAGATGATTTCATCGATGATATTAAGGATGTGATGGCAAGCAAGCGTTTCCGTCATTTCCCGGTACTCGATAAAGAAGGCAAATACAAAGGCCTGATTTCCCGCCGTAACTTACTGGGTGCGCGCGGCAAGAACGTGATTCTGGTCGATCACAATGAGCGCGGCCAGGCGGTAGACGGCATCGAGAATGCCAATATCCTGGAGCTGATTGACCACCATCGTCTGGGTACTGTGGAGACAGTCGGACCGGTCTTCTTCCGTAACCAGCCGCTCGGCTGTACGGCAACGATCATCTTCCAGATGTACCGCGAACAGGGGTTGGAGATCGACAAGACCATCGCAGGTCTGCTCTGCAGTGCGATCATCTCCGATACGCTTCTGTTCCGTTCTCCGACCTGCACACCGATGGATCGGGCGGCAGCGGTTTCTCTGGCTGAGATGGCAGGCATCAAGCTGGATGAGTTCGCAAACCAGATGTTTGAGGCAGGCAGCGAGTTAAAGGGCAAGAGCGATGCAGAGATTCTGTATCTGGATTTCAAGAAATTCTCAGCTGGAAAGACAAACTTCGGCGTCGGTCAGATCAACTCCCTGAATGCAGAGGAGCTTGGAAAGCTGAAGAACCGTATGCTGCCGTTTATGGAGAAGGCGCGTGAGGACGAAGGTCTGGATATGATCTTCTTCATGCTGACGAATATCCTGACGGAGACGACCGAACTTCTCTGTGTTGGACAGGGGGCGGCACAGGTTGTGGCAGATGCGTTCCACGTAGGTGATGCAAATGAAGAGCTGAAGCAGACGGCAACACTGCCGGGTGTTGTTTCCAGAAAGAAACAGCTGATTCCGGCACTGACAGTGACACTGGAGCAGTAAATCAGGTGACGGTGCGCGGACGGGATTGTTTCATACGGAAAATCCAGTGATAGTTCGTGCAGGGCAGAAAGGTCGGACGGAAAGGAAGGATACCATGACATTTGTATATCCGGCGGTTTTTACGCCTAAGAAAGATGGAAAAGGGTATGATGCATATTTCCCGGATTTGGAGTGCTGCGAGGCGGAAGGTCCGGATCTGGAGGATGCGGTGGAAAATGCGCGGGAGGCAGCGTACAACTGGATCAGCTTGGAGCTGGAGGAAGAGGGCGATCTGCCGGCACAGACGCATATCGATGATATGAGCCTGCCGGAAGGAAGCATGGTGAAACAGATCATGGTCCGGATCAAACTTCTCCCGGACAACGATTAAGAGGATATAGGGATGGCACAGAAGAGAGCGGCTGGAAAGCCAGAAGAGCGTCGCCGGGGAGGAGCAAGGCAGAACCCGGAAGGACAGTTGAAAAAACGGGTGGAGATCCGGAACACTCCGGGACCGCGCGCCCAGTGGAAGCCGGGCAATATGATTTATCCGGTTCCGGCGGTGCTGGTCACAGTGGCGGACTGCGAAGGAAACAGCAACATCATCACGATTGCCTGGACGGGCACGATCTGTACGAACCCGCCGATGGCGTACATTTCGGTGCGCCCGGAGCGCTATTCTTACCATATGCTGCGGGAGAGCGGTGAGTTTGTCATCAACCTGGCGACGGAGTCGATGGCGTATGCGACCGATTACTGCGGCGTCCGCTCCGGCAGGAATGTGGATAAATGGAAGGAGACAGGGCTCACACCGGTTCCGGCGCAGACGGTGAAAGCGCCGGTGATCGCCGAAAGCCCGGTCGCGATCGAGTGCCGGGTGACCGAAGTCAAGGAACTGGGGTCACATCATATGTTTCTGGCAGAGGTAACGGGTGTCAGCGTGGACGAGCAGTGGCTCAACGAGCGCGGCAGCCTGGAGCTTGCAAAGGCGGAACCGATTGTGTATTCGCATGGCGGCTATTATGGGCTTTCAGAGCTTCTTGGAACATTTGGATGGAGTGTAAAGAAAAAGAAGAGGTGCCAAAGATGAAAAATAATGTAACCCTGATTGGTATGCCGTCCGCAGGAAAGAGCACGGTCGGAGTGCTTTTAGCAAAGAGACTGGGCTATTCCTTTATAGATGTGGATCTGCTGATTCAGGAACAGGAAGGTAAGCGTCTGCGCGAGATCATCGAAGAACAGGGACTGGACGGATTTCTCGATGTGGAGAATCGCGTCAACGCGGGGGTGGAAGCCGAGCAGGCGGTCATCGCACCGGGTGGCAGCGTGATCTACGGAAAGGAAGCGATGGAACATTTAAAATCCATCGGACTGGTTGTCTATCTGAAAATTACTTATGACGAGCTGGTAAAACGCGTCGGCGATGTCAAGGACCGCGGCGTGGCGCTGAAAGACGGCATGACACTTCTGGATCTCTACCATGAGAGGATCTCGTATTTTGAGAAATACGCGGACATCACGATCGACGAGGAAGGTAAAGAGCTGGGGGCGGTGGTTGATGAGCTGCGCGAAATATTGGAAGAGCGCGGTTATGTGCTGGGAAGTGCGCCGGAGGAAGAGTAACAATTTCACATGAGAATGGGGGCAGCCGGTTCTGCCGGACGGGTTTCATAACGGGTTACAGTGAGAAAAAATCAGTTGCAAAACAGTTGAAAATCCAATACAATAGAATAGTAACCATTTTTATAGAATGTTAACAGTCGGGGGTGCAAAGATGCGGAATCTTTTTTGCATCCCTTTTTTGAAAGGTGTGCGTATATGACTACAGTGAAATCTTTGTCCAGAGAGATGAAATTCTTTCTTCTGGCACTGATTCCGATCTATTTCATTTCAGTGGGGCTGATTATACAGCCGTTTGATTCCATTGTGACTGGTATCTATGAGATCATATGGGAGCCGGATTTCCTGATCACCGATTATATTGCGGTCGGCGGCATGGGAGCCGCGTTTGTCAATGCCGGGATGATGGCGCTTATCAGCATCTACTTTGTCTATAGTCTTGGGATGGAGATGGACGGGCATACGATCACGTCCTGCTGTCTGATGTTTGGATTCTCTTTGTTCGGAAAAAATCTGATGAATATCTGGGCGATTTTTCTGGGTGTATTTCTCTATGCAAAATATCATAAAATGCACTTATCCAACTATATTTATGTCGGCATCTACGGAACGAGCCTGTCTCCGATCATCACACAGCTGATGCACGTGGTGGAGCTGCCGATCTGGCAGCGCTTCTGTGTGACGATTCTGGTGGGAATCTGTATCGGATTCGTGCTTCCACCGCTCGCGACGCATTCCCACTATGCCCATAAGGGATATTCCCTTTATAATGTGGGATTTGCCTCTGGCATCATTGCGACGGTCCTGGTCTCCACGTTTAAGTCCTTTGGAATTGAGACGGAGGCGCGTCTTATCTGGTCCTCCGGCAATGATGCGATGCTTTTAGGGCTGCTATTTGTCTTGTTTGCAGGCATGTCGGTGGTGGCAGTGCTGTGGCGCGGAAAAGATACGCTTTTAGGGTATGAAAAACTCCTTGCGACAACGGGAATCGGCGGTACCGATTACCTGCTGGAATTGGGCGGTGCGGTGACGCTTCTCAACATGGGACTCAATGGTCTGTTTGCGACCTTCTTTGTGCTGGCAGTCGGCGGAAACCTAAATGGACCGACGATCGGCGGAATCTTTACCATCGTTGGATTCAGTGCGACTGGAAAACATTTGCGGAATATTTTCCCGATCATGGCGGGCGTCTGCATTGCGAGTACCGTCCGGGCGTGGGATATCACGAATCCGTCGGCACTTCTGGCGCTGCTCTTTTCCACGACGCTGGCGCCGATCGCCGGAGAGTTTGGAATTTTATGCGGCGTGTTAGCCGGTTTTCTGCACGCGTCGGTGGCGCTCAATGTCGGGATCGTGTATGGGGGCATGAACCTCTATAACAATGGATTTGCGGGCGGTATCGTCGCGATGTTCCTGGTGCCGGTGATCCAGTCGATCCGCGACCGGAGGGCGCGGGCGAAGGGAGATCTGTCGCTGTAAGATTTCTTCTTTTTAATGGAATCTTAACACGAAAGAGGCATAGAGATATTGTATCATTATAAAAACACCACATTTATGATACCTACTAAACATAGAAAGGAATGATACATATTTCAACTTCATTTGCGCTTCTGGTCGTAGCGATTATTATCCTTGTCTGCATCGCGGGAAGCCGTCTTTCGGGGCGGCTGGGGGTGCCGACGTTGTTTATTTTTATTATGCTGGGAATGCTGTTTGGATCGGACGGTATTTTTAAGATTCCATTCGGCAATTTTGCACTGGCGGAACAGGTCTGCTCGGTGGCACTGATTTTTATCATGTTTTACGGCGGGTTCGGCACGCGCTGGAGTGAGGCGAAGCCGGTCGCGGGGCGGTCGATTTTGTTATCCTCGGCGGGTGTAGTGCTGACGGCGCTTTTGACCGGGCTGTTCTGTCATCTGGTGCTTAAGATGGCATTGATGGAAGGAATGCTTCTCGGCGCAGTTCTTGGATCGACCGATGCGGCATCCGTGTTCTCGATCCTGCGTTCGCGCAAGCTGAACCTCAAATACGGCACGGCATCCATGCTGGAGTTAGAGAGCGGAAGCAACGACCCGTTTGCGTACATGATGACGGTGATTCTGCTGTCTGCGATGACGGGGAGTGTGAGCGGCGGTTCGGCGGTTCTGCTTTTGATCCGCCAGCTCGCATTTGGGCTTTTGACCGGCGCGACGGTCGCGTGGTTGGTGACATGGCTTTTAAAGCGGTATGCCTTTTATGGCGAGGGATTTGACACGATCTTTGTCTTTGCGGCGGCAATCATTTCTTACGCGCTTGCATCCCAGATTGGTGGAAATGGCTACTTAAGCGTGTATTTGACCGGTATTATCCTCGGAAATCAGGAGCTGAAGAACCAGAAAGCGCTGGTTGGCTTCTTTGATGCATTTACCGGCATGATGCAGATGCTTCTGTTTTTCCTACTGGGACTTCTGGCATTTCCCTCGCAGATGCCGTCGATCGTGCTTCCGGCGATCGCAATCGCATTGTTTTTAACATTTGTGGCTCGTCCGGCGGCGGTTGGCTTGCTGCTCGCGCCGTCGAAACCGCCGATCGGGCAGTATCTGGTTATTTCCTGGGCGGGTCTGCGCGGTGCGGCGTCAATCGTATTTGCGATCATGGCGACGCTTAGTGAGGGATATATGAAATATGATATATTCCACATTGTGTTCTGCGTTGTTTTATTTTCCATCATTTTTCAGGGTTCGCTGCTTCCGAAGGTGGCAGAAAAATGTGACATGATCGACAACTCGACCGATGTCATGCGGACGTTCTCGGACTATACGGGCGATATGCAGATTCAGTTCGTGCAGCTTCCGATCGGGGACAATCATCCGTGGAAAAACCGTAAAATCTGTGAGATCGAGATGCTTCCGGGTATGTTAATCACAGTGATCCGGCGCGGCGCGCAGACGATTGTGCCCAAAGGGCAGACTGTCATTCAGGAAGGGGATACCGTCGTCTTGGGTGCAGAGGGCTTTACGGACAGCCAGGGAATCCTTTTAAAAGAGATTCTGATGACACCAGATCACCGCTGGTGTGGTAAGAAGATCGCGGAGGCGCGCTTCTATAAGAATACGATCATTGTGATGATAAAGCGGGGCAGCCAGATCATCATTCCAGACGGCGGTACGCAGATACTGGAAGGCGACCGGGTGGTTGTATACTCGCAGAAACTGCCGCAGGTGGAAGGGCGTGTGAAACACGAAAGCGGACCGGCCGTATCGGCTGCTGTTCACAAGTAAGCATGTTTTCTTACGGCACTTTCGGTTCCAAAAGTGCCTATCCGTGAACCGTAACGCGGATTCATTGCAGGAACATGGAAATTTCAGGCAATACTTGCAGTTTGTTGAATTTTAAACTATACTAAAACAACAACGGTTTGCCGGAGGAAAAGAGTATGCAGCAGGGAAATACGAAGGAACGGATTGTAGAGGCTTATATCGAGCTGGAGTCGGAGAGACCGCTCGAGAAGATCACGGTCACGGCGCTGGTTGAGCGGAGCCGGATCACAAGAAAAACGTTTTATTATTACTTTAAAGATATATATGATTTGATGGAATACCGGATGGAACGCGAGATGAAGCGCGTCATGGAAGAGACGATGAGCCAGCCGGATCCGGAGAAGGCGCTGGCACAGCTTTATATGTATATCATGGAAAATCAGAAGCATATCCGGGCATTGTCCGAGTCAGCACAGTTCATGGCGCTGCGCCGTCAGATGGGAGAAAAGGTGTACCAGTATTTTTATAACCATCTGGAGCGGATTGGTATGTTCAAGAAGCTGACGATGCCGGAGGCGGCGATGGCGGTGCAGATCATCATTTTCTCAGTCATGGGAGTTGCGTTTGACGCGCCGTTTAAGGATGAGGCGGATGTGAAGGAGCGTGTCGCCACGTTCATGAGCGTGATCCGCAAATGCATCGGGTGCGACCCTATGCAGGTCCGTTAGGAAAGCAGGTTTCCGGCAGTTTTGAGAATTATTGTAACTGTTCAGTAGGTCTGCGCATTTACTGCGCTGACCGTACGAAAACATGG
>ENA-ORTY01001698-ORTY01001698.1-human-gut-metagenome-genome-assembly--contig:-NODE-1698-length-23576-cov-8.087284_pt1 | contig 23576 bp, 28 predicted proteins | sample MGYA00241917_ERZ509198 | MGnify/ENA primary metagenome ERZ509198 (study PRJEB26280, sample SAMEA2338857) | human gut metagenome | biome: human gut; feature: human-associated habitat; material: faeces...
GATGCGTTTTCGTTATGTACGTGCTCTACCAACTGAGCTATCTTCCCATTATGGCAGGAAGAATAGGATTCGAACCTATGACCCCGTGCTCTCTAAGCATTAACTAAATAATTGCTGTGCGCATCTAAATGTTTTAATGAGTTTTCTCTCACTTTGTAAATATATTATACATTAAATTTACAAAAATTTCAAATTTTGGTGCCCAAAGCCAGACTTGAACTGGCACGCCGAAGCAGAAGTTTTTGAGACTTCCAAGTCTACCTATTCCATCATTTGGGCATAAAGGGATAGGCTTTTCTCACAGCGGTGCTCCCATTTCATTTAGCTAACCGTTCTCCCTTGTGAGTCTTACTAATTGTGGATTGAAGCGGCGTGTAATCCACAAACCCGCCGCTGCCAGTAGAGCCGTAAGCGGTGCTCTGTCCGTGGCGCTTCTCCGTAAGTACTAGGTCTTTAATTTATCACACGCAGTGACGGTACCTACTCAAACATCTGCGAGGCTGGTGAGGCTTAGGAGGTTCGAACTCCTGTGTCAAGAATGAAAATCTTGTATCCTAGTCCACTAGATGAAAGCCCCATAAAGCAGGATTCTATCTTAGCCTGCTCGGTAGCTGTGTTTTCAACCGACACAGCCGGCCGCGAGGATTTTCCTCGTCCCTCCCAGGATTGCAGATGACATTCGCGACTGCCATTTTAACGGGTCTGCTCTATTATTTCGCACCCGGCGTTTCAAACGGAAGAACACGCTCTCCCGCATCTCCAACATTAACCATGCTTCTGATGCCGAAGCCGCCAAGATTTCAAATATTGGCTCTTGTGTGCCTAAGCGTTCTTTAACTTTACCACGCTCAAAAACGGTTTCAATTCTCGCCGAAACTAGGCTTGGCGATGCTAGAGGTAGTTGAAACCTCATCTCCCGAGAGACAGTCGGGTATAATAAGCCGTTATACGATAGCACCAAATATTATATCAAAGCCCATTCCTCATCAGAATAAGTCTTAATATCTTTTTTCTTTGAGGGAATTCCCTCAGCAACGCACCACTTTTTTATTGAATTATCAGAAACATTATATATCCTACCAATTTCAACAAAACTTTTTTCGCGCACTAAATCTTTAAGTATTTCACGAGAAGGTCTTTCAACATTTCGTTGCGCTTTATTCGCACACTCAACACATCTAATCGCACCAGGAGTAATTTCCTTGCCACAATCAATACAGTTTTTATTACGAGTGTTTTGTATGGTTGTATCGCGAAGCGGATATTTTTTATCACTCATATGGTGAACATCACCTTGGTTTATTCTTTGAATGGTACGGCGTGAAAGATCATATTTTTCCGCAATCGATGCAAAAGTTAATTCGCTAGATATAATATCCTCTACTATATCAGCAAAAATTTCTTTATCATAAAAAACAAAACTTGTTTTTCCCTTGGAAGCGGTTTCAATATTATATCCGTTGGGAACAACTGAGTTATACTCAGAAATATATCTTTCTTCTATTTCATCAAGTTGTTCTTCCATACACTCTTCAAGAACTTGAAAAGTAAAATGCTCCTTACCATATTTCTGAATAGCTTTTCCAATCAAACTTCTTGAGGAAGGTTGGCAATGCTCTTGCCATCTACGCTCAATGTGGATTGATTGTCCTATATAAACTTTGCCATTTATTAGGTTTTCAATTTTATAAATTCCAATCATTCTTATCACCTTCTATTTATAAGTAGTGAAATTGAACACCAAATATATAAAATTGAACCCCAAATAAAAATTTCATTCTAACCAACTGAACTAAGATATCAAATTATTACAAAAGACCAGCTGAATCTTTTGGATTTTTACTTTAAAAACATAATCAGACGCCTCTCAAGTGCAACCTCAAATAGCCCGTCACTCAATACTAGCTTTGTATTAAGACTATTCCACCATTTTCTAGCACAATATCGCGCTACCCTTTACTTTCTTAAAGCCAAGTTTACTCTTGGAAGGTTTCTCGTCTATCGATACCTACAACGGCAATATTTATTGCTTAGCCCATCGCTCTTTTATGACAGTCGAGGACTTTGAGGTCAATACAAAGGTGACAGAACAATACTCCTCTCCATTGAGCCTACCTGATTCAAGTCAGCAGAAGTTCCGTCCAAGAAAGGGCTTATCAAAGAGACGTAGTTCACCATGTAGTAGGTCATCAGAATAGAGTACCCTCAGAGCCAGTTTTCTTTCTCTCTTAACCTTATGTATATATTATAACTCAAAACTTCAAACTTTTCAAACTTTTTCATTTTGAAATTTTGAAGTTTTTGTGGTTTCCAGGGTATCCTTGTTGAGTCACATAACCACAAAGAGAACATCAACCTTTCTTATCCCATGGCGGCACAACTGCGACTCGAACGCAGACTACCAGAAGGTAGGGCACCTTAGCAGGGTGCTGAGATAACCATTACTCCATTGCGCCAAATACAATCGGGGTTTACAACCTGAAGAGTCTACCAGGTTCCAGAAGGCCCATATTCATTTATATACCGCTCCTCATGTGCAACTCACATGGCGCCGTCGCGCTGGACTCATGGCCATCCGAGCGGATTTCTGGCGGCAGTGGTAGGATTCGAACCCACGGGAGTGTTACCTCACAGATGATTTCAAGTCAACGCCGTTATGCCCACTTCGGTACACTGCCATCTAGTGGGGCACTGCGGCCCCACATTAAAAATCAGATTACTTCATTTCTATCGCAAATCCAAGACAGAGTAGCTTCCAGTTCAAACTGAGCACTATTCAGATTTGCTTCAGCATCAGCCTGATACTTCATCATCTCAGACAGATGGTCGATTGCTGCATCAACAATGGCCTTAGCTTCATCAACCTTGGAATAGGCTCGCTTTACTCGCTTCTCAGCAATCTTTACTCCACAACGGGCAGCAGCAAGAGCAGCACCCTTCTCGGAGTCAAAATTATCTGCGGGATTACACTTAGCGACACCGCGCACTGTCTGACCTGCGAAACTGGAAACGGCGATAACCTTATTAGGGGTTTCATAAATGCGATAGCTAGGATTCTTAATCATAATTTTCTCCTTTGTTTTGAATGTTTTCCTTAATTGGATGTATATATTATAAATCGAAATTTATAATATTTCAAATTTCTAGACGCTTTTTGTTTCTTGCACTACCACTTGTGCTATACTTCAAATTTGATGGCTGAAATAAAAAGACTTGAACTTTTAACATAGAAATTTTAAAAAGTTGCTGTAAGCGTCTATGGTGCCCATACTAGGATTCGAACCTAGAACCTCGCGCTAATCTGGCGCTAATACCGGGTATAAACCGGCTGTTCTACCATTGAACTATATGGACAAATAAAATAATGGTGGTTCCGCTCCGGCTCGAACGGAGGACTATCCGGTTATGAGCCGGAGATTCTAACCAACTGAACTACGGAACCATTGGAGGAACTGGTAGGATTTAAACCTGCGTATTGCGATTTTGTAGACCGCTGCCTTTACCGGACTTGACGACGGCGCCATAGTCAAGCCTAGACCCATAAGAACTGTAACAATAATGGAAGGCTCAAATTACTTGTTGTTTGTTCTCTCTATCAAGTATCTTCATCACCTAAAAGTATACAAGTAAAAGTTGTATAATATTTTCCTCTATTAGAAAAAATTTGCTGTAAACGGGTCTATATTAAGAAAAAGGGTTTCACCCTGGTTGCCAGACTTGGACTCGAACCAAGAAAATCGACTTCAGAGGACGGTGTTTTAACCAATTAGACTATCCGGCAATATGGTTGGGGATTAGAGATTTGAACTCCAACTTTAGGCTTCAAGGGCCCGATTGCTACCATTACAACAATCCCCAATATTAAAGTTATAGAACCTCTGGATGTTCACTAAAGAACTTAAAGAAATTAGATTCATCTTCACTAAGCGCGCAGTATAGTTCTAGCTCATCTCCATGCTGACTTAATAGTGCATCAAGAGCAATATATTGAGAGAAAATGGATTTCAAATTGTACTTATCTCCTCTAGGAGATTCAAGCCATACATCTCCACGACACGCATCTACAGCGGCACGAAAAGTCTTAACTTCAGTGGTTTTAGAAAGCTTCATAGGATTCTCCTTTTGCTATATTCTAGGCGCCTTTTCGTTCTAAAAAACGGACTCGAACCGTCAATTACAAATTACAAGTTTGTTGTTTAACCTTTAAACTATATCAGAAAGAAATAAAAATTGCTGTAAGCGCCTTATATGGATTTTTATACGAGTTTCCACTAACTCATACATAAAAGCTTCTGCACGTGCCCTGGGCGAAGCGACCCCTGGTGCGCCTGGCGCGGTTCGAACGCGCGACCCCTTGCTTAAAAGGCAAGTGCTTATCTACCAACTGAGCTACAGGCGCATATTTGCCGCAGATATTTATAACGCGGCCTACGGCAATACCGCACCAATCAGCCGATTGGAGCATCCTCGCTTCTGGAATTAGTTAGTTCAATCACAAACATCACTCTCCAAGTAGTAGGATTTAAACGCACTATGTGCGTATGGTGCAAGTAAGAGGGTACGATCCTCTGACCCCTGCGTTATCAGCACAGTGCTCTGCCAACTGAGCTATACTTGCATATTCGGCGTCTAATGAACCCATGACGCCGTATGGAAGAGTTTAACCTTTGCCCTACTCTTAAAAGGTACTCGCATTAAGACTCATCGAGCTTACCTGTTCTATTTATATACCGCTCCCAGCGTAAACAGTTGTTGCTCCATCCACTAATTTCACTAATCAGACTTCATAGCAACTATTTAATATCAGAGCCACTTCCAAACAAAACCATAACTGGTCTTTTCTTTACCAGCACAATTCTGTCCTATATGACCTCTAATTGTGTTTATAGAAGCATTAGTCTTACCAATTGAAATAAGATATTTAGCCGCTTCTTCTTGAGAAGAAAACTCTTGAATAAATTTTCCATCTTTAGAAAACTGACCTACTGGCTTTTTATTCAATCCACCACACTCAGATGAGGTCCTATGCGGAATACTATTAGAAGTTAAAATATGACCTACTGTGTGTGGTGTAATACCTAAATTATCAGCAGTTTCTTTACAACTTCCAGTTTTTAAGAAATCTTGAATTACATCTTGATGATTTACTCTACAATTACCTTCACCACCAAGGGTTGCGTTATAACCATTGTTATAAGTATCATAATAAGCAATCCAATATTTTTCTCGTTCGGCAAGTAATTCAGAAGAGCATAATTCAATAATTGAAAAATCAAAATTTTCTATTCCGTACTTTTGAAAAGCAGAATATAAAATTTTATCTCCCTACTTTTGTCTATGCTTTTTGAAACGTTCTTCTATATTAGTAGATAAACCAATGTAGCTTTTTCCATTAAATTTATTAGTAATCTTATAAATACCAATTGACATTCTATTACCTCCAAGTAAAAGAATAAAATTGTTGGCTTATTGTTGGAGCAATATTATCTCAAGGGTTAATTACTCCCTTGCTACCCAATAATTTTATAATGATAAGCTAAAATTGGCTATGGAGAACAAGGTTCTCAGAACAGCTCCGCCACGTGTAGGCTGCTTATCACTGGAGCCATCAAGACGCATGATTCGAAAGTGGGATTTGAACCCACATTGATTGTTTTGCAGACAATTGAATTAACCATTTTTCTATTCCAAATAATTGCTGTATGCGTCTTTTTAAAAAAAGGAGGACACGATGGAATGGAGTGGCTGACGGGATTTGAACCCGCGACCTTTTGAATGGCAATCAAATGCTCTACCAACTGAGCCACAGCCACATATGGAGGCGATATTCAGAATCGAACTGAAGACGAAAGGTTACAAAGCTCTCGTTTTACCATTAAACTATATCGCCAAATTAGTTTCCCGAGGATTCGAACCTCTCAACGCCTATTACTACGCTATAATGCGGGCACGCTGAACTACCCTGGGTCAGCACCAGAAACTATGGACCCGGTAACGGGAATCGGACCCGTGTCTTTTGCTTGGAAGGCAAACATTCTACCATTGAACTACACCGAGATATTCAGTTAATTTCTCAACCGATTGTATAAATATTATATCATAGATTTTCAGAAAAGTCAAAATTCTGAAAATCCTCTTCGCTAGATTTAAGTCGCTGAATCTTCTTCAAATCAGAAATCTTGTAGTTAATAGAAGGACTGAATCCATGAACATTCTTTCTACGTTTACCCTTATTACGAGTCTTTGCACTACATAAAGGACAAGAGCAATGGATTTTATTCTTGGAGAATTGATGAAGATTTGGATAGTATTCCCAACCAGGTTCACCGGAATAAACTTCACGAGCGATACGTCTTTTACGAATTGCATGGCGCCAAGCCATTTCACGATAATAAGCACTGGTTCTCTTCATCAAATCACTCTCCAATTTTAATGGTACCTCCGGGTGGAATCGAACCACCGACATCTACCTTATGAGGGTAGCGCTCTAACCATCTGAGCTACGTAGGCATTTATAAAGCTGGCCACTGCACCGCGTACGTCGGCATCTACACCAGTAAACAGGTCCTCCGCAGGCGGAATACCCTGAAAGGCAAATCCTTTGGTCAGCAGTGTTTAAGTGTCACTTGACTGGTCCGGTAGACACGACTCGAACGTGCAGATTTCAGCATCCCAAATGCTGAGCCTTACCAAATTTGGCCACTACCGGATATATTATTCTTCTTGTTCATGCTTTCGCGCCTTATCTTTCTCGCGACTGCGATTATATTCAGCACCCTTACCTTTCTTGACTTCAACTCTAGAACCACGACGTCTAAACTGAAGATACTGCTGAAGTTCTTCACCTGTTTTCTTCATATATTCCTTGCCCATTAGAGTTTACTCCCTTCAAGGTAGTATTAACTAGACGGATAAAAAGATACGTTTATAAACCCAAATTATATGTTTTCTTTAAAGATATAATTGCTGTGTCCGTCTAAACAAGCCTTACGCTTTATTGTATAAATATTATACTTTAAAATTGAGTAAAAATCAAATTTTAACTCAATAATATATGATACATTATTCAATTAAAAAGACTCATCTGATGTAGGTGGGCAGCCGTACACATCTTCGCATAAAGCGCGCTTGCGATGTTTTTCTTCTTAAACTACAGATGATGATGGCACGGGTGGTTGGGATTCGAACCCACGTGGTGCTCGCGCACACGAGTTTTGGAGACTCGCGCCATCGACCGCTAGGCGACACCCGCATATGGGGTAAGTGAAGAGATATGATCTCTCAACCTTCGGAACCACAATCCGCTGCTCTACCAATTGAGCTACACTCACCATAGGTGTCCCGCCATTTTTAAGGTCTAACGGGCTGACCTAAGAAATAAAATCATTTCATTTTATAGTAGTGATACCAATTACGGTATTCTTGTTTTGGGTCTGGAGGTACATCATGATACCAACGTCTATAATGATCACAATAGAAGCAATCATATTGATGTTGCCAATACTCTTCCCAATCGCAAAGCCAACCATAATCGCAGATTTCCCAACTTTCAAACAAGCGCTTGAACTGGGAAGGTTTAAGAGTTACTTCTGGATTTCTCTTAAGATACTGACGCACTCTGTGATTAGCCAATCTCTTGAGTTCCTTATCTTTCTTATCGCCGCAATATGCGTGTTTTTTGTAGCTTCTACTCATTTGTTCTAAACCTCCTATGAGAGAATTTAGAACAGAACCATCCTAAACATTGGAATCACTTCCTTTTAATGTTTACCAAGACCTACCCTCAACTGTCTTAGCACCGACCACCTAAATTGAATCCTATTGATCGCCCCTCTAGTCTTCTTCGGAATTCTTTTCCAAGGGTTCAGACTCACCCTATTGGTACAGGATAACAGATTCGGACTGTTGACCTTATGGGTGTAAACCATACGCTCTAACCAGCTGAGCTAATCCTGTATAAAAACATAGAATCTGTTTTGCGTTCGTTTTTTATTACCCTCAACGCCTAGACACTATTTATAAATATTTCCTATCTGCTATTATATATAGTTCTATTAAAGTTGGTCTGCGTTGCCTCTCCTTATCAACCACACCAAGGCCGTTTTACTGCCAAAAACTTCATCTATGTGTTTACCCTTCACCAGACCGCATTTCAACCGAGCAAGGTAGTAAGACCATTGTGCGGTAGTGGCTCCAGAACTTTAAAAACTCTTATCGGTGTCCTAATATATAAATAAAACTCCACTCTTACCAGTGCCAGCTCTTTCACTACTGGGCGCGGGTCGCCTTATTGCTTTCGGCGCCATCTTGACCAGCAAGCTCTTCTCATATCGTCTTGCAGGACTGCTTTCTCTGATTTTAGGGAAGGTGCTGTTTAACGGCAGCACTTCCTGATCTATTCCATCCCAAGGCTTTTCAGTCTGCCTTCATTTCGCGGCTTAGGCATCTTGCCGCAGTTCAATTTTCTTTCAATAGTTCCAAACTTGTATTAAGGAACGCATCCCGCTTACATCATTTTTCTACTATCTAATTGGTTTGTGGATATGAACTAATAACCCTAAATGAACTCCACAAATGTACTCAAGCCAATCGAATACATTGCTTCACAGTCACATCGGTCTATCTTGTAGCCGATATACCCAAGTATTTCTTACTTGGTAAGAGCCGTGCTCTAACATCCACGGCGAGGACTGGTATTAATAGCCTTATCCAGCGGGCGATGGTGCCAAGGGCCAGTATCGAGCTGACCTCGTGAGATTTTCAGTCTCCTACACATCCATCTATGTCACCTTGGCATTTTTAACTTCTAGACGCATTTTTCAGTTTCTATAGATTAGCAGTCTATTCCTTGTAAAAAATTGCTGTTTGCGCCTACTTGTGGCAGCGGCGGTGGGAGTCGGACCCACATTCATCGATTTAGAGTCGATAGTCTTACCGTTAAACGACACCGCAATATAAAAATTGGGCTGAGTAGGAATTGAACCTACGTTTCCTTAGTCTGCAACCAGATGAGTGACCACACTCCGTCAACCCATATTATATTCGTCTGTCCGAAACGTCAAGCGTCTTTCCGCTTTGTTGACTAAATTTCTGGCGGGACATCCAAGAGTTGAACTTGACTCCCTAGTTTAACAGACTAGTGCACGTGCCGCTATGCCAATGTCCCATATGAACTTCTAGGCGCTAAATTGAATCATAGATTAGCAGTCTATTCCAAGTAAAAAAAATTGCTGTTCGCGCCTTTATGGTAGGGGTAGTGGGATTCGAACCCACACTGAATGAATTTTAAGTCCACTTCCTCGTCCTGTTGGGATATACCCCCATTTGTGAGGTCGAAGACTCGGATTTTCACCGAGGAAGTAACCTCTTAAAACTATTCTTTGATTGCGTCTTTGGACAGGGCGCCACCCCTGGATTTATTTATTGCCCGCCAATCAAGCGGGTTCTGCTCACGATATTACAGAACCGACCAAGGAATTAAGGTTTTACTTGGTTTTACTTACCTTTTATCTTTAACAATAGCCAACTTCTTCTCTTCCCAGCCTGCGTTCGCATATGGTATTGTTTGGTGGGTCATGACTCCCACTTGGCCGTTTGTTGTAGTGTGGATACGAACTACCCCACAACCGGTTACCTTCCGGCGACTGGCATTGCATAGACGGAAGCTTCATTATCTATGCAGAATTGTTAAAGCTGGTCTCACCCTTTTATCTCGACTTGACCTACGAGCAGCACTTTGGGTCTGGTGGGTTTACCGCTCCGGTCGAGAGAGTCACTAAGAGATGAAAGGAAGAAAGTCTCTTAGCTCTCCCGATCTTGTATAAATATTATATCAAAAATTTAAGGAAATTTCAAATTTTTAAAAGATGAAAGATTCTAAAGATAGCTTGTACCTTGCTATTAACATGAAGATAACCAAAGCCGACATTCAACTTTATCCTCACTTTGTATATATATTATATAATAAATTTTCAAAAAAGTCAAAAATAAAAGAGCAATTCTTTATGAACTGCTCCTATAACATTTACACTTAAGCCTTGGGAATTTTAAGAGCCATATCTGCGCAGAATATCAGACTTTAACTTATTAAACTCTTTAATTTCTACGTATCAATTACCATTACTTACTCCGTAATAGTGTTCTGCTATATCCCATAGAGATTCATCTTTCTTTACTTTATGCAAAGTAATGTCATCTTTTGCAACTTCAATTGTATTTGTAGGAACTATAGAAGAGACTTCTGGTTGCTCTTCGCCTACTATATCAATACCTGTCACAAAATTTTCTGGTATCTCTGTAGTTTCCTTGTGCTCATGCGGAACAGTGAATTCTAGGTTAATCCAAGAACCATTTTCCAATTGGCCCCAACCATCTTGCTCAGCAACAACGTTATAAACTTCATCCATCTTGATTATGCCTAGAATTTGGGCAGACATAGATGGCTATAAGCGACAATTTAATAATTTAGCTGTCACTTTGACCTGATTAGTAAATCCCATTGTAAATCCTCCTTGGGTAATTTCTTCTGTTCCTAAGTAGAAAGTAAAAAATTTTAATATATTTTTTTTGTGACTTTAAAGCAAATCAGGATTTAAAGTCATTTTATAAAGTAAATCTACATCATAACCAGGTACTGTTTGTACCCATCTCCAGAATTTACCTGGAAGTTGTAGATAATGCTTATTGAAATAAGAGAATGGTTTTGGTAAACTAGGAATTAGCATAGATTCTGGCCAAGGTTCTCTCATATAATCTAATTCTAATTCGCCCATAATGCGCTGATATTGCTTTGAAATAATCTCAAAACGTTCTTTATCTATAGGTTTGTTAAAAATATGATACTCTTTATTATTTAATTCATTACAAAACAAACAATTCTTTAAGCTCTCACTATCAACACAAAAGTTTGAGGCGGTAATATCTTCACAGAATCGAAGTTCTCCACTTGCAATGATATTAGTACAAGCATAAATATTACGAGAGTTATAAATGCCTTTACTAATAAGAACATTATGACTATTTTCTATACTTGTAGAACCAAAAATTTTTTCGCTAGAATATACAAACTAGCTCTCAAAAACTTGCAAAGAGTTAATTACATCATCAGATTTTAATACGTCTGTACTATGAGAAACTCCTGTGCTACTATGAACAAAGCTAGAAGAGTCAACATCACCACTATTTACAATATACTGACTATCTTGAATGTTTTGACAATTATAGTAATTATTACATCCAACAAAATCATTCATTACCAGTCACCGCCTTATAATAACTAGGACTATTTTCTTTTACATACGCAGCGTGTTCTTCAAAATCTGGATGCTCGCGCTCCCAAAGAACGAGATTAGCGCGAGCATTTAAATTATCAATAAGCGCATCAAGTTCCTTAGAACGTTTAAAATAGGCGACAGGATACATCGAATTCTTACCAATGATTTCTGCGCCGAAACAATCCCGACACATTCTTAAATACTGAGAATAGTCTAAATTAAAAAGGCGCGCACAGATAACATTGAAACTACCGGAAGTAGAGTCTAAATGGAAATTGTCTAATACGGGACGCACTATCCATTTACCAGGATAGCTAGCAGATTCATCTCTAATAAAACACTTCACTTTTGTCATACCACCAGCTCCTTCAGTAATTCTTTCATTTCATCCTGTTCGCGCTCTGTAAGCACACATAAATCGCCATAATTTTCAATTCCCTTAAAACAAGTTGTATCAAACTCTGGCAGGTCGTTCATATTAAACTTGATAATATTTTCATTTTCGATAGGTTTCCAATTCACGTCAATATACTTGCGCACAGTAGAAGCAGAGAAACCAGTCTGGCGTGCAACCTCTGCAAATACATGAGTCTGGTAATATATTTTGTTCATGCGAAGAATATCTTCGCTTGTTACTCGATTTGCCATTCTGCGTCCTCCTCTTTGATTCGCTGCTTAATAATTTCAAAATCAATTGGTGTATAATCAATTCGTTCTGCACTTACGCAGAAACCGCGGCAACTACAATCTCTATAAGTAGGGTCGTCGTGAACGTGCGCGAATATATTAGCAAAAGGAGCATTAATAGAAATGCCCACCATAGGAACATGAGAAATAATATAGAAATCGTCAAGCACAATAGGATGATTATACACAAATTCAAATCCAGCTTCACGATAAGTTGCAATAGAGGCACCATCATGATTACCAAGAATCAAACGCTTGCGTCCATTTAGACGCTGACAAATTTCAATAATTTTCTGCTTACCGCAGAGTGCAAAATCACCAACTACATAGACAATATCGTTATTTCCGACTACAGAATTCCAATTTTTGATTAGCTTTTCAGTCATATCTTCTATATCACTGAAAGGACGATTACAGTACTTGATAATATTCTTATGGCTAACAAAAATGAGTATCACCTATTAAAAATATTTTCGATTGCCTCATTTTTGTTCATCACCTCCTAATAACCAAATGGTTCCATTCAAAATCAGTCAGTTCAGTGCCTTGCTCGCGCCATACTCTTCCACCTACTTGAGAATATTTAGAGCTTCCGGATAGACACTTTCCTAAACTACTTCTATCTATTCCCTCTTTCCGCGCCGCTTCAGACACGCTATCATAGTAAACTATGTCTTCTGGAGCATTTACTTTTACTCCATAAATTGCTTTTCTTCTTTTATTAGTTTGAAATTTAGGAATAATAACTTCTCCAAAACTATTTAACCGTCTAAAGATATAGCCATTCATGGCACGACACTTACCATCACACACCAATCTAACTGGAGAAGCATCTTTACCGCCATAAGTTTCTCTTGCTGCCTCATGAAAACTAGCAAAAGTTTTTATAATCTCTTCTTTTTCATTTACAAGAGCACAAGGAGTACCATTACGCGCTATATTTTGTTTTATTATATTTTCATCATGAAGCGCGCAATCTGTATCTAAGGTTTGATTATAGCCATGCCCAATGTTAGTTAAAGTATTAAGTTTTTGAATGAAATAACGTTCTCGATTGGATGCTTCTTCTAAACTACATTCTTCAATAATAGAGAATAGAAAGTTTTCTTCTCCATATTTTCTAATTGCTTTCTAAAGAGGATAATTATAACTTTGACAACTTTGCCATTTAGCAGAATTAAAATGTTCTTTTTTTCTTCTTTCAGGATTATTAGTCTAGCCAATATACTTTTTGCCATTTATAAGATTTTCTATCTAATAAATATACATTACATCACCTTCTAATATAAAGTGATAAAAATGATAATCTAGTATAGAAATGACAGTCACCAATAAGAAAAATTTTAGGCTCATTCATTAAATCATTCCTTTTCATTTTCTTATATTATAACATAAAATTTCAAAAAAATCAAAAATTGGGAGGGTTTCCCCTCCCAACTAATGTTTACTTAGATGCGAACCTTGGCATAAGCCTTACCGTTCAGCACCTGCAGCATCAACTCGTAAGCAGTGATGCCATCCAGATTCTGGCACAGGGCCTTGAAGCTGGAAGGAGACTGACCGCTGATGAAGATGGTGTTTTCGTCCTGGGACAGTACAGTGTCCTTACGGGCATTGACGTTCCATAGGACAATACGAGGAAGCGAGTAGCCCCTTGCGTTATAACGTGCCTCCATCACCTTCAAGAAGTCCCAATGACGACCAGGACGCATATAGCGATCAATTTCCATATCGGAAATAACCACGAAGGTCTTAGGCATCTGGTTTGCAGGAACTCTGTTTGTCACTGCAACATTCAGAATTTCCTGGAAAGCCTTCTCCAAATTGGTGCTATAACCAACACCTGCCGCCGCAACCTTCTGAACATTTTCAAGCAGGCTTGCACCTTCCTTGATGTTCACAAAGTGAGGCTCGTTGGTGAAGGTCATATACTGGTTGTGGTACAAGCCAGTATTACGCTGCGCAAGATAAATTGCCAACCCGATAGAAGTTGCCATAGGACGGCCACACATAGAGCCAGAAACATCAGCCATAACAACTGCATTCATGGGCTTGGTCAAATAATTAGGCAGAGCCTTCCACTGGGCTTCAACAACCTCATCCAGCTTTTCATTGATAACACAGTCACCATAGCGACGACCAGTGTAACCTCCACTCATATACTTCTCGACCAGGTCGTAAGGATACAGAGTAGCAGCGTTAATCTTGACTTCACCCTTAGATACACTCTTCAGATAAGCGTCAAAACGCTCATGGTCGTGCTTGGCAAATGCAGAACCGTAGTTATGCATTGCATAAGAAGGAACCTTAGAGTAATCAATCAGATCCCACTCACCTGCAGACATCTGACGCTCAACAACATTGATATGCTTACGCAGCGCGGACAACATCTTACGATACTTACGAGGTTCTAGGTGCAGAGCACGCATAGCCTTGATAGCCATCTGACGAGTCTTTACAGAGGAAGTATTCTCAGAAGGCATCCACTTTGCCAGTAAGGAAACAGGCACAATCTTGGTCGCAGTAGAGGCATTGTAAGCCTTCATATCAGCAGCCAGAGTCTTAGCGACATTTGCCCACATCAACTCTTCGCACTTAGTGCCGCACAGAACGAACCAAGAGTCGAAACGGTTGAAGTAAGGAATCAACTCGATATTCTTGTTTACGATTTCAGGGTGATTTTCTGCCAGCCAGCGCAGACAAACACGGAAAGTACGACGCTCACCCAGACCACCCTGGCGGATGTCGCCGGAGTAGAACATCATCTTGGTTGCCAGCAACTTATCCTCTTGGAAAGCAGCAGCAAACTTCTGCTCGATCTCACGGTCAGTACGAGGACGCAGTGCACCAATCTGAGAGAACAGATCCAACAGGGCGCCCTGTGCGGTGGAATCATAAGCAGCAGCACCATTTTCGGTCAGCTTATGGGTACCTTCACGATACATAGCAGTTGCAAAATTCATTTTACATTTCTCCTTTTCACTCACAAAATTTTTGTTTTGAAAAGCTAGGCGCAATTGAGTTTAATCAGTACTCATTAATTTGTTGATTATTTTTAGTTTTGCTGTTCGCGCCTCAACTTTGTAAATATATTATATCTGAATTTTGCAGATTTTTCAAATTTTTTCAATCATAAATTTTTTGATTAGAATTTTGAATTTGCTATTGATAAAGCTCTTCTTCATTAGATGGCGGCTTTAAAGCAGTTTCATATTTAATACCACCTTTGGTATTTTCTTTCATTGATTTACCATAATAACAAGCTTGGCTGACGCCATATGCAGACCAAGGAAAGCCAACCAAGGCCACAATCCAAGGAAGCTCTCCAAAATATTGATTTTTAACACAGTAGAAGGCCAAGTAGAATGCAGCCAAAGTTATAATCCAAATTAGAGCAGACTCTTGGATTAATAAGGTTTTGGAAAACTCTTGCTTTTTTACATATTTGCCTTTATTGGTTTTTTTCTTCTCCACTCAAAATTCCTCCTATACATTAAAATACACGCACGTGACGCGCATGATTATAATTTAAAATTTTTAATATTTCAAATTTTTATAAGTTCACAAGCAGAATATATATAAAAGTACAAAAAGAATGGGAAGTTTCCTTCCCATTCATGTCAGAATTTAAGAAAATCAAATTTCTGCTTCTGTTTCTTGAATTTTTACGTTGACCTTCTTAGTTAACTCTACCAAATTATCGATTAGCTTACTTAATTCTTGCTCGGAAATTGGATAATTGATGGTATTAGCAGAAGCCTATACCATAGCAATAACCCACTATTTTCTATCCGCGCCATTATCAAATTTTTCTTCTGCTACGGCCATTAGATTCATAACTAAATGAATTAGATTAACCCAATTCTTTTCCGAGACAGATCTCTTAACATATTTGACTAACTCAATGACTAATGGAATAACAATAGCCAGCCCTGCTAGAATTTCAATTACAAGATTTAGAATATCCATTGTTTCATCTCCTTTTTTCTGGTCGGGTACTTACCCGTTATAAATAAGTAGATTATTAAATAACCCATTATAAAAATTTGCTTTTTAAAATATTTTATGTTAAAATATTTATAAATAATAAAGAAAGGAGTAAGTAAATGAAAGAAGATAAAAAGATAAATACTAATGAGCTGCTTGATAAATACGATGAGATTATCAATATTACTATGGTTAATCTTTATACACTAACAAAAGAAAAGAAAACTATTATTCTTTCCAACTTTGATAGAAAGAATAGAGATCATCTATTTGTAATCAGAGTAGCTTTAATGGCAAAAGATGTTTATGGTTTTCCATTAAAAATGCGTTGCGGCTTTTGGGACTGGATTATTCTGAATTGGAAAATGCGTAAATTATCTTGCTTTATCCCAAGAGATAATGCTTCTTTACTTGTAGTAAATATTCCGAAGTTGATTGAATTTATGTATCCTCCTATTAAAGAATACATGGGAGAAAACTTTAAGTTTGAACATATTTATAATCAATTTTACGAAGGAGATTTAGGTTGATTTACGAAGTTTATGCTGATGGCGCGACCACTGGCAATGGCAAAGCAAATGCCCCTGGTGGCTGGGCCTATGTTATTCTTAAAGATGGCGTAATGATTGCCCAAGATTCTGGCGGAGAGGTAGGAACCACCAATCAAAGAATGGAACTTACTGCCGCACTTAATGCTTGTCGAGAAGTTGAAAAAATGGATGCTTTCGCGCGAGTAAAGATTTATAGCGACAGTGCCTATCTTATAAATTGTTGGAAGCAGAATTGGTGGTGCGCATGGCAAGCAAACGGCTGGAAAAATTCTAAAAAGGAACCTGTTGCAAATCAAGACCTATGGATGGGATTAATTCCTTTCTTTGAGAAAGTTCCTAATGGATACGATTTTATCAAAGTAAAAGGCCATGCAGGAAATGAGACAGCTCATGGTTATTGGAATGATTATGTTGATAAATTAGCTGTTGCGGCAAAGGTTTCAATTCAATAAAGTCAAAGGTCATAAATTTTACTTATAAATAGAAAGAAATAAGGAGGATATGACCTTGAACTATATTTATAAGATTGTAAATAAAATCAATGGCAAAATTTACATTGGCAAAACAACTTATACAATAGCTTATCGTTGGATATAGCATATTAGTGCAGCAAATTCGAATAGAGAAAAGGATGATTATAATTATTTACTTCATAAAGCAATCAGAAAATATGGAGCAAATAATTTTTTAGTAGAAACCGTAGAAGAAGTTGAAGATGAATCAAAATTATCTATTCGAGAAATGTATTGGATTAACTACTATAATTCGTGTATCTTAGAGGAAAATTCTAATGGTTATAACATGACTTATGGTGGTGAAGGCGCATCTAAAATCAATAAACAAAAAATTTTTCAAATGTGGAATGACGGCTTGGGAAGTTTGGAAATTTCCAAACAAACTGGTCATCTTTCTTCATCTATTCGTTGTATTTTGGAAACGCTGAAAGAATACTCCAAAGAAATTGATTTTGCTAGAAATACTGGTAATATGGTTTATCAATATGATGAAACTGGCAAATTTATGAAATCTTATCCTTCAATTTCATATGCTGCAAAACAAGTGGGAGTTGACCCAAGTATGATAAGCAAATGTTGTTACGGGCATAAATAGAGCGCCGCCGGCTATTTTTGGAGTCTTAAAGCAGATGAAAAATTTGAAGCCAAGAAATTGAAAACTTGGCAAGCATATAGAATTGGGCAATATACTTTACAAAATGAATTTGTAAAAGAATATAAAAGTTTAAGTGAAGCTGCCCGTGCTATGAACAAAAAACAAGCAAGATGTATTAAAGAATGTTGCGAAGGAAAGAGAGAAAATATGTATGGTTTTATATGGAAATATCTATGAAATCGTTGATAAAATGGCAGTTCGCGCGAAGGAGAGTGTAATGTAAATCCTTCTCGTAGTAAATGGCTTAAAATTTTATATTTACCATTTAATATTACTACTTATAATTAGAAGGGGTGATAAAATGGGGAAATTTATTGATGAAACGGGAAATAAATATGGAAAATTAACTGTATTATATAAAGCCAAAACAGAGAAAGGTAAGCCAGTAAAATGGCATTGTCTATGTGAATGCGGAAATGAGAAAGATATATTAGGTACAATGCTTCGTAATGGAAACACAAAATCTTGCGGATGCCTACAAAGAAGGCGCGCAGCCGAATCAAATATAGCGCGCACTGGCGGATCTGTAATTGGTCAGAAGTTTGGTAAGCTAACTGTTCTTGAAGAATTTTTACTTCCACAATCAAATGGAAAAAATCAAAGATTTTGTAAATGTCAATGTGATTGTGGAAATATTGTTGAAGTATCTGTTTCACATTTAAGATCTGGACATTCTCAATCTTGCGGGTGTCTTCAAAAAGAAAAAGCTTCTGAGAATAGTGTTATTCGCGAAGAAGGAAATAGATATGGTAAACTAACTGTTATAAATGAATATGGTCGTGACTCATATGGTCGTGTGCTATGGTTATGTCTTTGCGATTGTGGTAATGAAAAAATAGCCCTAGGTAAATCTCTTCGAGCTGGTTTATGTAATTCTTGCGGCTGTTTAAAATCTCGTGGAGAAGAAAGAACATTAAGGGCTCTTATAGAATTAGGTCTTGATTTTAAACAAGAATATTGTTTTGATAATTTATATCTTAACCAAGGCTGGCCATTACGTTTTGACTTTGCTATTTTTGAAAATGGTAAAGTTATTACATTAATTGAATGTCAAGGGGAACAACATTATAATAAAGATGAATTCTTTACTGATGATTCTCTTCTAGTAAGAGATAATTTAAAAAAGAAGTTTTGTTTAGAAAACAAAATCCCATTAATAGAAATACCATATTATGATTATGATAAAATTGATGCTGAATATTTAAGGAGAGTGATGAATTTATGAGCGTTAAAGTTGTTATTGTCAACGGACGCCCTGGTTGAAGGCGTGGGTAAAACTACTTTTGAAGAAAAATGTAAAGAACTGGTTGCGGCCAGCTCCACATTTTGGTATAACGAAGAACAGCGAATGGTAGTGGATGTAATTTCTACTGTTGATTTTGTGAAACAAATAGCGCGAGAGTGCGGCTGGGATGGAGTTAAAACTCCTAGGAATCGCAAGTTCTTGAGTGATTTAAAAGACTTGTTAACCGAATGGAATGATATTCCTTTTCAGAAGGTGCTTGACCATGTAGTGTATTTAGATATTTTCGCCAAAGGTTTCGATTGGCTATTGTTTGTTGATTGTCGAGAGCCTACTGAGATTCAGAAGATGAAGGAGCGTTTGAACGCTACTACCGTACTTGTACGGCGCCTTGGTGATGAAGTGAATGAAACTTCTAATCATGCTGATGCAAATGTTTTTGAATATGAATATGATTATACAATTAAGAACTATGGTGATTTAAGCGACATAGTTGCTGAGTGTGTGGGTTTTTTGGATTTTATGAAGGAGAGGGAATCTTATGTTGGGAATTAATTTTATGTATTTTACCCATCTACTTTATACTTATAATTAAGAGGCGAAAAATAGATGGGTAAATTTATAGATATGACTGGATGGATTATGTCAGAACATGGTGTTCCAGATAGTCGAATTACAGTTATTAATAGAGCCGAAAATCAAGGAAAACATACTGCTTGGAATTGTGTTTGTGAGTGTGGAAATAAAATTGTTATTAGAGGCGACCAATTGCGTAGTGGTATAGCAAAATCCTGTGGTTGCTTATTTAAAGAAATGGCAGCAAAAAGATGTGAGATAGTAGGAAAAAATAATCTTGGTAAACCTGCTGCTCATCGTAGCAATCTAGAAGGACAAATTTTTAACAAACTTAAAGTTGTAAATTATTTTGGCACGATAGATGGTAGGGCAATGTGGATGTGTGAGTGTGAATGTGGTAATACAACTGTCGTTTCTACCACTGATCTAAAAAGTGGCCATATAAAAAGCTGTGGTTGTCTTACGTCTGCCGGCGAGTCAAAAATTAGAGCGCTTTTAGAAGAAAACAATATAAATTATTCTCAACAATATTCATTTGAAGATTTACGCGATAAAGGTCTTTTAAAATTTGATTTTGCTATTTTCAAAAACAATAAATTATTTTGTTTAATTGAATATTAGGGTTCGCAACATTTCCAAAATCTTGAAGGAAAATTATGGAATTGCCCTAAAAAACACGATGAAATGAAAAGACAATATTGTAAAAGAAATCAAATACCTTTGATTGAAATAAGTTATAAAGATTTTGATAAAATTGATTTTAGCTTTCTTCAAGAAAAATGCGATTTATAAAGGAGAGTACAATGGATAAATATGTTATTGATAGTATTAATTTTAAAGATTTAGAGAGCGAAAAATATTGGAGCTGGCCTTCTAGCTTTAAGGGTGACCCCAAAGAAGAAACTCGCAATCTAATTTTCTCTAATAACTATCTAGGCGCACGGAAAATGGATGGTGCCTATTACAGATTTATCAAAGATATGGATGGCAATATGCGGCTTCAAGGCCGCTCTAAATCTGTAAGTGGTGAATATTTGGATAAGTTAGACCATGTGCCACACTTAATGGAGTTTTTTAATAAACTCCCTAATGGAACTTGCTTACTTGGTGAAATTTACTTTCCTAATAACGAAGGCTCTTCAAATGTCACCACTATTATGGGATGTCTTGCCCCCAAAGCAATTGAACGCCAGGAGAAAGGCGATAAACTTCATTACTATATTTTTGATATTTGGGCCTGGGAAGGCGAATCATACATGAATAAAGTTTGTGAAGATAGATTTAATGAATTGAACACTTGCTCTCGCGCATATATAAGCGAATATATAGAATGGGCAGAATATTTCCAAGGTAAAGAGCTTTGGGCTCAGCTTCAAACCATTCTAGCAAATGGCGGCGAAGGTGTTGTAATAACTAAGAAAGGAACTACCCCCTCTCCTGGTAAGCGCACAGCACGAAAAACTCTTAAAGTAAAAAAAGAATTAGCTGAGAACATCGACTGTTTCTTTACTGGGCGCTATACTTCTCCCACTCGTTTGTATAGCGGGAAAGAGCTGGAGACTTGGAAGTATTGGGTAAGAATTCGTGACAATCAAAAACTCGAAGGCGCCTTCTATGAAAATTATAAGAATGGCGAAGCTCTTGAACCAGTAACTAAACCTTATTTTTATGGATGGGCTGGTAGCCTTGAGATTGGTGTCATGAAAGACGGCAAGGTTGAACCCATTGGTTTTCTTAGCGGATTGAGTGATGAAATTAAGGCAAATCCTAAAGCGTATGAATATATGTGTATTGAAGTTGCTGCAATGGAAATACTTCCAACTGGAGGTATCAGACACGGTAAGTTAAAGCAATTTAGACCTGATCTAACTCCCGAAGATTGTACTTTTGAGAAATATATGAATTAAATATATTTATTGCCTCCTTTTTCTACTTGCAATCAAAGAGAAAAAGGAGATAATTTTATGATAGGAATATATTGTATAACCAATATATAGAATGGAATGAGATATGTTGGACAATCTAGAAATATAGAAAAACGTTTTGGAGAACATCTGCGAGATGATGTTAAACTAAAGACTCGATTAGGTATGGCAATACGAGAATATGGTTCAAAAAATTTTGCCCTAACTATTTTAGAAGAATGCGAAATAAAAGAATTAGATGAGAAAGAACGAAAATGGATTAAAGAATTGAATACCTTTCCTAATGAATATAATATGACGCCAGGCGGTAGAGATTAGGTTTATGACTTAGATAAATTACGAGCGATTCCAACAGAAGAAGTTGTAAAGTTATGGGAATAGGGTTTTAATGTATCCCAAATAATGAAAAAATATGGAAAAAGTTGTACTAATACTATAAAAAATTAGTTAATAGAAAAGGGATATAAACAAGAGGATATAGAGAATCGAGGAAGACTTAGCAGAGCCAAAAGAACAAGTAAAGTTGTACAACAATACAATCTTTAGGGTGAGTTTATAGCAGAATATTATTCTTTGAACGAGGCAGGCAGAGCAACTAATACTACTAGTCAGAACATAGGTAAAGTTTGTAAGGGAACCCGCGCGACCGCAGGCGGATTTATCTGGAAATATAAATAACTTAATAAAAATGCTCCGGTGATTTATTCACCGGAGTTTTCTTCTATATAGCTATAATTATCTGAAATTTGATTTTTAAAATAAATTATTATATAATATATATAATAAGATAATTATAATTATGGAGGATTATAATGAAAATTAACGATAAACAATTAGAATAGCTTCGTAGTTGCGAGCTTTATCAAAGTATTCTACCTCGATATCAAAAAAATATTGAATGGATAATTAAAGAATATATAAAGTTAACCGAAGAGGAAAATATCAAAGTAAAGATTCATTTTGTAACACTAATGGAAGATGGTTCAATTAAAATATATAGCTCAAAGGAAGAGCGAGTCAATCAGCGCCGTTTGTTAAATTTGAATTTATTAAATTTCGATTTTGGCCTTTATTTCATTAACGATGCATTTATGCCATTCTTTGGAGAAAAAGAAATTGGTTTATTTGAATCTGTTGATGATATGAATAAAGTAGAAAATGGAGACATCTGTTTACTTATTGATAAAATAGAAAATAAACATTGGTTAGCAACAAAGGAAAAAACTGGATTTTTTACATTAGACTGTGAATACCTAGATAGCGGAGAAGCATTAGTTCTACTTGGAAAACTCGTAAATATTGAAACGAAATGAAAGACCCCTCTCATGACGAGAGGGGTTTCTTTTAATATTTTTCCCATAAGCAGATATGAACGTTTGTCCATCCATCACGACATGTACACATCCTGTAATCTGCAACATCCATAACGTTATTTCCTTCTTCATCTGTAATGTACACGCCATTGTTGTGACCATCAAATATATCGGCACATACAACTTTCACACCGTCACCGCCTCCCATCCTGCCGGATACGCCGACGGGCTCCACACATTGTTTGCAATGGTGCTGCGGTAGATCACCCCACCATCGGTGCAGCAGTCGCCCTTATTATAGGGGCTGGTAGCCATGGCTACGAATGGCAACGCTTTCGCTGGGTCTGTGCTCCACGCAAATCCCCACTGCGCTGGAAGTTCCTCTGGCTCCTGAGTGTAGATAGTGCTGTCATAGGGCTGCAACAGCCGCACCACACGGCCAGCAGATGATTGGCACACAAACCCAGCCTTGCGCTCCAGCATGTTTTTATTTGCGACAGCGGCCTTGAAACCAGGAATGTCGCTATCCGCCGCATACAGTTCGGTGCCTGTCATGTCTGAGGCTTTCTCCTGCAAGGCAAGCGCGTTCGCACGCCCCTGAGCATACATTATGTTTTTTCTTTCCTCTTGCGTCACACGCTGTCAACTCCTTTCTTGTAGGCTTCATCCAGCTCTGCAATGTAGTCTTCCGGCGTTGGTTCCGGTTCCGGCGCTTCGGCTATTGCCCGTTCCAGCTCCGCGATTTCCTCCGGAGACATTGGGCGAATCACTCCATTTTCACACATGTTCATGGCCATCCTCCTTACGCCCGCACGCCGTAAAGAACGAATTTACAGCCGGGATAAATCAGC
>ENA-ORTY01001699-ORTY01001699.1-human-gut-metagenome-genome-assembly--contig:-NODE-1699-length-23557-cov-7.459025_pt1 | contig 23557 bp, 20 predicted proteins | sample MGYA00241917_ERZ509198 | MGnify/ENA primary metagenome ERZ509198 (study PRJEB26280, sample SAMEA2338857) | human gut metagenome | biome: human gut; feature: human-associated habitat; material: faeces...
ATGCCGAAGCAGTGGTGGGCAGCCGCCGTCTGCGGACGGCGGTGCGCCGGGCAACCTGGCTGTCCCTGGCGGGTAGCGCCGCCGGCGTTTTGCTGACGGCGTATCTGGTGTCTCTGGGGAAGTTCGATTTGCTCACCCCCTTGTCCCTGACGGTGTTTTTGCTGCTGTGGACCCTGCCGGTGCTGCTGATGAGCGACTGGACCGGCCGATATTGACACTTGACAGAATAAAGTACCGGGAGGCAGGCTTTTTCCCTGCCTCCCGGTACTTTTTTGCGCTGTCCGGGACCAAAAGACTTTTTTTCAAGAAAAATGATTTTTGCGGGACCCCACAAAAATAGGCGACCCTTTTTGCCTACCCCTCCAAAATGTAAGATCTCACAAAATTCTTGTTGTATTGCCCATGAAAAAGCGGTATAATTAACACATTGAGTGAGTCTCAATGGTTGACAGATCTTTTATCGGCCCATTCGGGCCGTGTCAACAGCATCAACATAAGGAGTGGAACAAACATGAGCTATTCAGTACAGAACATCCGTAACGTCTGCCTGCTGGGTCACAGCGGCAGCGGTAAGACTTCTCTGGCAGAGAGCCTGCTGTTTATGACCGGCGCCATCGACCGTATGGGCAGAGTCGCGGACGGCAATACCGTTTGTGATTATGATCCCGAAGAGGTCAAGCGTCAGATCTCTCTGTCCACCGCTGTGGCGCCTATCGACTATAAGGGCTGCCGCATCAACGTGCTGGATACTCCGGGCGCATTCGACTTTTCCGGCGAAGTGATGGAGGCTCTCCGGGCCGCCGACGCCGCCATCATCGTGGCCTCCGCTAAGGACGGTGTGTCCGTGGGCGTTGAGAAGGCGTGGAAGTATTGCGAAGAGCGGAATATGCCCCGCTTTATCTATATCTCCAAGATCGACGAGGATCACAGCGACTATAACGCCACCTTTGATGCGCTCCGTGAGCGCTTCGGCAACAAGATCGCTCCCGTTGTGGTGCCTACGCTGGACGAAAACAAGAAAGTCACCGGCCTCATGGACATCCTGAATAAGCGCGCCTATGAGATGCAGGGCGGCAGGCGTGTGGAGATCGAGCTGCCTGAGGAAAAGGTGGCCGTCATCAACGAGTTCAACGATGCGCTGAAGGAATCCGTGGCGGAGACCAGCGAGGAATTCATGGAGCGCTTCTTCAACGGCGAGGACTTCACCTACGCTGAAATGGCTCAGGGCCTCCGTCAGGGCGTCCGTGAGCTGAGCGTGTTCCCCGTGCTGTGCGGCAGCGCCGTGGCTGATATGGGCACTCTGATGCTGCTGGACAACATCATGGAGCTGCTGCCCTCTCCCGAGCAGGGCAACTATCATAAGGCCACTCTGGCTGACGGCACCACCGAGGAATTCGTGGTGTCCGCCGGTGGTGTGCCCACTGCTTTCGTGTTCAAGACCATTTCCGACCAGTACGGCAAGTACTCCTTCGTGAAGGTCCTCTCCGGCAGCATCACGCCGGATATGACCATGGTCAATGCCCGCACCGGCGACAACGAGAAGCTGGGCCGCCTGTATACCATGCGGGGCAAGAAGGCCACCGAGGTCAAGGAGCTGGTGTGCGGCGATATCGGCGCCATCGCCAAGATGGATAAGGTCAAGACCGGCGATACCCTGTGCGACAGCCGTAAGGTCGTGGCATTGAAGGGCATCCCCTTCGCTGAACCCTGCTACTCTGTGGCCATCGCCCCCAAGACCCGCGGCCAAGACGATAAGGTGGCTCAGGGCCTGAACCGTCTCAATGAGGAGGACCCCTCCTTCTCCGTGGTCAACAACGCCGAGACCCATCAGATGGTCCTCTCCGGCGCCGGCGATATGCAGGTGGATGTGCTGGTCAGTAAGCTCAAGACCCGCTTCAACGTGGAAGTGGAGCTGAGCCCTGTCCGCGTGGCTTACCGTGAGAAGATCCGCAAGACCGTGCAGAAGCAGGGCCGTCATAAGAAGCAGACCGGCGGCAGCGGCCAGTTCGGTGACGTGTGGATCCGCTTCGAGCCCCAGACCGAGCAGGATGACATGATCTTCGCTGAGGAAGTGTTCGGCGGCTCCGTGCCCAAGAACTATTTCCCTGCTGTGGAAAAGGGCCTGCGGGAGGCCTGCGTCCACGGTCCTCTGGCCGGTTATCCGGTGGTGAATCTGAAGGCTGTTCTGTATGATGGCTCCTATCACCCCGTTGACTCCTCCGAAATCGCATTCAAGACCGCCGCTCAGCTGGCCTACAAGGCCGCTCTGCCTGAGGCCAACCCCTGCCTGATGGAGCCTGTGGGCGAGCTGAAGGTCACCGTGCCTGACAGCTACATGGGCGATGTCATGGGCGACCTGAACAAGCGTCGCGGCCGCGTCATGGGTATGGACCCTGCCGGCAATGGCGAGCAGGTTATCACCGCTGAGGTCCCCATGGGCGAGATGAGCACCTATGCCATCGACCTCCGCTCCATGACTCAGTCCCGCGGCACCTTTACCCTGCACTTTGTCCGCTATGAGGATTGCCCTCCCGCGGCGCAGGAGAAGGCGATCGCCGAGGCCAAGGCCCGGAACGAGGAATAAGATCAACCGGTGTGGCCGGGGAAGCGATCGCTTCCCCGGCCACTGTATCTGTGTGGGAGAATCTCTAAACAGTTCAAGAACTCTAACAAAGTGTGAACAATTTTAGGTTCTTTTAAAAAGTTGCATTTGCAACTTGCAAATAGAAACGATTCCTGATATACTACACTCACAAAGCAAAAAACGCTCAAGGAAAGAGCGAAGATAAGGTAATTATTTAAGGAGGATACATCTATGAAGAAGTGGGTCTGCAAGGTTTGCGGTTACATTTATGAGGGTCCCGAGGCTCCCGTCGAGTGCCCCGTCTGCCACGCCAAGAATGCGTTTGAAGAGGTCAAGGGCGAGCTGAAGCTGGCTGCTGAGCACAAGTTCGGCATCTACGCAGAGACCGTGAAGAACAACGCTGACATCTCCGAGGAGGATAAGAAGTACATCTTCGATCAGCTCATGGCCAACTTCAACGGCGAGTGCAGCGAGGTGGGTATGTATCTGTGCATGGCCCGGATCGCTCACCGTGAGGGCTATCCCGAGATCGGCCTCTACTGGGAAAAGGCCGCTTATGAGGAAGCCGAGCACGCCGCTAAGTTTGCCGAGCTGCTGGGCAGCGACCTGGAGAGCAACATGACCGCCTCCACCGAGAAGAATCTGGCCTGGCGTGTGGACTGCGAGTACGGTGCTACTGCCGGCAAGTTTGAGTTGGCCGCCTGCGCCAAGAAGAACGGTCTGGACGCTATTCACGACACCGTCCATGAGATGGCCCGCGACGAGGCCCGCCACGGCAAGGCTCTGGAGGGCATGCTGAAGCGTTACTTCAACAAGTAAGTTCCGCAAAAACCAAAATCTTTTGAGAGGGAATCGGAAAACCGATTCCCTCTCTTTTTGCGTCCCGTGTGTCTTACCCGCGTCCACTGTCGGATATATCTGCGTGAAAACAAGAGAAATGTGCCCCGTGCAAATTATGTCCTATTTTGCTGTTTTTCTGTCATGTTGACTGATTTGTTCTAACATACTAAAAAGCGGTCCGCAGATATCTGCGGACCGCTTTTTGACGATATGGACAGTGAACCGTTTGGATGCTGCTTTTATAGCTTTTCCAGCAGATAATCCACGAACTGGGCGCAGGAGGCCCCGTCCCGGTGGCCGGTCATGACCACTCGCCGCTCCGTTTCCGCGCAGAGGCTCATAGCGGCGGCGAGCTGATCTGCCTTGTCCGCCATGGCGATGTGCCGCAGCAGCAGCTCTGCCGCCTTCAAAATGCTGGCGGGATTGGCGTAGTCCCCCTCGCCGTCGGCGATGAGCCGGGGGGCGGTGCCGTGGACGGCCTCGAACATGGCATATTGACTGCCGGTGTTGGCGCTGCCCGCCGTGCCTACGCCGCCCTGAATCTGGGCGGCCTCGTCGGTGATGATGTCGCCGTACAGATTGGGCAGGACGAACACCTGAAACCTGCTGCGGATTTCCGGGTTCACCAAATTGGCGGTCATAATGTCGATGTACCAGTCCTCGGCGGTGATCTCCGGATAGTCCGCCGCAACCTCATGGCAGATGCGGGTGAACATTCCGTCGGTCTTTTTCATAATGTTGGCCTTGGTGACGATGGCCACATTGGTTTTGCCGTTGGCCCGGGCAAAGTCAAAGGCGGCCTTGGCGATCCGGCGGGTACCGGCGTCTGTGGTGACCTTGAAATCCATGCTCAGCATACCGGGCACCTCAATGCCCCGGCTGCCCAGAGCGTATTCGCCCTCCGTATTCTCCCGGAAGAAGGTCCAGTCGATGCCCAGCTTCGGGACGGATACAGGCCGCACGTTGGCAAACAGGTCCAGCTCCCGCCGCATGGCTACATTGGCGCTTTCCAGCGTACCGCCCTTGGGAGTCTCCGTGGGGCCTTTCAGCAGTACGTCGCAGTCCTTGATGGCGGCCAGCGTCTCATCAGGAATGGCTTTGCCCTGGGCAGTGCGGTTTTCAATGGTCAACCCCTCGATGTCCCGCAGCTCCACCCGGCCGACGGCAAGCTCTGCTGCCAGCAGCTTTTCCAGCACCCGGCGGGCCTGGGCCATGAGGATGGGACCGATGCCGTCGCCGGGGATCAGGCCGATGACGATGCACTCCATGCGGGAAAAGTCCTTGGCGGGAGAGCCTTGGGCCATGCGCGCCTGCCGGTTTAACTGCTCAGTCAGTAAGGTACGGAAATGCGCCGCCGCCTGTTCGATAGATGTGTTCTGATCCATCAGTCATTGCCTTCTTTCGTGTAATTCAGCAGACCGCCCGCCCGGAGCATTGCTGCCTGCCGCTTGGTGAAGCTGCCGCAGACGGGGATTTCCCGATCCCCGGCGTGAAGCGTCATGGTGCCGCTGTCCAGACCGGCGTCGATGCCGGTGAGGGTCAGGGTCTCGCCTTGGGTCAAGGCGTCATAGTCATTGGGATCAGCAAAGGTCAGGGGCAGGATACCGGCGTTGATGAGGTTGGCGGCGTGGATGCGGGCGAAACTCTTGGCGATGACCGCCCGGACGCCTAAGTACAGGGGCACCAGCGCCGCGTGCTCCCGGGAGGAGCCCTGCCCGTAGTTGCTGCCGCCCACTAAAATGGTTTCCCCGGCTGCCTTGGCGTTTTTGGCGAACTCCTTGTCGCACACGGCGAAGCAGAACTCCGACAGCTTGGGGATGTTGGAGCGGTAGGGGAGGATCTTGGAGCCTGCGGGCATGATGTGGTCGGTGGTGATGTTATCCCCTACCTTCAGGGTCAGCTTGGCGGTGATGGTGTCGCCCACCGGCTTGCCCTGGGGGAATTCCTTGATGTTGGGACCGCGGAGCACGTCCAGATGGGCTGCCTCCTCCGGGGAGGCAGGGGCCAGCACAGCGCTGTCATCAATGAGGAAGTGGTCCGGCAGATCCACATGGAGAGCGTCCAGCCCCAAATCGCGGGGATCGGTGATCTCCCCGGTGAGGGCGGCGGCCACGGCGGTCTCCGGGGACACCAGATACACCTTGGCATCCGCCGTACCGCTGCGGCCCTCGAAGTTGCGATTGAAGGTCCGCAGGCTCACACCGCCGGAGTTGGGGGAGAAGCCCATACCGATACAGGGTCCGCAGGCACATTCCAGCAGTCGGGCGCCGGAGGCCAGAATATCCGACAGCGCGCCGCAGTTGGCCAGCATGGTCAGGACCTGCCGGGAGCCGGGGGACACGGATATACTGACAGAGGGGGCCACGGTCCTGCCCTTCAGCATAGCGGCGGTTTTCAGCAGATCGTACAGAGAGGAATTGGTGCAGGAGCCGACGCAGACCTGATCCACCTTAACGCCCTTCAGACTGCGGACGGGCACCACCTTGTCCGGCATGTGGGGACAGGCGATCAGCGGCTCCAGCGTGTCCAGATCAATGTGAATGACCCGGTCATAGGCCGCATCGGGATCGGCGGAGAGGGGGGTGAAGTCGGCTTCCCGCCCCTGGGCTTTCAAAAAGGCGCGGGTCACTTCATCGGAGGGGAAGATGGAGGTAGTAGCCCCCAGTTCCGTACCCATATTGGTGATGGTGGCCCGCTCCGGAACGGATAACCCGGCGATGCCGGGACCACCCCATTCCATCACATGCCCCACGCCGCCCTTGACGGAGAGGAGCCGCAGGACCTCCAAGCTGATGTCCTTGGCGGTGACGAAGGGACGCAGCGCACCGGTCAGCTCGACCTTGATGACCCTGGGCATGGTAATGTAGTAGGCCCCGCCGCCCATGGCCACGGCCACGTCCATGCCGCCGGCGCCGAAAGCCAGCATGCCGATGCCGCCGCCGGTGGGGGTGTGGCTGTCGGAGCCGATGAGGGTCTGACCCGGCACGCCGAAGCGTTCCAGATGCACCTGATGGCAGATGCCGTTGCCGGGGCGGGAGAACCAGATGCCGTGCTTGGCGGCAACGGATTGGATGTACCGGTGGTCGTCGGCGTTCTCAAAGCCGGATTGGAGGGTGTTGTGGTCGATATAGGCCACGGATCGCTTTGTTTTGACCCGGTCAATGCCCATGGACTCAAATTCCAGATAGGCCATGGTGCCGGTGGCATCCTGCGTCAGGGTCTGGTCAATGCGCAGGGCCACCTCAGCCCCCGGCTCCATGCTGCCGCTGACCAGATGGGCGGCGATCAGCTTTTCTGTCAATGTCTTTCCCATGGTTCAGCCCTCCTTTTGGATGATGTCTGCCAGATTGGCCCGGGCGTTTTCCACATGGCGCAGGGACGCCTCCGCAGCCCGGTCCCCATCGTGGGCGGCAAGGGCCTCGTAGATGGCGGTGTGCTCCTCTAAGGCGTGGACCGCTCGGCTGTGGTGGGTGACGGAGGCCTTGCGGTACTTGATGATCTTCTTATGGAGGGAGATCAGCGTATCCGCATAGGGACGGCTGCCGCAGCTGTTGTAAAGCAATTCATGGAACCGGGAGTCCAGGTTTTTGATCTGATCGGAATTTTCGCCCGGCTCCTTTTCGCTTTCAATGTAGAAGCGCTGCAGGTCCAGGACCTCCTTCATTTCACTCAGTACATCGTCAGTGATGCTGGCGGCGGCCCGCTTTGCGGCCAGACCCTCCAGCTGAAGGCGGATCTCGTAGATATCCAGCATATCCTGCCGGGAGATGCCGATGACCACCAGACCGTGTCCGGAGTCCTCCAAAATGCGCTCCTGTTCCAACCGCCGGATGGCCTCCCGGATGGGGGTGCGGCTGACGCCCAGCTCGCCGGACAGCCGCAGCTCGCTCAGAATCTCGCCCTGAGGGTATTTACCGGACAGAATATCCCGTTCCAGCTTTTCGAAAATCTGATCGGCGATGGAAATGGGCTTGTGATCTCTCATCATGGTGGGTTCCTCCTCAATGGCGGGGCTTCAGCACGCCGCCGGACAGTTCTGCGATTTTTTCTTCCAGTTCCTCGTTGGAAAGGGCGGTGGTGCGGCCTCCGGCGTACTGTTCGTCCACCCAGACCTTCAGCTTTTCCACCAGTGCGTCATGCTTACTGAGCTGGTGGTCGCTGCGGAGTCGGTAGTTCTGGTTGATCCAGTAGGCGATGCCTGCCAGCCCGGAGGTTTTGCTGATGGCTACGGCGGCAGGCCGGTCCAGCAGCTTTTCCGTATTGAAAATGTTGTAGATCTCCTCGTCCTTCAAAAGCCCGTCAGCGTGGATGCCTGCACGGGTGACGTTGAAGTTCCGGCCCACAAAGGGCGTCATAGGGGGGATGTGATAGCCGATCTCATGCTCGAAGTAGTCGGCGATCTCGGTGATGGCGGTGGGGTCCATGCCGTCCAGAGAGCCACGGAGAGAAGCGTATTCAAACACCATGGCCTCCAAAGGCACATTGCCGGTGCGCTCGCCGATGCCCAGCATGGAGCAGTTCACGCCGCTGGCGCCGTACAGCCAGGCGGTGGCGGCGTTGGCAACGGCCTTGTAGAAGTCATTGTGGCCGTGCCATTCCAGATATTCGCTCTCCACGCCGGAATAGTGCTGCAAGCCGTAGATGATGCCGGGAACGCTGCGGGGCAGGGCCACCTCCGTGTAGGGGACACCGTAGCCCATGGTGTCGCAGGCCCGGATACGGACGGGGATCTTGGCCTGGTGGGAAAGCTCCATCAGTTCATTGACGAAGGGCACCACGAAGCCGTAAAAGTCCGCACGGGTGATGTCCTCCAGATGGCATCGGGGCATGACCCCGGCGTCAAAGGCGTCCTTCACCGTGGCCAGATAGTAGTCCAACGCCTGCCGGCGGGTCATCTGCATTTTCTTAAAGATATGATAGTCGCTGCAGGACACCAGAATACCGGTCTCCTTGATGCCAAGATCCTTCACCATCCGGAAGTCCTCCCGGGTGGCCCGGATCCAGGTAGTGATCTCCGGGAAGCGCAGCCCCAAAGCCTGACAGCGTTCGATGGCCTCCCGGTCCCGCTTGCTGTAAATGAAAAACTCCGTCTGGCGGATCAGGCCGTAAGGCCCGCCCAGCTTGCTCAGCAGCTTGAACAGGTGCTCGATCTGCTCCGGCGTGTAGGGGTTCATGGACTGCTGGCCATCCCGGAAGGAAGTGTCCGTGATCCAGATATCGGCAGGCATGGACATGGGCACCCGCCGGTGGTTGAAGGCCACCTTGGGGACCTCGTCATAGTTATATACGTCCCGGTACAGCACCGGGTCCTTCACATCCTGAAGGGAATAACGGTAGTCATTTTCCTCCAGCAGGTTGGTTTTGGCGGATAATTCAAGCATGGCGGGCTCCTTTCCAGCGATACGCTTGCTGTATACTTGTATACATATATACACCCGTGGCGGAAACTTGTCTACCCCTCCGAACGAACTTCGTGCAGGATCACAAAGGGGTCTTTTAACGGCGGCCATCGAAAAGACGATTGTCCGCGTGACGAGGAACTTTCGCTGAGAGGGGCGTTTTTTCGGCGCAGTTTCTGTGCAGTCCGCGCAGAGCGTGGAAAAACGACCGGTTTTCTCTTATAACCGGAAAAAATCCCTTGCAAACCGGGGTAAATGGTGCTATGATACCCTTTGTCAACAGGGGAGCTTGCGCAAGCAGGCTGAGAGTGGGATGTATTGCCCAGACCCGTAAACCTGATTTGGATAATGCCAACGTAGGGAGATACCGTCGCTGACACGCTCATGGAGCTCGTAATGCGGATATGTCTTTCAGGCATATCCGCGTTTTGTTTTCTATCTGGCCCTTTGTGCCGGACAGACAAGAGCGGTGCCCGCCGGAATTTCAAAAGATGCAGAGGTGTTCAATATGAAATGTGATCCCAAAGATCTGCTGCTGTATGCCGTCACCGACCGGCACTGGCTGAACGGACGGACGCTGGTGGACGTGGTCAAGGAGAGTCTGGATGGCGGCGTCACCATGATCCAGCTCCGGGAAAAGTCTCTGGATGAGGGCAAATTTCTGGAAGAAGCCAAGGAACTGCAAGCCCTGTGCCGGGAGCGGCATGTTCCCTTTATCGTCAATGACAACGTGGACATCGCCAAGGCCATGGACGCCGACGGCGTTCATGTGGGGCAGGATGACATGGCGGCGCTGGATGCCCGGGCCAAGCTGGGACCGGACAAGCTCATCGGCGTCTCCGCCCACACGGTGGAGGAAGCCCTGCTGGCAGAGAAGCAGGGGGCGGATTATCTGGGCGTGGGAGCCGTGTTCCCCACCAGCTCCAAGAGCGATGTGGGGGAGATGTCCTACGAGACCCTGAAGGCTATCTGCAAGGCCGTGTCCATTCCTGTGGTGGCCATCGGCGGCATTTCCGGCGAGAACGTAGGCAAGCTGGCGGGCAGCGGCATCTGCGGCGTGGCGGTCATCAGTGCTATCTACGCTGCCAAGGACGTCAAAGCCGCCGCCGCTGATTTGAAAGCCACCGTGAAAGAAATGCTGCGGGCATGATCCGGGGGACCATTTTCGACTTAGATGGCGTCCTGCTGGACTCTATGGGTATCTGGGAAGATCTGGGCGCCCGGTATCTCCGGCGGCTGCACATTCCTCCGGAGCCGGGACTGAATGAGGTCCTCTTTCCCATGAGCATGGAGCAGGGGGCTGTCTATCTGAAAGCGCATTACCCGCTTCAACAGAGCGAGGCGGAAATCTGCGGCGGCATTGCCCAAATGTTGAAGGACTACTATGTTCAGGAGGTCCCTGCCAAGCCCGGCGCGGCGGCGCTGCTGGCATTTCTGGCGGAACGGGGCATTTCCATGGCGGCGGCTACCTCCAGCCCGCGGGCGCACGTGACCGCCGCGTTGGATCGGCTGGGCCTGCTGCCCTACCTGAAAGCAGTTTTCACCACCGGCGAGGTGGGCGTCAGCAAGCATGAGCCGGTGATCTACCATCTGGCGGCGGAAAGTTTGGGGACGGCCCCGGCGGAAACGCTGGTATTCGAGGATTCCCTATACGCTCTGAAAACCGCCAAGGCGGCGGGCTACCGTACCGTAGGCGTATTGGACGCCCACGGGGAAACAGATCAGGCGGGGCTGAAAGAGGCGGCGGAGGTCTATCTCACGTCCCTGACGGAGTTTCCCGGCCATTGGGAACCGCTCAACAAGTAAATTCGGAACGCTCAGGGCCTTGCCCTGTGTTCAGGCGGTACATTGGGGGCACCACCTTGTATCGCTTTATAAAACGTGCTGTAAAAGAGAAAGGAAGTATTCACATGAAAACAGCATTGACCATTGCTGGAAGCGATTCCAGCGGAGGCGCCGGTATCCAGGCGGATATGAAGACCATGACGGCCAACGGCGTTTACGCCATGAGCGCCGTCACGGCCCTGACCGCCCAGAACACCACCGGCGTCACAGATATTCTGGAGTCCACTCCTCATTTCCTGGGTGAGCAGCTGGACGCTATTTTTACCGATATTTTCCCCGACGCGGTGAAGATCGGCATGGTTTCCTCCGCCGACCTCATCGTGGTCATCGCGGAAAAGCTGAAGCAGTACAAGGCGAAGAACATCGTGGTGGACCCCGTGATGGTGGCCACCTCCGGGGCAAAGCTGCTGCGGGATGATGCGGTGGAGGCCCTGTGCCGGGAGCTGCTGCCGCTGGCGGCAGTCCTGACCCCCAACATCCCCGAGGCGGAGATCCTCTCTGGCATGACCATCACCGATGCTACCGGCATGGAGGCTGCCGCCAAGTACATCAGCGAGAAATACGGCTGCGCCGTGCTGTGCAAGGGCGGCCATAAGGTCAACGATGCCGATGATCTCCTGTGGCGGAACGGCTTCGGCAAGTGGTTCCACGGCAAGCGGATCGACAATCCCAACACCCACGGCACCGGCTGCACCCTCTCCAGCGCCATTGCCTCCAATCTGGCCAAGGGCTATGATCTGGACGAGTCCGTGGAGCGGGCCAAGGAATACATCTCCGGCGCATTGGCGGCCATGCTGGATCTGGGCCACGGCTCCGGTCCCATGAACCACATGTTCGCTCTGAAAGGAGCGTTCACAGAATGATCACCTCTGCGGTTGCGATCTTATTCGCTGTGGGCTACCTGCTGGCAACGGTCTGGCTGTGCCGGGGCATCCGGCTGACGGCCCGGGACCTGTGCCTGGGTGGTATCGTCTGCGCCATGACGTTGGTGCTGGCCACGATCCGCATCCCCCTGCCCACCGGCTCCAACATCACCTGCGGCTCCTGGATACCCCTGATGCTGCTGGCCCTGCTGTATGATTATCGGCTGTCCATGCTGAGCGGCTGGGTGTGCGGTATTCTGGCAATGATCCTGATCCCCGGCTGGCAGGCGGTCCACTGGGCGCAGATCTTTGTGCAGCAGTTGGTCTGCTTCTCCTGCTTGGGCTATGCCGGCGTGTTCGGCAGCGACAAGCGCTGGAAGGCCATCTGCGGCATGGCGCTGGCGGTGGCGATCCGCTGCTTCGGTCATGTGATCAGCGGCGTGATCTTCTACTCTCAGAACGCATGGGACGGCTGGGGCGCCTGGGGTTACAGTCTGGCCTTTAACCTGTCCTCCCGGCTTCCGGAGGGGATCTTGAGCATTTTGATCGTATCGGTGCTGCCGCTGACGCTTATGCGGCGGGCCATTGCCAGAAGGGAGGCAAATGATGGGTACTGTTGATCGGCTTCTGAAAGCCACCGAGGATATCTGGGCCAGCTACCACGAAAAGCCCTTTGTGCAGGGATTGAAGTACGGCACGCTGGACCAGAAGAAATTCCGCAGCTATATCATTCAGGATTACTGGTATCTCATGGACTATACCAAGGTCTTTGCCATCGGCGTAGCCAAGAGCAAGAGCGTGGAGGTCATGAAACTCTTTGCCAAGTACATCCAGGCGATCCTGGACGGCGAGGTCAACGTTCACAACGGCTATATGGCCGATTTCGGCATCACCCAGGAGGAACTGGACCACACGCCTATCCAGCAGGATAACCGCTCTTACACCTCCTATATGCTCAGCGTTGCCTATCGGGGCGGTGAGGCGGAAATTCTGACGGCCATCTTCTCCTGTGCTTACAGCTATGAGGTCATCGCCCGCAAGATCGTGGAGGAGTGCCCCTCCGCTCCCGAGCACCCTATGTACGGGCGTTGGGTACGGGGCTACATCACTCCCCGCTACACAGGCAACAACGTGATCCTGAAGGATATGCTGGAGCGGCTGACCAAGGACTATACTGAAGAGCAGCTCCGCTATCTGGAGGAGATCTTTACGGCGTGTTCCCGCTATGAGGCATCCTTCTGGGACATGGCGGACCGCTTCGGAACGGAAGGCGGGGTGCAGGCATGAAAAAGACATCCACCTTCCAAAACGGACTGATCTGGTTCGGCGCAGGTGTTTCTCTGGCGGAGATCCTCACCGGCACCGCCTTTGCGCCTTTGGGTATGGCCAAGGGTCTGGCGGCGATCGTCATCGGTCACATCATCGGCTGCGCCATGATGCTTCTGGCGGGCCTCATCGGCGGCCGCACCGGCCGCAGCGCCATGGAGACCGTGAAAATGAGCTTTGGACAGAAGGGCGGCTTGCTGTTCGCCTTCCTGAACGTGCTTCAGCTGGTAGGCTGGACTGCCATCATGATCTATGACGGGGCCTTGGCTATCGGAGGTATTTTCAATCTTGGACATTGGGTCTGGTGTCTGGTCATCGGTGTCCTCATCATCCTGTGGATCGCTGTGGGTATTACAGATCTGGGTTGGATCAACAAGCTTACCATGGCGGCCCTGTTTCTTTTGACCTTAGTGCTGTGCAAGGTGATCTTCTTCTCCGGCAGCGCTATGGCGGCCTCCGGCGAGGCCATGACCTTCGGTGCGGCGGTGGAGCTGGCGGTGGCCATGCCTCTGAGCTGGCTGCCCCTCATCAGCGACTACACCCGGGAGGCAGAAAAGCCGGTCCAGGCCACCTGGGTCAGCGTGGTGGTGTATGGCCTGGTGTCCTGCTGGATGTATGTCATCGGTATGGGCGCGGCGATCTTTACCGGGGAGTATGACATTGCCGTTATCATGGTGAAGGCCGGTCTCGGCATTGCCGCGCTGGTGATCCTGGTGTTCTCCACCGTCACCACCACCTTCCTGGATGCCTGGTCCGCCGGTATTTCTGCCGAGTCCCTCTCCAAGAAGCTGAACGGGAAAAAGACCGCCATTGCGGTGACGGTCATCGGCGCTGCGGGGGCCATTCTGTTCCCCATGGATGATATCACCGGCTTCCTGTATCTGATCGGCTCTGTGTTTGCACCCATGATCGCGGTGCAGATCGCGGATCATTTCCTCCTCAAGCGGGATCGCTTTGCCGTGGCGGCGGACGGCCGGAATCTGGTGATCTGGCTGGTGGGCTTCATCGCCTATCGCTGGCTCATGGGCGTGGACACCCCGGTGGGCTACACTCTGCCGGATATGGTCCTGACCGTTCTCCTGTGCGTCCTTGCGGAAAAGATGTGCGTCGGCAAGAAGAACGGCTGATCGGCTGACCGAACAATAAATGACCGGCGGATACGTGTATGCGTATCCGCCGGTTTTGCTGTGTGTGATTTGTAGGTTTTCCCTTGCCCTCCGGCCAGTTCCGTGGTACACTTTCTTCCTGTACGAGCATTGACCGAAGGGAAAGGATAACCATGAATCAAAAAGAACTCAACGAGATCCGCCGGCGCTTCAAGCTGGATAAAAACAGCATTTCCAAGATTTTTGGCTGCTATGTCAACAGCAATAAGGAGATCATTTCCTGGATCGACGCCTCTATGGGCCTCATGCAGCAGGAGGAGCAGGAAATGTATCTGGGCCTTCTGAAAAAGGCCCTCTCCGGGGCTTTGGGCAAAAATCTGGTGGATATCACGTTTTCCACGGCGCAGGTAGCGGACAGTGACGAGCATCGCCTGCTGCAGACCATGCGGCAGACAGAGTTAAAGGACCCCGCCTCCCGGGAGGATTTCTGCCGTCGGCTGATCGACGCACTGAACATGGGAGAGACCAACTACCTGATCCTGCTGGCTGCGGACACCTACGATGTGCCCCACAAGAGCCGGGACGATGAATTTCAGGCGGACGCGGGGGACACGGTGTATCGCTACTTTGTCTGCGCCGTCTGCCCGGTAAAGGCCCCTACTCTGGAGCTGCGGTACGATCATGACCTGAACGAATTCCATCCCGGCTCCACCGGCCATATCGCGCTGGCCCCGGAGCTTGGCTTCCTGTACCCCGCCTTTGACAGCCGCGCCGCCAACATCTATGACCTGCTGTTCTACGCCAAGAACCCGGCGGAGCTGCATCAGGAGGTCATTGACGCGCTGTTCCGGGTGGAGCCGCCCATGTCTGCGGCAGAACAGAAAAACGTTTTTGATACGGCGCTGACGGAGGCGCTGGATGAGGCTTGCAGCTATGACGTGGTGCAGTCCGTCCATGAGCAGATCCGGGCAAAGATCGAGGACCACAAGGAAAGCCACGATCCGGAGCCGCTGGAGCTGACGGTTTCCGACGTGGGCTGCATACTGGCCAACAGCGGCGTGGACACCGAAAAGGTGGAAGCGTTCAAGGCGAACTGCGAAAAGCAGTACGGCGAAAACGCCGCACTGAATCCGGTGAATATTATCGAGAGCCGCAAGTTTCAGGTCACCACCCCGGAGGTGAAGATCTCCATCGCCCCGGAAAACAGCTATCTCATCGAGACCCGGATCATCGACGGCCGCAAGTATCTCCTGATTCCCGCCAATGACGGCGTGGAGGTCAACGGCATCGGCGTGAACATCGCCGCCGACCAGCCGCAGGAATAAGCGCAAAGCCTTTCCTACATGATAAAAGCCCCGCCGGATTCCTTTTGGAATCCGGCGGGGCTGTATTTATTCGGAACATGTTACGGGCGGAAGGGAACTCAGCCCTCCTCCGCGATCTTGCGGCCCATGAGGACGCCCATGACGGAGGCCATCATCAAGCCGCGGGTCCAGCCGGAGCTGTCGCCCAGGCAGTGAAGGCCCTGAAGGCTGGTGTTGAAATCCGTGTCCATCTTCACCCGGTTGGAGTAGAACTTCAACTCGGGGGAATACAGAAGGGTCTCGTAGGCGGCAAAGCCGGGCACCACATAATCCATGGCCTGAATGAAGTTGATGATGTTGGTCATGGCCCGGTAGGGCATGGCGGCGGTAATGTCGCCGGCCACGGCGTCCGGCAGAGTGGGGCGGATGTTGGACTGGGCCAGCTCTTTCTGCCAGGTGCGCTTGCCGTCCAGAATGTCACCGAAGCGCTGCACCAGGATCTGGCCGTTGGCCAGCATGTTGGTCAGCTCGCCCACCTTCTGGGCGTAGGCAATGGGCTGGTTAAAGGGCACGGAGAAGTTGTGGGAGCAGAGAATGGACAGGTTGGTGTTGTCGCTCTTCTTCTCCTTGTAGGAGTGGCCGTTGACCACCGCCAGGTTGTTGTCATAGTTTTCCTGACTGACAAAGCCGCCGGGGTTTTGGCAGAAGGTACGGACCTTGTTCTTGAAGGGCCGGGGATAGCCTACCAGCTTGGACTCGTACAGGACCCGGTTTACGGTCTCCATGACCTCATTGCGGACCTCCACACGGACACCGATATCCACAGTGCCGGGGGCGTGAGCGATGTTGTGCTCGGCGCAGAGCTTTTCCAGCCAGTCGGCACCCCGGCGGCCGGTAGCCACCACGGTGTGCTTGGCGTAGATCTCCATGTCCACCTTGCCGTTGGACACGGAAACGCCCTTGCAGACGTCATTTTCCAGGATCAGGTTGCTGCACTCACAGCCGAAGTACATCTCTACGCCGTGCTCCTGTAAGTACTTCTCGATGGCATAGTAGATGCCCTGAGCCTTTTCCGTGCCCATGTGGCGGATGGGGCAGTCCACCAGCTTCAGGCCCGCCTGAATAGCATGCTTGCGGATCTCCTTGCGCTCCTCGTCATTGCCGAGACCCTCAATGTGCTCGTCCGCACCGAAATCCAGATAGATCCGGTCAGCGTAGTTGATGGTCTCCTGTGCCAGCTCCGGGGTGATGAGGGTGGGCAGATCGCCGCCTACCTCATAGCTGAGGGACAGCTTGCCGTCGGAAAACGCACCGGCGCCGGAGAAGCCAGTGGTGATGTGGCAGTAGGGCTTGCAGTTGACGCACTTCTTCGTCTTGTCCTTGGGGCAGTGGCGGTTTTCTACCGCCTGACCCTTTTCCACCATGATGATCTTCTGCTTGCTGCCCTTTTTGACCATTTCCAGGGCGGTGAAGATGCCGGCAGGACCGGCGCCGATGATAACAACATCTGCGTTCATAATATCTCCTATCTCCTTATTTGGCTGACAATTCTACCTGATGGCGTACCAGCGTCATAGGCGGCACCGGACGGGGCAGCCTAAGCTTCAGCAGCATCTGGGGATTTCGGGGTTCTTCGATCACGGTCCCGGCCTCATCCCGCATTTCCGGGACCGTCATGGAAAAGGGACGCAGGTCCGGTCCTACCAGTTCCACCGTGTCACCGGTGCGGAACTTGTTCCGCAGGGAAATGACGGCGTTGCCGTCGGAGTCACATTCCGTGACCAGCGCCACCACCTGCCATTCCCGGATGTAGCGGGAATTTTCGTAGTACTGGCCGGGATAACCGTAGTAAAAGCCGGTGGCGTAGGGCCGGTGGCTGACGTGCTCCACCTCATCCCGCCACACCGGATCGATGGGGCGGCCCGCGGCGGCGTCATCCAGGCAGTGCCGGTAAGCGCCGGTGACGATGGCGGCATAGTAGGCGGATTTGGCCCGCCCCTCGATCTTCAGACTGGACAGCCCAACATCCAGCAGGTCATCCAGATGGTCGATCATGCACATATCACGGGAATTTAAAATATAGCTGCCCTTTTCGTCCTCCTCAATGGGGAAATACTCGCCGGGGCGCTTTTCCTCCATCAAGGCGTAATGATAGCGGCAGGGCTGGGCGCAGGCACCGCAGCTGGCATCCCGGCCCGTCATATAATTGCTCAGCAGGCACCGCCCGGAATAGCTGACGCACATAGCCCCGTGAACAAAGGCCTCGATCTCCAGCTCTGCCGGGGTGTTCTCCCGGATGGTCCGAATTTCTTCAAGGCTCAACTCCCGGGCTAAAATCACCCGGGAAGCGCCCAGATCATACCAGGCGTTGGCAGTGACATAGTTGGAAATGCTGGCCTGAGTGGAGATGTGGCGCTGGCAGTTGGGGGCATATTTCCCCGCCAGCGTAAAGGCACCCAGGTCCGCCACGATCACCGCATCCACACCGGCGTCATTCAGCCGTTCCAGATGTTCCGGCAGACGGACGATCTCATCCCCTCGGGGCATGGTGTTGATGGTGCAGTGGACCCGTACATTGTGCGCATGGGCATAGGCCACCGCCGCCTTCAGCTCATCCGGCTCAAAGTTTCCGGCGAAGGCCCGCATACCGAAGTCCGTACCTGCCAGATATACAGCGTCCGCGCCGTAGAGCACGGCCATTTTCAGCCGTTCCATATCCCCTGCCGGAGCCAGCAGCTCCGGCAGTTTTTTCTGTTTATCCACCATAGGAGCTGCTCCCCACAAAGGCATTGTGCTCAGACAGGGTCTTGGAGAAGTGGTGCTTCCCGTCGGTGCCCAATGCGTAGTAATAATAATCCGTGTCGTTGGGGTCCATAGCCGCTTTCAGAGCCGCACTGCCGGGGTTGGCAATGGCCGTAGGCGGCAGTCCCTTATGGAGATACAGGTTGTAGGGGGTATCGACCGCCTTGTCCGCGTTGGTGATGGCACCGGTGTGATCCGGCAGACCATAGAGCAGGGAAGCGTCGATCTGGAGCAGTCCTACGGTCTCGCCGGGCTTTTGCAGGCGGTTATAGATGACGGAGGCGATATCCCGCTGATCCGTACCGTCCGTCTCCTTTTCAATGAGGGAGGCGATGATGACCACATCCTTCATGCTGTAACCCATGGATTTGGCCTTGGAGGAGGCGAACGCATCCTCGTCGATACGGTCAGCGAAGGCATCGATCAGCTTACCCAGAGCATTCTTGGCATTGTGATTCTTGTAGAACTCATAGGTGTCCGGGAACAGGTAGCCCTCCAGACGGCTGGGGTCTTCGGAATTGTTGTTGATGAAGCTGTAATCGTATGTGGCGGTCCTGACGGCCTCCAGCAGATTTTCTTCCGTATTGACGCCCTTTTCCGCCAGCAGACGGATGGTCTGCCGCACGGTATAGCCCTCGGGGATGGTGACGGTGACAGTCTCCGCCGTCAGGTTGCCGGAGGAGTTGTGCATGCCCAGGATCAGCGCCCGGTAATCCATCTCCGTATTCAGTGTATAGGTGCCGATGCCGATCTTTTTGTCGGCATGGGAGATCCCGGCGTAGAGCTTGAAAAACCACTTGTATTTGATCAGCCCCGCATCCTGAAGCTTATCCGCCACGGTGGACACGCTGTCCTCCGCCGTCACCTCCACCGAGGTCTCCCGCAGAGCACCCCGGTTGAAGGCGCAGAAATCCGAGCCCAGCATCCAGCCCACACCCGCCAGAATAGCGGAAGCCAGCAGGACAAAGATCAGGTAACCGACCAGCACCGCCAGCGAATTCCGTCTCCGCCGGCGGTGACGGCTTTTGCTGTGGTGAGCGGGTGTCGGCTCCCGCCGCGCCCCCTGCGCCTGCCGGACCTCCTGTGCGTCCCAGCTGGCAGTATCATCTCTTCTGAATTCAGACATTGGTTCCTCCTTGCTTTCCCGGTCCCCGTCAGGGAGGGGAATACAATTTCCGGATTTTTGTCCGGTCCAAGCCCGGTTTCCGGTGACAGCGGCATAAGATAGCCTATCAAACAGAAAGCGGGGTAGTGGTATGTGCTGCAACAACAATGACAGCTCTTGGCTCTGGATCATTCTCGTTCTGATCGTGGTATTGGTATGCTGCGGCAGCGGATATAGCTGCGGAAACGGCTGTATCCACAACGGCTGCGATTGCTGCTGAACCGGCGGGGACGCACCGCGTCCCGCTGGGGGGACAGGCCTTACAGCAGCGACTTGACAGTCTTGTACACCTCGTTGTGGATGTCCTCCACGGTTCGGGGAGCATCGCCCTTGGCGCAGTGGATCACGGTCCAGCCGCAGTCCTTCACGATTTCACGGGCGGCCTCCCGGCAGCTTCTCAGATAAGCCTCGTCCTGCTCGTGAATGTCAGCATGGGTGCCGGTGGCGGCCTCCCGGCTGCGCATCATCTTCTCCGTGATCTCCGTGGGCATATCCAGATAGAGCACCAGATCCGGCTTCGGCAGGCCCAGCTTGCCGTATTCCAGCTCAAAGAGCCAGTTCAAAAAGACCGTCCGTTCCTCCGGCGGCAGTTTGGACACCTGATGGACGGCGTTGGACGTGGTGTAGCGGTCCGCGATCACCAGCCCGCCGGCCTCATAGAAAGCGCCCCAGTCCTGCTTGTAGGAGGCATAGCGATCCATGGAAAACATCAGCGACGCTGCGTAGGCGTTCACATCGCCGGGGCGCCTGCCTAAATTGCCGTCCAGATACTCCTGCACCATGGCGGCGGAGGGCTTGCCGTACTGGGGGAAGGTGATGTTTTTATAGGGGATATTTTCCCGCTGCAAATGTTCGCACAGCAGCCGGGACTGGGTGGCTTTGCCGGAACCGTCGGTCCCTTCAAATACGATCAAACGTCCGTTCATTTCCGTTTTCCCTTCTCCTGCCGCACATGGACCAGAAACAGCGGCAGCTTCATCATCCGGCCGATGCGCTTCGGCTCCTTACACAGGCGGTAAAACCATTCCAGACCGTGATCGGACCAGAATTTCGGCGCACGCTCCACGGTGCCCGCGAATACGTCCAGACTTCCGCCGAGGCCGCACAGCAAATGGGCGCCGGTGGCGGGGCCGTTCCGCGCCATCCACAGCTCCTGCTTGGGGGCCCCCAGACAGACGAACACGCAGTCCGCGCCGCTTTCCCGGATGGCTTCCACCACAGGGGCGTCCTCCTTGAAGTAGCCATCATGAGTTCCGGCGATCTTCAATCCGGGGTACTGCTTTTGCAGCCGTTCCGCCGCCATGTCCGCCACGCCGGGCTTGGCGCCCAGCAGATAGAGGGATCTCCCGCGCTCGGCCATCTTTTCCATCAGCCCCGCGGCAAATTCGATGCCGGGGGTCTTTTCCTTCAGGGGCGTTCCCAGCATAGCCGCTCCCTTTACCACGCCGATGCCGTCCGGCAGCACCAGATCCGCGCCGTTGACCGCCTGCATGGCCGTCGGGTTTTCCCGGCAGACTTCTACGATCTCCGGGTTCGGGGTCACTACATAGTGGCACCCCGGTTCCTCCAGCAGCGCCGCTCCGTGGGACACGGCTTCCGTCATGGTCAGATTATCAAAACCAACGCCTAATACGTCGATCCGCATATTTTTCACCTCAGTTATGGATTCCATACTCATACAAATTAAAGTATAGCACATACCTTTGCAAATGTCCACGAAAAAAGCGGAGCCAACAGGCTCCGCTTCCGAAAAAACACGCAGGGTTTATGCTTTTTTCCTGTCCGGCAGTTGCGCCAGCACCACCGCTGCCAGCATCAGGGCGCAGCCGAAATATTCCCGCCCGCTGAGGCGGTCTCCCAAGATCGCCGCGCCGGAAATAGTAGCGAACACGGATTCCAGACTCAGCAGCAGAGAGATCACCGTGGGGTTGGAGCCTTTCTGAGCCAGAATTTGCAGCGTATAGCCCACGCCGCTGGAAAGGAGACCCGCATACAGGATGGCACCCGCCGCCATAGTCAGACCCGCCCAGGTGGGATGCTCGAAAAGCAGGGAGCCAATCAGGGAAAACGCTGTGACAAAGAAGAACTGACAGCAGGACAGCTCCACGCCGTCCACCACGGTGACAAAGTGATCCACCAGAAGAATCTGTGCTGTAAACACAAAGGCGCACAGCATCACGCAGAGGTCGCCGGGGGCGACGGTAAAGCTCTCCGTGATGCACAGGCAGTACAGTCCCGCCACTGCCAGCAGCACGCTGACCCACACCGCCTTGGGCACCCGCTTTTTCAGGAAAATGCCGAAAATGGGCACCAGCACGATGTAAAGGGCGGTGATGAAGCCCGCCTTGCCGGGAGAGGTGGTGTCCAGACCCTTTTGCTGAAGGAAGGAGGCCAGTCCCAGCGTCAGGCCGCACCAGAAGCCGCCCAGCAGCAGATCCTTCCGGGAGCGGGTGACGGAGGCAGCCTGCCCCTTCCGGCGGCGGCCGGATCGCATGACGGCGCACAGCACCAGCAAAAACACAAAGGCGATCACCGACCGGGCGGCATTAAAGGCCAGCGGCGGGACATGTTCCGCGCCTACGCTCTGGGCTACAAAGGCGGTGCCCCAGATCAAAGCCGTCAGAACCGCATAGGCGGACGAACGCAGAGAACCCTGCTTCATATACTTGCTCCTCCCCACCGGATGTGGTATGATGATAAAAATTTCTCCCGCCGATTTTGGACGGCAGGCAGCGTGGATCAACGCATCGAATCAGCCCTGTGCGAAGGTTGACGCAGAGGCAGCGAATATAGCGATTATAGTGGAAAACTGCCGCCGCCGCAAGGGGGGCTGGCCGACTTCTCCGAAGGCCGCAAAGGAAGTTCTGGAAACGCGGCTGTTTTTGTGGATTTTTGCTGCTTTTCTGCGAAATTCTGCATATTTGATAAAGGAGGCCCTATGGCGAAGCTGACCCATGATTTCTTCAACGGCGACACCGTTGCCATCGCGCAGGCGCTGCTGGGAAAGTATCTGGTGCGGAGCCGGAACGGCGAGCTGCTGGCGGGCCGCATTACGGAAACGGAGGCCTACGTGGGCCGGTGCGACAAGGCCTGCCACGCCTATAACTACCGCCGCACGCCCCGGACGGAAACGCTGTTCATGGCTCCGGGCCATGCCTACATCTATTTCATCTACGGGATGTACCACTGTCTGAACTTCGTCACGGAGCCGGAGGGAGAACCTTCTGCCGTGCTGCTGCGGGGACTGGAACCGGCGGCGGGGGCAGAGACCATGAAGCACCTGCGGTTCGGGGATGCGCCCATGAACGCCTACCGGCGGAAAAATTTTCTCAACGGTCCCGGCAAGGTCTGCAAGGCGCTGGACCTCACCACGGCCCAGAATAAGCTGGATCTGGAGGGAGACGTTCTGTTTCTCTGCGATTCCATGGCGGATGTGGGGCTGACGGACCCGGTGACCGGACCGGAGCACATCTGCGCCGGCCCACGGATCGGCGTGGACTATGCGGAGGAGGCCAAGGACTTCCCGTGGCGATTCTGGCTGGAAAAGGAGAACTGATATGTATTTATTTGATATGGATGGCACCCTCATTGATTCCAACGATGTCTGGAAGGACGTGGACAGGGAATTTCTGGCCCGGAGGGGTCTGCCCTACACAAAAGCCTATTACGAGGGGGTGGCCCACACCATTTTCCCCTTGGCGGCTAAGTTCACCAAGGAGTTCTGTAATCTGCCCGACAGCGAGGAAGACATCATGGCGGAGTGGATGGAGCTGGCTAAGGACGCCTACGCCCATGTGACGGTGAAACCCGGCGTCCGGGCGTTTTTAAAGCAGTGCAAGGCGGAGAACCGGCGGATGGCGTTGGTGACCTCCAGCGTGCCGGTGCACTGCCGCACCGCGATGGAAAAGCTGGGTCTGATGAAGTACTTCGAATCCGTTACCTTTGCTCAGGAGTTGGGTATTGAGAAAAAGGACAAGCGCCTGTGGTTAGGGGTGGCGGAGCGGTACGGCGTGGAGCCGGAAACCTGTACCCTGTTTGACGACAGCCTTGCCGCCTGCAAGGGCGCCCGCAGCGCCAAAATGCGGGTGGTAGGGGTCTATGACAGCTTTTTCGCCGGGGACGAGAAGGAAATGCGCTCCTTCTGCGACGTGTATATCAAGAGCTTTGAGGAACTGCTCTGGAAGCCGGAGTACCGAAAGGACTGACGAATAAAAAGGAACATAGCAAACATAGTAAAAGTCAGGCGTTGGTTTTCCAACGCCTGACTTGAGGCTGTCGATAAAGAGGTAGATTCTCCGCAACGGAAAGGAAGGGTGTGCGCGG
>ENA-ORTY01001708-ORTY01001708.1-human-gut-metagenome-genome-assembly--contig:-NODE-1708-length-23482-cov-8.974260_pt1 | contig 23482 bp, 27 predicted proteins | sample MGYA00241917_ERZ509198 | MGnify/ENA primary metagenome ERZ509198 (study PRJEB26280, sample SAMEA2338857) | human gut metagenome | biome: human gut; feature: human-associated habitat; material: faeces...
GCCATTGTCCACAGCTTTTGCAAATTGCAAAAGCTCATCTACTGTTGTGATTGATGTTTTGCTGCTTTGCTCATTTTCTTCTGCAAACGCTGTCATCGGAACAAGTGCCATCACAAGGCACAGCGCAAGCAAAAAGGTTAAAAATTTCTTCTTCATTTTCATTCCTCCATAATAATTTCTGTTCGTTATTTACTTTCTCCGGCAACGGACACGCCAGAGAAGATAGAAAGTTCAACCGGAAAAGATGTGTTTGCCGGCCGTGATTAGGACTTCAATATCAAACCACCACCCTTCTGGCAAACGCAAAAAGCCGAAGCCAAGGCATAATACGCCCTGTCTCCGGCAACTGGTTCATTATAGATTCTATGAAATAAGACTTGACACACAAAAAAACGGCACTATACTCCTTCCGAGCCGAGCCGAGCCGAGCCGAGCCGAGCCGAGCCGAGCCGAGCCGAAAGCAATTGTCGCATTTTTGTTTACCATAATCAAGTCCTCCTCCCATAATTTTATAACGAAAAGGATATAAATCCTTCCCCACAAATATGAATATTATTATATCAGATTCTTTTTTAAACCACAAGCAGTTTTCAGAATGCTTCCGTTATGGCAAAAATGGCAAAAATCGCATTTTCATCTTGCTTTTACATTTTTTCAGGTCTATAATACAAACACGGGGAGCTGGTGAAAACCGGCTGAGAGGAAGCGTAATTCCGCTTCGACCCATAACCTGATTTGGATAATGCCAACGTAGGGAACATATCTTAACGCGATATTTAAAGAAGATGCTCTACGCACCTTCTTTTTTTGCGTTATTTCATCAGGAAATTGCATTTCCTGTCAAACCCAAAAGCGATACATTGGGGACACCACCTTGTACCGCTATAGAAAAACTCAGACAAAAAAATGAAAATGGAGGCAAAATGAACATGAGAAACTACACTACACAAATGGATGCAGCCAGAAAAGGAATTCTCACGCCTGAAATCAAGACAGTTGCTCAAAAAGAGCATATGTCCACTGACGAGATGATGAAGCTCGTTGCTGAAGGCAAGGTTGCAATCTGTGCCAACAAAAACCACACATGTCTGAATCCGGAAGGCGTCGGCAGTATGCTTCGCACGAAGATCAATGTAAATCTCGGAGTCTCTAGAGACTGTAAAGATTACGATATCGAAATGCAGAAAGTGATGAGTGCTGTAAATCTCGGAGCAGAGGCCATTATGGATTTATCCAGCCACGGCAACACTCAGCCTTTCCGGCAGAAGCTGACACACGAATGTCCGGCAATGATCGGAACTGTTCCGGTCTATGACAGCGTCATCCACTATCAGAGAGATCTTGCTACTCTGACTGCACAGGATTTCGTCGATGTAGTACGTCTTCACGCTGAGGACGGTGTGGACTTCGTAACACTGCACTGTGGAATCACCCGCAAAACTATTGAACAGATCAAAAAACACAAACGTAAAATGAATATCGTAAGCCGTGGAGGAAGTCTTGTATTTGCATGGATGTGCATGACCGGAGAAGAAAATCCGTTCTATGAACATTTCGACGAAATTCTGGATATCTGTGAAGAATATGATGTTACCATTTCCCTCGGTGATGCATGCCGCCCGGGATGTCTGGCCGATGCCACAGACGTATGTCAGATTGAAGAGCTTGTACGCCTCGGCGAACTGACAAAACGTGCATGGGCTCATAATGTACAGGTCATGGTCGAAGGTCCTGGACATGTACCACTTGACCAGGTCGCAGCCAATATGAAAGTTCAGCAAAGCATCTGTATGGGCGCTCCATTCTACACACTTGGACCACTCGTCACAGATATTGCTCCTGGATATGACCATATTACTGCTGCCATTGGAGGCGCAGTTGCTGCCATGAACGGTGCTGCTTTCCTTTGCTACGTAACACCTGCCGAACATCTGGCACTGCCAAATGTAGACGATGTAAAACAAGGCATCATCGCTTCTAAGATTGCCGCCCACGCCGCTGACATTGCCAAAGGTATCCCTGGTGCAAGAGATATTGATGATAAAATGGCTGATGCACGCCAGAAACTGGACTGGGAAGCACAGTACGCCTGTGCTCTTGACCCGGATACTGCAAGAGCGATCCGCGACAGCCGCCGTCCGGAGGATGACCACAGTGATACATGCAGTATGTGTGGCAAATTCTGTGCCGTACGAAGCATGAACAAAGCACTTGCCGGCGAATACATCGATATTTTATAATTCACCTGCCGCTTATAGCAGGAATCTTCTCAGGAGATAGAATACATAAGAAAAAGGAATACATAGAAAAAGCTTCCAGATACAAATACATTTCATCTGGAAGCTTTTTCTCTAAAAGCCGTTTTATTTATTTTCCTTTTTCCATCTCTTATGAATGTCATTCAGATACTTTTTATTGTACGCAGCCCATTCGTACTGTGACATATACTCCCCTTTATATGCATTCATAACCTCTGCATCTTTTTTATTGAATTTGTAATAGTCACAGTCGATCATCTCCGGAACAATGGCAATATTATTGTAGCTTTTCTCTATTACGTCTTCTGCTTCCAGCTCCTTCAACGTCTGTTGCAGTGATGACAAAATCTTCTGAATATACCACTGTTGTTTTTTATCATAGGGTTCATTTTCAAATAAAACTGCTGCCAGTTCCTTCACTGAGCAGGAAGAACCGTTGCGGTCCACCAAATATGCCATTACCTCTTTCGCCTTCGATCTGCTGAAATGTGCCGGCTTTCCAGTTCTGTCATATACTTCAAAATTGCCAAAGCACTGAAATTTCAGTCTTGGTTCATTTTCAGCCGGCAATGGATAGCGAAGATCTTCCGTCTCTTTTCTGACTTTCCCGGCCGTCACCGGTTTTTCAATATAACCGCTGGCATGCATTGCCATTGCGTCTTTTGTGTACTCATCATATCCGGTAACAAAGATAATATTAATGTCCGGAATAATTTCTTTTAACTGTTTTGCCACATCGATGCCGCTCACACCACGCATACAGATATCTAAAAATGCGATTTTACATCTCGTCTCCTTTGCAAACTCCAGTAATCTGGACGGTTTGCTAAACGGGTAAATATTCGCTTCCGGGCATACCTCCCGGACAGCTTCGCACGTCATCTCCAATGCCAGTGGTTCATCATCTGCTATTATAATGTTCATGATTGTCCCCCTTTCGGTAAATTAATTCGTATTTTAGTTCCTTTTCCCTTCTCACTGTAAATATCTACAGTCCCATTGCACATCTTCTGAAACCGGATTCTTGCATTACGAACTCCTATGTGCTGTCTTCCATCACTTTGTTCTTCCATCTTTGATGTATCAAACCCGACTCCGTCATCTATGACGCAAAGTTCAATCTGTTCTTCATTCTCTCTTGTCGTAATTCGAACAGTTCCCCCATCTTCTTTCTGTCCAACTCCCCAGTTTATTGCATTCTCAACAAAAGGCTGCACAGATAACATTGGTACTTTAAAATCAGTTTTCTGCAAATCATATTCTACATGTAGATCATCTCCAAATCGAAGCTGTTCCAGATATAAATATATTTTAACATATTTTAGTTCTTCTTCAAATGGAATTGATTCTTTTTTATCTATTGCGTTTATATGATTGCGCCAGTAATCCGCAAAATTGATGATCGCTTTCTTCGCTTCTTTTGGATCTTTGCTGCAAAGCTGCGCCAGTGCTGTCAGCGAATTATATAGGAAATGTGGCTGAATCTGGGCGATCATCATCTGCATCTGATTCATGGACAATTCATGTTCCTGCTGTATCAGAAGCTTTTCCTGTTCCACGATTCGATCATACTGTGCCATATGGACACTAATGCAAATATAGATCAGCGCCAGCGTTGTCGCCAGATTAAATGTGGTTGATTTCCAAAGCATTTGTGCTGGAATCGATGCAATCGGTATCAATCCGTACATAAGAAGGCTTAGCACATCATGTCTGACAAGTGCTTTCCTGTGTTTTAACAAAATCACAATGTTTCCACACATCACAATAATACAATAAAACTGACACAGCCAATACATCGAACCTTGTGTATAATTCCCCTGTGTGTCCAGATAATAAAACTTCCCACTGATATCACTGGTGATCCATAATATGATTGCAATCACTGTTGACAGCATGACCAGATATACGTAAGTATTTCCAATCATCTCATGTTGATAGATTGTCTCTTTTACATAATAGGTATAGACCATACATTCCAGAAAGAGACAGGTAAATGTCAGATTCAACATAAATAGAAGCCACACTTCATTCTTTCCGAAATCCATAGCGGTCCAACTCAGTACATCTGCCGTAAGTACGATCATGTGAATCACAAGCCAGATGATCAGAATATAATCTAATGTATTCCTCTTTGCATTCTTCGATGTAACATGTTTAATTCCACGTTGCATTTTAATCTTTGCAATACATGCAAACAGCAATACGAATGTAACTAATGCTGCGAAACTTTCCAAAGCGGTATTGGTAAAAGCTATTTCACCCGACATAAAAATCCCTCCATTTTTATTATCTGCATAATTTTTTGTCTATCATTTGACATCTTGTAAAAAGAAAAGGATCCTTCTTTCTCGAAGAACCCTTATATGCACATCTATATAAAAAAGAAGCTGGAAATCGGACTTGAACCGACGACCCCTTCATTACGAGTGAAGTGCTCTACCAACTGAGCTATTCCAGCAAATGTTGTGATTGACGTACGACAACCACAACTACTATTATATCGAATCTTCTCAGATTTGCAAGAACTTTTTTAGTTTCTGAAGCATTTTTTACTTCTTGCTTCTTATCAGTTCTCTTTTCCCATCTGGACAGTCAGATGCGGATATGCCATCTCAATCTCATTCTCATCCAGTTTCAGTTTGATTTCTTCCAGAATCCTCCATCTTGCATTCCAGTAATCTTCATTCTTCACCCATGCACGGGCACCAATGACTACCGAACTTTCTGCAAGTTCATGGACAAATACCAGAATTTCTTCATTCTTGATGGTCGCATCGTCCTGTCTGATAATCTCCTCAATGACCGCCTTTGCTTTTCGCAAGTCCGCTTCATAAGCAATATCTACTTTCAAATCCAGCTTTCTCTCCGCCTTAGCCGTTGCATTCGTCAGACTGTTGTTGGTCAGCATTCCATTTGGAATCACAATCGTTTTATTATCAACGGTCGATAACTTTGTATAAAAAATCTGAATTTCCTTTACCGTCCCTTCGTTGTGGTTTGTATCCTCAATAATATAATCTCCCACTTCAAATGGTTTCAGAAGCAGAATCAATACTCCACCTGCAAAATTAGAAAGGCTTCCCTGCAGAGCAAGACCGATTGCTACACCTCCAGAAGCAATAATCGCTGCCACTGAAGTTGTATCAACTCCTAATTTTGCTGCAATCATAAAAATCAACAGAAAATATAAAGAAAATTTCAAAACAGAGTCTACGAACTGCTCTACTCCTTTGTCTGCACTGGACCTTGCCAGCGATTTTCTCACAATTTTCCGTATAAATTGGATCAGAACACGCCCGATCATAAATACTGCAATTGCAATCAGCACTTTCACTCCAAATCCGATCAGGTCTGAAAGATGCTCCTGCAGATACTGCGTTGCCTGATTCACCTCATTCACTGCATCCTGTGTTGCATCTGTCACTCCTTTTGTCGCATCTGCCACCCCTTGTGACACATCCCCTGAATCCACTTTTAAGGATGTCCCCTGTGTTGTTGCCAATTTTAACAACATGCTATTCATATTATTGTCTCCTGCTTTACTTTCTAGTTTACATTTTCATATCCAGTCTCTCTATTTCTTCAGGGCAAGAAATGCACTCAATGTTCCGCGTTCATTTCCTGTTGTTCTGTGTGAGAACAAAATATCCGGGTTGCAGTGTGTACATACATTGGTCACTGCAATATGCTCCGGAAGAATTCCTGATTCTAAAAAAACAGACTCATTTGCCTTCCATAAATTCAACTGATATTTCCCATTTTCTTTCTGATAAAAAATTTCAGGCCAGAGATTTTCGTCATAATTCTCACGGAATTTTTCAATAACATCTTCGCTGACTTCATAACAATCCTGACAGATAGACGGTCCTACCGCTCCTAAAATATCTGCCGGATCACAGCCAAACTCTTCCTCCATCTTTTCCACAGTCACTTTTCCAATCTTTCCAACTGTTCCTCTCCATCCAGAATGGCTCAGTCCAATGACTTTCTTCACCGGATCCACAAAATAAAGTGGTACACAATCTGCATAAGAAGTTACAAGACAGATTCCAGGCACGTCCGTAATCATTCCGTCTGTCTCAGGAAAGGACTGTCCCCTCTCCCTGGCGTACACGCGCTTTACATTCGTCGTATGTGTCTGCTGCGTATAAGTAAAATCTGCCACTTCTACGCCGATTGCCTGCGCAATCAGTTCACGATTCTTTTTCACCGCCTCCGGATCATCTCCTCTTGTCAGGCTGATGTTCATAGAACTGAAGCACCCGGTACTGACTCCACCCAGTCTGGTAGAAAATCCGTGGTTGACGATTCCTGTATTTTCCAAAAGCGGATAGGACAGATACGGCACACCGCCGCGCTGCCGCTCTGCAAATATCTGCTCATTGTTCTTATATTTTAATCCAAGACTCATATATTTCTCCTAACTTCATCTGTCCATACTTCGTTGCTGCATTTACATATCTTCAAATCCAAAAGCTACATTAACTACATCAGTGTAAATGCATCTTTATATAGCGTGATTTCTTCCTGACCCTCAGCTCCGGCTATGGCAACCACGTCGAATCTGCATGGTACGTCATCGTTCCCCTGCTTCATCAGAAAATGCATGGCACATTTTGCGATAGTCTGTTGTTTACGGGCATCGACTGCCTCTGCCGGATAGCCGCTTACCCCCGTAGTTCTGTATTTCACTTCTACAAAGACAAGGTATTCTCCGTCTCTTGCAATCAGATCGATCTCTCCCAGCCTGCAGCGATAATTATATGTCACAATCTTGTATCCCAAAGATTCAAGATAAGCACCTGCCTTCCTTTCATAGCCGGTTCCTGTCCTGCGATTATTCTTCTTATACATAATTATGTATGAAAGATCTTCTGTGGATCGGTGTCGGTCCCAGTTCTTTTAACCCTGCAATATGTGCTTTCGTTCCATATCCTTTATTACTTGCAAAATCATACCCCGGCAGTACCTTGTCATATTCCACCATCAGCCGGTCTCTCGTTACTTTTGCAATAATACTCGCTGCCGCGATAGAAATGCTTTTCGCGTCACCTTTGATGATCGGCACCTGCAAAATGTCTACCTTTGGAATCGTCACCGCATCATTTAACAAAATGTCCGGACGCACTTTCAGATTATCAATTGCCATACGCATTGCCTCATAAGTGGCCTGCAAAATATTAATTTCATCAATTCTCGCAGGACTTGCCATACCAATCCCCGTTGCTACCGCGCGGTTCATGATCTCGTCATACAGCATTTCACGCTTTTTTTCGGACAGCTTTTTTGAATCATTCAGATACAGGATCATATCATCTTTGGGCAGAATCACAGCTCCTGCCACGACCGGACCTGCCAACGGTCCTCGTCCGACCTCATCAATCCCGCAAATGTACGGATAATCCTTGTATTCTTCTTCAAATGTGCTCATTGCTTTTGTTCTTGCAATCTCTTTTTCCAGACGTTCCTGCTGTTTTTTCAGCTTTTCTTCTTCCCGCTTATTCATGCCTGATCACTCCCATCTTGTCAAATGGATAGATACGCACCCACGCTTTTCCCATGATCGTATCTTTCTTCACTTCTCCTACGCTCGGGTCACGGCTGTCCTGACTGTGATTCCGGTTATCACCAAGTACAAAATATTCATCTTCTCCAAGGGTAATTGGCTGCGATGCCGCCATCGGATCGTCCATCAGTTCATTTCCATAAATGTCTGATTCCAAGCGGCTGCCATTGATATAGACATAACCGTCTACTACCTGTACCGTCTCTCCCGGCAGCCCGATAATACGTTTTATATAGTAAGTATTTTCCTCATACTGATATGGAAATACAATAATATCAAAACGTTTCGGATTTTGGAACCGGTAAGACAGCTTGTCCACCAGAAGCTGATCTCCATCGCTTAGAGTCGTCTCCATGGATGACCCGCTGACACTTGTTCTTTGTCCCACATAAGTAATGATGACATATGTTAAGACAAGAATGACTATAATATAAAAAATCCACCCTAATATCTCTCTTATAATTCCCGGCTCTCTCCTTCTTCGTCTTCTTGACATAGAAAGTAAGTTCCCCTTTCTGATTTCTATTTACCTTTACGCTTCTTCTGTCTGTGGATACTCAAGCGTAAGTCGTCCAAGCTTTCCTTCCCGGAAATCATCCATCAAAAGCATGGCTGCCTTCTCCGTATCCAGTTCATTTCCACGGACAAGGCAATGTCTGCTTTCTGCAATACGTCCAAGCATTACATATGGGTCTGGGGCAGCTGTAATGGTATACTTATTCTCCAGTACACCCGGATAATTTGCTGCCAGAAAACGGATCAGCTCTGCTGCCAGCTCTTCTGTCTGTAACACTTCGTCCTTAATCGAACCGATCAGCGCAAGCCGCAATCCTACTGTCTGATCTTCGAATTTTGGCCAAAGAATTCCCGGTGTATCCAGAAGCTCTACCTGTTTGTTCAGGCGGATCCATTGTTTTCCTTTCGTTACACCTGGCTTGTTACCGGTTTTAGCGGCTGCTTTTCCGGCAAGTGAATTAATAAATGTAGACTTTCCTACATTCGGAATTCCAACGACCATGGCACGAACCGGACGGTTCAGAATCCCACGCTTTCTGTCGCGCTCGATCTTCGCCTTACATGCCTCCTGGATCACGCTTTGTACGGATTTTACTCCGCCACCTTTTCTTGAATTTACTTTCACAACATGGAATCCTTTTTTCTTAAAATATTCGGTCCATGCCTCATTCCATCTTTCCTCTGCCAGATCTGATTTATTCAAAATGATCAGTCTCGCTTTATTCTTACCAAGCTCATCAATATCCGGATTCCTGCTGGATAACGGAACCCTGGCATCTACAAGCTCAATGATCAAATCAATCAATTTAATATTTTCCTGCATCATACGCTTTGCTTTTGTCATATGACCCGGATACCACTGAAAATGCATATTTCTACTCCTTTACAAATCCAAAGTGTGTTTTTGGCGAGATGACAAACCAGGCTTTTCCGTAAATGTAGCTGTATTTCACATTTCCTACATTGGCATTACGGCTGTCTTCACTGTTCTGCCTGTCGTCACCAAGAACAAAATATTCATCACTGCCTAATTTTATCTTTTCATTTACAATGCCTACATCATCAATCTTGGAAGTCTCATAATCTTCTTGCAGCTTTTCACCATTGATGTAGACTGAATTTTCGACAATCTCCACGCTCTCTCCCGGAAGAGCAATGATCCGCTTAATATAATAATGGGAATTTTCATTTCCCTTTGGTTTAAATATAATGACATCGCCACGCTTCGGCTTGCTTGCATTATACACAATCCGGTTGGCGAGCACAATATCCCCGTTTTCAAGAACCGGCTTCATGGAATCTCCGACAACACTCACACGCTGTCCGAAATACCATACACACACAAATGCGATCAGTATTGTCAAAGCAATCTGAAAAATCCACTTTCCAATAACTGGGATTAAAGACCAGTCTATGCTTCTTAACAGCTTTACAACTTTTTTCTTTGTAGGCTGCTGCATTCTCTTCTGCTGTCTTAAAAGTTTTCTTCTCTTAGCTTCCCGCTGTTTCCGGCGTTTCTTTGCCGCCCTTTTTCTGGCATTCTCTCTGCCCGTAAAATTACCCCTTATCGAACTTTTTTTCATAGATTTATCCCTATATCAGAAAAAGGACAATTACATGTATGTAGTTGTCCTTTTTTACTCTGTTCTCTTCGTTTAATTATTTTACCAGCTCTTTAACTTTAGCTTTCTTACCAACGCGGTCTCTTAAGTAGTTAAGTTTAGCTCTTCTAACTTTACCTCTTCTTACTACTTCAACCTTCTCTACGTTAGGTGAGTGAACTGGCCATGTCTTCTCAACACCGATTCCGTTAGATGTCTTTCTAACTGTAAATGTCTCTCTTGAACCGCCACCCTGTCTCTTAAGAACAGTTCCTTCAAAAATCTGAATTCTCTCACGGTTACCCTCTTTAATCTTACCGTAAACCTTTACAGTATCTCCAACTCTGAATTCTGGAGCCTGCTCTTTTAACTGAGCTGCCTCAATATTCTTAATAATATCGTTCATCTGTGTGACCTCCTTGTTTAATTGGACGTTCTTAATACAAAATGTACCAGAGGACCATCTCGTTTTTCTTCACAACATGCTATATTTTATCACAAACTTCTTTACGTTGCAAGAAGTTTTTAATTTTATTTTTTCATTTATTTTTCTGGCAATCCATTCAATGTTTTTAATCTTTCCAGATTGTAAATTGACAGTTTTCTAAATTCTACTGTCCTGTAGCTTCAAGCATAATTTCTTTCGCCAGCTTCTGCTCTTCTTTTGTCAGTTTGGCTTTTTCAATCAGATCCGGACGGTTCTTTGCTGTGCGGATCACAGACTGCTCTCTGCGCCATTTTTCTATATTCGCATGATGACCGGACAAAAGTATGGCCGGCACCTGCTTATCATGCCAGATCTCCGGTCTGGAATACTGTGGGTACTCAAGAAGATTATCCTGAAAGCTCTCGAATTCTGCAGAAACATCATTATGCAGAACCCCCGGCACCAGTCTGGAAATCGCATCGATCATAATCATAGCCGGAAGCTCTCCGCCAGTCAGGACATAGTCTCCAATCGACACATAGTCTGTGACAACTTCATTTAATACCCGTTCATCAATTCCTTCATAATGTCCGCACAAAAATACCAGATCTTCTTCCTGGGCAAATTCCTCTGCCATCGTCTGGTTAAATGTCTTTCCCTGTGGAGACAGATAAATCACACGCGGGCTTTTCCTGGTACCCGGATTGCTTAGCAAAGCTTTCGTTTCTATTTTCTTTTTCACAGCCTCATAGCACTGATACACTGGCTCTGCCTGCATCAGCATACCTGCTCCACCACCATAAGGATAATCATCTACGCTGTTGTGTTTGTTAAATGCATAGTCTCTGATATTTACCGCTTCTATATCCAAAAGTCCTTTATCCACGGCACGTCCGATAATACTTGTATTCAGACCGTCCATCACCATGTCCGGAAATAATGTCATAATATAAAACTGCATGATTACACTCCTTAAATCAGACCATTCATCAGATGAACAGTAATGATCCCACTTTCCATATCTACGTTCAGAACACATTCTTTAATTGCAGGCATAAGTACCTCTCCATGCTCCTTTGAATCAATTACATAGACATCATTCGCCCCTGTTTCCATCACGTCACTCAGTGTTCCGAATTCTGTTCCATCTTCTGTTATAACTTTCATGCCGATCATGTCTGCAACAAAATACTCATCTTCTTCCAGCGGCACAGCATTTTCTCTCGTCACGAGCAGCGGACAGCGTTTATAACGCTCAATATCATTAATATTGTCAAATTCCTTAAACTTTACAATAACGAACTGTTTAAAAAACTTCACATGTTCCACTTCCAGATCCAGCTTTTCTTTTCCCGTATCCAGAATTACTTTTTTCAGTTTCTTAAATCTTACCGGATCATCTGTAGTCGGAAAGACTTTCACTTCTCCGCGCACCCCGTGTGGCTGTGTGATGACACCTACCTGCAATAACTGTTCCATACATTCCTCCGCTTTTTCGAATCAATTCGTATATATCTATATCTGGTAACGTCCGAAGAACTTTCCCTGTTCTGGCGGACACATTTCTTTCTTCATAAAGAGAGACAGGCCTGGTAAAACCCGGTCTGTCCCTATATCCATCCTGATTAATCCAGAATATCTACAATCACTTTCTTGTCTTCCTTCGCTGCCGCTGCTTTTACTACTGAACGGATAGCCTTGGCAATACGTCCCTGTTTTCCGATCACTTTTCCCATGTCAGAATCTGCAACGCGTACTTCCAGGATAGTTGTCTTCTTCTCCGTGCGTTCGTTTACTGTTACGCTTTCCGGATCATCGACAAGAGCTTTTGCAATGACTTCAACTAACTCTTTCATCTTTGTACCTCCAGGCACGAATTATCTATTTCTCAATTCCAGCTGCTTTAAAGATTTTTCCAACAACCTCTGTCGGCTGAGCTCCTGTATTTAACCATCTCTTAGCTGCTTCCTCGTCTACAGAAATTCCGCTTGGCTCAAGGTTTGGATCATATGTTCCAATCTCCTCGATGAACTTTCCATCTCTTGGGGCTCTGGAATCTGCTACTACGATTCTATAAAAAGGTGCTTTCTTCTGTCCCATTCTTCTTAATCTGATTTTTACTGCCATTGTTCTTTTCCTCCATAAATGAAAATATTTATTTTTAATAGTTTAATTTATATAAAGTGCCTTGCACCATATACCATTTTTAGAAAGGCAACTTGAACTTGCCTTTTTTGCCTGGTTTTGCAAATGTCTTCATCATCTTCTTTGCTTCGTTGAACTGCTTGATCATACGGTTCACTTCACTGATGTCTACACCTGCTCCTTTTGCGATTCTGTGCTTTCTTGATGGATTTAAAAGATCCGGATCTCTTCTCTCAGCCGGTGTCATAGAATGGATCATGGCTTCCATACGTGCCATACCTTTTTCTGCTTCATCCATCTGCTCATCGCCAAGACCTTTCATCTTGCCCATTCCCATACCGCCAAGTCCCGGCAGCATGTTCATGATATTTCCAAGTCCACCAAGCTTCTTCATCTGCTTGATGCTCTCAAGATAATCATCAAAATCAAACTGAGCTTTTTTCATCTTCTTGGACATCTCTTTTGCTTTGTCCTCGTCAATGTCAAGCTCTGCCTCCGCCTTCTCGATCAGAGATAAAACATCTCCCATGCCGAGAATCCGGTTTGCCATACGATCCGGATAAAATTGCTCCAGATCAGAAAGTTTCTCGCCCATACCGACATACAGAATCGGTTTTCCGGTTACTGCCTTAACGGATAACGCAGCACCACCTCTTGTGTCACCGTCCAGTTTGGTCACGATCACACCGTCTACACCAATCTTTTCGTCAAATTCTTTTGCCACATTGACCGCATCCTGTCCGGTCATAGCATCAATGACAAGAATTGTCTGATGTACAGTAACAGTATTCTTAATCTCTTCCAGCTCAGCCATCATATCTTCATCGATATGAAGACGTCCTGCCGTATCGAGGATCACCAGATTATTGCCATTCTTCTGGGCATGCTCAATTGCAGCCTTTGCAATATTCGCCGGTTTATGGTTGTCACCCATGGTAAATACTTCCACACCCTGCTTTTCCCCGTTGATCTGCAACTGCTTAATTGCTGCAGGCCGATAAACATCGCAGGCAACCAAAAGTGGTTTCTTGCCTTTCAACTTAAACTTCCCGGCAAGCTTTGCCGTTGTAGTCGTCTTACCTGCTCCCTGAAGACCTGCCATCATGATCACTGTAATGGCACTTCCCGGCTGAAGCTTGATCTCGGTTGTCTCAGATCCCATCAGATTACAAAGTTCTTCATTTACAATCTTAATTACCATCTGACCCGGATTCAGACCATTCATAACATCCTGACCGACCGCTCTTTCCTGAACAGTCTTAATAAAATCCTTTACAACCTTGAAGTTTACATCTGCCGCCAAAAGCGCACGCTTAATCTCCTTTAACGCTTCCTGCACATCTGCTTCCGTAAGTCTTCCTTTACTTCTAAGATTCTTAAATACATTCTGCAGTTTTTCTGTCAGACTGTCAAACGCCATACTATAACTCCTCTATGATTTCTCCGGACAAGATTCGAATTCCGCTTAAAATATCTTCCCTGCGTTCTTTCTCATACTCATCCAGCAATTCATCAATCTGTTTTACTTTATTCTTCACGGTCATGAACTTCTCAACAAGATGAAGCTTTTCTTCATATCCTGCCAGTGCCTGTTCACACCGCTTTACAATATCATGTACTCCCTGTCTGCTGATACCGGCATCCCTGGCAATCTCCCCAAGGGAGAGATCCTCTAATAGAAACTGTCCGTATATCTCTTTCTGATGATCTGTCAGTAATTCTCCATAGAAATCAAACAGAAGAGCCTGTTTTAGAATCTCATTCACATTTATCACCTGTGTTATCATACACGATACTCCTCATGGTGTCAAGTATTTTTTCTTTACACTTATATTTTTATTGTATTTTCTCGCATACAATCCCTGTTCCTTCCTCTTTAGACTTCTAAAGTTTCAGAAAATCGCAGACATTCAACATTCCCCACCCCTGTTCGCCTGCTCCGGGTAAATGTATGCACGTCTCCCTGAGTCTTAATTTCACCTCTACATTGGTAATCCCCGGATATTTTTCCATCAATAAAGCAACAGCACCGGACACGACCGGAGTCGCCATAGAACTTCCGCTTTTTACCGTATATGCATCTTTCTTTCCGTGTATCTGACTGTTGCAGGAAATAATCTGGTATCCCGGTGCTATTACGTCCGGTTTCACTACACATTCTTTCGTAGGACCGGCTCCCGAACAGCTCCCCTTCTCTGCTTTTTCTGTTTTTACAGCACCGACCGTAATCACTTTACGACTGTTTCCCGGAATTGCAATGGTTCCTTCTCCCGGTCCGTTATTTCCAGACGACACCACAACAACCAGACCTAAGTCCCAGAGATGTTCTACAGCTTCGATCAACATTTTTTCTTTCCCAGGCTCCAGATTTTCCCCAGCTCCTGCTGACAGATTCACAATCCGTATCTTATATTTTCTGTGATTCATTTCCACCCACTTAAGACCTGCAAGAATACTCGCTACATTTGCCTCTCCTTTTTGATCCAACACTTTTACAATAACAAATCGACAAAGCGGAGCAATTCCGGACAGAATCCCACCGGACATCTGTCCACTTCCACCTAAGATCCCTGCCACATGAGTTCCGTGTCCATTATCATCATAACATTTTTCTTTCCTATATATACAGTCCCTCCAGCCGATAACCCTGCTCTTAAAATCCGGATGCGGCGCAAGTCCGGTATCCAGAACCGCAACCGTCACCCCTTTTCCGGTAAGCCCTGCCTTTTTTATATCATCACACCAATAATGCACCATCTTTTTTACACGATCCATAAATGTCTCTCCAAAATATTCCCTTTTAAAATAGAATATTCGACGAAATAGAAATTGATTTCTTCACGCATTTGTCGTATGATATTCTTGCTAATTACTGGGGAGTAAGATAGTGACAGCTTAAGGGGAGGAATTTTATGGAGTCCAAAAACTATTATGACATATTAGAAGTTTCCGTAAAGGCGTCCGCACAGGAGATTACATTGGCTAAAAATAAACTGGCCAAGCGCTATCACCCGGATGTCAATATGAGGAACGGAATTGATACAACCGATAAGATGCAGGAAATTCTGGAGGCTTACCTTGTTCTTTCCGATCCGGCAAAGCGTGCCGAGTATGACCGGGAAATCCGTGGAAACCGTCCTTCGAAAATGCAGACATTTAATCTCTATGAAGAATCTGAAGAAGTTGAAGACCCAGATCATCCTACATTTGTTACTTACTGGAAAGCAGCCGGTGCCTTATATGACATCATCGAGCAGAGCAATGCCCTGTTTCGCCAAAGAGAAAACGCCGCCAAACTAGGTGAACTCGCGATCCAGGCACTGCATCATATCATTCTGCTGCGCGAAGCAAAAATTCCGGAACGATACTGGTATCCGGATATTATGAACTGGCTTCTGTTCAAATGGTATCAAAATCGGAATTATAATCTTGAATATCTTCTGAAGCTTTATGATGATCATGAAAAGAATGATATGAACAAAATTGAAAAATTAAAACTGCAGAACCGGGCTTACCGCTATCAGCATTCTGTGAAGAAACTGCTGCGCTACTAAAGTCAAAAGCATTCTTAAAATGTTATGTTATTACTCACAGCTTTCCTGCAAAGTCTAATGTAATGCGCAATATTAAAAGATATAATTTATTCACACATTTTCTCCGTATACATAGGATATAGTGTAAATATTCTTTATGTGGAGGAATCAACATGAGCGATTTAAGCGCTACAAACTGTGGCTGTGGATGCGATGACGGAAGAAGAGGAAATAGCTGCGGATGCGGTAATGATTGCGGATTTGCAAATAATAGCTGCCTGTGGATCATCTTATTACTCATCTGCTGTGGCGGATGTGGCAATGGCTGCGGTGGTTATGGTGGCTGTGGTAACGACAGCTGCCTGTGGATCATCTTATTACTCATCTGCTGTGGCGGACTTGGAAATGGATGCGGTAATGGATGCGGATGTGGATGCGGTAATGACTGTTGCTAAGCCATAATAAGAGACTATGAAGAAAAGTCTGTAAATAAGATTTTCTATGCTAAAAATAATAGGGAGGTGTTTCCCACCTCCCCATTAAAAAATTTGTTTTTATGTTCTCATTTCAAAATAATCGTAACTTTCTTCTACATCTTTCTGAAATGATTCATTGATTTTCCTTTGAATTGCTAAGTAATTTTTTAATTCTTCATATGAAAATGGTTCTAGACCTTCTCACAGAGTATTGGTACAAATGTGGTCGCCCTAAAGATATCCTTTTCCCAAGTTCCTGGTCCGGTGGATATCTTGATATAGCCAGTGTTAACCAGTTCTTTAAGAAAAGTGCTAAACTCGCCGGCATTAACCGTCATGTTTCCTCTCATGCGTGCCGTCATAGTTTTGCCAGCCACTTATTCGAAAGCTTGGCTTTTTCATCCAGCTTGCGAAGAGCGACCACCTTGGAGGTGTCCTTGGGTGCATATTCGTTTGCAAATTGTTCTGCATAGATTTTATCTGTATTCATGGCTTGTTGCCTCCTTCATTTGATGGTTCTATGATACCAACAAAGAACGAGTAACGGAACAACACTGACGGCAGTTTGTGTTGAGTTCAAGAATTGTGTAAGTTTCGATTTTCTTAATTCTACAAATGGAAGTTGTCACTCTGTCAGTCGATTCTCCTCGCCCCAGACACAGAGCTGATCCAGCACAGTCATCAGCGATTTTCCTCGTTCCGAAAGCGTATATTCCACCTTCGGCGGGATCTGCGGATACTCGGTGCGGACGATCAGTTTGTCTGCTTCCAGCTCCTTGAGATTCATGCTGAGGGTCTTGTCGGAAATGGTTTTCAGATACCGTTTCAGCTCATTGAACCGCACGGTTTCAAACTCCATCAGACAATAGAGAATGACCATCTTGTGCTTGCCTGAGATCAGCGACAGCGTGTAGGCAAAGCCGGTGTCCTCAAAATTGGCGTTCTCAATATAGTTCTTTATCATTTGCTTTCTCCAAAGATAGTACCTATCATAATTGTCAGTACTTGAATTTATAATTTGCATGGATATAATTATAAGCAGGATGAACAGTCCTGTCAATATGATCACAAGGAGGAGTTATCATGAGAACAAAATTGAAAATTACCGAAGGCATTTTCCCCATGCCGGTTCTGATGGTTGCAACTTACAACGAGGACGGCAGTGTGAATGTCATGAACGCCGCATGGGGCACCATGCAGGAACGGGACACCGTTGCGCTGAACCTCACCGAGACCCACAAAACTGTGCAGAACATCAAGGCGCGGGGCGCATTTACCGTCAGCATTGCCGATGCCGCCCACATGGTCGAGGCGGATTATTTCGGCGTGGAGTCCGGCAATAAAGTAGGCGACAAATTTGCCCGCAGCGGTCTGACCGCAAGCAAAGCCGAAGCCGTCGATGCGCCGGTCATCAACGAGTTCCCGATTTGTCTGGAGTGCAAGTTCATCGAGTATCAGAACAATGAGTATGGCTGCGGCGTCATCGGTAAGGTAGTCAATGTCACTGCCGATGAGAGCGTTATGGTGGACGGAAAAATTGATATGTCTAAAGTCAATGCCATCGCCTTTGACCCCTACACCCATGGCTATTACAAGGTCACCGAGCGCGTGGGGGAAGCGTTCTGCGACGGCTTGAAGCTGAAAAAGTAAGGTGTGCAAAGAAGGAGCTTTCGCATAAGCGAAGGTTCCTTCTTAAAATATGTGAATTTCACAAATTCCGATTGAGATTTCACCTGTTTTAAGAGATTTAATAACTGTTATATTTTGTTATTAAATTCTCCGCAAACCCTTGAAAACACTGGATTTGTCGCAGGTGAGCTTTCCCTTATTCTTTCCCTTGTGTTATATCGTCCCATCAGTGTTTATGAACTCTGATAAGGGCAAATACAAGGGCACAAGAGGTCCGGTGGACCTCTGCTCTGTGCCGACCGAAGCGGAAGCGGAGACCAAAAAAATTATATAAAACAGTATAACATAAAATAAAAGTGACATGGTGGACTGATTGAAATGCTTCTTAATTTTTGCTACTAATGATTGATTAAATGATAAGGAGATGGGATACGATGAGAACAATATTTGCAGAATACAATCCACAGTGCAACAGCATTGATGTATATACTAATACGGGCTATATACTCCGTATTGATTGTTGGGAAGCAGAAAAAAATTTAAGAACCACACCTGGATCTGATTGTGCTTTGACATCGCTTGCAATCGATGAGCCATTAGAATATGCAAGGTTATATCTTGATGGGAATTTACAGATGTGGGTAGATGCTGAAGATTCATTAGAGTTATGATTATTCCAATCAAAATCTACTAGAATTTATTAAAAATTAGCTTCATAATTTTAAAAGGACAGCCCTATTGCTATGAGGCTGTCCTTAAAAATACAATAGATAAACCTAGATTATTCTTGCTACTATCTGATTGTTAAATTTTCTGTATTCCATATTGCAAATCTCCCTTTTCGCAATATTTTATTAGTATGAATGCCAGAATCGCTGAAAAAACACGTGCCAATACCGTACTCCACCATATCATAATCTGTCCACCAAATAAAGGTGGTAAAACAAGCATAAATATCAGCATCAATACTGGTTCAATGAATGTAAGAATGTATGACAATCCACTTTTTTCAGTAGCATAAAATCCAGCTGTCGCTATTCTGGTAATCGCAACAAATGGTAATGACACTAAAAATATAGGTACAATTTTAGAAATCTCAATACTTACTTCATAAGAAGCTCCGAAAACCCCTCCAATATTTGCTCTGTTTACATACATGATAATTCCACCACAAACAGCAAGAATTATTGCAAAAATGTATGCCATTCTCTGAACTCCTCTCAGGCTTTCTTGATCCTTCTCACCATAAAAACGGCTCATTAAAGGTTGACTTCCATCACCTACGCCCTGCAATATGAGATATATGATACAGATAATATAGGATACACATGCATAAGTTGCAATAGCTTTTTCTCCCCCATAAGAAGCGGAGAATCGGTTTATAAACACCAATGAAATATTAGGAGTCAATGCTAGCCCAAATGGTGCAAGACCTACTCTGAATATAGCGCCACACATTTCTTTTACATTTTTTAAGGATACATACACATAAAACTTTTTATTATATAATGCGTATATGATTGCAATTGCTGCAGTCACACCCTGTCCGGCTATTGTAGCTGTGGCTGCACCTTTCATGCCCATTTCATATATCCATACAAAGATAAAATCCAGAACAATATTGGTTATGAATCCACCAACCATCGCAAACATTGACCAGAAAGAGTTTCCATAATTTCTAATGAATGGCATCATTCCAGTTCCAAGAATCTGCAATATTGCTCCAAGTGCTATAATTTTGATATAATCTGTCGCATTTGTTAATATAATTCCATCTGCTCCAAGCAATCCTAAAATTTTAGACGAAAAGGAGTAAATAATTATGGTACTGATAACACTTACTATTACAAGAAGCCACCAGCTTGTAGCAATAAATTCTTCTGCCCGTTTTCCTTTCTTTTCTGCTGCATTAATTGAGTAATAAACAGCTCCTCCCATACCAATTCCTGTTCCAAGAGCCTGAATCAAAGCCTCAATCGGATATGCAATATTAATAGCCGAAAGTCCAGCATCTCCTATGGTATTGCCTACAAAATATCCATCCACTATCGCATATATTCCTGATAATGCAAATGCTATAATAGATGGAATAACATATTTAAAAAATAATGATTTATGATTCATTTTTCTTACAATCTCCTTCCTTGAAAAGTCTGATAAACAGTTCTGTATTATCATTAAGACTTTCTATATTCTCTAATCCCATTTTTTCGATTACATATATTTCTTTTGAGTGCAGTTTTTCTATGATATCTTTCGTATATTCCATTCCTGATTCTGTGAGGCATATCAGCTTATTTCTCTTGTCTGAATCATCAGATACCATATTGATGTATCCTTTTTTCTGAAAATCTTTTAGTATCGTATTTACCGTTTGCTTAGGTATATTCCATTTTTCACTTATCATTTTCTGCGTGCATCTTCCATTACTTTCATAAAATGAATGCAAAGCAAAAACTCCATTTGAAGACAGTCCCTGATCCTTTGACCATTCCTCATACATTGCTGTACATTCTTTCCATAAAGCATAATATCGTTGCAACTGTATTATCATATTATTATCTTTTCTCATCTTTTTCCTCCTTAAATTAGTACGAATCCGGACTTTTATATTATAGTCCGAGTTCGTACTAATTGTCAAGATTTATTTATATACTTTTTCTTTATATAAACAATCAATAGTCCCTTACTAAGGACAAGAAGATTATGAAATTTCCCTGCCCTCTTTTAATAATATCCTCGTTCTTCCATCCAGTCTTTCACATAACATCTGATTCCAATATAAATAATATGCGACAGTAATAGCAATACAATAAGATTTATCGGATTAGCGTTTTTAATCCATTCTCCAAAGTAAATTACAACAGCTGTACTCGTTATCGCTACCACGATACTGATGATATCCCAACAATATTTCCGGTAGATTTTTCCTACCTGATAACCAATCCCGATTATCAGCCACCCGGTTATTACGAATAAAATTGCCATGACAGTACCGGCAATCAGCCAGTACACAATCCCGGAAAGAATACTGTTAGGTATTCCACTGCTTAACTGTCCGAAAGAGTCTGCACCTGTCACAAACTCCCGAAATAAACTTCCCATTCCTTTTCCTAACGCACCGAAAAAGACGATACAGTCGTTAAGGAAAACCGGCGAAAGAATCGCAGTAAACAGTGTTGTTGTTATGCTGTACCATGCCAGTAGAAACAAGATACTTTCATAACCAATCGTCATATTTTTATATTTCTTTTCTAACTGGCTTTTACGGCTATCGCATTTTTCTTTTGCTTTCCGGTAAGCAGTACGGTCACATTTTTCACATTTCTCATAAGGCACTTTTTTCTCAACAGCTACCTCTACCGTCTTTTGGTGTGTCTGTGCATAAAGTTTTTCCTGCTCTGCTTTTTCATACTTAAATTTCCATGCCACGGCTTCTGCGTCGGCTCTTTTCCTGCTGTCTGTCTCGCTGGTCAATCGTTCCTCTGTTTGCCTTAATCTTGTCCGCAATGCTTCGATATTCTCGGCTCTGTTTTCGCTGTTCAATTTCTCGTTCAAGGTCAGCGATTCGCTTAGCTGCCTGTTTAGTTCCTGGATTGTCTGGTCTTTCTGATCCAGTTCGTCCTGCATCTGTTCGGTCATCAGCAGAAGTTCTTCCACCTGCCCGACGTTCTCTAAGTTTCTGCATTCGCTCATCGATCTCCCTCGCTTTCTCTATCTGCTGTTTAAGGTCAGCAATTCGCTGTTCTGTTTCTGCAATAAGCTGTTCTCGTTGTTCAGCTTCTGCGTTAATTCCTGCCATTGCTGATTCTCGTTTTCCAACTGTTCGATTCTGGTTTTCTGTTGCTCGATCTGTGAGAGCAGTTCTTCTGTATCTGGCAAAAGATTTAGCAGCCTGGATAATTCGCTGTTTAAGCTTTTTAAACTCTGGTTCTGCTCCTGAAAAGACAGGAGCTGCCTGTCCCGTTCCTGCAATTCCTGTACCATCTCTGCCATAATATTCTGCTGTTCCTCGATCTGGTTTATCATTGTCTCCATCATGGGAATGACTTCCCGGCTTTCTTCTAATGTCACGCAATCGCTCCTTCCATTGTGTTAATGCACTGGATACTTTTCCAAAAGAAATCTGTATTTTATCCAGCAGTGCATTTTGTCTTTTTATGATCTGGTTTTCCTCTACTTTCCATGAAGTAGAGGATGTCTGTCCGTTTTGAAATTTCTCGTCAATTTTTCTGGCATCTGCGCCCTCATGGATCGTCGGTATCTCTAATTTTCCCTGCCTTGCATAAGAACGGTGGTCAATGTGATTTTCCGTTTTCAAATGTGCATTACAGACGTTTGCCCATTCGCTCCGCCATAGCTCACAATTTTTCGGATTGTTCCACCCGGTAGCATCGGTTAATACACGTTTCCACTGTTTGCGGTTCCTTGTCCCGACTTTCTGGACTCCATTTTCATCAAGTACGGGGATTCGGATTCCATGACGGTCAGGGTCCTTTTTATCCTGCCACCAGTCCGGATGGGATTCATCCACCACAATATTTCCATTTTCATCTCTGACAAACTCCCAATCCTTGATTTCTTTGTTACCCCATGAGTGGTCTGAATTGAATGGTCGCATCGTCACCAGTAAATGCACATGGGGATTACCATCTCCTTTATCGTGGATACTCCAATCCGCACACATTCCCTTATCTACAAAGGTCTTTTGAATATATTCAGTTGTATAATCAATCTGTTCCTGTCGGCTCCATTCTTTCGGAAGTGAGAACTCAAATGACCTGCCGAGTTGTGCATCTGAACTTTTTTCTATCCTCAAGACTTCATTCCATAAACGCTGCTTCTGAAAAGTAAGTTTGAATTTTTCCAGTGCAGCATTTTGGTTATCTGCCCTTTTATATCGGACAGATTTCTGGAACCGTCTGATATTTTCAGCAGGTACATTCTGCCATTCCTGTGGTGCATTTTCACACATCAGCAGGCTGGTATAAACGACTTCTTTTTTTGAAGTATAGTAGCTGATCCTGCCTGTTTCTTCATTTTTCATCACATCGCCATTGAGATAAGCAGACGCCGATATGATGGATTTTCCTTTGCTGCGTCCAACAATCTTTACTGTATAATGAAAAATCGCCATGCTCCGTTTCCCCCATTCTGCCGTATCCGGCTTTGATTTCCGGCAGGTAACGTTTTTCCTAAAAGAAAATGGTATCTGCCGGAGCACCCTCTGCGTAAGAGTGCCCTGTGCATAACAGCCTGCATGGAATGTGCCCCTCTGGCGAAGAGTGCCTCCTGCGGCATGAGCAGGTCTGGCTGAAAGCCCCGCCG
>ENA-ORTY01001720-ORTY01001720.1-human-gut-metagenome-genome-assembly--contig:-NODE-1720-length-23345-cov-6.762001_pt1 | contig 23345 bp, 19 predicted proteins | sample MGYA00241917_ERZ509198 | MGnify/ENA primary metagenome ERZ509198 (study PRJEB26280, sample SAMEA2338857) | human gut metagenome | biome: human gut; feature: human-associated habitat; material: faeces...
CCAAGTGCCTGTATGGTGGACACTGCAATCATGAAATTGCACGAGGGAAATCGAACAGTATATAAGTTTGGTAAAACAGACGGCGTGGTGGCACTCCATGCCTACCAAAGCTTCCGCGAAGGAGAGGTAACCCCGGAGCAATGCCATGAGATCGGCGTGGCGCTGGCACGCAAGGTCTGGGGCAAGGAGCCATCAAGCGCATCCAAAGAACACGCGAATCCAACCACATAAATCAAGAAAATCAATATACGAACAACAAGAACCGACGCCGAAATCGTTCTCGGCAGCGCTGACAAGGAGGTACAATGGCATACATCAAGAAAAAATCCGAACGAAAATTCAAAATCACTGTCTGCAACGGCTACAAGGTCAACGGGCAGAAACGCATGAAGGCGCAGACCATCACTGTGCCGTCATCCGTGCCAAAGCGCGGCATTCAGCAGTATGTCATGGCTGAAGCGGAACGCATCGAGAAAAAGTTTAAGTATGGCGTTGAAGAAAGTGACCAAACCCATTTTGAGCAGTACGCGGAAAACTGGCTCAAGCGGCAGGAACCGTTCTTTAAGGCTACGACATACGCCGGGTACAAACGCAATCTGGATATTGTTTACCCGCTGATTGGCGGTATTCCGCTTGCAAAGCTGCTCCCCATGACCCTAGAGGAAATGTGCGAGGAACTTCGGAAGCGCCCCGGACGGGGCAGGAAATGCATCAAGGAAACAACGGTGCAGAAATACCTCGAAACGGTTTCCTCGGTGCTGGAGGATGCCAAGAAAAATGACATCATTCCGTTCAATCCGGCGCACCGTGTCCGCAAGAAACATTTTGAGAAGGAGGTGCAGCATATTCCACAGAAGTATGAAATGAGAAAACTGATGCGGACGATAAGGGATGAGCCGATTTTATATCGCGCGCATTACACGCTGGCCATCACAACTGGTCTGCGGCGCGGTGAACTGTGCGCCCTGCAATGGCGGGACATAACCGGTGCTTGTGAACTGACCGTCCGCCGTTCCCGCAGCTGCGCATCTGGGCAGATTGTTGAGAGCGACACCAAGAGCCATCGGGAACGGATTGTAACCATTCCGCTGGGGATATGGGAGCTTCTGATGGCGCTGCGACAGCAACAGGTGCTGCATAGCGGCGTTCCGGATAGAGAGCAACCGATTTTTACTGACCCCGACGGTCATGTGCCGCACCCGGATTCTTTTACCCGGCATCTGCGTAAGCTGTATAAGCAATGCGGATTATCTGAGGATTACCACCTGCACACCCTGCGGCATTTCTACGCAACCTATCTGCTGCAGGAAGGCACCAGCAAACAGGTGGCGGCATCCCTGCTGGGTCATGCGGATACGGCATTTTTGGAGCGCACCTACTGCCACCCGCAGGACGTGGCGAAACAGCAGGCCGCAAAGCTGATGCAAGATCTGCTGAACAACCAAAATCCGTGCTATGTTGCATTTATGAAAAATAAGAATAGAAAAGCCAAGAAAGCAGGGTAAATAACAGGCGGCACCGTCAGAGATGGCGGTGCCGTTTTTGTCAGTAATAGGTAGATTTTAGGGCGAAAGATTGTTGGGTGTGGTGATAGCTTTCTGTCGCAGATGTCGGTATGCTTTGTAGTACCGCAGGTCAATAAAACATACAAAGGAGCGTTGAAAGCAATGGCATCTATCAGAAAACGCGGTAGCAATAGCTACTTGATTGTAGTCTCTCGTGGGTATGACTACGAGGGCAACAGGCTGAAATCTGTACAGAAAACAGTCAAGCCGCCCAAGGAGTACACACCCAAACAGGCAGAGAAGTGGGTAAAGGAACAGGCAATCCTATTTGAACGCGAGGTTCAGCACACACCAGAGCCTATTAACCGAAGCATTACGCTGGCAAAGTACATTGAACACTGGGCAACAGATGTCGGACCGAAGAAGCTGGCGGACTCTACATACCAACGAGATTTGCAGGACATTCGACGCATCCTGCCGACGCTGGGCAACTATAAGCTGACCGATTTGCGTAAAGAGGTCATCCGAGAATTTTACGAAGAAATGCGGCACAGCCCGCGTTTGGACGGCAGAGGAAATCTATCCGAAAAGTCGGTCGAGGGCTTACACAACACGCTGTGCGGCATCCTGTCGGCGGCTGTGGACGAGGGATACCTTACTCACAATCCCGCATGGAGATGTTACAAACCGAAAGGTCAGAAGAAAGAACGCCCTGTGGCCGATGAGGAAACAGTAAAGAAATTGATTACTGCATTTGAAGGTCAGAGTATGAAATACGAAACCTATTTCAAGCTGGTGCTGGCTACGGGGTTACGCCGAGGTGAGGCCTGTGGGCTGAGATGGAGCGATATCAACTGGCGAAAGCGTACCATCCATGTACAGCGCGGTGTAGTAAAACTTAGTCACCAAGAGTCCATCACGAAAGACCCTAAGACGACCAGCGGTGATCGCATGGTATATTTGAGCAAAGAAATGTGCCAACTGCTCAAGGCGTGGCGAAAAGAGTGCGAGTGGGATAGAGCGCAGACAGCAAATGAAACTGTGAATGAGGATGACTACCTGTTCCGCCAGCCTAACGGCAAACCGATGAATCCCTGCACATTTACCTATCGTTTCAAGCTGATTTTGAAAGCAAACAACCTGCCACTGGACTTGAATGTGCATAGCTTACGGCATACGAATGCCAGCTTGCTGATTTCACAGGGCGTGGATGTGCGCACGGTGGCTAGTCTATTGGGTCATGCACAGGCAAGCACAACGCTGGACATTTACGCCCATGCATTTGACAAGAACAAACGCAAGGCGCAGGAGAAACTCGGAAAGGCGATTGGATTATGATGAGAAAAATCAAATTAACCAGAGCAAACAAAAGTATTGCGCTGAAAGCGCTTGCACCTTATTATTACCGTGAAAGAGCGCTTGGACATAGCACGCAGGAGTCGGGAAGATTGATACTAAAAATCAATTCTCTCCCAGCTGATAAAAAGGCAAGTTTCTCCGCAGAAGAAATTCACCTTATGCGTACCACTGTAAATCAACTGAGAAATGAACGGCTGGCAAAAGGACAGTACACCGATGCGGCAGATGATATGCTGCTAAAATTATTCTAAACCCCAATAACATTAAAACAAAAAGCGCATTGCAAAAATACATTGCAATGCGTTTTTTAAGTGCGACCGGGAGGATTCGAACCTCTGGCCTTCCGGGTCGGAGCCGAACGCTCTATCCAGCTGAGCTACGATCGCTTATGTATGAAAAACGCCGTTACAGCGTATTTCAATCTTGTAAAGTAGTCAATTTCCAATAGTGGTCAATTCGTGGTCTGACTACCGTTGACCACCGCGTTTTTGCAAGTGCAAATAACGCTGCATCGAACAAAAACGAGCCTAAAACCTGCCATGTCGCAGTTGTCGGAGAACTACGACAGGGCAGTATAGACCGACGTTGAAGCGTGAATTTTGTCGGTTCTGCACAGTTACGTCTAAAACAAGAAAAAGTCCATTGTTGGTTGTCACAACAGGCTTTTTCGGCGTTTTACAAGGTCGCCGCACAATAGTAGTCAAGTAGTGGTCAAAATGCCAATAATCTAAAACGATTCTACAACAATAAAAATATTGAAATCAGAAACCCCTTTTCATTCGTGGACATGATATTCGGAATCGGCAAGGATTACAGATAATATACAAAGAAGGCCATTTGAGGATTTGAAAACACCAGACTTTTGACTTGTTGCATAGGGGGTCATGTTTTCAAAGAAAACATTTAGTGAGTCCAAATCATATGCTGTATCAGGGAAACGAGTATTATATTTGTGAATGATATATGAGACAAGATTTGAATGCTGCATCTCTTCCAAAATCGTACCTTGGCTCTCGTGCTTTCCCTCGTCGATTAAATGAATCACACATTGCCCAAAAAAGCAAAGGCCTCGCAAATCGTTGCCGTCCATCATAGATCACTCGCTTTCGTATAAGATATTGGAAACAGTATGTGTATTTTGATACGAATGATTCCAATATCTTATAACTAGCGTTTATGCAGGATTGTGGCAAGAAAAATAGGAAGTTTGAATCATCGAGATAATAGCCCGGATACTTCTTCAAAAGGAAAAGGGGGCGAAAGGCAGATTAGATAATACCATTCTGGCGGAACAAACGTTGCACGGCAGGTAAACGTTTTACAACTTTGACTTTTACGGAAATCTTGTCCGCAAAATCCTGAAAAAGACCAACCGATTCTGGTCTGGTCACATAAAGCGTCTGAGGCTTGCCGTATTGCTGAATCAATTCTGCCCAAGCAGTAAAAGCAGCATCCATAAAATCATCCGGATGGCAAGAATAGTAGGTAAGTCTCTTGCCGGAAACACGGTCAGCAAATAGCACATACATTCTGTAGTATGGCATTTGGCTTTCTTCGTCAACAACAGGCTCCGAATCCCATCCGAAATCAAACTCGACACGAGCAATCTTTGTGCTTGCCGGACACTTACGCAAAGCAGCCAGTTTTGGTGAATCATTACGCATGGTGATAGAGACAGGTGTTTTAGGTGCGAAATCTATTTTGGAAGCAAAATTATACCACAAATCAGATTTAGCGTCATAAACACGTACCAATGCCTGCCCGGAAGCAAAATCTACCGCCAACCCCTGCTCCAAAACACTGCGATATTGCATGATAAGATTTCCCAAAATATCAGAGAAAATCGGATAATCGGCGGGTGACAAATCGGCTCCGGGATGACCAAAGGTTTTGTGGCTGAACCATGGATACAAAGTGGATTTTGTAGGGGTTACACCTATAGAGGTCAGTAATTTCTGCGCTGACGCAGGCAACTCTGACCATGGGTCAAAAAACAGTGTGTACTCCTCGGACTCGATATATTCTCGCTCAGAAATGACAAATACATCCGACAATAAAATAGAATCAGGGCAAAATGCAGGATTGGGATATACCAAAACACCAAAGCCTTCCGTCAACGAATTGACGGTACAGGCCAAAATCATCCGTTCGCTGTTTTTAGGATACTGTATAAAAAAGTCTCCGGAAGTAAAATAGTTCCAAGGCTGAAGCGTAAGTATGTGGAGTGCAGCATCATAGAGTTTTCTAAATGCAGTCGAGCCTATCAGGGAAGAAGGCTTGCGGGATTTTTTGGATTTCTTTGGCATAAAACCATTTCCTTAGGTGTTTTCATTAAGTGAGATTTTGCGGATGAAATTCTGTATCGGCGTTATAATTTATTTAGACAAGGGAACAAGGGAAAAACTTTATGTTTTATGACTTTAATCTATATTTCCTTGCCCTGCTGTTTCCCTCCGCGACAACTACCCCGTCGGCAATCAACTCTGTCAGATACATCTTTGTGCGGGAAACTTGCAGACCGATGGCATCGGCAATTTGGGCGCTACTGGCTTCCGGTGTATCGGTCAAATATTGAAGAATATCGTTTTTGCGTTGCTCTGCGATAGAGCTGGATTTGCCGCCACTTTTTGCCGCCACTTTTTTATCGCCATTTTTTTCCGCCACTTTGTTGGCGGCAAGTGGTAACACCAGTGTTGTGCGGTCTGGATTAAAGCTCTCCACGATTTCCGGCTCCTGCCAACCTTGTTTTTGCCAGACGGTACGGATGCTCGGCAAACCGCTGCCCGCGCGCTCACCAACATTGATCAAGTTGAACATCTTAATGAGCGACTCGTTTCGAGGGTCAGATACGCCGCCGACAAGCGCCTCCTGCACATTGATGCGGAAAGCGCCGGGGTTGGCAATGCGAATCTTATCCGGCCATTTTTGAATCACCAGACCGCGTCGGTCATAGTAGTCGGCATGAATCAAGGCGTTTGCTAAAGCCTCGCGCAAAGCCTTATGCAGAGGGGTGTCATCAATACGATCTGCACCTTCCAGTTTAAAAGGCACTTTAATATCCTGAGCAATTCGGTTGTATACGCGAAAGTAAAAATCACAAATGTTGCCGCTCCAATCACCGGAACTGGAGACGATACGATCTGTCCACCGCTCATCTTCTGCGGCAGAGCGGTCATGCTCTTGGTAATCCAGAAAATAATGTGGGAACTCGCGTACAATTTCGTATTCGTGACCGAACATTAGCAATCCGGCAGCAGTGGGGCACAGTTTGCCATCAGCATCACGCGCCATCGCGCCAATGCGGTGCAGAAAATCCTCCACAGCTAATTCTGACCATACGTGGCCGGGGCGAAGATTATCCATGCGCTGACGATAGCGGCGGATAGTGTCCATATCAAGGCAGTCTATCGTCATAGTATCCATGACGCGGGCGTCCTGCGAAATATCCGCCTGATCACGCATCATGGCGCGCACTTCATCCCTTGTGCAACGGTAATCTCCCTCGCCGTTCCGACGGTATGTTCCCGCAAAAGGATCAACGCCCATGTAGACAGGTTTGTCGTGGCGGTCGGCGCGGGGTACTTCGATGACAACAATTTGGTTACCGCCACTTTCAACAATCTGCACATTCTGGTCAGAAAGAATATTTACATTGACGACGGAATGATTGTTGACGCTGTTCCAGAAATCTACGACAAGTTTTTCGGGGGAGGGGAGTGGTACACTGGAAAAGCTTTTATCTGCATTTTCTACAACACCAAGCAGAATGTAGCCACCAAAAGTATTGGCAAAAGCTGAGTATGTCTCCCAGATGCTATGGGGCAAACCGCCTTGTGCCTTTTTTGCTTCAAGGCGGTTGTTTTCTTTGTATTTATTCAATTGGGATAAATCTAGCATAACATCTATCTCCGAATATATTGTTTAAAACGAACTAAATCTATTATAGTGTATGGAGTGTGTAAAGGTCAATGAAATCGCATTATGCTAGAATAAAATTTTTGAAGTCAATATTGTGGGGTTTGCTATCCCATATATAAGCTGTTTCTATACAAAACTTCAATTAATGTTATAGTAATCACTTTTACAATAGTAGGCTTGGATATAGTTGATTATAGCATAGAAGTCGGTAAAAAGTGAGTTGTAAAATGTGTGAAAAACGACATGAAATTAAGAACTGTGAAGCTGAACAGAGAGAGCAAAACAAACGATAGTACGTTGCTTTTTCTGTAAGTCCGTGCCGGATAGCGTAGTTACTCATAGGTGATTAGTCGGAGAACTACGACAGGGCAGTATAGACCGACGTTGAAGCGTGAATTTTGTTGGCTTTGCACAGCTGCGCTAGAAACAAGAAAAAGCCTGTTGTTGGTCATCACAACAGGCTTTTTCGGCATTTTGGTATGTGATTGCATAGTAGTGGTCAAATGGTGGTCAAAATGCAAATAAACTCTGTAAGAACATACGGTAAAAATACTTTTAACAAATTTCAAAAAGGCTCATTTAATTCTATTTTGAATATCTTCCACCGAAGGCAACTGCTTTTCCAATTCCCCGGTAAGGTTACTCGTAACCTTATATTCGCTCACGCCGATAGGCTTTGATATGTCTTTTAAGGAGTATTCTGCCACGAGATTGTTTTTGCTCTTGCAAAGCAGTAGGCCGATGGATGGGTTGTCGACATTCTTCTTTAAAATACCATCTACTGCTGATAGATAAAAGTTGAGTTGCCCAGCATATTCCGGCTTGAACTCTCCCGTCTTAAGTTCCACCACTACATAGCAACGTAGATTCAAATTGTAAAAAAGTAGGTCAATATAAAAATCATCACCACCAACATTCAGGTGGTACTGATTTCCCAAAAATGCAAAGCCGGTTCCTAATTCTAACAGAAGTTTTGTAACATCTCGTACAAGGGCTTGCTCAATGTCCCGTTCCAGCATATCCTCTCTGAACGGAATGAAATCAAACACATAAGGATCCTTCATTGTCTGTGTAGACAGTTCGCTCTGTGGAGAAGGTAACCGCTGCTTAAAATTGGAAACCTTACTGTTTAAAACCTGTCTCTCGTATAATCCGCTTTCTATTTGATGAATAAGAACATTCCGTGACCAGCCGTTCTTTTGGCAAGTCTCCGCATACCAACAGCGTTGCTCACTATCAGTGATTTTATCAAGCAGTACAATATTGTGGCCCTAAGGAATTTGTGCAACAGCCTGTTGCACAAATTCTTGCTCAGAATAAGTGGCCGCAAATTTCGCCATATACTTCAAATTTCGGACAGAAAATCCCTTGTTCGTAGGATAATCAGCACGAATATCCATTGACAAGTTTTCGATAAAATTATTACCCCAAACTTTGTGGACGTTTATTTCCTTGCCTATCCACTATGAAACGCATCGGACATCGCAGACGCGCTTGCTGAAGTTTTCGCATTCTGAAAATGACGCTGATGACGCTAATGACGCTGAAATTGATATAACTCAATTATCCGGCTGGGATATCTCAAAAATAGCGTCACAAGCGTCATTAGCGTCATCGGACAAGTCTTGGCGCAGGAAATATGGTGCATAACCTCGTGGGAAATGGCTTGTTCTACAGAAATATAAACGTAGACACGATGAGTTGCTGAACTGCCAAGAATGACGCTGTTTTTGAAAAAGCGAAAAAGAAAAATGAAGATGAAAATCGGCAATGACGCTGATTTGATTTACAAGCAAGGAGGTATAATGGCTTACATCAAGAAAAAATCCGAACGAAAATTCAAAATCACCGTCTGCAATGGCTATAAGGTCAACGGGCAAAAACGGATGAAAGCACAAACGATAACAGTACCGCCGGAAGTTCCCAAGCGTGGGATTCAGCAGTATGTTATGGCTGAGGCCGAGCGCATTGAGAAAAAATTCAAATACGGCATTGAGGAAAGTGACCAGACTCACTTTGACCGCTACGCCGAGGCATGGCTGAACCGGCAGAAACCATATTTCAAAGCCACTACGCTGGCTGGGTATCGCCGCAATCTGGAAATTGTCTATCCAATCATCGGCGGCATTCCGCTTGCCAAAATCCGCCCGCTGATGTTGGAGGAAATGTGCGAGGAGTTGCGCAAGCGTCCGGGCCGAAACGGAAACCAAATCAAGGAATGTACTGTACAAAAGTATCTTGAAACCGTTTCCTCGGTGCTGGAGGACGACAAGAAAAATGACATTATTCCGTTCAACCCTGCGCACCGTGTCCGCAAGAAATTTGCGGAGAAAGAGAAACAGCATATTCCGCAGAAGTACGAAATGCAGCGATTGTTGAAAATCATTATGGACGAACCGATTCTGTACAAAGCCTATTACACAATGGCGATTGCCACCGGGCTGCGGCGCGGTGAGCTGTGCGCCCTGCGCTGGAAGGACATTACCGGGCCTTTTGAGTTCACAATCCGCCACTCCCGCAGTTGTGTGGCCGGGCAGGGAATTGTAGAAAGTGACACAAAAAATCATAGGGAGCGCATTATCGTAATTCCGGCGCAAGTATGGGAATTTCTAATGAGCCCGCGGCATTGGCAGACGATTCGCAGCGGCAAGCCGGAGAATAACCAGCCTATTTTTACCGACTTGGACGGTCATGTGCCCAACCCTGACACATTCACCCGACATCTGCGCAAGTTGTATGCCAAGAATGGCTTTCCGAAAGAGTATCATCTGCACACGCTGCGGCATTATTACCGGCAGCGAGCCATGAACGCAGGCTGGCAGGAAACAGGTTATCTGATACTCAAAGTGGATTCTCCCAATGGGTATAAACCAGTTTTCACCAGTGAGGAAGTCCGCCATGCAAGAAGTGCTGTAAATCAGTTGCGAAACAAGAAAATTCAACAGGGGCAGTACACAGACGCCACCGATGATATGCTGTTGAAACTAGCCGATGTGCCCACTTTCAGAAGAATGTGAATTTACGCAAAATTCATGAGGTAGATTACGCAGAAAAAGACTGCAACAATTGTTGCAGTCTTTTTGGTGAAACATCGGGATTTGTCGTTTGGCCTATGCCTTTTCCTCAGATTACCTCCAATTCAAGCGTTTTGGCCGGCAGGCCTTTTGCTCTCACCGTGACCGTAATCTTTCCGGGGGCATCGCCGCCGCGGACCACGGCCAATGCCTTGCCGTAGTAGGTCGTGTGGGTATCGGAGAAAAAGTTTTCCCCCATGTTAGGACGTGCAGAACCAAGGGCCAGCAGCGTCCCGGCACCGTCAACCTCCACCGTGACCGCAGTATCCTCAGAAGATTTTGTGATGCCATCCGCCCCCGTCAGGTCAATGCTGATGTAGGCCAAATCCTGCGTTTTTGCCTGCAAGGTGCTCCGGTCGGCCACCACACGCAGTTCGGCAGGTCCTGCCGCTGTCTTCATGGAAGTGCGGCTCTGTTCTTTCCCCTCGCCATCGTAGCTGATTGCGGTGATGGTACCGGGCTCATAGACAACGCGCTTAAAGACGGCCTTGTATTCCTTCGTCTTTTTTCTGCCATAGGAATGCCCGTTGACAATGAGCTCCGCCGTTTCACCGTCAGCGTAGACCGTGACCTTGGTTTTTTTGCCTTCACAGCCGGCCCAGGACCAGCTTGCCACTGCGTCTGTGTCACGCCACATGGATTCGGAGCCGGTCTCCCCTGCGTGGGTGTACGGTTCTACGCCGATGCCGGGGGTATGGTCCAGCCCCCAGATCAGCCGATTCCACTGTACCTCGGGGCGAAGCTTTCCGCAAATGTCGATCACGCCGCAGCCGGCGGAGATGATGGGCGCGTCCTGACCGGGATTTTTGAAGCTTTTGTAACGGACGGTACCGATGCCCGCCTCTCCCAGATAATCCCAGCCCGTCCACATAAAGTCGCCGATGACATAGGGGAATTTTTTCACCAGTTGCCAGTTATGATACAGGTTCTTGGGCAGGGTCTCGGACCCGACAATGACGCGATCGGGATGGAGCGTACCGTCCTTCTCGTATCGGGACGCGGCGTAGTTGTAACCGCCAATATCCAGATAAGAGAAACTCACCTTTGTGGCATCGTCCGCGGCAGGTTTGGCGGCCATTTTTTCAATCATACCCCCCGCCAGGTTCATCAGCATGTTGAAGAAGGCGCTGGTGGGAACGTTGTCCATCGTCTGACTGCCGTTTTGATTCTCTTTCCCGTTCTTTTTGTTGCCGTATATGCCGCCGCCCTTGGCCGACATACTGCACAGCATCAGGTTGACCCCCATCGTCACTGCTTTGTCCGGGTCCAGCTTTCGTGCCAGGACTGCCAATTTTTTACAGTACTCCTGTCCTTCGGGCATAGCCAGTTCGGAGATTTCATTTCCGATAGAGTTCATGACCACACTGGGATGATTGTAGTTTTTGATGACCATAGCTGTGAGATCCTGCTGCCACCATGCGCGGAAATCCTGGTCCGCATAGTCGTAGGGGTTTTTATGTACCAGCCAGTTGTCGCAGAATTCATCCATGACATACAGACCCAGCCGGTCACAGGCATCCAACAGTGCCTTGGAGGCAGGGTTGTGGGCGGAACGTATCGCGTTGAAACCGGCCTCCTTGAGCAGACGGACACGGCGGAACTCGGCATCCTCAAAAGAGCATGCGCCCAGAATACCATTGTCGTGGTGGACGCAGGCGCCACGGAGCAGCGTTTTCTTGCCGTTTACAAAAAATCCTCTGGTGCTCCAGCTAAGGGTACGGAATCCAAACCAGGCGTCCGCCTCATCCACCATCTCACCATTTTTCAGCAGTTCCGCTCTGCATCGGTACAGTTCGGGATGTTCCGCGTCCCAAAGCCGCGGCTGGGAAACGGGAATGTCCGCCGACGCAGTGCCTTCCTTGACCGCAGTTTCGGCCTGCGCCACCACCTTTTCACCATCCAGAATAGAGACTCTGACCGTATCACCGCCGGTGACCGAAACCTTCACATGGGCCGCATCGTTTCCGGAGGTGGAGACGAGCAGTCCATCCGGGCGGATATGACTCTTATCCCCCAGGAAGAGGTTTACGCTGCGATAAATTCCGCTGCCGGAATACCAACGGGAATTGGGTACCGACGAGTTGTCCGCAATCACTTTGATTTCATTTTCTTCGCCATACTTCAGTTGTGGGTCCAGCACCACAAAGAAGTTGGTATACCCGTACCGCTGTTCAGCCACAAGCGCATCGTTCACGAACACCTGCGCGTTTTGATAAACTGCCTCAAATTCCAGCACAGCGGACTGTGTCCGCCACGTTTCAGGCACAAGAAACCGTTTGACGTAGACATAGGCCCCGCCGGGAAAGTATCCGCACGCTCCCGCTGTTGCCGCATCCTTCGAGCGTTTCTCGTACAGCATGGCATCGTGGGGAAGTGTGACCGGCTGCATAGACGGTTCCTTTCCCACGGCGCCAAATAGCCAACCTCGGTTAAAATCTTTCTTTTTCACTTTCCTGCTCTCCTTAAATATGCGCGAACGCTTCGCTGTTTGTGCAATATACGATATCGTTTCGGCCTGCGATTGATTCAAAAAGCCGCTCCAAAGCATACCAACTGGCGTTTCCCTTGTCGTAGTCCATTTCATAACTGTGTGCCCACAGGAACAACAGCAGATCCTTTTCTCCTGGTTCCTCACATTTGAAACGCTCCACCAGTTTCACGGCATTTTTCAGAATCAGCGAGGAGGAAGGCCGAAAGTTCATCGGATCCTCCGGGAACGCAAAGCCGCCGGAGGGAAAGACCACTCTGGCATATTGATACCCCTGCGCCTTCAGATACGCCTGGGCAGCCGGCGAGGTTGAACCCTGCGCATAGGCGTGTCCCACGACCGTAGTGCCGAAGATTTTTTCCAGCGCGGCCTTGTCCGCATCCACCGATGCGCGCATTTCATCCTCGCTGACAGCCCCCAGCGGTTCATGCCGGAAGCCATGGGTGGCAATCTCCATTCCCTCATAGACCTGGCGCACCTCGTCCTGTGGGATTCGGTTGTGCTGCACATAGGAAAATGGCCACTTGTGCTTTACGCCTTCGGGGCAATCCTGAAAAGAGAAGGTTCCAAGTCCCTTCACCTCGCCGCGGGTGCCAAGCAGGCCGGCATTGAGGTTGAAGGTTCCTTTGAGCCCGTATTGCCTCATGAGCCGGATCACCCGTTTGTCCTGTTCCAGTCCATCATCAAAGCTGAGCGTGAAATACTTTTTCCCCATGCCTACGCCTCCCCTGTCAGCTTTTGCAAATCATACGCCTGCGCCAGCAGCATTCCTCCGGCCTGATTCGGGTGCAGGTGATCCCCCTGGTGATAACGCTCGTCGGTGAACGAAGGATTCTTCGGATCGCGCAGCAGTGCATCCGCATCAACCATATAATCGAACAGCGCGCTATCTCGGATCCATTCATTGATGCTGACTCTCAGCGCCTCCATCTCCGGGGTATACCCTTTTTTCACAAAACCGCTGCGGGGCGGAAGCGTCTGGGCAATCACCCGGACACCGGCCTTATGAAGCCGATCCACAATATCGGTTACAGCCGAAGCATATTGTTCCAGCGAGATGACCGCCCCTGTCTTTTGGGAATAGTAGGCCACATCATTGACCCCCAACGCCAAAATCACGCCGCAGAGTCCTGAAAAACGGAGTACATCGCGCTCAAAGCGGGACACCCCTTTTTCCCCGTAGGAAGCTCCCATCAGGCCCGGGATATCATAAAGCAGACAATTCCCGCTGATTCCGGCGTTCATCAGTGCATAGTCACCGCCATACGCATCGAACAGACGCCTTTGCAACGGTTTTACCCAGCGGTTCAAAGCCGTTATACTGTCTCCGAACGCCACGATGATTTTGGAAGGCTGCCCGGTAAACACCTCGATCTGATCCATCCCGGGAATCGCCTCATAAAGGCCGTACTGTTCCATATACTTTTCCCGCCGGGGTGGGGGCAGCTCCCTGTCCGCCGTATGATTTCCCTTGTAGCTTACCGCATTTTCCTCGATCATATTGCTGTCCATGACCTTGGATGCATAGTAGAGTCTGATTTCCAGCTCTTCCCCCATCGTCACTGGGAGCGTCAACGCATCCGAATAGCAGCTTTCCCCCGCGGGAACCGTGAAAACACAGCTGCCGTCCCGCGTGACGGTATGCATCTCTCCCTGTGCCCACACGGTCAGTCCCCCAATGGTGTAGGGTTTCTTTCCATAGTGGTTGGAGAAGCGGACCCGAAGTTTCTCGCCCGAAACCTGGGATATCACAGAATACACCACTGTTTTTTTCTTGCCCGCCAAAAAGCCCATCGCGAAGGCAGGTGCCGCGGCTTGATGCCAGATTGGTGTCCAGTCCATTGTTATCTCTCCTTATGCCAATGTAATACTCAAGATGTCAAGCGTTCCCTTTCCCTTATACCGGAAATACAGCGGGCAGGAATCCAGGGGGCGCCCGCTCTCCAACGCCAGACGTCCGGCATCGAATTTTACTCCTGCGGTTGTCCAGTCGGCTGTCCCGGCAAGGGGAATGGATGCTATGACAGGATCTTTTTCCCCGGGTAAGAGTTCCAGCACGCCGCCTGCGCCGCGAACCGTTACAGCAATGTGGGTGCTTTCAGTCAGATCAAAATATCGGAAACCGGCAATACTGCCATTCTTCATTTTGGAAATATACGCCTTTGGTGCCGCGCTCTCTGTCTCTATGGTCACTTCCCGTTCCGCTGGCTCCGGCGGCTCGTAGTCCGGACCATCCTGGGTGATCTCGGGTCCGTCCATCGGGTTGCGCAGACCAAACATTCCGGCATGGTGCAGGACGCAGGCAATGTAGGCCGGATAGGTCCCGATTCCCTTCAAAGGGCCGCCATTCAATCCGCAGCTCGTGGACTCCACCATGCGGATGGTCCCGTCCTCACGGATCTCAATGGGCTCAGCTACCGCCTGCCGGTTTCGTTTGGCGCCATTGGTCGTTCGGTGGTCAAATATATACCATTGCCCGTGGACGCATACCATACCGCCGTGGCTGTTTCCCATCGGATATGCCGCATTCATGAGCTTTCTGCCCTCCAGACCGATATCACTTGAGGAATGGATCGGTCCCTTGTGGATAAATCCCTTGTCGGGGAACAAGCTCATCGCGTAATTGAGACCGGTGATGTCCGTGGCCGGATAGACCAGATAATACCACTCACCGATGTGACGGATAGAGGGTCCTTCCCAATAGTTCGGCTTCTTGGGATCAAAATCCGCCGGCATGATGATGGTGGGTTCGCTGATGATGGTCAGCATATCAGAGCTGAGTTCCATCACAAACAGCCCCTTGATCTCGTGGCCGAATTGTCCGTTGGATTTCTGCCCGCTGCCCACGTAGAGAAACACCCGCCCGTCATCATCCACCAGAACGGCTGGGTCAAACATAAACCAATCCTCCGGCTTTGAGCCGTAGACTCGCCCGTCCGGGAAGTGAACATCGCCCAAATATTGATATTTTCCCGCAGGTTTGTCACACACAGCGACCGATGTGATCGACGTATTGGCCACCGAATAGTAAAGGTAGTACCGTCCGTCTGTGCCGCGCACCACATCCGGTGCATAGTAGGACAGATTCTCTTTATTCCACGGCGTATCTTGCTTTTTGAAGATTACGCCTTCATACCGCCAGTCGGAAAGATCCTCTACCGGGGTCGACCAGCATACGTAATCGCCCTCACAGTATTCCTTGGCACCAAAGAGATCATGGCTCCCATAAATGTACAGCCGCTGACCAAATACCCTCGGTTCAGCATCCGGGATGTATTCCCAACTGGGAAGATAGGGGTTATAGCATTGCCGTTTCACAGATATTTCCTCCTTCAAAAATACTCAATTCTATGTTATACTATACTCAATTCCATGCTATACTGCCATAAAAGGGGGGGGATGCCCGCATGGAACACCTGTTTTTTGACAGCATTGATGAAATGCGGAACCAGACCGGCAGCCATGGTCCGAACTATCTTCGCAACCATACGGCCGAACGGGACTATTTTTCTCCGTTGTCCATTGTAACCAGCATCCAGAAGCCTCAGGAGTATCTGTTTTCCAACTATATGGATGCATGGTCCTTTTGCGTTCACACTCCAAACAAACAAGAATTCTTTCATGAGACCTATATGCACAAGCATAATTTTTTTGAGCTGATGTATGTGCAGCGGGGTCGCGTCCGGGTGATGATCGAGGGGGCCGAGACCACCTATACGCAGGGAAACCTTTGTCTCCTCAATCGAAACACCATGCATCGCGAAACAGATATGTCGAATGCGGATATCGTTTACATCGGCATCGATGCCTCTCTGCTGACACAGTGGCCCAAATCATTTCCGCCGCCGTTTCAGTACAAAAGCATTCTCAATCAGTTTTTCAGCGACAATCTGTCGGAACGTGCCGACTATAAAAAGGACTATCTGGACTTTACCCTTTTAGGAGCAGATACGATCCCGCAGCTCACCCAGGAGTTGATTCGCGCCTTTACGGTCAAGCGGATCGGATACCAGTTTGACGTTTATTCCTCTCTGCTCCGGCTGTTTGCCGCCTTGGAGAATCCTGACATATACAAAGCAGCACACATTTCGCTGAGGAACAGTCAAGAACTGCTGGCGGCGGAACAGGTCAAGAAACTGATTGAAACTCACCACGGGGCTATCCAGCGGACCAATCTGGCGGAGGCACTTAACTACTCCTGCGAGCATATATCCCGCATCATCAAGACAAACACCGGATACACTCTGAAGGCGTACTGTCAAAAGGTACAGATGGCCGAGGCGGCGCGGCTTCTGAGAACCACAGAGCTGCCGGTCTGCCAGATTGCGGCATCCATGGGCTATGAGAACAGAACGCAATTCTACAAAGTGTTTCGGCGTGAGTACGGCCTCACCCCATTGGAATACCGCCGCCATATTGCGGAGGAATGATCCTTACCCGGCATTGCGGTGATCCAGGCATTCCCGGATTTTTCGGCGCTCATCGTCCTTGATCGGGTATGTCCGCAGGATCAAAGCCGACAATGCGCCGAGGATGGCAGGAACAAGACCCATGATAACGATAAACCAATTGAGCATGGTCGGAATCTGCGACAGTTCCCCCATGTATTCGGAGGTGACCGGATCCACGTTGTAGCCGATTGACATGAGCACAGCGCCAATAATTGCAGCCGAAAGCGCTGCCTGCGCTTTGACAATGAAACCGCCGACAACCATTGTCAAGGCAGAACGATCCTTGCCGGTTTTATAAATGTTGTAGTCCATAATCTCCATTTCCACCATGGATTGCGGGACAAAGTCAGTTCCCACCCCCACTGCCATGATGAACAGGGTAACGAAGAACAGCGCAGGGACCTTCGTAAGCAGACCCGCCATCTGGGTAATAAACAGGACCACCCCGCCGACAGACTGCACAACCAGAAGGAAACAAGTCATTTTGATCGGGTTGTTCTTAAAGAGCTTCAAGAGCGGACGACCAATAACTGCACCAACCAGGAGCGGTATGAGCATCATCATGGAAGAAATGCCGTTGAGGACACCATACTGCTCCATGTTTGTGACGCCGGTGGTCAGATCCGTGCAGAATCCCCATTTTATGTAATACGCAGGCGTGGCAAAAATAAGGGACCAGATAAAACCGGAAAAGATGCCTTTCAAATAGTAGACCACCATCGGCTTGTTCTCTTTGAACAGAAGAAAGAAGTCCTTAAACTTTACCGGCTCTGCCTCTTCTTCCTGCACACTGTGCTTTTCCTTGACAAGGAACCAGCCAATAAGGGAGAACACCATCGCTGCACCAACAATACCGGTGATCAGAATGGCAAATGAGTCGTGATAGTTGCCCACATGTTCGTTGACCGCAACCAGCACAGCTGTAAAGGCGGACGTAACGACGCCCAGGATCATGGTCCAAACCCGCGGCCCGATAACCAGCTTGGAACGTTCGTTGGGATCATTGGTCATCGTTCGGAACAAAAGATTATCCTTATAAAAGGATGTTCCCACATCAAACAAAAAGTAGAAAACGATAACCCACACAACAACCAGTACGGGCTTGGACGCCAACTCGGACGGGAACGAGTAGAGGCATACACAGCCAATGCCGGTCAGCAGTATGCTGAGGAGAAAAAAGGGTTTGTACTTTCCGATTTTGGTTCGTTTCCCGCGATCCATCAAAAAGCCCTGAATGGGATCATCCACGGCATCAAAGATCCGCGCAAACAGAAGAAGCGATGTTGCCAAGGTCGCCCCCATAGCGCCCAGCCCGGCGTAGTCGGTCATATACTGCATAAACATACTGGACATAAACACGGTACACAGACCATTTACCGTAGACAGCGCCGTTGCGCCGAAACAGTCCCGCAGTGTAACTGCGTCCGGATTTTTCACACAGACAGACTTGTGCATTCGTATCCTCCTTGTCATTTTATCAGTTATTCTCAACAATCAAAGCACGAATTCGTGCAATTCCAACAATTCAATGATAGAGTATTCCTTTGTATTCCACAATGACAAAAGGTCGCCTTTTTTCAATTTATTGTATCATTTTGTTTCTTTGCACCGAAGCGAGAGAGAATAATCACATTTTGTTACAACGCGGTATGTACCTTTCACAAAAATGGTCCACTGCACCGTTTTGCCCGCCGGTACACAGGGCGGCGAGGTCTTACGGGTTATGCGTATTGTATGACACCGCCGCACGTGTATCAAAAATTTGCAGTCTTTGCATAGAAGATGTCCGATTTGAGAACCCGCCACACATTCGCATAATGGGGAAAGGAATGAAAGTGCGTGCAGTTCCCATTTTGCCGGCAACTGCAAAAAACCGCAGCCAATGGGAAATTGGCTGCGGGGAAATGGAAAACATTCTGAAAACAGCGGGAAAAAGTTGAAAATTCCACTGAAAAACTGCAAAACAGGGCGGCAGGGGCGGGAAAACGCACACCAAGCCGCCCAACAAAAAAGTCCAACCGACTTAAAATGGTTGGACATCTCTATAAAACGCACCTGGAAAATCGGTCATCGACTTCGCTGATTTTGTGCGATACAACAAAGACAAGAGCCTGTGACATTCTTTATGTCACAGGCTCTTGTCTCTATGTTACAAAAAAGATATCCATAAAAATGTTCTGGTGTAAATTGTTTTGTGAAATAGAAGAAGCCGAAAGCTATAAAGAACAAAAAATTACAGATTAAAATTTTACATGGGAAAGCGACCTAAAAGTTTTTTGCGTCTCCTGTTGCGAGTCAATAATTCATTGTGATGCCTTGCACAACAGCATTAAAGTCACCCTCTGGTATTCTTGAAAAATAGTCAGTTTGCAAGCCGGTGTTAAGTACATACATAAAATCGTCAAAACTATATAGCGCAGGAGCGTGGTCTAATCGAAGCAAGTTTTTACGAATGCTATCGGTTTTGGCAATTAAGCAAGTGTACTGAAATTTAGTGTCAATTTGCCTTGTATTTCCTCCGGGATGTGCCTCTTGCATATGCTGGGCGGTTGTCAATGCTATTAAATTTTCGTAATACATGTATTTCTGTGTTTTTCCTACAGCATGATTCGTAGTAACTTTTATCCGAATATCAGCAATATATGTAACATTTTCTTGCTATCCCATTGTAAAAACGCAGAAATGCATATTTTGATACACTTTATATAAACAGGGTAACCTTTTGACATTGTCCAGAACCTCCTAATTGTTTATTATATATTTAGCACAAATCCTACAGAAATAAAGGAGGAAAATATATGAAAAAAGAATAAAAAGGTTCTGAGTACATTGGCCTCAAAGAGTGTTTCGGAACAACAACACTTTCATTCACTCATGCTCTTAAGCTCCGATATGTTGACGATCATTGGGGAGACGACTATTATTTTGCCGGCTGACTTCAATCCGAAGAGGCCGAACTATTGGGAAGGACCTTCCATCCGCCATATCGGAAAGTGGTATTACCTCGTCTACCCAGCTACTGACATAACCGGTCTGAACTATGCCATGAGTCTTTTTCCGGACAAGGGATTCAGTCACAAAGGTCCGATCCATTCTTCCAGTAATATCGGCCTGAATGGCCGGAAGCTGATGAACGCCGCTTACCCCATGGGCAACAGCCACGGGGGCATGGTGTGCGTAAAGGGTCAGTGGTATATCTTTGACCATCGCAGAACAGGTAACATGAATTGGACAGCAATCTGGAGTCAGGCTGCGGCGCCTTCTTTTGCGATGGGTAACGGCATCTTGGGTGCCTGTTCCTTCGAAGATGCTGAGGAGCGCCGGGTTCGCCTGCTGAAAGAAGCAGGTTTCAACTTTAGCTATGATAGTAACGGAAAGGAGATCTCTCGCACGTCAATGACAACTGCAGGGAAAGAAACAAGGCTGCAAATCATCCCTGAAAAGCTGTCTCTGCGTCCCAACAGTCAAGATCTGTGCTATGTAAATATTGATCTGGTGGGAACAGATGGTGTTACCAAGTCCACAGAAGATGTTCCTATCACAGTAACTGTTTCCGGAGCAGGCAGTCTGTTGGCGCTGGGTTCTGCGAAGCCGAATATGGGAGAGTGCTTCTTTGCTGATACCCATACCACTTATTACGGCAAGGCTCTTGCCGTAATTCGAACGGGCAATGAATGCGGCAAAATCCATATCAAGGCAAGCGCTCCTAATCTGGAAGATCAATTTATTGAACTAGAAGTGCGGGAGTAACCAAAGCTTCCTATAATACAAGGAGAGTGAACATGCTTAAAATTGCACAAAAAATCAAAAATGGCGAGTGTCCAGTGCTTTGCTTTTTTGGTGACAGTATAACGGATGGTCAGTTTGAATTTGCTAATGGGCATAAGAAATCTGTTCGCCACGAAGAATGGGTGTTCTGGAACATACTAAGAAACCGAATTAGGGAAGAGATAGGGCAGGAGGTTTCAATTGTCAATGCCGGAGTGGGTGGTAATTTTTCCAAAGACGGTCTTGCCAGAATACAGCAAGATGTTCTGGAAAGGAAACCGGACTTTTGCTGTGTTATGTTTGGTACTAACGATGTAACCAACGCCTACAAGGGAGACTCGGCGTTACAAGAATACGAAAAGAATATGGAGCAAATTCTGATTCGGTTGCGTGAAAGCAATATTGAAACAGTACTCATGACACCCGGAATGCTGTGTAAGCATCGTGTAAAAGGTTTCTGGGGATTTTGGTGGTATATTCACAGATATTTTGAAAACCTGCAAAAGGCTGGGCACATGGATGCCTATGTTGCCAAAATCAGAGAGATTGCCAACCAACTGGATATTCCGATTGCAGATGCATATGCCGAATGGCAGCTCCTCGAATCACAGGGAGTAGATACAACTGCTTTGCTGGCAAACGGTTTGAACCATCCGAATGCCGAAATGCACAAGGTATTTGCAAACAAACTATACGATGTGATTTTTATGTAGGAATATCCTGAAGGCCTCTGGTTATGATCAAAGCGCAATTGTTGGACAGACTGTGCAGAGTGCTGTACAGGTTATAAGGTGCATGGCTTCAGCATCCAGTACCGCCGGTATCTGACGACCGCCGCAAAACGGGAACGGGGAGAAGCCGTGTGAGGAAAACACTATTATGTCGTCGACTTCGCAACTTAAAGCGTTGCATATCTTTACTAGCACTTCAACTCGTACATCTTCATTTTTTCCAAGATGAGCCATTGCATTGGTACTGATGTGGGCTTCCTTTATTAGTTGTGTCTTGCTCATGTGGCGATTGATTAGAAGATGCCACAGTTTATCATAAGGTGCGCCCATATTCTTCTCCACTAAAATTAGAAATTATATAAATAAGTATTGCAGTTGTGCTTGAAAAATTCAAACTGAAATTGAAATTTTCAAAAGATTGGAATTTTCGCGAAAAAATTAGCGATGAGCGAGTAAACTCGCCCCAAAGCGCCCGACAAAAAAGTCCAACCGCCTTAAAACGGTTGGACATCTCTATAAAACGCACCTTGAAAATCGGTCATCGACTTTGCTGATTTTGCGCGATACAACAAAGAAAAGAGCCTGTGACATCTTTTGTGTCACAGGCTCTTGGTGCGCCCGAAGGGATTCGAACCCCCGGCATCTGGCGTCGGAGTCTGCCGATGGCATTACCTTTGCCGCAGACGGCAAAGCAACTGTCACAGTCGAACAGTTTGAGCTGAATCTGTAATCTGGTATTCCTTTCATTTCTCCTTCATCAACACAGCCCCGTTCTGGTTTCCTTCACCAGAATGGGGCTGTGTTTAGGGCGCTGGGAGTAGAGTGAAACTCTTTATAAAATAGTAGCACCGTGTAATTCAAACGCCAATATAGTGGCGTTTTGAATTGCACGGTGCTGTTTTGCTATAAAAATATGCGAACTAATGAAATTGTGCCGAGAGAGGGATTAATCCTCGTTTGAGTTTTGGAGCAATGCGTCAATATCTTTAGGCAAGGGAGAAGAGTGCGTAATTGTTGAGCCAAAAGACCATTGCAACTTCCACTCAAAATACTTTTCATGTGTGATCTTGCCCGTATGATATCTGTACTGCATTACTGCGTAGGTGTTAAACAGGCAGTTAAGCAAGTCGTTCTCAGACCAGAGCATTGTGGGCTGCGCGTTGAACGGAGAGGTTCTTGCGTTTGTATGAATGATGGGAACCATGTTGCTGTCTGCCTCAGCCTGAATCTTGTCGAATGGCATAGTCAATGAGCATCTGAGGACATCCGGCATATCCTCATCCAACCAAAACAGTGTTTCCATAATACCTTCCAGATTGCCGGTATCCGGTTCAAGCAGTGCGCACTCAGCTACATTGAGTGCCGCTGCTATTTTTTTTACCATATCCTCCTTCGGAACGCGAAACCCGGATTCGTACTGTGCGATACGGTTGGCAGCACCATCCGTAAAGCCAACCAGTTCACCTAATTCACGCTGCTTCATGTGACGATGCAGACGGACGCGCTTGATTTTTTCTCCGATTTTCATGGGATGACCTCGTTCGTTGTTTTATGCTGTCATTATACCACATTAGAGATAAAAATCAACAATTTAATAACATATATGTAAAATCATTGACAAGAATACTGTGTGGGTGTATTATCAATACAACAGATATGATGTAAATTTAAGCGAGGAGGTTCCTATATGAAACCCATGAAGCAACCAAAAAACTGCTATACAACAGCCTTTTATGCTGAAAATCTTATTTGCAGGTGACATTTGTCTACTTGCACGTGGGCCGCCCACGCAAAACATTTTATCATTTTTGTTGTAGCGAATCAAGTCTGATTCACTATTCAGAGAGCAGGATGCAAAAGTGAATCAGTTCTGATTCACTCACAGAAAACAGCCTTTATTCCGAGAGCGAATCAATGCTTGATTCACTACAACATTTCGCCCAGACGCGCCCCGTGTGGGGCGGATGCCCCGCATCGCACACGGACGCGATGAACTCCACAAACCCGCCGTTTGGCGCGTTTGTGGGGCTGTGGGGCGGCGTGAGCCGTAC